>Ga0190363_1000561_pt1 | contig 22113 bp, 23 predicted proteins | sample 48721867_MG_FD_161272 | JGI IMG/M metagenome (GOLD analysis project Ga0190363, IMG submission 161272) | Hydrothermal vent microbial mat bacterial communities from Southern Trench, Guaymas Basin, Mexico - 4872-18-6-7_MG | ecosystem: Environmental > Aquatic > Marine > Hydrothermal vents >... | reverse complement strand
GACATGTAATAAAATTTGGTAGATATATATTAACATTTCACAAGAGACAAATATCAAATTTAAAAAGTATAAGCATCAAACCCAAAATCTTCTTTTCAAACCCGACGTGTAAATGAAATTCGGACAGATATATCTGAAAACTCAAAAGCTGCCCAAAAAAGATTCAACCTGTTTTGTGCAAAATTCTCAGCTTATAAAAACTATTCCAATATTCTTAAGAATTTGAGAATGTTTAAATCTCTTTCTGAAAGTTGTATAAAAAAGATTTAGCCTGTTTTGTGCAAAAATTTTGCAAAAAAATAATTAGGCTTCTTAATCTTTTAATGCCATCTGCATATGTTTATATAAGGACTTGGCAATGGGTTTTAAGAATTTAGAAGCATTTAAGATTTCTATACCCACTACTTGGCCTCTCTCGTCAAGTTCTACATTTATCCCTGGAGCAATCTCTACAAACTCTTCTTCTTTACCTTTTTTAGTTACAATGTAAAGAACATCTGATTTGGGATCATAGTTTATAATGGATTTTTTATTCATATTCTCTGCCACCTCCCTGAGTTTATTCGGCTCAATTTCTGATAAGCCTTTAAAGGATGGATTGTAACTATTTCTATTATTCCTTCTTTTTTATCATAAACTAAAGCAAATTCTCTTATTTTTTCTCTGTATTTAAGTTTGCTAACAGCGATGTAATGCTGGGTTAGGGTATCATAATAATGTTCCTTTGCTTCTTTAAACACTCTCTTAGGTAAACTAGATGGGATATTCCTTATCTTTAATCGAAATTTAAGATGAGAAGTATATACTATTTCTCTCTTCATCCTCAAGATGAGTTATATCATATGTTTTAAGAATGAGCAATAGAAAATTTAAAGAGTCAACTCTTAAGTCCATTTAAGAAGCGGATTTGCACAAAAAAGATTCAACCTGTTTTGTATAAAATTCTTAGCTTATAAAAACTATTCCAATGTTCTTAAGAATTTGAGAATGTTAACCTTAAACCAACCCTCTCTTCAAACCCGACCAACCTTCCCTTCAAACCCGACATGTAACAAAATTTGGTAGATATATATTAACATTTCACAAAAGACAAATATCAAATTTAAAAAGTATAAGCAGAACTGGTTAAGAAGACTAAAAAATTACAAAAGTCTTTCACAACACCATCCTATAGATATGCAAAATTTCACTTTTGCGAAAAAGCGAAATTCCTTATTTTTGTAACTCTTATCTTAAAAAATCATTTCAGCCTGCGAGGTTGAACCGGGAAAGATAGAAATAATTCATAAGATTGTGTTTGAAATTTTAAATTTCCTTTAATTTCTGCACAAAACAGATTCAACCTGTTTTGTGTAAGATTATAGGGAGTTTAGATTAAGCAGAAATTTTATCTAAATAAAGCAAAATGTCCTGAATAAAAGATTCAAAATCAGAAAGATGATTCTGAATAATATCGTAAATTTCTTCTGGTTCAACTTTACTATAAAAATGAGTGAGACGATTTCTATATTTTACCATCTTTACATAAGTATCAAGATGGGAGCGAGGAATGACTTCTTTCTCAGCTAAAGTTATCATTATCTCTACATTGGTTGAAGGAACGCCTAAAAGATTCTTAGCAATAATATGAGAACCAATGTCAATCATTGCCTCAATAGAGGTGCGAATAAAATATTTAGCAGCAGCTAAATCACGCAAATTGCAGGATAAATCTTTTAGTGTTAGGCTTTTTATCTTTTCTAATTCAGAAAGGTTCTCCTTAATAATAGCAATTTTGTTTTTTATTTTTTCTTTATCGATCATTTTAAATAATTCTCTCTTAAAGCAGAAAAATATTCAGAGTTAAATTCTTTAAGACGGGGTAAAAAATCATAATATTCTTGCATAACACTCTCTTCAAAATCACAACGCATCTTATCATCCGCATTATAAATCATTATTCCTTCTGATATTATCCTAAATTTCAAAGTTAAAGGAGCATTATTAAGCACTACTAAATCATAATTTTCAGTTTTTAAAGCTAAGGTGATTTTTACCTCTAAATTTAAAAGATCATCCAAGCTAAATTTTTTATCAAATGAAACCAGAATTGCCAAATCAATATCACTTTTGGGATGAGTTAAACCTTGGATAGAAGACCCAAAGATATAGGCAGAAATAATCTTTGAATCTTGAGAGAATACAGGAGTTAATTTACTTTTAAGTTTAAAGACAAAATCATTCATCGCAATAAATATACCATAATTCAAATTAACCTGCAATGGTATTCCTCACTGGAGTTTCCCCATTTTTCCAGCTATCGGGCAAAGATTTAAAAATATTTAAATTTTTCACCTCAAAAAGTTCTTGAAAATATTGGCTTTTCAAAATTTTGGGGAAACAGTTTCCCTATTTTTTAAGAATAAAAATTTAGCGAAAAGGTTCAGATTTTAATTTTTTTAACTCCTTATATTATAATAAGTTACATAATTTTATAGATAAATTATGGGGAATGTCCAATATTCCTCAGTTTAATGCATTACACATAAAGACCTCCTTCATTCTTTGATGGTGAATTATTTGAAGCATTACTTGATCTGTAAACCTTACAACTTTACCTAAATGATGAAATTTTGAATTTACCATCAATTTGCACAAAAGAAGTTCAACCTGTCTTGTATAAAATTCTCAGCTTATAAAAACTATTCCAATATTCTTAAGAATTTGAGAATTGTTAAATCTTCTAAACCAACCTTCTTTTCAAACCCGACGTGTAACAAACCCGACCAACCTTCTCTTCAAACCCGACATGTAATAAAATTTGGTAGATATATATTAACATTTCACAAGAGACAAATATCAAATTTAAAAAGTATAAGCATCAAACCCAAAATCTTCTTTTCAAATCCGACGTGTAAATGAAATTCGGACAGATATATCTGAAAACTCAAAAGCTGCCCAAAAAAGATTCAACCTGTCCTGTGCAAAATTCTTAGCTTATAAAAATATTCCAATGTTCTTAAGAATTTGAGAATAACAAAAGAGAAAAAGAAAATAGAGTTAGAGGAACATTGCCCTATTCTGGTATTTTTAAAAATTTGCACAAAAGAGGTTCAATCTGTTTTGTGTAAGATAAATTAGCCTTACTAAGCGATTAAGTGGATTATATTCTTTTTGGTAGAATTATTTAAAGAACATTTATTACTTATAAAATAGCTCCCTAATTAAGTCTTCTTTATTTATTTCAAGATGGGAAGAGATATCTTTCAAGATATTATTTAAAGTTCCTATCTTCAATTCTTTGTGTTTAGGAATAGTAATGTGATGTTCTCCTTTTAAGAAGGTAGTAAGTCTTAAGTGACTGCCAGTTTGATGGGTGATTTTATAATTGTATTTTTTAGAAAGTAACTTAGCCAAGAAGTCTCCTTTTATATCACGAGGTATCTTCATACCGTGATCACTTCATCCTTTACTACATGGAGTCTGATTATAAGTGGTGTGGGATGATCTTTAAAGTGGCATTTTACTGCATCTACAATTTCTTTCTTTAACTCTTCGAAATTTTCTGCTTGAGTATAAATAGAGTGACCCAATGCTTTTGCTTCGTAACCTCCTTCAGGTGATTCCTCAATTAGAAAAATGATTTCTTTTTCCATACTTAACCTCCATTTTTATAAATTCTTCTATAAACTTCGATTATGATAAATCCTCTTAAGAAAGATAACATAAAAATATGACAATTACAAGATTTTATTTATTTTGTGGTAGATTGTTTAAGTGCATCGTTTCTGGAAACTCAAAAGCTGCACAAAGAGGTTCACATATCAATCCCTGCCAACGTAATCGTATAAAGCGATAATGTAAATATTTTGTGGGCTTTTCCCTTAACAATTTAACAAAAAAGGCTAACCTCCTGTATTTGGGGATGTTTAAAGTATTAATGGCCTTATCTAAAGAAAGGAGGCGAGGATTTGGATACTGTCAAAGGAATAACTTTTGATAATAATTTAGCATTTAAATGGGGATTTTTTAAAGGAAATTTATAGACAACATATCCTCAAGAGGTAATAATTGATGAGTGGTTAAAAGAGGAATTTAAAATACAAATTGGTATTGATTATTTAAGGAACCCCCCGATTAGATTGTTCTCATATATCATCTTTAAATGACTATATAAGACAAAAGATAAAGAAAAGTTTCAATATGGCTAAATAAATCCCCCAATTCCTTAAATTATCAGATGCTATATGCTTTATAAACTCAAGGGTTGATTCCTAAATACAGGGGGTTAGCTTTAGTGAATGAGTGCAGTATCGAATTAAAAAGTCCACAATTTTCTTGACACTATGCACAAACAAGAAAATTTGACAATTTTTATAAGAAGGTGTAGAATTATTCTTTAAATTAGGAGGTGAAAAATGAAAATTTCACCATTTTTAAAAGAAGAAAGAATCAATCTTAATTTGCAATCTACTACTAAAGAAGAAGCTATAAAAGAAGTTTCTTCTCTTCTTAAAAATGCTCCAGAAATTATTAGTTTTGATGATTTTATTAAAGATATTTTTGAAAGAGAAAAAATAGGCACCACTGGAATTGGTAAAGAAATAGCTATTCCTCATGCACGCACAGATAGTGTAAAAGAATTTGTTATTGCTATAGGAAGATCTGGGAAAGGAATTGATTTTCAAGCTGTAGATAGCAAACCAGTAAGAATTATCTTCCTTATGGGAACACCGGAAGAGGAAGGTTTAGATGAATATTTAAAGATTCTTGCCCATCTTACTCGTTTAATAGATAAAGATTCCTTCCGTTCTTCTCTTTTTTCCGCAAAAACAGCAAAAGAAGTTATTGATATTTTTAAAAGTGTAGAAGAATAATTTTTACTTTTAATGGATATTTTTTTCTTTATCGGCATTGCAATTCTTGTTGGATTTATAGGAGGAAAATTATCTCATAAAATAAAATTTCCTTCAGTAGTAGGATATTTAATTGCGGGGCTGGCTCTGGGATCTTCCTTCTTAAATCTTCTTCATTCTCAAGTTTTAGATAAACTTGTTGTTTTTAATGACCTTGCTTTAAGTATTATTGCTTTCATCATTGGTAGTGAATTAAATCTTTCTAACTTAAAAAAATTAGGAAAAGGTATTATTACAATAATCTTTTCTGAGTCTTTTTTTGCTTTCTTTCTTGTTACCTTGGGAGTGTATCTTTTAACAAAAAAGCTTTATCTTGCCTTAATTCTGGGAGCAATTGCACCGGCCTCAGCCCCTGCAGGGACAGCTGTAGTTCTTCAGGAATATAAAGCAAAAGGGCCTCTTACTCAAGTATTATATGCAGTAGTAGGGTTTGATGATGGTTTAGGAATTATAATTTTTGCCTTTGCCTCTGCTATTGCCAAGCTAATTATGGGAAAAAATGCAGGAATTATGGAAGAGGCAATTAAAGGGCCTCTGTTAGAAATTACAGGTTCTTTAGCTTTAGGTGCAGTGTTAGGGTTTCTTTTAGGGTTTTTTGTAAGAAGGCTGAGAAGAAAAGAGGATATACTCACTTTATCCTTAGCTACTATCTTTATTCTTACCGGCATTTCTAAATTTCTCCATTTTTCTTTAATTCTTTCTAATTTAACCTTAGGTATGATTTTTGCTAATTTTTTTCTTTTTGCTAACCGAAGAGTGCAGGAGGTTTTATCTTCAATTGCTTCCCCTATTTATATTATCTTTTTTGTTATGGCAGGAGCGCATCTTGATATAAAACTTCTTCCTGCAATGGGAATTTTAGGTTTAGTGTATATTTTATGTCGCACTGCAGGGCTTGTAGGAGGAGCCTCCTTAGGAGCAACAATTTCTAAATCTCCTTATGTAGTCAGAAAATACTTAGGATGGGGGATTTTGTCTCAGGCAGGTGTAGCAATAGGTTTAGCAATGTTGGTGGTGACAGAATTCCCTTCCTTAGGCGTTGAGGGAAAAGATTTAGCTTTGAAAGTAATCAATACAATTGCAGCAACCACAATAGTATTTGAAATCTTAGGTCCAATTGGTGTAAAATATGCAATTACAAAAGCTGGCGAAATACGCAGTTTAAAATGAGTGGAGCAATTGTTCTTATTATAATTGGTGCGGTAGCTTTTCTTTCGCAAGAGACAGGAAGAGTTTTCAGCAAATTCCGCATTCCTTCAGTAGTTGGTTATGTAATTTTAGGAATTATTCTGGGTAAATCTTTCTTAAATATTCTTAATCCCTATTTTGTAGATAAACTGAGTCTTATAAATGATTTAGCTTTAGGAATTATTGCTTTTATAATTGGAGGAGAACTTAATCTTCATCGCCTTAAACGCTTGGGAAAATCTATTCTTACTATTGCTATATTTGAATCCTTAGGCGCGTTTATTTCTGTTATTCTTTTAACTTATATTTTTACAAAAAACATATATTCGAGCGTCATTTTGGGAGCAATTTCTTCTGCCACTGCACCTGCAGCTACTGTGGCGGTGATAAATCAGTATCGTGCGCGAGGGCCTTTAACGACTACTATTTTGGGAATTGTAGGTATTGATGATGCTATTGCTTTGATGATTTATACTTTTACTTCTGCTATTTGTCTTTCCTCATTCCTTCATATACATTCTTCTTTTCTTCAGATGACTTTGCATTCAGCAGGAGCTATTCTTTTCTCTATTCTGGGGGGAGCGCTGTCGGGAGTAGTTTTAGGATATTTATTAAAAAACTTAAAATCTAAAGAAGAAATATTTGGCTTTGTTTTAGCATTTATTCTTTTAGGGGAGGGTATAGCCCTACATTTGCATCTTTCTGAGCTTCTTTTTGTAATGAGTATGGCTTTTGTAGTGAATAATTTATCTTTGCGTAAAACTAATACTGTTATAGAAACTCTTAATACCTTAGGTTTTCCTTTAATTGCTACTTTCTTTGCTTTAGCAGGAACTCGTTTGGATATAAAGCTTTTGCCTTCAATAGGGATTGTTGGCATTGTATACTTTTTTGCACGTACTTTGGGGAAATTAGGAGGGGCTTACTTCGGAGCAAAAGTATCTTCTGCTCCAAAAGTAATCCAGAAATATGTAGGTTTTTCTTTATGGCCACAAATTGGTGTGGCGGTGGCTTTAGCAATTATGGTAGAAAGAGATTTTGGACATTTAGGAACTATAGGAGGTAATCTTTCCAAATTAGCAGTAAATGTTTTGCTTTTTACTACAATTTTTACTGAAATTTTAGGGCCTCTTATGACAAAAATTTCTCTTGAAAAAGCAGGGGAAATTAAGGTAAGATAAAAAGGAGGTAAAATGCAACTTTTAATTATTGTGCTTAATCGAGAGGATTATTTAGAAAAGATTATTTCTTTAATGATAGAAGCAGGAATAACCGGAGCAACAATTTTGAATAGCGAAGGTTTAGGACATTTTTTAGCCTATGAGGTTCCTATATTTGCAGGGTTAAGACAACTGATGGGAGAAAAAAGATCGGCCAATCGTACTATTTTTGCAGTGGTAGAAAAAGAGGAGAATTTGAAGGAGTTTAAGAGATTGCTTGAGGAGGAAAGAATTGATTTTACTCAAACAGGTGTAGGAATTATCGCTTTGCTTCCTGTAAATGAAGTGATAAAACCAAAAAAATCCTAACAAAGTCTCTCCATTCGATGATAACGATTAATTTCTTTCTCATTGTTCCCCTTCTTATTTTATCTGCTTTTTTCTCTGCCACAGAAGTAGCAATTTTTTCTTTAAGTAAGCCTGCTTTTCGCAGACTTAAGGAAAGAATCCCTTCAGCAAAAAGATTAAATCTTATTTATAAAAATCCCAGTTTTTATCTTTCCACTATTGTTGTAGGAAATACATTAGTAAATATAGGACTGACATCCTTAATTGCTTTAAGTTCGGTGATGGTTTGGCATAAGATAGGAATAATTTTCTCTATTCTTCTTTCTTTGATACTTGTACTTTTCTTAGGAGAAATCTTTCCAAAAACTGCAGCTATTTATAATCAGGAAAAAATTTCCTTATTAAGTGCGAATATACTTCCTCTTATTGGGAAAATTCTTTATCCTTTTACAAAATTAATTCAAATATTTATTGATGTAATTTCTAAAAATTTCCTTAAGAAAAGAATAACACTTACTGAAGAAGAAATAAAGGAAGCAATAGAGTTAGGAGAAAGAAAAGGAATACTTACTGAGGCAGAAAAAAATCTTATTAATTCTGTGTTAGAATTTAAAGATACACGAGTAAGTGAAATCATGACTCCGCGTATTGAAGTTAAAGCATTAGAATGGTCATGGAGCAAGGAAAAGGTAATTGATTTTTTAAAGGAAAGTAAACATTCAAAATTTCCGGTATATAAAGAGTCCTTAGATAATATTGTAGGGATTATTTATGCTAAGGATATATTTCTCAATAAAAATCTTGATTGGCATATTTTTTTAAGAATTCCTTTATTTGTCCCCGAAAGCAAAAAAATTGATGATTTATTAAAAATATTTTTAAAAACAAAAAAACAGGCTGCTATTGTTCTTGACGAATATGGAGGAACTTCAGGAATTTTAACCATTGAGGATATAGAAGAAGAAATTTTTGGTGAGATTTATGATGAGTATGAGATACCTTTTAAAATGATAGAGAAAGTAGATAAAAATACGTTTCGCGTAGCAGGAAAAACTCCTATTAAGACATTGAATCTGGAATTAGGACTTAGCCTTCCTCAGGAAGAAGATACGATAGCCGGTTTAATTCTTTCGCAACTGGAGAGAATTCCTCGCAGTAGAGAAAAAATTAATTTTTCTAATTTGGAGTTTATAATTGAAAGAGCTACCCCAAAAAGAATTGTAAGTGTTATTTTGAGAATAAAAAGATGATTTATCTATATTTGTTAGGAACGATCTTTTTTCTTTTTCTTCAAGGATTTTTTTGTGCTAGTGAAATTGCTTTTGTTTCCACAGACTTTTTGCGTCTTCAAAGAAAAAAAGAGAAGGATAAAAAAGCTTATATCTTAGAGAAAATTTTAGCTATTCCGGAAAGATATTTCTCTACTATTCTTGTAGGAACTAATCTTTCTATGATAATAAGCACTACTTTGATTACTTACTTTTTAATTGAGGTAGGAATAAAAAATAGTAATTTATGGGTAACTTTTCTTTTTACTCCTTTAGTAATCATCTTTGCTGAATTATTTCCTAAAAATATTGCTCGTTATTATCAAGAGGACTTAGCAGTTAAAATAGCCAATCTTTTCAAGTTTTGGGAGAGACTTTTTTATCCTTTAGTAATCAGTGTGGAGATAATTACTTCTTTGTTCACTAAAATATTTATAAAAGAGAAAAAAGGGAAAATTCCTTTTAATGTTAAAGAAGAAATAAAAGCATTAATTGTGGAGGTAGAAAAAGAAGGAGGATTAGAGAAAGGAGAGAAAGAGGCAATTGAAGATATCTTTGATTTTGTGCAGAAGAAAGTTAAAGATATCTGTGTTCCTTTTAAAAAAGTATATACTGTTGATTATTCTGACTCCTTAGAAAAAATAAAAGAAAAAATACAGAAATTTAAATTTACACGGTATCCAGTGTTAACTCAGCACAAAATTGTAGGATATTTAAATATTTTTGATCTTTTTTATCAAGAGGAAAAAGAGTGGAGACAACTTATTCGACCTATAAGCTTTGTAGGAGCAAGCCAAAAACTGTACGATGTATTTAGTCTACTTAAAAACAAAAAGGAGAATATCGCTGTGGTGATGAAGGGGAAAAAAATTTTAGGAATTGTTACGTTGGAAGATATCATAAAAGAAATTCTTGTATCTCTTTCTAAATAAAAACTATTCTATTAACTCTTTTAATTCCTCAGGCAGGATGCAACTTATTCCCAGTTTAGATGCCCATTTTATAAGTCCTTTATCAGATGTAGCAAGCATTCCTTTTATCTCTTTACTTAAAAGCAATAAATCAAAATCTTCTTTACTATCAATTATTCCTTCCCGCAAAGCCTGACGATACTCATTTCTTAATGTTTTTATCAACTCATCTATCTTTTTTTCTTCCTTAGACTGACGTGTGAATTTTTCTGCAATTCTTAATCCTTTATTTATACGCCCCCGCATATCTTCAATAAACTCATAGATAAATATTGCCGGAACCAGCATTTCATATTGAGAGGGTGGTTTTTTATTAATTAATAATAATTGTTTTAAAGAAACCTTCTCTAAATTAATAAAATTTCCCAATTCTTTATACACCGAGGGAGGTATAAAACAATTAACCTCTTTTCCCTTCTTTATTTTTTCTAAAAAGTTATTTAATGCCTCTTCTTTCGTTTTGCCAAAATAAGAAAAAGAAGAGGGATTTATAAAAATATTTGCATCCAAAACTATATTTATTTTTTTTCTCATTGGATTTATCCTGTTAATCTGAAAGCTATATCTTGCAAAGTCTTTACAAGAAAAATTTGTAAGAAATAAATTGCCAAAACAGCAATTAAAGGCGAGATATCAATGCCTATTTTAAAATGTAGGGGTAAAAACTTTCTTATAGGATAAAGGATTGGCTCTGTAGTTTTATAAAGAAATTGCACAATGGGATTGTAAGGATCAGGATTAACCCAGCTGATTAAAGCACGAATAATAATTAACCACCAAATGACCGTTAAAATGATATTTAAAACTTTTGCTAAAGCTAAAAGAAAATTACTAATGATAAACATTCTCTTTCAATTCTTTTCGCCAACCGTGAGCCGCAACAATAAAAGCAAAAAATAAAGTATAAATAAGCCAATTCATACCAATAATGATTAAAGCTAATGGAGAGTATCCTCCGTAAGCTGAGGAGAATTCTTTTTTTAAAGAAGAGATTAAAAGAATTATTAATACTAAAGGAGAGATTACCTTAATAGAGAAATCCCATAATTTACTTAATCTGACCTGACTGGTATGTGAGATATGTTCTCTTAATCTTTTTGCTTTATAAATCCAACCTAATATAAAGCATTCAAATATACCTCCAATAACCAATCCATAATTGGTAAGAAAATGATCAACAATGTCTAAAAGATAAAGACCTGCCTGGGTAGTAAAAATTATTCCTCCCAAAAATCCAGAAACACTCAATACAGAAACTACCGCTTTACGAGAATAATGAAATTTATCTATTACTGCAGAGGTAAAAGCTTCAAGAATAGAAACTGCCGAAGAAAGCCCAGCAATGACCAAAATCCCGAAAAATATTATTCCAAAAAGGTGTTTAAAATAAGGAAGTGTACTTATGGCTTTAGGATAGGCAACAAATGCTAAGCCAATAGATTGCGTGATTACTTTATCAATGGGTGAAGAATTTACATAAGCCATATAACCCAATATAGAAAAAACACCTAATCCAGCAAATAAAGAAAAAAAGCAGTTAGTTAAACTGATAGTGAAGGCATCTTTAACGATTTGTGTTTTGTGGGGAAGATAAGAAGCATAAGCAATAATTATTCCAAAACCAATACTTAAAGTAAAAAATATCTGACTAAAAGCATCCATCCAGACAGTTGGTTCTTTAAGTTGAGAAAAATCTGGCTTAAGATAAACTAATAATCCATTTTTTGCTCCCTCTAAATTTAGACTCCAGAAAACTAAGATTGCGGTAAGAAGAAATAAAAGAGGCATGAATATCTTATTTGCTTTCTCAAGTCCTTTTACCACTCCTTTAAACACGATAAGCCAATTAAGAAACCAGACAATTAAAAGAGAAAAAATTACAGGCGTTCTTAAATTACCAATATTAAAAGGAGATTTACTTGTCGCAAGAAATTTATGAAAGAAGAAACTGTTGGGGTTACCTCCCCAATTTAGATCAAAAGAAAAAATTAAATAATTTAGACACCAAGCAATCACAACACAATAATAAAGAACAATCCCAAACATAACAAAGATAACCTGCCACCAACCCACCCATTCCCATTTTCGGGAAATGGTAGCAAAGGATGCAGGAGCCGACCCCCTCATTTTATGTCCCAAACCTATCTCTAAAATCATTAAAGGAATTCCTACAACAAACAAAGCAATAAAGTAAGGAATAAGAAATGCTCCTCCCCCATTTTTATAACAAAGATAGGGAAAACGCCAGATGTTACCTAAGCCAATTGCAGAACCGATTGTGGCTAACAAAAATCCAATATGAGTTTTCCACTGGGGACGATGATGAACGGAAATTTCTTTCTTCATAGCATAATATGTTACTAAAATCTAAAGAAGAATTCAATAAAAGGATTATCAAATTTACGGGAAATTCTTTTATAGTGGTATCCCAATAGCACAAAAAAAATTCCTGTAAAAATCAAAATAAACGCAACGATAAAAGATAAAAGAACTGGCTTTATTGCGATTAAAATCCCACAAAGGATAAGGAAAAAGCCAAATAACATTTATCCTCCTTTCTTTTCGATAAATTCTTTTATGTCTTTTGCTAAGTCAACCGAAACTGTAACCTTTTCTTTACTGATTGGATGTGTAAATTTTAAAAAATAAGCATGTAAGGCTAATCTTTTAAAATTTATAGAAAAGTCTCTTTTGTAAGCATATTTTTTCTCCCCCAAAATAGGATGACCAATTTGAGCTAATTGAATTCTTAACTGGTGGGTCCTACCTGTAAGAGGAATTAATTCTAATAGACTGAAATGAGAAAATTTTTTAATTAATCGGTAAAAAGTGGTGGCTTTTTTAGGTTTTTCTTTAAAATGTCTTCCTTCTTTATCAATCACATAACTTTCAATTATTCCTTTTTTTCTTTTAGGTGTTCCTTTTACTAATGCATAGTATCTTTTTTCAATTTTTCTTTCTTTAAATTGTTTGGTTAAAAAAGAGACAACTTTGCGTGTTTTGGCATACGTTAATAGTCCTGAAGTTTCTTTATCTAAACGGTGGCAAGGGAAAAGATTTTCTTTTAATTTTTCTTTTAAAATAGTTGTTAGATTAATCTTATTATCTGGAGATGGCTGAACAATAATCTTTGGGGGTTTATTGACTATAAGAATATATTCATCATTGAAAACAAACTCTATATTATTATTTTTTAACATTTAAGCTGTGAACATACAAAGTCTGTGTGGGGAAGGCAAACTCAATTCTCTCTTTTTCAAATTCTTCTTTCAATTTTAAATTTATCTCTTGCTGTATATCCATATATTTATTGTAATCGGAGCCTAAAACATAATAGACTACCTCAAAAATAAGGCTGAAATCTCCATAAGAGAAAAAATGTGCACGGTCAAAGATTGTATCTTTCACGCTTTTTATTATCTCCTCCACTATTTTAGGGATTTTTTTTAATTTCTCTACAGGAGTATCATAAGTAACACCAAACTGGAATACTACTCTCCTTTTCTCCATTCTTTTATAATTCCTTACTCGAGAATCCGTTAAATCTGTATTAGAAAATACAAGTTGCTCTCCCCCCAGACTACGGATACGTGTGGTCTTTATTCCAATATATTCTACTGTGCCTAAAAAATCATCTACAATAATGAAATCTCCTACCTCAAATGGTCGGTCAAAAATAATAGAGAAATAACTGAAAAGATCTTTTAAAATTGCCTGTGCTGCTAAAGCTACTGCCACTCCTCCAATACCTAAACCTGCCAAAACTGTGGATACTTTAAACCCTAAGTTATCTAAGAAGAAAACTATTGCTAAACCCCAAACTAATACTTTTGCTATCCTTAAAATTCCTCTTAGGCTTTTTTCTAAAGCCTCTTTTTTTCCTTGTTTTATCCAATAAATTTTAAAAGTATAACTTAAAACCTCAATTATAAGCCGGGCAGAAAAAAAGGTAAGTAAAGCTATAGCAAAAGCATTAATTATCTTTTTTAAAGAAGGAGTTAATTTAAGAAGATTGAGGCTAAAATAAAATACTCCAAAATAAAGTAAGGGGATTGCAGTTTTCTCTATAATACTGTTTACAATAAAATCATCTATTGTAGTTTCTGTTTCTTTTGCCCATTTTTTCAGCCGTTTAAGAATAATTTTTCTGAAGATTTTAATAAAAATTAAACCTACACAAATTAGTAAAAGAAAAACTAAATAATTTAATAATGTATTTCCTAAAAAGGTATAATTTAAAATCTTAAGCATTTCAGAAAAATTTTAACTGCGTTGTTCGCCAATTAGTTATTTTGTCTAACCATCTACAGAATTTACATTCCTTAGCCGGTAACGGTGGTGTTTTTAAAGTTAAACATTTAATTGCGTCTTTGAAAATAGAATAAACATCCTTGGAGGATAAAGTCTTAATTTTTTTAATTTCTATATTAAACTGCACTATACCTTTTTTCTGAAATTCTTGAGGGATATAAAATACTAAATAGGCGTAATCTTTTACTTTATACCTATTTTTCTCTAAAAGAAAGTTATAACAGCTCATCTGAAACACATAAAAGGAAGTAGAATTTTCCTTAAGAGAAAAACCCCTTGTTTTGTAATCTAAAGGGATATAAAAATCTTCTTCAATAATACATTCATCTAATGCACCATATAAGGAAGAACCGCTTTCATCTTTAAAAACAAGTCCTGTTTTCCAATGACGCCATTTTTTTATTGTATCCTCATCTACTAAACGAGCATTAAGATGAGAAATTTCTGGAGGCAGTTTTTTCTTTTTTCTATAGTTATCAAAATATCGCTTTATCAAATTATCCATTCCTCGAGGAAGAGTTGAGGAAGGAATTTCTGGTCGATAAAAGTCTTTACCTTTCACCATATGAAACCAGAAACATCGAGGGCATTCTAAGAATAAAGTCAATGTATGTGGAGATAGAAAAAACACTCTCATCTTTCTATATTATAACAAAAATTATTTATCTTGAGAACGAAATAAAACCAATTCAACCTTCCGAGTTAGCTGGAGAATGTAGAGATAATTTACAAGAATAAACTTTGTGAATCTACCAGAGGATTATACCTTCGGCTATAATGAATATCAAATGGGAAGAGTTAACCCTGCATTCATTTTAGAAGATGGGATAAGTTTTTTTAAAGAGTTAAAATAAGGTTGAAGTTATATCAATTTTGGGGATGCAATCTCCAGTATTAAAAAACTTGCATATATTTATTTTTTGTAATAAACTTAATTTTCTATGAAATATGTAGTTGTAGTTCCTGATGGTGCAGCAGATTATCCTTTGGAAATTTTAGGGGAGAGAACTCCTTTGGAGGTGGCTTCTACTCCTAATTTGGATTATTTAGCTAAAAAAGGTGTTTTGGGAAGAGTAAGGACAATTCCTTCTGGATTTTCTCCCTCAAGTGATGTGGCTAATCTTTCTTTATTAGGTTATGATCCTAAAAAGTACTATACAGGAAGAGGACCGCTTGAGGCAGCTAATTTAGGGATAGAACTTGATGAAGAAGATTTGGCTTTTCGCTGTAATCTTATAACTGAAAGTGATGGAAAGATTTTAGATTATAGTGCCGGACATATCTCTGATAAAGAAGCAAAGATACTTATTGAATGTTTAAATAAAAATCTGGCTACCTCAAGTATAAAGTTTTATCCAGGAAAAAGCTATCGTAATTTAATGATTTATAAAAAAGGAAAAAGCTTAGGATTGGATAAATTAAAATATTGGCCTCCTCATGATATTATGGGAGAGAAAATAAAACCTCATCTTCCTCGAGGGAAAAACAGTAATATTATTGTTGAACTTATGGAAAAATCAAAAGAAATTCTTGCTTTGCATGAAATAAATAAAGTAAGAGTTGATTTAGGAGAGAATCCGGCAAATATGATTTGGCTGTGGGGATGTGGAGAAAAACCAGCTATGGAGAAGTTTGGGGAAAAGTTTAAAATAAAAGGAGCAGTAATCTCAGCAGTTGACCTTATAAAAGGGATAGGCAAAATCATTGGATTGGAGGTTATAGAAGTTGAGGGAGCAACCGGTTTTTATGATACTAATTATGAAGGTAAAGCAAAAGCTGCGTTATCAGTATTATCTCGAGTCGATTTTGTCTTTATCCATATAGAAGCTACTGATGAGGCTTCTCATAATGCTGATTTAAGAATGAAGATAACCTGCATTGAGAGAATTGATAAATTAGTTATTGGAACAATTCTTGAGGGATTGAAAAATGAAAAATTTAGAATTTTAGTCTGCCCGGATCATCCCACACCAATTAGTAAAAGAACACATACTTCTGAGCCAGTTCCTTTTTTAATTTATGGGGAAGGGATTGAGGGAGAAGGCTTTAGTTGTTTTTCTGAAATAGAGGCTCAAAACAGTAAACTCTTTTTTGATGGAGGCTGGTTGCTTTTAAAATATTTTATAGAAAGATGAGTGCTTTATTAGTTACTTTAATATCTTTCTTATTCTTTTTGGGAGGATACTTTTTTTATGCTAAATTTATAGAAAAAATAATAGGCGTAAATCCTCATGAAGCTACACCGGCATATAAAAAATATGATGGAGTTGATTTTATTCCTGCAAAAAACTGGTTGATTCTATTTGGTCATCATTTTTCTTCCATTGCTGGTGCTGCCCCTATTGTAGGACCAGTGATTGCGATAAGTATCTGGGGATGGGGGCCTACCTTAGCTTGGATTGTTTTGGGAAGTGTATTTATTGGAGCGATCCATGATTTCTCCTCGCTTGTAATTTCTATAAAGAATGAGGGAAGGTCAATTGCTGATATTGCTAAAGATGTTATATCTCTGCGTGCCAAATATATATTTTCTCTTTTTGTTTTTTTCGCTCTTATTTTAGTTGTTGCTGTGTTTTCTTATCTTTGCGCAAAGACATTTGTTACTGATGGAAGAATAATTTTCCCTTCCTTAGGATTGATTCCTGTAGCTATTTTTGTAGGATTTCTTATTTATAAAATAAGATTTAATCAGACTCTTTCCACAATCATTGGACTTACTCTTTTAGGAGTTCTGGTTTATTTAAGCACACAGATGAGCATAACCTTTAACAAAAATCTTTTAAATATCTGGATAACTATTCTTCTTCTCTATGCCTTTTTTGCTTCTATTCTTCCGGTAAATATTCTTCTTCAGCCACGAGATTATTTAAGCGCCTATTTACTTTTTTTTGGAATTATTGTGGGATTTTTAGGAGTCTTTATATCTTGTCCTTCTGTAAATGCTCCTGTATTTATTAAATTTAGCCCTCAAGAAACTTCTCCTTTATGGCCACTTTTATTTGTTACTGTAGCCTGTGGAGCAGTATCCGGATTTCATTCTCTTATTGCCTCAGGCACAACTTCCAAACAAATCTCTAATCAGAAATATGCCAAAAGAATTGGCTATGGAGCAATGATTCTTGAGGCAGTTCTTGCTACCTTAGCTTTGCTCTGTGTAAGTGGTGGATTAAATTTTTCCCAGTTTAAAGAGATTATGAAAAGTTCCGGTCCGATAGTTGCCTTCAGTAAAGGTTTTGGAATACTGACATTTCCTTTATTGAAACAATTTGGAGCAATTGTTGGTGTAATTATTCTAAATGCTTTCATATTAACTACCTTAGATACTGCCACTCGAATCACACGTTATATCTTTCAGGAAATTACAGGAATAAAAAATCGTTGGTTTTCTACATTTGTAGTGATAATTTTAGCAGGATTTTTAGCACAGGGTGAAAGATGGAAGTTAATCTGGCCTACCTTTGGGGCATCCAATCAGTTAGTTGCCGCTTTAGCATTATTTGTGATTACTTTGTGGTTAATTTCAAAAAGCAAACCTTATCTGCCTTTTCTTCTTTCTGCTTTATTTATGCTTGTCACAACCTTAGGCGCACTTTTTATTCAACTAATAAAATATTTTAAAGAAAAAGAGATTTTACTTTTTTTCATCTCTTTAGTATTAATTTGTTTGGCGGTTTATCTTTTATGGGAAGTAATAAGGAAGATGAAAGAATTATTAAGTAAAAAATGAGAAACAATCTTTATGTTTTAAAATTTGGAGGAACGTCAGTAGCTAATAGAGAAAGGATTGAGGAAGTAGCAAAAATAGTCATCTCTTATATTAAAAAAGGGATTAATGTAGTCTGTGTGGTTTCGGCAATGGGAGATACTACCGATAGATTGATTAGTCTGGCAAAAGAAATTAGTCCTTTTCCTTCAGAAAGAGAGATGGATATGCTTATCTCTACCGGAGAGCAAGTCTCTTCTGCTCTTTTGGCTATGGCTTTGCATAAGAAAGGTTATGATGCTTTATCTTTTGTGGGATATCAGGTAGGAATTATTACCGATACTTCCCATACTCAAGCACGTATATTAAAAATAGAGACAAAAAAGATTCTTGATGCTTTAAGAAAAAAAAGAATTGTTATTGTTGCAGGATTCCAGGGAGCAACTGAGGATGGTGAGATTACTACCTTAGGAAGAGGAGGGTCTGACTTAAGTGCAGTAGCATTAGCATGTAGTCTTAAGGCAGAAAGATGTGTAATTTATACGGATGTGGAAGGGATATATACTGCTGATCCACGATTAGTAAAGGGAGCAAAGAAGCTAAGATATATAACTTTTGATGAGATGTTGGAGTTGGCTTTTTTGGGGGCACAAGTGATGCAAGTGAGAGCAGTTGAGGTAGCAAAAAAGTTTAATATGCCGATAGAGGTAAAGTCTTCTTTTACAAGAAAGGAGGGGACAATAATTATGGGAAAGACTAAATTTATTGAAGAGCCAGAGGTAAGAGGCGTAGCTTTAACAGAGAATGAGGCAAAATTAACAATTTGTAATGTCCCTGATAAACCCGGAATAGCTGCCTCTATCTTTACAGAACTTGCTAAAAATAATATTAATGTAGATATGATTGTGCAGAATGTGAGTCATAAAAAAATTACAGATATATCTTTTACTGTTCCAAAAAATTTATTATCTAAAGCAGAAAAGGTTTCACAGAAAATTGCACAAAGGATTGGAGCAACAGAGGTGCTTTCTGATTGTGATATTGCCAAAGTATCTGTAGTAGGTGTAGGGATGAGGTCTCATCCGGGAGTGGCAGCAAAGTGTTTTTCTGCTTTAGCAAAAAGAAAGATAAATATTGAGATGATTTCTACTTCTGAGATTAGCATCTCTTGTGTAGTAAGAAAAAAAGAAGGGAAAAAAGCTTTGCAAGTCTTGCATAAGGAGTTCAATTTAGATAGAATAAAAAAATGAAGATTGAGTTATATGACACAACTTTAAGAGATGGAGCACAGACAGAAGGAATTTCTTATTCTGTTTCTGATAAAATATCTATTGCTAAAAAGTTAGACGAGTTAGGAATTCATTATATTGAAGGAGGATGGCCTTATTCTAACCCTAAGGATAGAGAATTTTTTGAGTATTTTAAAAAAAATCCTTTAAAAAGAGCAAAATTAGTTGCTTTTGGCTCTACCTCTCATCCTTCTTCCTTGCCCCATAAAGATAAAAATTTATTAAGTCTACTTAAAGCAGAAACAGAATATATCACTATTTTTGGCAAGTCTTGGGATTTACATGTAAAAGATGTGTTGAAAATTTCACCTGATGATAATTTAAAGATAATCCACGAGAGTATAAAATTTCTTAAAAAAAGAGGAAGAAAAGTTTTTTATGATGCTGAACATTTCTTTGATGGATATTTTTATGATAAAGATTATGCTTTAAAAACCCTTAAGACTGCACTTGATGCCGGATGTGACCTTTTAATCTTTTGTGATACTAATGGAGGAACGCTTCCTTGGAGAATAGAAGAAGTTATAAAAGAGGTTAAGAAAGCACTTAGTTTATCTCATTTTGGGATTCATTGCCATAATGATTTAGGATTAGCGGTGATTAACTCTTTAATTGGGATAAAAGAGGGTTGTATTCATATTCAGGGAACAATTAATGGATATGGTGAGCGATGTGGAAATGCAAATTTAATCACCATTATTGGGATTTTACAACTTAAGATGGGATATAATGTAATCTCTTCAAAAAAATTAAAGGAGTTAACAGAAGTTTCTCGATTTGTAAGTGAGGTAAGCAACCTGACCCATCAAAATAACCAGCCATTTGTGGGAAGTTCTGCCTTTGCTCATAAAGGAGGGGTGCATATTGATGCGGTAATAAAAAATCCTACCTGCTATGAGCATATTGACCCTGTATTGGTGGGAAATAAGCGAAAATTTTTAGTATCAGAATTATCCGGAAAAAGCACCCTTGTTCTTAAAGCCAAAGAATTAGAATTTGATTTGGATAAAAAATCAAAGGAAACAAAAAGACTTCACAAATTACTTCAAGAATTGGAGAAGCAAGGGTATCAGTTTGAAGCAGCAGAGGCCTCTTTTAAATTACTTTTACAGAAAGAATTAAAAAAATATAAAAAGTTTTTTGATCTTTTAGGGTTTCGAGTAATTGTAGAAAGAAGGGAAGATGATAAATTGATTTCTGAAGCAACAGTAAAGTTAAAAGTTAAAGGAAAATTGGAATATACGGTAAGTGAAGGAGATGGACCGGTAAATGCTTTGGATAATGCTTTAAGAAAAGCTTTATTAAAGATTTATCCTGCCTTATCAAAAATGAGACTCACAGATTTTAAAGTAAGGGTGCTGGAGGAAAAAAGAGGAACTGCAGCTAAGGTACGTGTTTTGATTCAATCTCAGGATGAGAAAGAAAGCTGGACGACAATTGGGGTTTCGGAAAATATTATTGAGGCTTCTTATAATGCATTGGTAGATTCTATTGAATATAAACTTTTAAAAGACTTTAAAAAGTAAATTCTTATGATTACTCCTCAGACAGTAAAATATGTGGCTGAACTGGCAAGGATTAAGATAACAGAGGAAGAGATAGAATTTTTAAAAGAGCAATTAGGAAAGATTTTGGAGTATATCAATAATTTGAAGGAGGTAGATACCGACAAAGTAGAACCCACAAGAGGTGTTTTTTTTCAGGAAAATCGTCTAAGAGAAGATATTCCTTGCAAAAAGGATATTTTTAAAGAGATTTTAAAGAATGCTCCGCGGAAGGAAGACAATTATTTTAAAGTCCCCAAAGTAATTGAATGAAAAAAATTTTTCAGCTAAAGGCAACAGAAATTTTAAAAAAGATAGAGGAGAATAATTTAAAAAAGGAAGAAGTCTATCATCATTTTAAAGAAAGGATTGAAAGAATTGATCCTCTTATTAAAAGTTTTATTGAAGTATATGATTATTATCCTACAGAGAAGGGCGCTCCGGTTGCTATAAAGGATAATATCTGTATTCAAGGAAGAAAAATAACCTGTGCTTCTAAAATTTTATCTTCTCATATTGCTGTTTATGATGCCACAGTAATTAGAAAGATTAAAAAAGAGGGGCTTTTAATTTTAGGCGCCACCAATATGGATGAGTTTGCTTTTGGTTCATCTTGTGAAAACTCCTGCTATTATCCGACAAAAAATCCGTGGGATTTAAAAAAAGTTTCTGGAGGTTCATCAGGAGGCTCAGCTGCAGCAGTTGCGGCGAGACTGGTTCCTTTTGCTTTAGGCTCTGATACGGGAGGCTCAATCAGACAACCGGCATCTTTCTGTGGAGTTGTAGGTTTTAAGCCTACTTATGGAAGGGTTTCTCGTTTTGGTTTAGTTGCTTTTGGATCAAGTTTGGATCAGATAGGACCGATAACGACAAATTTTACTGATTGTGCTTATCTTTTAAATATAATTTGTGGGTTTGATGAACTTGATTCTACTTCAGCAAATATAGAAGTTCCTGATTTTATGAAAGCCTTAATTGAAGATGTAAAAGGAATTAGAATTGGGCTACCTTCTGAGTATTTTCAGGAAGGTTTAGATGAGGAAGTAAAAGAGGCGGTAATGAAAGTGGCAAAAACTTTGGAAAAAAAGGGAGCAAAAATTTTAGAAATCTCTTTGCCTCATTCTCGATATGCAATTGCCACTTACTATATTATCGCCTGTTCTGAGGCAAGTTCTAATCTTCAAAGATTTGATGGAGTAAGGTATGGACTTCAGATTAAAGAAAAAGAAATGTTAGAACTGTACAGACAGACAAGAAAAGAAGGATTTGGGATAGAGGCAAAAAGAAGAATTTTTTTGGGCACATATAGTTTATCTACTGGCTACTATGAGGATTATTATCTGAAAGCATTGAAAGTAAGGACATTGATTCGCAAGGATTTTGAGAAAGCATTTTCAACAGTAGATGTAATTCTTACTCCTACCTCTCCTACCCCT
>Ga0190363_1000560_pt1 | contig 22119 bp, 18 predicted proteins | sample 48721867_MG_FD_161272 | JGI IMG/M metagenome (GOLD analysis project Ga0190363, IMG submission 161272) | Hydrothermal vent microbial mat bacterial communities from Southern Trench, Guaymas Basin, Mexico - 4872-18-6-7_MG | ecosystem: Environmental > Aquatic > Marine > Hydrothermal vents >... | reverse complement strand
CCGCTCATACACAAATCTGGAGAGAGAAACGCCGGCCCTTTCAGCCCTACGCTTCCAATCCTCAACCATCTCCAAAGAAGGCAAATAAACATAAATGGCCTCTGCTTAATCGTCTCAGTCTTCCCACGGCTAGGCTTAGGCATAACACATCAAAAAATACTATGCGTAACCCACATTTATAATTTACTGGTAAATTGGTGCGGGGGGTGGGATTTGAACCCACGTACCCCTTCGGGACGGGATACCCCATTCGTTTTGTCGGATCTTGAGTCCCGCGCATCTTGTCCATTGATGTTTGACCTGGCTCTGCTACCCCCGCGGGCTGTTACTATTCTAATAAGCTCATTTAGCCCGCTAATATTTTTTCTGTTTAAGCCTTTCCAGCCTGATCAAACATTTTATCTACTAGACGTCATTAAATGCTTGAAGGGATGAAACGTGATGAGTTATGAGGATCTTGAAAGGATTGTTGAGGATGAAATAAGGCAAAGGAAGGAAGAGGGATGTGATGTTTCTGGGATTAGATCGATGTTGGCGAAGATTAAATGTAAGGATCCTTCAAGCCTAAAGTTAATAATTGAGAAACTTTCAAAACTGCGGCCAAGACCCGATTTTCCATACACGGAGCCGTCAGATCTATCCGAAATCAAAAAAGAACGGCTGGAAGGGCCGAGGGAGATGCCTTTAGCCGTCTCGGATGAAGAGATCCTTAACAAGATTTATGGAGGGTGGCTTGGCCGATGTGCAGGTTGTCTCCTTGGAAAACCTGTTGAGGGGCTCAGCCGAGATGAGATTGAGAAGTGGCTTAAGATCGCAGATGCTTATCCGCTTAACGATTACTTTCCGCCTATACTTGACCTCCCAGAAGATGCTCCGGATTGGTTGAGAAACCGCGTTTCACGGCTCGAGCTACTTCGCGGCCATATAGATCATATGGTGAGAGATGACGATATAGATTACACAATTATTAATCTTTACATCCTTGAAACTTACGGATTGAAATTTACAACTAGGGATGTCGGCGAAGCTTGGCTGAATAACCTTCCTTTTTTGAGAGTCTATACTGCTGAGCGAGCTGCCTACAGGAATCTTGTGAATGGACTTACTCCTCCAGAGACGGCTACATATATGAATCCTTATAGAGAATGGATTGGAGCACAAATACGTGCGGATATTTGGGGCTACGTGACTCCTGGAATGCCTGAATATGGAGCTGAACTTGCATATAGAGATGCTAGATTATCTCATGTTAAGAATGGCGTTTATGGCGAGATGTTTGTAAGCGCGATGATTAGCGGGGCTTTCACAACAAGCGATGTTGAAGAGATCGTTAATATTGGTCTTTCTGAAATCCCATCGAGATCTAGGCTTTCAGAGATGATTAGAGATGTAATTATGTGGAGAAAGAAATATAACGATTGGAGAGAGTCGTGGAGAAGAATTAATGAGAAATATGGTCATTATCATCCGGTTCATACGATTAATAATGCTGCTCTTGTCCTTCTGGGACTGCTGTATGGAGAGGGGAACTTCGAAAGAAGCATAACCATAAGTGTTATGGGCGGATGGGATACTGATTGTAACGGGGCGACCGTAGGCTCAATACTCGGCGTTATACTGGGAGCCGAAAATCTACCCAAAAAGTGGATTGCTCCTTTAAACGATAAGGTTGAGAGCTTCGTCATAGGCTTCAACAATAGCAGGATATCAGATCTAGCTAGACGCACCTTCACTATCGCCAAAGGCATTCTAAAAAATAGGTAGATACACCCTAAAGGAGAAGAGCATGCCCATCAATGGATAACTGTCCCAATTTTTTCTCCGTTTAATACCGCTATAATATTTCTAGGATCAAATCCATTAACAACAAACGTTCTGATTCTCTTCTCTCTTAGTATTCGCGCAGCTTCAGGATCAATGATCTGATGAATCCCAGCGACATGCCTGTTTCTCTCAAGCAACCTACTTAAATCCTCAAAACTCATCTCATCTATTTTTTCTGCATCTGCATACTTTTCGGGATCCTTCGTATAAACCCCATCTTTGTTTGTCGCTTTAACTATTAGATCAGCTTTGATCTCTGAAGCGATGAGGACTGCTACAGCATCAGTTGTCATTCCAGGTTTAAGACCTCCCATCACCACTATTCCCCTCCTTTGAAGAGCCTCTTTAGCTTCCACCAAAGATGTAGGAATCTCTTTCCAGCCATGACCTCCCAATTTCATAGAGATTATCTGAGCGAAAATTCTTGAAACTGAGATTGCTACTTCATCTTGTTCAGGTTCATCTAGACCTACATCTTTCGCTAATCTAATGAATTCTCTTGCGGGTTTCCCCCCTCCAACCACGATGACTAGCTCATGTCCCTCATCTGATAAATGTTTAATGATCTTAACATATTCATCGATAAGCCTTGGATTAGGTGGAGATGCAATTACGGATCCGCCGATTCTCAACACTATCCTCAATAGCAGCACCACAAAAATGATCTATATATGGGATATAAATAGATCCCTCCATATGCCGAAGTTTTCTTAGAGGCTGCAAAGATTTAACTTGAGATGCTCCGATATTTTTCTACATAAAGAAGAGTTCGGAGAGGCAATGTAGAGGCATGGTTGAAATAATCTTTCTGGGGACGGGTGGAGGACGCTTTGCAATGATGACGCAGAAAGCTAAAACTGGCGGGATACGCGTCCTCTCAAAGAAGGCCAATATGCATATTGATCCGGGACCAGGAGCACTAATCTACTCGTTGGAGTTAGGATTGAATCCGCAGAAGATAAACGCTATATTAGTATCTCATTCACACCTTGATCATACAAATGATGCGTGTCTGTTGATAGAAGCGATGACCGCGGGGGGTAGAGTGAAGCGAGGCATCCTTGCGGCATCTCACAGTGTTCTAGAAGGAAACGATGTGTGCGATCGGGCTATCTCGAAATATCATAGGCAGCTGCCTGAAAAAGTTGTTGAGGCGCGTGTCGGAACAAAATTCAGAGCGGGTGATTTAGAAGTAAAAGTTGGCAGGGCTGTACATGCGGATCCAGATACTGTGGGGTTCCGATTTGAGACGCAGGAGACCGGAGCGTTCGGATATCTCCCCGACTCTGAATATTTTGAGGGGATCAGCGATTTTTACAAGGGTGTAAGGCTTCTGATACTTTCAGTTCTAAGACCGTCAGGTGAACCATGGAAGGGACATATGACTACAGATGAGGCTGCAAAGATCGCCGATGAGGTTAGACCTGAAATGTTAGTGATAACCCATTTTGGAATGCGTATGCTCATGAAATCTCCAAGTAAGGAAGCTAAGCTCATCGAGGAGAAAACAGATGTACCCACGATAGCGGCTAGATATGGCATGCGCATTGCTATGGAGAAGAAGATTCAAACTGCTGAGCCTAAGAAACAAACTGATCTAAGCCTCTTTATGGGAGGATGATTAGCCTCATAAAAGGAACTCTGAAAAATCGTGTTTACTCTATTATGATGAAGATGCCGTCTGCTAGCTCGATCCCTTCATTCATATTTTCGGGAGCGCCGAATCGTATGTCTCCTATTCTATGCATAGCTTTCAAGTCATCCTTTAATGGCTCTAATTCAGCAGGTGCATATACTCGCTGCGCCGGTAAGGTCTGACTTAGCGCTACACCTTTGCTTTTCTTGTATCGCCATATTGCGTTGTTGAAATCGATGAATCTCTGAAGCAGATTAGTCATCTCGCTTTCCCAACAGTCTTGCCTTTCAGGAAACTCTTCGAGATGTATGCTCTTATTCGAGTATAGCTCAAGCCATATTTCCTCAGTTATGAATGGAGCAATCGGGGCTAGTAGCTTTAAAATTGTTTTAAGAACGCTGTGAAGCGTGTACCATGCTCCTCTTTGAAGCTTTTGATCGAAGATTCCTTCATGATTGTAGGCTCTTGATTTCACTGCTTCGATGTAGTGGTCGGCAAAGATGTTCCAAGTGAAGTTTCGTATAGCGGTTGCAGCTGCAAAAGCATTCATCTCCTCATAGCCTTTTTCACATTCACTGATCAGCCTGTTTAGGCGTCCAAGAATCATTCTATCCGTTGCCGCTAACTCGTAATCTTCATAGTCTTGTGGGAATGAAGAGATGAATCTCGCTATGTTCCATAGTTTTGTGAGGAATTTTGAGGTTCCTTCAATTCTTTCAAAGGAGCATCTGATATCTCCCTTAGTTATATTTCCTTCCAGTCCAGTCCATATTCGAAACGCCTCCGCCCCAAATTTTCTTATAACCTCTTGGGGATCAATCCACGTCTCTGGCCTGCTCTTACTAATCTTTCTTCCTTCCTCATCAACAACGTGCATGTGTATCCAAACATTTCTGAAGGGAGCCTTCCCGAATAGAAGGTAAGACTTTAAGATGGTGAAGTAAAGCCAGTTACGAACGATCTCTTTGCCCTGTGGACGGAGGCTGCATGGAAAGTTCTTTTTGAAGAACTCCTTGTCCCATAGATAGCCTAGAATATAGACTTCGGATGTTGAAGAGTCAAACCATGTATCGAAAGTTCGATCTTCACCTCGGAAATTGGTTGATCCACACTTAGGACACTTCTCGATTGGAGCCTTCTCCCTCCAAGGCTGATAATATCTTCCAGGTTTTGGGACGTATACGTATCCGCAGCCTTCACAGTACCAGAGGGGAATCTCCGTCCCATAATATCTCCGCCTCGAGATAACCCAGTCTATCCCTATGGAGTTTATCCAATCGATGAGAATCTGCTTGCTTTCTGGAGCGAAGAATCTCATTTCATCAGCCATACGGAAGATCTCATCTTTGAATTCAACCTGCTTCAAGTAATACTCTTTCATCGGCACAAACTCTATAGGATTCTTTGATCTCCAACAGATTGGCCTTCTCTGCCTAATTCTCTCCACCTTTACAAGTAGCCCTTCAGCTTTTAGATCTTGAATGATTCTTTTTCTCGCCTCCTCCACTGTTAAGCCCTGATATTTCCCCGCATTCTCATTCATCCTTCCCTTCTCGTCAATAGCATAGATTGGTTTAATATTAAGCTCTCTTAGAATTCTCACATCGCTGTAATCGCCGAAGCTGCAGATCATAACCAGCCCAGAGCCGAACTCTGGCTTTGCATAGGGATGAGGTTTTATTGGGACTTCATGTCCATAAATTGGAACAACCGCATGTTTCCCTTCAAGATGACTATATCTTTCATCTTCCGGGTTAAATATCACTATTCTACAGGAACAGAGAAGCTCAGGTCTAGTAGTGGCTATGAGCACCTCTTCGCCGGTTTCTTTCACTTTAAATTTTATGTAATTTAAATCTGTCTCTTCTTCTTCATATTCTACTTCGGCGTCTGAGATTGTTGTTCCGCATACAGGACAATAATTCGTCGTCTTCTCATCCTCGTATATTAGTCCTCTATTCCATAACTCTATGAATGTCTCTTGCGTTAGCCGCCGATACTCCGGATCATCCGTCTCATATCTTCCGCCGATCTTATGTTCAAGAATCCACGAGTTGCAGCTAAGACCTAAACGTTTGAATGTATCTAGGGATTTATCTCCACTTTCTTCAAGAATTTGCCTACACTTCTCGATAAACTCCTCTCTAGGAGTTTCATGCATCGAGATTCCAAAGGTCTTCTCCGCCTGAACCTCAACTGGCAAGCCATTCTTGTCTAGTCCAAGTGGGAAGAGAACATTGTATCCTTTCATTCTTTTGTATCTTGCGAAGATATCCATCCAGACATAGGTATATGCTTGTCCAATGTGAATAGGAGTATTGACGTAAGGCGGCGGAGTATCAATGCTGAAAATCGGCTTCTTAGAGTCTTTATTGAACTTATAGATTCCCTCTTCTTGCCACTTCTGGAATAGGATCAATTCAATCTTCGGATTCCATCTTTTTTCCTTAAGTTTCGGTTTATAGACCTGACCTTCTTTACTGATCATGATAGATCACCACATAAGAAAGATATTCTGGGAGGAAAAACGCATTCAATAGAGCAATTCACCATTTTTTGATATGGCCCTTGAAGGGCTAGAATACTTGGCGATGGCGGTGTTTCGGCAACTAGCCACCTTTCCTCCCTTAAATGCTAACTTTAATCACGATCTAGACCAATATAAATATAATTGTCGTATACAATTTCATAAAACGATTTTAATGTCGCAATTTTTTGTGAAAATTTCTTGCTTCTAGGATGTCTGCTCTCTAATTTTTTCTTCGAGACTCTTCACTCTACCATGCTCCAGAATCTTAATACGAGTCTTAAGCCTGACTCTTACTCCTAAACGGCGGAAAAGGCCATACAGTTCTTCACCTGAAATCTTATTCTTAATTCTTCCCTCCATGATTAGCTTCACCAACGTGTCTTCGACATACCTTGCTACTTGCGGATACTGAGCTTTAGCAGCGTTAAGAACTTCCCATGCTCTACCTATAAAAAATCGATTTAGGATCTCCCGAGGATCCTCTCTTTTTTCCTCTCTTTTAGCCTGCTCTTTTCGTTTAAGAATTCTTTTTAGCTCCATCAGTTTTTTCTGTCTTATAGCTTCTAGCTCTTTGTCCAATTCTGACACAGTCTTTCTCCCCTTGAATAATGCGTATCCAATAATAATATTTAAAATCATATTTCATCGAGCCTAAATATCAGCTCTGAAGCTTATATCTTAAAATCGCAGCTATTCCGCCGAAGGATTTCAAAAGCATTTGTCCCTCTTCCGTCTCCGATGAGATAATCTCAACATTTGCTCCTGAATTCTCAGCTAGTTGAGCGAGCTCTTCGATTATCTCCGTCTTCTTTACTATCTGAAGCGCCGCTGACTGACATTTAGGACAGGAAGCGCCGCTGACTGACTGCTCAAACTCTTGAATCTCATGTTTCCTCACAGTCTTATAATAGAAGTAGCCGCAGGAGGCACATTCTACTTTCACTCTAATTTTATCAATATCTTCAGATAACAGTAATGTTTCAACAAGTCCACTTTCAAGAGCTCTTCTGACATCTCTTTCTCCATATGTTGCAAGCCCCGTGTCATGACCTATTTCATAAAGAAATTTTTGGACGATGCGTTTCTCCTCAACATACCTAACATTCTTTATGATCTCAGGAGCTTTTTCAACTATCTCCTCTACACCCTGTTCGCCCGTATAAGCAGTATCAACCGTTGCTATTATCTTCTCCTTCAACCTGTAATCTAGATAACGGCCCTTCTCAAAATCTAGCTTCGTAGGCCCGGGGCCGCCAAGTATAATTCCTTTCAGGTCGGAAATCGGGAGAAAAATCTCATTCGCATGCTCTCCAACACGCTTAAAGAATTCGATGAGCTGCATTTCTCTTAGACGTTCAAACCTTCGAGCCGACTGTCCACCGGCGCGATGCTTTCCAGGAATTCCTGAAGTTATCTCCTGAACAATCTTTAATCGTCTCCCCCTGAGAGTGGCAAATGTTGCTTCGCTTGAGTCCAAGAGTATTATCCCATAAGTCTCGGTCTCTCTAAGAAGATCCATAAGATAATTTAGGTGAAATTTAGAGTCACACCTGTACAGGTAAATATTTACAGGCTCAGGAGGTATTATCACATAAGGCCCCTCAATCTTCTCGCTTCCGGGACCATTTTGAGGAATGGCTCCGCAAAATAGGACCAGACCGTTCTCTGGAACGGTTTTAAAGAGCTTTAATCTTTGAGTGACCTTAACGATTGCGTCCTGCACATTCTTTCGCGTGGTGTTAGACTTTATGTTCGAGGCTGTTCCCCACTCCTCCTTTAGCATGGAGACTACTTCACTAATCTGCCTTCCGGGGGGAATATAGAGTGAAATAAGCTCTGTTCCCCTCCCTTCTTTAGAGGCTAGACTCTCCAATATCTTTTTTAAGCGGTATCTTTCAAGGGATGTTCTCTTCTTCGACATTTTATGATGTTCCTTCCCCAAGAGATCTTAAGCAAGTCTTTATAATCGGCCTAGATAGAGATGACAAAAGCCTAATTAAACGTTTAGTTGTCTCTGCCTTGTCTTAGGCTGTCTCCGTCTCGATCTTCTACTCTGCTGAGGCTTACTTATCTGTCTTTCTATGCTCTTTAAGAGCTTTGGATTTTGGATTAGTAGGACGGCTAATGAATGAGAGCATCTTCCTCTCTTAATGAATCCTGGGCAGGTGCAGCTAATTGTTCCATCAATCTTTCGAGCCACAATGTAGGTGCCGTGATCACCGACAACATTATAAACTCCTTCGCCTACTTGCTCCACTCTCTTCTTCTGCACAAGATCATAAGCTTTCTCGATCATCCTCTCTAAGGACAATTTAACTCATCTAGGGAAATCAAATTTTTATTCTCAGAGCAATATTTAAGCATCGCTTCTAGCATAGAAAAAGATTTGAAGAATCTCAATTATTATGTGAATCTCTACAGCAATTCGTCTAACCACTTCTTCTTAATTTTGCAAACGACTGTATAGGCCGGATCAAAAACGTTTCCAATATCATACTCGACGCATTGTCCAAGTAGTATGTGAGCCGCATGATCCTTTAATCCATAATCCGCTTGAAGCCAACGTATCATTTCGGTAGTTGCATGCTGAAGGGCTTGATCAAGAGGACGAGCGTTCCCAACGGTCATTAAATATTCCTTATTTTCAGCGTGCGGCCAGATTATCTTTTTATCTTTCAGCAAGTTAACCTTAAACCTTACATCGAATGAGACTTCGATTCCTGTACCAACGATTTCCCCGCTTCCCTGAACAGCATGTCCATCCCCTATGAAGAAGAGTGCTCCCCTTACAAACACTGGAAAATAAATAGTAGTTCCAGATGTGAAACCGTTATAGTCCATGTTGCCTCCGTGAGTTCCAGAAGTAGCTGACGAGATGGCTTGTTCCCTAGGAGGCGCCACACCCAAGCATCCAAGCATAGGATTCAAGGGAAGAACAAGTCTTCCTAGCTTCGTCTCAGGTCTTATAAGCGTCGCTGTTCCCCTTTCGAGATCTATCTCCCACTCTGCTGTTATTTTTTTCAGAGGAGAAATTTTCACGATATATTCAGGGTCAATGACGTTTGGAGATATCACCGTTGAAGATCTTCCTATTCTTCTGTTTGGCTGCACCTTTTCAAGATGAACCGCCAATGTATCTCCAGGCTCCGCGTCGTTTATGTAAAATGGACCGGTAAGCGGGTTTCCAGGACGAGTTACTTGTCTATCTGCTGCATCTCTCCCAGCATTATCAACCGTAGATGTGATGACAGTGTCGCCGTCGGATATTCGGAGAACTGGAGTGTAGGTTCCGAACGCATTATAATAAATCTTTGGATTAAACTCGTGAATCGCCATTCCTATTAAAAACCTCCATAATTAAAAGTTTAAGACATAAAATATATATTGCGATTAATCGCTAGGAAAAAGGACAAAATTTTAGATGATTCTTATTAATATGTGGATATCTTTTTCTTTAGGGGCATGTCATCTGCAGAGATCGCTGTAAAGACTTTAAGTCATCTTGAATCTGGGGATTTTCGAATACTTACAGTTATTGAGCTAGATATGAGTAGGCATAGATATGTACCTGAAGAGGATATCACAAGGCTCAGCGGCCTCCCTATAAAAGAGGTCAAGTATAGATTAGATAGACTCAGCAAGTTTGGACTTATATACCGCTGGGTCGGTTCATACGTTGGATACACATTAAGCACCGTTGGATATGACTGTCTAGCGATGAATTCTCTTGTAAAGGCAGATCTAATTGATGCTTTTGGAAAGCCTTTAGGCGTCGGAAAGGAATCAGATGTTTATGACGCTCTCACACCTGAAGGAAGGAGGGTAGCTGTAAAGTTTCATCGTTTGGGACGAACAAGCTTCCGTCAGACTAGGAGGCTTCGAGGCTACGTTGCTGATCGGAGACACATTTCTTGGCTGTATCAATCTCGCTTAGCTGCAGAGAAGGAGTTTGAAGCCTTGAAGACTGTTTACCCACATGGAGTTTCTGTTCCCGAACCAATTGGGCAGAACAGACATGTAGTTGTGATGGATTTTATAGATGGCGTCGAGCTCTATAGGGTTCCGGAAGTTCCAAATGCAGAGGAAGTTCTAGATGAAATCCTTGAAAATGTGAAGGTGGCATATCAAAAAGCGAAGGTTATCCATGCAGATCTAAGCGAATTTAATGTGGTTTTGAAGCCGGATTTTCATATACTCATCATTGATTGGCCTCAATTCGTCAAAACCGATCATCCGAATGCTGAGATGCTTCTTGAAAGAGACGTGAAAAACATACTGAAGTTCTTTAAGAGAAGATTCAATATAGAGAAAAATGTTCAGAGCGTCTTAGAAAGAATCAAAAGCACATAAAAGAAGATTCGAAACCTCAAAGCTGATATAAACTCACATTATAAGTTCGGAAAGAAAAGGATTGACGTGAAATGAAAAGAGAGAAGAAACCTAACATTCTTATTATCATTACACATGACACAGGTAGGCACCTCGGATGCTACGGCAGTGGGGTAGATACGCCTAATCTAAATAAACTAGCAGAAGAGGGCGTAATCTTCACAAACTTTTTCTGCACAGCTCCGCAGTGCAGTCCAAGCCGAGCAAGCTTACTTACGGGCAGATATCCTCACAATAATGGGCTTATAGGACTTACTCACCGAGGATTCCGCTTAAATGCGAATGAGCTTCTGCTTCCAAATCTGCTTGCACAGGCCGGTTACTCAACTTATCTTTTCGGGTTCCAGCACGAATCTCCAAATCCTTACTCCCTCGGATACCAGAAGATCTTCAAAGCAAAAAGCAACTCTTGCCTTGACGTTACCCCTCTCGTAATAGATTTTCTAGAGAATAATAAGCTGAAGAAGCCTTTTTTCATGATGATTGGTTTCTCTGAAACGCATAGGCCATTTCCACAATATGAAGGGCCTGTCGATAATATTGAGGGATTTCCATATCTACCAGACGTCGAGGATGTCCGTAGAGACATCGCTTCTCTTAACATTCTAGTTAGACGAGTTGATGAGAAGATAGGTGAGATACTCAGATCTTTAGATGAGGCTGATTTGAGGGATGATACACTAGTCGTATTTACAACTGATCATGGCGTGGCTTTCCCAGGCGCCAAAGCCACATTATTCGATCCCGGCATTGAAATCTCTATGATTATGCGTGGACCAGGCGGATTTGAGGGAGGGAGAAAAATCGAGGCTTTGCTTTCTAATCTTGACTTCGCCCCGACAATACTTGATCTCTGCGGAATACCGATACCTACGGAGATGCAGGGAAAAAGTATACTACCGATAATCCGAGGCGAAGCTAAGAGATTACATAGACAAATATTCGTTGAACAGACGTATCATGCGGCCTATGATCCCATTCGCGGAGTTAGAACGGATCGATACAAATATATTAGAAGCTTCGAGAAGAGGCCTTTCTGGTTTCCGCCCAATGTGGATGAGGGCCTCTCTAAAGAAGTCGCTCGTAGATTCGGGTACTTCAACAAGCCTCGGCCTCCAGAGATGCTATTCGATCTCGAATCGAATCCTATAGAAAGAAATAATCTGGTTAACGATCCGGAATGTACTGATATACTTAAAAGGATGAGGCTTTTACTGGAAGATTGGATGAGGAGAACGTCCGATCCGTTACTGAAGGGATATGTTCCGCCGCCTCCCAATGCTAGAGTCACTCCACCTGATTCCTATACGCCGTAGCAAGAAACTTGTTAGTGAAGAATTTACAAGGGTAGCGTCAGGTTCTAATCCGTTAATATGCCAAAACGAGGATACAACTTTTATGACGATATCCGAGGGAAAACCAAATAATCCTGAATCTCTGTAATCATCATCACATTTAGGAGATAGGAAGCATGTCTAAAGTTGGAGATCCTCCTAATATTTTGATAGTGATGACTGAGCATCAACAGGGCAGAACTATTGATCCTAACTGTCCTTGCCGCATGCCGAATGTTAAGGAGAGAATCGCTGGCGAGGGATTGAGAATCGAGCTTGGCTATACACCAAATGCTCTCTGCTCTCCCGCTAGGGCATCCTTCTTTACAGGCCTCTACCCATCGGTCCATGGAATGTACAATAATTATCATTCAATGCCAGTAATTCATGGGGGCTTATTTCCAGGAGTCAGACTATTTTCCGAGAATCTAAAGAAGGCCGGCTATAATCTATCTTACATCGGGAAATGGCATGTATCTGGAGAGAAAGGCCCCGCCGACTATGGATGGAACGTTCCGAAGCGTCAAACACCTTGGGATGGCGGTCCGCTGGGATTTCCAAAGCCGGGAAGCAGGTTAAGGAGATATAGGGAGCCTCCAAAAAATTTGAAGAGATATGCTATTATAAGACGGAATGGTTGGCCTGACTACGTTGTTTATGGTACTCGCTCAGGCAAGCCAGAGGATATGCTTGATTTTAAGAGGGGGAAGATAGCTGCTGAAGAGATTATGAGGCTTTCCAAGGAGGGGAAGCCGTGGGTCATCTATGTCGGTTTAACGGAGATCCATGATCCATACATAGTTGTTGAGCCGTATGCAAGCATGTACGATCCAGAAGAAGTTCCGCTTCCTGAGAACTACTACGATAGCTTGGAGGATAAGCCTGCAATTTACAGAAGGATGAGAAGGCAACTTTGGGATCAGCTAAGCGAGGAGCAGATACGAGAAGCCATAGCTTACTATTGGGGGCTATGTACCATGAATGACGACGTCGTTGGGATGCTACTTGACGCTCTAGAGGATGCTGGAGTTGAAGATAATACTCTTGTTCTATTTACGGCTGACCATGGAGATCAGGTGGGAGGACACGGTCTCTTCCTTAAAGGAGTAATGCCATTTGAGGAGAGCTATCGCATCCCAATAGCTGTCAGGTGGCCTAATGTGATAAAGCCGAAAACTACATGCCAAGAATTTGTAACATTATGCGATTTCGCTCCGACCTTCTGTGAGGTGGCTGGCGCTGAACCTCTAAATCCATGTCATGGCCGTTCATTACTTCCCATCTTTGAAGGATCTGTACCTGAGGATTGGCCGAAGAGTTTTTACGGACAATTTTTAGGCACAGAGTACTATTATACGCAGCGCATAATCCGAGATCGCCGGTACAAGTATGTCTTTAACGCGTTTGATTTTGATGAGTTATATGACCTCCAAAATGATCCCTACGAGATGAAGAATTTGGCATTCGACCCTAAATATGAGGATGTTAAAAAACGACTGATTGAAGAGATGTGGAGATGGGCTGAGAAGACCGATGACATTATCTTTAATCCGTATCCCTCAGTTGCGCTTGTTCCATATGGCCCGCAAAGCATAAAGAAAACGGAAAAGCGTGAAACCTAAATGATATGTTTCCTGAAAAAGTGTTTGTGGCGGAATTCGGAGACTCGCTGAGATGACTGTACGAGATAGATCATCATATACAAATGTTATCTTTATTCTTACGGATGATCAGGGCGTATGGGCTGCTGGCTGTTACGGAAATCATGAGATTCGAACACCAAACATTGACAGGCTAGCTAAAACTGGAGTGATGTTCGAGAACTTTTTTGTAGCTACACCTGTATGTTCGCCGAGCCGAGCCACACTTTTTACGGGCCGAATACCCTCCCAACATGGAGTTCACGATTGGATACGTGGAGGAAACGTTGGGCCGGATGCGATAAGATACATGGAGGGAGAATTATCCTACACGGATGTTATGGCTAAGCATGGATATATATGCGGAATAAGCGGAAAATGGCATTTAGGAGACAGTCAACATCCACAGTTTAGCTTTAGCCATTGGTATGTACATCAGAGAGGCGGAGGGCCATATTATAATGCTCCAATGATTAGAGAAGGAAAGCTTGTGAATGAGCCGGGATACGTAACTAACCTCATCACGGATGAAGCGTTAAAGTTTATAGATCTTCACAGTGAGGAGCCTTTCTACCTCAGCGTGCATTACACGGCTCCCCACAGTCCATGGATAAATAATCATCCCAAAGAGATAGTGGATTCTTATGATAGCTGTCCATTTGAGACCTGTCCACAGGAACCTCCGCATCCATGGGCTAGGTATAATCTACAGTGTTTCGGTAATCGTGAATGTCTTAAAGGATACTTTGCAGCGGTAACAGCTATGGATATAGATGTCGGGCGAATTCTTGATCATCTTGAAGAGATTGGTCTACGAGACAGAACATTAATCATCTTCATGAGCGATAACGGATTTAGCTGCGGGCATCATGGCATATGGGGGAAGGGGAACGCAACATGGCCGCGGAATATGTATGAAAATTCCATTAAGGTTCCTTGCATATTTAGTCATCCGGGACGGATCCCGCAGGGAAAAGTTCGGAGGGAGATTGTCAGCGCATACGATTTTATGCCTACACTGCTTGAGTACTTAGGCTTGCCAGTACCGGAAGATAGGAATCTTCCGGGAACAAGCTTTCTCTCACTTCTGCTGGATCGGTCAGCAAAGATACGGGAGGATATTGTAATCTTCGATGAATATGGTCCTGTCCGTATGATACGGACGGAAGAATGGAAGTATGTGCATCGTTACCCGGATGGACCGAATGAGCTCTATAATCTAATTAGTGATCCGGATGAGAAGCAAAATCTGATTACTGATCCATTCTACAAGAAAAGGGTGGAGGATCTAAAGGTGAAGATGGAAACGTGGTTCGCCAGGTACGTTGATCCCTCTAGAGATGGACTCATAGATGATGGAACCGATCCTCCGGATCATCATGGACAAGTTCGATTGGTGAGAAAAAATAAGTAGAAGCATACGCCTTTCCTTTTTTGAGACGCACGGCATTAGTTGATGTCTTATCAAAAAAGAATGTTGGAGACTTCCTATGAGTTCGTCATCTCATATCTTCAGCGTACTTGTTAAGCCTGTTTCTTCAGATTGTAATTTAGCATGTGAATACTGCTTCTACTCTTCGAAGGCAGACGAGCTTTACCCTGAAACTCGGATTCACCGAATGAGTCTCCGAGTACTTCGAGAGCTTATCGCGCAACTCATGGTTCTCTCACCAGATCAAGCGTCATTCTGCTGGCAGGGTGGAGAGCCAACCCTTGCAGGTTTAGACTTCTATAAAGAAGCCGTAAGGTATCAGTCTCTTTTTAGCATTCCTGGACAGTTAGTCATGAATAGTCTTCAGACGAATGGCACACTAATCGATGAGCACTGGGCTGAATTTCTTGCACGCTTCAACTTTCTGGTGGGAGTAAGCCTTGATGGGCCTCCTGAGTTCCATGATTATTATAGAAAAGATCGTTTAGGTAATCCGTCTTACGAGAGGGTTATGAGGGGGATAGAGTGGCTTAGAAAATTCAATGTAAAATTCAATATTTTGGTTCTTCTAAATCAGCATAACATTAAATATCCCAGAGAGCTCTATCATTTCTTCATAGATCAGGGATTCCGATTCTTGCAGTTTATTCCCTGCGTAGAAAGAGACTCAGAAACTGGAGAGATCGCAAGTTATTCTATTACCCCCGAACAGTATGGACATTTCCTATGCGAAGTCTTTGATGAATGGGTAGCGCCGGGAATCCCGAAGGTTTATGTCCGAGATTTTGATGAACTCTTGATTTCCTACGTAACGGGAGAGGCGCCCTCATGCATTTTTAGCCGCGAATGCGGCAAATACGTTGTTGTCGAGTTTAACGGCGACGTATATGCGTGTGACTTTTTTGTTGAGCCGAGATGGTTTTTAGGGAATCTCATGGAGCAGCCGCTTGAGAAGATAATAGAAAGTGAAAGGTTCATGGAGTTTAAAAGGATAAAGAGTAAGCTTATCAATGACAATTGCAGAGGTTGCCGTTGGCTTCAATACTGTAATGGAGGCTGCCCTAAGCATTGGATTCAATTGGGGTTAAACCACAATTACTTTTGTTCTGCCTATAAGGCGTTCTTCGAGCATAGTCATGAAAAATTTCTTGAACTAAAAGAGTTGATTCGGAAGAGAATGAGGGGTGAGGGAGGAATTCTATCGTCTTATCTTGATCTCTAAATCAATATGTTATCTTATCTTGTATAGATTGCTTCTAGACGTTTGCATAGTAGTTCACGTGTCGACCTAGTTGAAGAATCAAATGCCAGATTATAATGGTCATGAGGATCCTCTATTCTATCGTAAAGTTCCACGGTGTGATCCTTCCATTTGATGAATTTCCACTTTTCTGTTAATATCGCTTTGGAAGCGCCGCTTTCGATTAAAAGCTCTTTACGCCAAGAATCTGTCTCTCCCATGATTAAAGGCAAAAGGGAATCTCCATCCATTCTAATCTCGGTATGTACTCCGCAAGCATCAAGTATGGTCGGTGCGAGATCTACAAGTGAGACAAGACTGCTTACCTTTCTTCCACCCGGCAATTTTTCCGGCCAGCTCAGGATAAGCGGAACTCGGATGAGCGAGTCATATAATCCGGATCCTTTATAGAATGCCCAATTGTTCCCCAAATATTCTCCATGATCCGATGTGAAAATGATTAGTGTGTTTTTCAGAAATCCTTCTTTTCGCAGAGCATCTAGCAATCTGCCAATCTGTCTATCAACGTGAGTTATCTCCCCATAGTAAGCGGCAAGCATCCGACGTGTTTTATCTTCAGGAAAACGCTTGTAGGCATTTTCTACTCCGCCGGGCAATGATGGATCGATAGAGGTTGCAGGTAAAGCTGATATTGTTCTAGCAATCTGATCAACCCATCTTCTAGGTTTCGTCTCTAGCTCGCCTATTACGCGATGAGGAAACGGAATTTTCTCCGGATCATACATTTTATCGTATGGTGTGGGTGGATCCCAAGGATTATGTGGCGTGCAGAAGGAGACCCACATAAAGAAGGGAGTTTCGATCTCTTCAAGTTGTTTTATGGCTAAGTTGGCGATGAAGGTGTCGATATAATCTTCTTCTGGTAGCGGCGAGGTTACATATCCATTCTTGACATACTCTGGGTTTTCCCAGATTTTCCATATATCCTTTGGATAGCCTCGTCTGATCAAATATTGGCGGTAAAGATCTTGTTTTTTCGGCGAATCAACGAAATGGCATTTTCCCTCAATAAGTTTCGTTATGTGAAGGCCAAAGTTCTTTCCTTCTTCATGACGAGTGTGAAGTTTACCAATGAAATATGTGCGATATCCAGTTTTTCTCAGCAATTCTGGAAATGCGATATATTCCGGTGCAAGTGCATAGGGACCCGGAGAATAATTCATGTTAATGTTATGTTTAACACCGTGATGTCTTGGCTCAAGCCCCGTGAATATGCTTGTCCGGGCAGGTGTACAGAGAGGAAACGGGGTGAATGCTTGTGTGAAGAATATTCCTCGCTTAGCTAAAGCATCTATATTTGGCGTCTGCACGATAGTGTTCCCTGCACAACCTAGTATCTCAGCATTGTGCTGGTCGGTTGTCAAGAGCAAAATATTCGGTTTTTCCATTTTGGTCTTTGATCTCCCTCTTAGTCTTATACCCATTTCTAGACCTCATCCAAGTCTAGAACCTTATTTTATTAAATACTCTTTCCACATTTAGAGCATAGTTTATGAAAGCTTCATATACTCTAGTTTAGTATTCAGAAACTTAGATATGAGAAGGCTTATAGTGGGAGTAGATCCAGGCGTAACCGTTGGATTAGCTATTCTATCGCTGGATGGCGAGCCTATTCTTGTTGAGAGTAAACGTGATTGGAGCTTATCTGAACTGGTTAAGAGAATTTCAGAAATAGGTGAACCGACGTTAATTGCCAGCGACGTTTCACCCGCATCCGAGATTCTTAAAAATCTCTCACATAAGTTGAACGCTGTTCTCTTCGTCCCTTCAATCTCGTTAGGAGCAGATGAAAAACGACATATTGCCAGAGACTACGCAGATTTTTACGAGCTTAAATTGAGGAATGCTCATGAAGTAGATGCCTTAGCCGCGGCTGTGAAGGCTTACAGGCATTATGAGAAGAAGCTTAGGCATGTGGAGGCTCGGATGAAAAGGATATCCATAAAAGTCTCAGCTGATGATGTAAAAGACCTTGTTGTAAGAGGCTACTCTACTAAACAGGCTGTCCAGTTCCTTCAAAGCGCTGATAAATATAAGCCTCCGCCAATCATAAGAAGACCGATTCCTAAAGAGGAAAAGATGAAGAGTTTAATAGAGGAGCTTCAGAATCGGCTGGCGAATGAACGGAGAAAAGCAAAATATCTGAGACAGGTAAACAGAAAACTCAGGGATAAAATAAAATCGTTAGAGGCTGAGATACTTCTTCTAAAGGATACTATAAAAGAGATCCAGAGTGAACAGTCCGCTCAGATAAGACGTGAAAGGGAATATAGTCTTCTTCTTGACGAATTGGAAAAGGCCAAAATGAAAATCAGGGAGTACCATTTGAAACTTGAAGAATATAAGCGTCGCTTCAACGAGATGCAGAGACTCAGAAGCCTTGAAAGTCAAGGGCGTCTTATATTGTTGAAGCCTGTTGAATCCTTTACGGACAAGGGACTCCAGAAAGCCTTTCAGCTTTATGGGATTAGAGCTGGAGATTCTGTTTTGCTTCTTAATCCAAGCGGGGGAGGAGCAACAACAGCAGAGGAACTGGCAAAGAGAGGAGTTAAAACTGTTGTTGCTAAGGGACGAATGTCTCATAATGCTTTAGAGATCTTCGAGAAATATATGATCCCTGTTGTTTCTTATGATGATTTAAAGATTGAATGGATAGAAGGATTACCCTATGTTGATTCTGAGAGTTTAAGAAAGGCTGTGAAGGAGGCTGGGAAAAGGGAGAAGCTAGCAATTTACAGTGAGATCAAGACTATTTTAGATGACCACAGGAGAGAGATCGCGGAGGAAGTCTAGCATTTCTTTACTTGCTTTTGAGCTGCACAAGACAAAGCTAGACTTTCGTATCCTTGAATGTGCTGCATGATTCTCTGACGGGACATTCTGGACATCTATGTTTCTTACAGTATTCTAATCTCAGCCGTACAAGAGCGGACTCGTAAGGCTCTACATTCTTCAGTCCTAAAAGCTTGGCAGTTTCAATCGCCATCTTAGAAGGCTTAGGCTTGGCATTACTCCATATTCCCCTTAATTCTCTTAAGAAGATATTTACTCCTACAGGGCCTATTCCTTTGAATTCTATTAGGCGTTTCTCTAAGTCTCTTGGATCACGGGATTCTTGATGAAGCCTCTCTAGATCTCCATACTCTTCTTTCAGCTTCTTCATAATCGCTAGGAGATTGGAGGCTGTAGAGAAGTCATATCTAACATATCCGCCGGAATCTAGGATCTCAACTAGTCTGTCCCATCCTGCCTCAAGTATTTTTTCAGGAGATACAAGTCCTTCACTTTCAAATCGGCGAAAAGTTTTCTTTGCGATCTCGGCTGATATTCTCTTGGCGAAGAGAAGAGAAGCGAGGAACCATTTGAATCGATCCTTTGGATCATTTAAGTCTAGGCCGAGTTCTTCTGAGTAAGTCTTAAATCTTGATAGTTTTTCCTCTACACTCAATCTAATTCTTGCCTCACAAAACTGTCTCTCTAAAAATGACGTAGCTACTTACTTTGATTTAATATTTGCTGACGAAAAAATTTCTTTATATACTTTATAAATCGTCGAGTAATTGATGCATATTAGATTATATGACTGTAGATTTTAGCCTTTTTGAGATTTTGTTTTCGGATTTTTAACAGCTTTTTCTCATGGAAAAAAGGAGAAAGGCCTGAATGATAAAAGTGGGTATAAAAGGGTTTTGTAATGGTTAGTAACCCATTTTTTCTATGCTTTCTGCGAGTCCTTTCATGTATCCTAGCCCAAGAACCTTGCCTATTATGTAGTATCCAGGATGCCCTCCGTAGATCTCGTCGATTATCGTTTTGGGAGCGTGATCGGGTCTCATGGGTCCTTCAAATCCGACTTCATAATAGGCCTTCATGGCTTCGAACATATCGACTCTTCCAGAAGGGTCGTCGTGAAATATTTCTTGGAATCCTCCTGGTTCATGAACTGATCCGATGACGTTTCTGAAATGTGCGAAGAAGATCTTCTTTTTCTTGCCGAAGTGGCGGATAGCGGCGGGAACGTCAACACCCATCTCGGCAAAGCATCCTTGACAGAAGCAGATGCCGACGTTTTCGCTTGGCACCAGTTCAAGCAGCTTATCGAATGCCTCGACGCTTCTCAGAATCCGTGGAAAGCCCTGTATTGGGGAGATCGGAGGATCGTCTGGATGAAAAGTTATCACGACGCCTGATTCTTCCGCTGTTGGAACAACACCTTTCAGGAAATATTCAAGATTCTTCCATATCTCCTCTTCTTTGTATTTGCCGTACTTCACCGTCGGCGGGAAATCCTTTACAAGATCATAATCAAATGCTGTTGAGGTAGCTCCACCTCTTGTAGGCTTATCAATCTCTGTTCTCCAGATCATGTTAGGAACGGGAGGCATATGCTGAGGCTTTATGACTTTTATTCCAGCCTTACCGAGATTCTCCAGCGACTTGCAGAAGTCTTCTAGCTGCTGCTCCTTGCCCGGTAGGTTATAGATTATCTTTTCTATTCGAGGCCCATCTTCAAGAACCTCTAGCCTTAACCCATGCTTCTCAACATGCCTCTTCATTTGAACGATATCTCCATATTCCCAAACCTCTGATCCGGGTGGAAGGCGGGGGCCATGACCTATAACGTCTGTGCAGCCGAGCTGTTTCATAAGTATGAGATTTCTAGGCTCGTAGACTCCTCCTGGAAGAGTAACAGCAAACCTCATTCTAACCATCGTTAATCACGCAAGAAAGTTCTACATGAAGTATAAATTGTTTTTCATAACCCTAGAACGGCTGATTCGTCTAAAAACAACGACGTATCATTCTTGATTTTATAATCCACTTCTTTGAAGGTCTAAACCGCATACTTGTTAAGGATCTTCTCGTTTAACTCTATGCCTAACCCCGGCTTGTTCGGCACCTCGAAGTATCCATTCTTCAATTCGAACGGTTCTTCTAGAATTCTATCAATTAGGTCGGCTTCCACACTCTTCTCTCTACCAGGTCTCGGCCTCATATATTCTATATATTCACCATTCGGTATCGAAGCCACCAGATGAATTTGAGCCATGATATTTATGCCAGTGCTCCAGTCATGCGGGATACACATCATATTTGCAGCCTCAGCCATCTTTGCAATAATCTTCCATTGGGTTATTCCGACTCTTGAAGGGTCGGGTTGCAGGATGTCGACCGCCCTCCTCTCTATTAAGGCTCTATATTCCTGAATTGTTGACATTGTTTCGCCAGTTGATATAGGCAGATCGACATTTGCTTTAACCTCAACAAATCCATCTATGTCGTCGGGATTCAGAGGCTCCTCAAGAAAGAAGACGTTGTATTTCTCTATTTTCTTAGCCGTCTTGATAACTCTGGAAGGAGTACATTCCCATGGTCTTCCAGCATCAATTATTATTTTCATGTCGTCTCCAACGGCCTTCCTAATTGTTTTGACGAGCCTCACGTCTTCGTCTACGCTTATTCTACCGAAGTCTCCCCATCCAAACTTTACAGCTCTAAATCCCATATCTCTACATTCAGCTGCTCTCTTAGCAAGATCATAAGGCTTAAAGCTCAAGGGTGTGAGACTTGCGTAGGGAATCACTTTATCTCTATATTTCCCTCCTAAAAGCTTCCAAACAGGCTGTTTGAGCTTCTGCCCCTTTATGTCCCATAACGCCATGTCTATGGCTGCCATGCCATGGATAATTATTCCTCTCAATCCATTCCATGCCGAGTTCCGATACATCATGGTCCATAAGGCTTCAGTCTCGAGGGGATCCTTGCCGATGAGCATAGGTTTCAATTCGCCTTCTATGATGAAACGAACGTATGGCGAGGTGTCACAGTGTCCTATGCCTATTATATCTTCATCTGTATAGACTTGAACGATTGTTTGCGTTGTATTTGCAAGATTTAATGCCTTAACATCTGTAATTTTCAATATAGACACCTTTACATCGATAGTTTTTTTCGGCTTAAAAAGATCTCGAAAAATATGTCGTCTTATTCGCTTAAAATGCCTCCTACAAATTGTGCCTCATGATTCCTAGAATTTAAAGTATTTTGCTGTGTCTATATATCCGAAGATAAT
>Ga0190363_1000559_pt1 | contig 22119 bp, 40 predicted proteins | sample 48721867_MG_FD_161272 | JGI IMG/M metagenome (GOLD analysis project Ga0190363, IMG submission 161272) | Hydrothermal vent microbial mat bacterial communities from Southern Trench, Guaymas Basin, Mexico - 4872-18-6-7_MG | ecosystem: Environmental > Aquatic > Marine > Hydrothermal vents >... | reverse complement strand
TAAAGTATCGCAGGTTGCTCGATAAGATAAGATATTTGTGGAAAAGAATAGACTGGCTCGAATCTCAATTGCCTGAAGGTCAGAGAAGTAGCAAGCAAATCAGAAGACTCTGGAGAAAAATCAGAAGGATAAACAATTGGATTGCCCACAATATCTCCAAGAGGATAGTGGAAGTTGCCAAAGAAAACAATGCCATGATTGGTATTGAGGATTTGAGACATCTGAGACCCAGAAAGGGAAAGATGAGGAAAGACATGAACAGAAAACTGGCTAACTGGGTTCATGGCAAAATCAGGAAATATGTTATCTATAAAGCCAGTTGGAATGGAATACCAGTTAGACTTGTTGATGCCAGAGACACCTCTAAGAGATGCCATATCTGTGGTGCGGTAGGTTACCGCAGAGGTGTTATCTTTTCTTGCAGAGAGCATTCCTATACCTCCAATGCGGATTTCAATGCAAGTGTGAACATAGGCATTCGGGCAATGTTCCCGAATGTCTGGGGCATCGTAAACATGCCCGCACCTTCGAGGTGCAAAGCCCCTTGCGTAAGCAAGAGGTAGTTTACTTAAATCACTTGTTGGCTATATATGTTACCTTATCTCCAGATACAACTGCAAATATATGCACCTTACCAGTGTTATCAATGTCTATGTTTACTGCTTCTCCGGGAGCAAGCAGCAGCCCGGCACCCGAGTATGGCATATTTCCTGTTGTATATCCACCAACGTATATATCTCCAGAGTTCTCTGATAGTGCTTTTACTGTAACTGAGATACAATCTGCTGATGTCAGTATTGTTCCACCAGATAGAGATGCAACAGCCAATGGATTTGCTCCTGCATTTATGATAATATCTGCTGGTATTGTTATGTCTACTGGCTGCCCTGAAATATATGCTGTAACCTCCCCACTAACCTGCACAGCACCAGATACCTGAACTCCCCATGTACCTGCCTGTGATGCGTTCACATTTCCACTGACTATAACCGCACCAGATACTTGAACTCCCCATGCACCTGTCTGAGATGCGTTTACATTTCCACTGACTATAACCGCACCTGATACCTGAACCCCCCATGCACCAACCTGTGATGCGTTCACATTTCCACTGGCGACCCATACTGGTTGCCCAGAGATATTTGCTGCTAAATCTCCAGATACAATAACCGCACCTGATACCTGTACTCCCCATGCTCCATATTGCTCTGCTCTTACTATATCTCCAGATACTGTAACTGGCTGTCCTGAGATGTCTGTAGTAACAGGAGGCATGTTAAGAATATCTACCTGTCCTGAGATTACTGTGACTGGTTGTCCTGAAATTATTACAGATTGTCCAGAAATATCTGTTGTAACAGTTAATTCTCTAGTTCCACCAATACTAATCCTTGGCATATATAAACCTAATGATGAAATAATAAATAAAGTTTTTTGGGCATTTTATCCGTTATCTGCTCAGACCAAGATACGTTATTTTGTCCCCAGATATGGTTGCATAAACCCTTACTGTGTTCAGATTGTGAATGTCAAGATTTACTGCTTCTCCCGGTTCAAGAAGTAAACCATAGCCTGAATATGGCATACTCCCGGTGGTATTTCCACCAATATAAATATCTCCAGAATTTTTACTCAATGACTTTATTGTAAGGGAATCTATGGCTTGTGTTCCAAGAGTTATACCACCGCTTGTGCTTGGAATATCAACTAAAGACCCAACCACAACAGTTTCTAATGGTCTGGTGAAAACCCCGGTCTGTATCTCTTCAAGCAGGTCGGTGTCAGTAACCTTGAGTTGTCCTGCACCATCAACTCTGAAGATTTGACCTACCAAATCCATGAACATATCATCGAGATAAACGTTGCCATCGCTTGCACCAGCAGTGGCTTGCATCCTCAATGCCATATAAGCTGAATTATGCGGAGCGGTGACTGTTCTTGAATCTAATTTCCATGAAGTTGAGGGTGTAAGTACAAATTCTTCTGTTGATATTTCATGCAAATTTGCACTGTACCATACCGCAATGAGTTTAACATTGGTAATATTAGTATCTTCCTTGTGAGCAAAGGTAAATGTAACTTGTTGATTGGGAGAGACAGGTCTTGTTGGTGTTTCAACATAACCCGTATTTCCAGCCGCTATGGTGATTTGTAAAGCGTAATTACCAGCATATACTTCTGTGGATTGAACAGTTTGCGTAGCATTATTGGTTGTTGTATCGGTTGTTCCGTCTTCAAATGTTTGCTCATATATCCTTATTCTTGCTGTAGATGACAATGGAATGTCAAGATTTGGTGGATTGACAGTAGAAGTAACTATTATCTCACCAGACATTATATGAATTTCCCCAGATGATACAGATACTTCAGATACTGTTACTGTTGCCTGAACTGGCTGACCTGATATGGATACTGGCTGACCTGATATTTGTGCTACAACCTCTCCACTGGAAACCCATACGGCTTGTCCTGAAATATCTGCTGCAGCAGTTACAGAAACTGATATTGGTAATTCTCCAGATGCATTTACTGCTATTGGACGCCAGTCGCCGGAGGCAGAATAATAACCCTGAACTCTTACTTCCTGACCGGAAACAACAGCACCGGTAATAGTTACTCTTTGCATACGAAAAACTAATAACCATAGAATATATTTAAAATTTTGTGGAAAGAATAAGGCCACAGGAATATTTCATGCAGATGGAGTCTTCTATACCATCTTGGATTCCAGTAATATTAGCCATAGCACTTATTGGTTCATTTGCAGTAGCTATATTTGCAATATGGAGGTCGAGATGATGAGAATTTCACCTGAAAATTATTTCACCTTACAGAATAGTCTGCAAGATGAGAGCCAGTTTAAGGAAGGAATAAAAATTGGTGCAGTTTTAATACTTATTGGAGTGGTTGTTGGTGCGTTGATTGCATACCTTGCTAGGAAGTGATAATATGGTTGAGCGGATGTATCCAGAAGAATACTTCATACAACTACCAAATAATGATAAAACACTTATTTACTTAGGATTAATTATACTTGGAATAATTGCATGTGTTACAATAGCCGTAGTTGGGTTGGTGAAAAAATGAGAATATCGCTGGGTAGTTTCCCCTTAAAGAATTTGACAGATTTGGAGCAGTCTGCGATAGTTCCAAAGGGTAAGGAAGTCAAAGTTTTTAATCTCAAATTACCTCAAGGCATCGTTTGTTTCGTTTACAAGGTTGCTGTAAGTGACAATACAAAGTGGAAATGGATAATAGATGGAGAGGAGGTTGATTTTCATCTTGAAGGAAATAAAATTTATCATTTTGACCCTCCATTTCTTGTCAGGGATTTCATAGAGTTTTATGCCAAAAATGATGGGAATTCAGACACTATAGCAACTGTTTTCTGCGATGGAATCTGCCATAAAGAGGCTATCATCGGATACCCACAGCGTATTACGCCGCCGCCACTAGTACCACAGCAGGATTTATCAGAGGTTGTGAATTCTCTTAAGGAAATAAAAAATACTCTGGAAATTAAAACTGCTGAAGGAGAGGTATTTGACAGAAAGGTTGAGGTTACAGATGCAATAAAAATGCTTTATGATGAAAAGGGCAAGGGATTGAACTGGACTGCGTGTGATATAACAAATGCTGGACCAGACCCCGTGTATATCGCTGTCAATAAATGGATAAGACCTGAGTCGCCGCTACTGCCGGGCTTGACAACAAACATAGATTTTGGCAAAAGAGGTGCAATTAAGAAATTATATCTTGTATGTGATAAAGGGAAGAGAGCCACCGTTCACATTAGAGTTTTGAAATAAATCCTGAAAATTCATCTTAAATTGCCAAGATAAGTAATTCTGCTTCTTGGATGAGGGCCTTTATCTAAATGTAAAATTTGTTTTTTGGGACGCTTAGGTGTATAATCTACTTCTACATATACTTGTGTGCATGAAGTCGTAAAGTCATAGTCATTTATTGGGAACCCAAGATATTTATCTGCCAACGAGATGCCTACTTGTAAAGCATCAATTTCCTCCCAAGTCCATGCTTCGCCTGTATACGGGTTTGTTGTCCATGTTTCACTTCGATTTACCCATTCAGCAGAAGGAAGACTCTTAACAGCTTCATAAACAACTCCGTGAGTTTTTATTACAATTTTGGCATGTTCACCCGATACATCAGTTAGAAATCGTGCATAAACTGTTATACAATTTATTGTTCCTGAGCCTGATGGAGCGGGTAAATTATAAAGGTCTCGCTCCCAAACTATTTCATTAGTTATAGCATTTTGGTCATTCTTGACATATGTTGTATTATCATCTGCTATCTCCTCATCCACTTTATCCCAATGTTCTCCAGAAGAGGGGACTTGTGTTGAAATATTTGTTTCATCCCCCGCTGCATTCGGTCTTAAAATTTCAATATCGTTTCGAATATCCACAGTTTTTTTAATTCCATCAGGTGATTTTAGAGTAATAAATGGATATTGAGTATCGATGATTTTCCAACCCTCTTTGATTCTTCGAATTATATATTCTAAACAATGCATGTTTTATTTCACTCCTAATGCTACTTTCATATTAGTATATGTTATAAACTTTAAATTTTTATCTATTTGCTATGTATGTTACTTTATCTCCACTTACCGTTGCAAATGCATGTATCTTTCCAACATTGTCGATATCGATGTTTATCGCATCTCCTGCTTCAAGAAGTAATCCATATCCTGAAAAAGGCATATTTCCTGCCGTATACCCCCCGATATAAATATCTCCAGAATTTGTCGATAATGCCTTTACAATTACCGAAATACAATCTGCCGATGTTAGGATTACTCCGCCAGATATTGCTCCAACAGTTGCTATTGAGTTTGTGATTATATCTGTTGGAACAATAATATCTACTGGCTGTCCACTTACAGTTAAATCTCCACTAACAATTACTGCTCCTGAAACCTGTACACCCCATGTTCCATATTGTTCTGATTTAACTACCTCACCGCTAATTTCTGCTCTTACTATTTCACCAGATACCGTTGTATGAATGCTAAGTTCTCCAGATGCATTTACTGCTATGGGGCGATAGTCGCCAGAGGCGGGATAATAACCTTTTATTGCGGAATGGAGTGGTTTGCTAATTATTCCAATTATATCTCCAACATTATCAATAAGTACTGATGGATATGCTTTTCCATAGAAGCGGTATGCTGTACCATTTACTCCAACCACATATATTTTGTTCTCTTCAACAACCGTTATGTAGTTAAATCCAACAACTGTTCCACTTGGTAATTGTTCCCACCTATTTCCATCATAATGTAGGAGCAATCCCGCCGCACCAACTGCATATAAGTCGTTCTTTGCACTTCCACCAATACATGTAATTTGCGGATACCCGCTGGCAATAAGTTTCAGTTCATCTGTATAGAAGTTATATTTGTATATTTTTCCCTCGAGTGTTCCTATCCAGATTTCATCATAGGACAAGCCGTATGCGGCATAAAAGCTATCAGTTAGACCTGTTTCAATTTCTGTCCATGTAGCTCCATAATCTATACTTTTAAATATACCTCCGCCAAGCCCAACAGCAATATAGTTTTTAGCATCAAGTGTAAATAAACTGTGTATTGCTCCCTTATCTGTATCAACTACCTTCGTTACAGTTATACCATCATAGATATATATCACTCCATGGTTATTACTCATATCTCTTCCTATATAAATATCGTAGAGCACACCGTATATTGTTCTAAAGGGCATCACTCCAAAGAGGCGTATATTTGTATCATATCCATTTATTGTATGAAAAGAGAAAACTCCTGTACTCGAATTATATTGCAGAACTGTAAATTTATCCCCAACTGCAAGACCATCTCCCACAGATGTGTCTATATACCACAGATTGTTTGTAGTTATTGTGCCACTCTGTGGGTGCAAAACAAATTTATCTTGAGTAGCATCATACTTTAATATAGTTCCTGAAAGACCTACAGCAAATATATTATTTTTTGTATCTGAACAAACACAATTTAAACCCTCTGTTGTTTCTGTCGGTATTGATATTAATAGTTTATTCTGTATATCTAACGTTAATTGATTTGCTTTCCTGCCAACATCAATAAATTGTACTTCCACCATGTTCCAGCACCTTCTTTATATCTTCCTCTGTTATATCTTCTCCTCGCTTTTTTCTATCTATTAATCGCTTGAATTCTGGATTGAACCTTTCTATGTGTATCAGCATCATGTTCCCACCTCAGTGTGCAACAACCATATAACTGCAACCATCTGTATCGGTATCAAGTTTTATTTTATATACATCTTCTCTGTTTAAAGATATTGCTCTAAATTCTTCTATTGTAATAACATCACTATAATTTGTGCCATCAGATGAAATCTGAACATATAGATTTCCCGGTCCTTTATTTACCACTGTTCCAGTATGTGCATTGAATCCAAGATAACTCCTGATATCCAGTTCCACAGGTTGTCCAGCTGTCAATACACCCTCGCTGAAGTATGGATGACCGGGGATATAATCTGGTGGTGCAAAGTAATCTGGTCCTCCAGTTCCCCAAGATTCTACACTACCTATCGTTATCATCTAACCACCACCACCCTTCCCCTCTCAGTTTCTTCAAGTTCAACTATAACCACAATCGTATGCTCGTATGTATTATCATGATTCTTTACGATTACCTTTATATCATCGCCTATGTTACATGGCTTTCCTATGGAAAATCTTTCTCTCATGTCATCGCCAACTATTCCAGTCCTTGTATCTGGAAGTATCTTCTCCGTCCCTAACCAGATTTCTACCTCTACAAGTGAGGCGGTATTTTTTGGCATATGTACATAAGCACTCTTGATTACACCACTAACACTGGCTGATTCTGTTTTAGATACTGCCGTTAATGCCGGGCATGTTATTCTATAGACTAAATGTCTGCTTGCCATTCTACCCCTCTAATATCTTAGTTGATTACTCAATAGCCTTTGGGTCTACCTGAACAACCACAGTCACATCGCCGCCGAAGGGCGTCCCGGACATTACAACTATTCCGGAAGTTATAGGTCCTATGCATGTATCAACTACCTTTGTTGCCTCTCCAGATACCACAGTGATTGTTGCTATCTGTGAGTATCCACCGGAAACCACTTTTCCTATCTCCAGAGTTCCACCTGCTCCAAGTGTGTCTGTGGCTATGATTTGCTTCAGATATGCTTCTTTTCCGCTGGCTACAGCATACAGTATTCCTGATGTTGAGAAAGCTCCAGATGCCACCGATAAGAATCCATGGTCATAGGTTCTGACTTCATCGAGAGGTATCACAAGGTTTGCCTCTTTCGTTCTTTTCAATTCGTGAGTGTATATCTTTTCAGCCATTAACTCACCTCCTCAGGTTTAAGCATGTAGTTTTTATATCTGTCAAGTATCCACGCAGGTGCAGATATTGGCTGGTCTGGGTCTCCCATTGTCACTATTGTGCATCTCTTTTCTCCTTTTATAAATCTCTCTATCTGGTCAATATCCTTTATCACAGTATAACTGAATGGTGTTATGTAGAAAGAAGCACCGATTTTCAGAGGTTTTCCAGTTATTCCCGGATTCTCTGCATTAAAGTATGGAACGAGGTCTTTTACAGTCCACATCTCAGTTTCTGGAGATGGGTTTCTATATGGTGTGTCTTCTCCATCCCAGTAGCCTATTGGTCCGGGAATATCTCTCGGTGAAATCAAGTTCATTCTGTCCACTCTCTTTGGATATGCAAGGTATAACTTTGCTGTTGATGGTGTCAAACCGATAAAGAATTGATAGATTATATCCTCATCCTGTGGCTCAAGGTAGTATCTACCCTCATCATCCGTTGGTGTTTCCCACCCGGATGTGCTTCCAGCATCAATCTCTGAACCACCATTAAACCAGTATGGTTTATAGACTGTTCTTTGCTGCTTGCGAATCAGACGGACAAACCAATAGCCTTCATCAAATAACAAACCTACAAACCAATTCTCTCTTGGTGTGTATTTATCTATCTCCAACATTCTTTCACCTCCGGGCTTTTCTTTATTGGTCCCTTCCAAAATGGAAGGAACAGGGTGGCTGGGGTTATGCCCCAGCCGCCACGATGTCTATGAGTTTTCCGGATACCGTCAGACCGCTTACTGCCACTCCGGATGTGGTGTCTATTATCTGTATCTCTATTGCATTACCGGATATACCACCAGATACCAGACTTGCTACATACCTGTTGTCTCTGAGACTTACTATTGCTCTGTGAACTACTGAAAGTTCTGGAATCTGCACAATCTCGTCAGTAACTGTCTTCGTTGTGAATATCACTCGTTTTCCGTTCACTTCTATGTAGAGGTCTTCCTCAGTCGCCATTATATCACCCCGCTATGTTTATGTTGAACTCAATGTTGCTGGCTTAACAGTATTTCCATCTGGCTGGTATACGGTTGCATCCAAGAATGTTCCAAGAGCTACGGTAAATCCACCCAGTCTTATGTCAAGTGTTCCTGCCTCTTTTGCCTGAACAGATACCAGCACATCGGTACTTGGTCCCCAGAATGTGGTCGGCAGAGGTATCAGAGATATTCCTGTGCGGTTATCTCTTATCCTACATGCTGATACATCGTAGTACAGTATGTCCGTTCTGCCTACATCAATCTTTATTGTCTGTAACTTCGGAGATGCTGACTCTTCTATGATGTACAGCGGTATTATGAAAGAATCTTCGTGAACTGTGAAAGCAGTCGTATCTGATGTTGGGCTGTGTATCCATGTGTCAAATCCTGTGTTATAACTTGGTGCTGATGCGTTTTTTATCCATTTCCATGTGTTGTCTGCCTCTGCGTTCGTGTATGTACTGTCGTGGCACAGACCAACATGTCCGGGTCTTATTGGAGATATACCGATTTCATTTGCCTGTGCATTGAATCCACCGAATGTCTTGTCACCGAGGGCATTTTTTGCTGCCTCTATCCCTGCCAGAACAACATCCTTCTTTGACAGGATGTATTCTCTCTCGAGACTCCACGGTGGGTAGAACAGCTCCATGAACTGCTCTTCGAATAGGGCTCTTTCCCGGTCTGTCAGGGGGGTTGTCGTAAACTCCTCATTTTGTATCGCCAACTTTACTTTCGCCATTTCACATCACCAATACCTGAATATAGATTGGGATATAAATAAATTGGTGTGACAAAAGAGTTAAATATACGGTTTTGTCATACAATTTACAGTATGAAAGAGCGTGTAGAGGTAAGACTGGAAAAAGACGAATTGGAATTCATAGATGAGTTAGTGAGAAGGAGAATCTTTGATTCCAGAAGTCAGTTGATACGCCGAGCTGTCAGAGAGTTTCTGGATAAATTTAAGGAAGAATTTCTTGCTTAGGCTCTGATTTCAGATGGTGCTGTTACTGCTGTTGCTGTTGCTTTTGTTGCAGTCGGCTTAAGAGTTGTAGCACCAGCAAGTTTCAATTTTGGTGCTGCTCTTGCAGCCGGTGTGGTTGCTACTGGATATAATGCAGACAGTACTCCACCAACTATTGCAGGTACACCGTATGCAAGCAGTGCCAGAGATGTGTCGGATGGAAGTTTACCAGAAATACCTACTGCCGTTGCTATGCCTCCACCAACTATCCCTGCCAGCACAGAGGGATAACCCCAGTTACCAAGTTGTGGCAGCACCTGTCCATACTGCTTGTCTACAACCTCTCTAAGGATTATTGTCTGTGCAGCACCTATTGCAGCACCACCCGCAGTTAATATTACTCTCCTATCCATCATATTCACCAATTCCTGTATATACAGGTTGCTTTAAAAAATTTATCGTCAATATGGCAAAGTTTATATATTGAGATTGTCTTTTTTTATTTGTGGGAACGATAAGACCTACAAATGTGGATGAGAACCTATACATCAATTTTGGAAATAAATGCAGGTCTGAAAGGAAGAGGATTAAGGAAGTACTGGAAAAATTAATGGAGTTATACATAAAAGAAGGTGAGAAACTGTTTTCATAAATTTCACCTTTATGTTAGTCCTCGTAGTTCTCTTATCTTTTCTCTGACAACTGCTGGTTTAGCAATAGTATATCCAAGGAATCCGCCCATCATAACGCCAAGCAACCATATTATGAAAGCGTCTTTTGCATCTGGCATAGTAAAAAGAATGTAAAACGAACATTTAAAATTTTTCTGTCAATATGTCAATCTAAAACTTTTACGAAAATACCTATTTCTTTATCTGGAGGAATCAATCTCGCTTCCATGTCTCCAAGTTGAGTTAAAGCATCTCTATCCCAAATCAACCATTTGATTATTTCACTTGCATAAATATCTTCTGACTGTTCCCAATATGAAATCCATGCATTATATTTATCTATTGATTTTTGTACCGCTTGACCTACGGTGCATCCATCTACAAGTGCTCGTATTATTTCACTTGCTGAATCAAAGAAACATGCTGCGTATGGGTCATTGTATGGGTCTCCCGCTGGAGTGGTACTGGAAACCCAAGCCCACTCCTCATTATATCCTATATAACTGATAGCACCATATTCTATTATTTTTGGTCCAAGTTCTCTTGCCGTTAAACAAGACCACAAATAAACTATTCTGCCTTTTAAGTTTGTTGGAGGTAAATAGCAGGAGTTTTCTCCGCATTGCCATACAATTTCTTCATTATTATCAGTAAAGGCGTCGGGAGCACCATGACCCATGGCAAAGAAGAAAATCGGGTCTATCACTTCAAGGATATTATATATCTGCTCCTTTACGCAATCTTCCCCATTGAGGTCATAAATAATCAAATCTTTATTTTTTATATAATTTACATCATGCAGTAAACCATAGTATGCATGCTCACAATATCTGCATAAAAGTGGTCTACCGCATACGAATATCTGCGATGCGATGGTATCACCTCATCAATTCCTGTAAAAGTTTTTTCTCTGCTTCAAGTAATTTTTTTCCAATCTCTGTTCCAGCTTCGATTTCTTTCAACTGTTGTTCTGGTGTTAGAATGTGTGGTCTGCCCATGAAGTACACTGGCAATAATTTTCCAGCCTCATATTTTCTTTTTATCCTTTCTTTTAACAACTCTTCTGGGAATTCCTGTGGGTCAAGGTCTGGATATTGTTTTTTTATCATCTGCCATATCTTATCATTTGCTTCTGCATGTTGTAACACTTCTCGTGGTGTAAGCATTCTTCCAGCAACCGATAGGGCTGGTATATCTGCTTCACCTAACCTTTGCATCTTTTCAAACCAACTTCTTACTTTGCTACCCATTTACTCCACCCCCAATCTGAAATTAACATTCCAGCCACCATAGCTGGAAAAACCACAGGTATTAATAGAAGTCTTGATGGTGGAATCTCTATCACAATTGTAAAAAATGATGTTCTATATATTCCCGGATGACTGTATCTAAAATGATATGTCTCGTTTGATTTTACAAGAATGGCTAATTGAGAATCTGGTATGATTTTATCATTTTCTTTTATATATATTCTTATCCTCCTGTCTTCGGGTTCATCGTTTACAAGGTCAAATTCTATTGAGAATTGTTCGCCGGGTATAACTTCTGAAGGTGATATGTTTTCCACATACATCAAATCTATTATTCGTAATGACCTATTTCTATTTTTCCGTAAAAATCCTCTTCGATACCCTCAATTTTGATGGTTATATGCTTAATCTCTCCCGGTCTAAATACAAGACTGTTTTCTGTTCCTCTAACGATTTCGTTAGTTAAAACATTTCTTATCCTATACCAAATTATACCGCTGTATACCGAGTCGTTTATCAAATCAAAAGATATTATGATGGGTTCTCCTCTTTGAATTTCATCAGAATATGAGATATTTTGTATGCTGGCTACTGGGTGTCCGCTGATTTTTGTTAGATTATTTGCCTTCATGTATGGAGTACTACATCTGTGACCATTACGCCAGTAACAGTCAGTTCGCCTTCTTTCACTATTGCGTCCTCCATTACGAATTGTCCAGTGGATTCATTGTATGTACCGATAGCAGCAAGGACATCCCAAGTACCAACCTGTTCAGCAACACAATCCATTGTGGCTATCAGGTTTTCGCCGACTGGTATACTTGCATTAAGACCGATATATCCCCAGTACAGGGTAAATTCGTTTGTGTCAGAGTTATAAATTCCGTATGCAACGAGTACATCTTTTGTTACTGAACTGCCTGTATTGTTACTTGCATAGACATCTGCATAGAATGTCGCACCGTATGAGACGGTGAGGTCTCCTAGCGTTGCTTTTTGCATCGGGTTTTGTTTTAATTCAACCCTCATCATGTTTTTTACCTCCTTAACACCACATCCGACACTTTAACCGCACCCTCCCCTCTTGTTATAGTTGTTATAGCGAGGAGGGCTATACCTGCAAGTCCGATTAAAAGTAAAGTTTTTGCTACTTTTAAATTTTTTTCATCATTATGTTCATACATGTTTTCACCATCATGCCAAACACGCTGCAATAGCTGACTGAACTTCCGATGCTCCCGGTGCTAAGCCGGGACAGAAGACCATGATAATCACAATAATTGCAGCAAGTACAATTATAATCGCAACCTTCACTTCATAAGGTATTTCTTCCCATGTTTTCTGCACCCATACAGTGAAATCTACGAAGGGTTTTGATAAGATGGTCATGAATTGTATTACCCATGAACTCCATGACCGTATAATTTCCCATGCATCTGCCGCTGGTTCTGTTGTTTTAACATTGTGTTTTTCTCTGACGTGTCTTTTCAATTGGTCTTCTGTTCTGAAAGACCTGTTACATACAGGACATCTGAAGTCTTTTGGTGTTTGTCCGCCGGGCGGGTATTTTTTCCTTAAATAATCTATTAGTTTTCCACCTATGTAACCTCCGAAGGCAACACCAAAAAGTTTTGTCAATGCATCTATCAAATCTTTTAATGCTCCTAGGTCATCTATATACTTTTCCAATGTGTTCATTCTGTTTTCCTTTTCGTGCAATAGTGCCCTTTCATCATCATCAATTACTCCATCAGCCATGTATTCTCTGTATTCTCTTTCATAGTCTTTGGCAATATTGAGATACTCGTCTATCGCTGAACGCTTAGTATATATATAATAAACTCCCGCTAACCCTACAGCAGTAACTCCGCAACCTATTGCTACTTGACCCCAATTTACTTTATTCTCTTCCATAACTCGGAGTGCGGAATGCCATCACAAGACCTAACACACCCAAACCGACTGCTCCAAGCACTGCATAAGTAAGTATATCTGGCTTTGGAACTTCCACATAGACATCCACTGGCAGCTCATCTGTTTTTATGAAGTGTGTCTCATCAACCATGAATCCTGTTTCCCACACCAGCGAATATGTTTGGGATTCCTCTATGGTTTCACCAAGTGCCTCGAAGAATTCTCTTGCTGTTGGTACTTCCTCCCATGTGAAGTATATACCCGTTCCGGGTGGAATGTTTCTGGCAGTCCCCAGCAAGTAATGAGAACCCTTGAAATACAGAACGATAGGTATGTCTAAATTCATTGTATCACTCTCGTAAATGACTGTCAATTTAAAGTTGTCATCGAATGGGTCATCAATTTTGACAGATGTTGGACAATAGCTGTTATCTCTGTCAAAATAGATGACTACTTCTTCTTGATACTTGCTTACAGGAGTAACCCTTCTAAATCCGCCTAACCTTAACATATTTTAAGAATTAAAAATGATATAGAAAAATTTTTTCGTCATTATGACATTTAACCAGAAACACTTTTAAACTATCTAATTTTATTGGTTAGTATGTTAGGCGGTGTCAGACCATATAAACAGCAAGGTAAAGTTGTTGGTATTGAGTGGAGAGAGGAAAAGGAGATTAGTTTTGTTGAATTTATGTCCATAACTGGTTTTATAAGTTTATCAATCATTTTAATTGGTCTTTTAATAAAAGATAGATTGAAAAGATAACTAAATTTCTCTCTCCACGAGATAACTGTTTCTGCCACCGTTCCATTGTATCTCGATTGTGCTGTATAGTTTTGAACTGTTGCTTATGTTGATGAAAAACACGGTGGAGCATGACTCATTTGGTCTGAGAGAATAGCATGTTAAATCAGGATTGCCATCGAAAAGTATGTGACCTGTTTCATTTCTTATTCTTACATACACGGAAATGTTTACTGCTTTATTATTGCCCATGTTTTCTATCCACAGCTCTATACTTGCTATTTCATTATTGTGAAGGAGGGAAAATTTGCTCAAAACGACATCTGCCGCCGCCTCCCCGCCGCTTGGTGCAAAGATGAAATAAACTGCTAATATTACGAATATGGCAACTATCAATATTGTATCAATATTAGCGAGTTTTTTCTTTTTCTCCATATTTCTCCATCTCTTCATCAAGTTTTCTTTGTAAAAATCTTGACAGATTTATTGCGTGTCTTTTTACAAACTCCTCTTGGTCTTGCCTTATCGTAAGGTGTTTTGACACGTACCTCGGCATAGTCATTATAGGCATAGTGTTCAGTATATTTAAACCTTTCTGTCTCTGACTAAAAAAATGGAGAGAAAGAGTTAATGAGTGGTCATGCTCTCTTCTCAGTTTTTGCTTACTTCTGTATGTAGTCCTTTATCAGGGTTCTCATTGCCAAGAACCCCGCTATCACGAATATCAGGGTGTCGAGGCTTATACCACCCAGTGTCATCATCTATCACCAAGACCCATTAAAGTATAAGCGTATATTTATAGATTTTGTCTATTATGTATTTCGATGTCCATTTTCAAAACCACCTTTCCAACCCATAACAAGTAAGTAGATGATTATGGAATAATACAGTATTGTACCAAGGAGTGCTGATATATGATTTTTTGTTAGAATTCCTATACTGAATGCAACTATTGATGCCATACCTATGAAAAATAATATTGCTGCAATAGCATCTATCTTCTTAATTTCTACTGATTTCATAGTAATATCTCCCCCTTCCATGATTATTCAATCTTCTTCTTTTAATTTTTCCGGATTGCACAAGTTTTCTTATTGCGACAAGATACTCTCCTCTTGTTAGAGGCATAATATGGAATAACATGGTTAAATTTTTCTTTTTGAATGTCTTTTGTTCTATCTGTATCTTGTTGTGTGAAACAAATTTCTTTATATTGAAGTATTTTAAGAACTCCATAAAAATGTGCTGCAGTATCTCACCATGTTTCTTCTTTTGAATTAATCTTGGCATCTCGCTATATCTATTATATTCTATAACTTTATACAAATACAAACTCTTCAGGAATCTGAAATCTTCATCGGATAACCAAGTTCCCTTTTCTTTGAGTATTCTTTCCATGTCATCGTATGTTTCATAGAAGGTGTTATACCTTACAACGCTTTGTGACCCATTATCATCCAACAGTTGTTTCATAGTAATAAATCTGTATCTTTTATTGTCAAATAGAACATTTATCTCCCTGTGAGCCATGGAGTCAAACCATATTCTCGCAGGGTCATCTCCGGCTTGCTCCCTGATTTTTAACAGTTCTCTGAGTGGTACTCCTTTATCACTCCATGCAATTATGTGGTATCCTTTTCCAGATGGGCTTAATCTTAAAGTTATTTTCTTATCAAATCCATTTTCTTTCAGCACCTTTAACGCATTAGCCACCTCATACTCATCCAGTATATCTATATCAACAGTTATTCTTCTATACATGTCTTCCCCACACAAATCCTTTTTCATCTACAATCCCCCCTGCTTCCACTATTCTTCTATCTATCTCTCTTGTTGTATAGACGTATCTTTTACGCTTTCCTCTTGAAGTTTTATCAATTCTAACATATTTATTTACATAGAAAAATCTATCATCTTTTACTTCCTGAAAATCAACATGTTCATTATTTTCTACACCGACTGTTTCTTTCATCTTTTCACTGTAAGCAGCACTTTCGAGAGGGCTGTAATAATAGCCTTTTTTGATTGCCTCTCTTCCGAAGTATCTGATTACATTCCAGCAGGTTATATTCAATGCCCCTTTTTCACCATAAGTCTCTGTTACAACTTTCATGTGAGTCATATCGCTTTGATAAAATTCAACTGGACAAGGTGTTACAAATGTTACTCTAATTTCAATATCACATTGCTCTGTTTTATATTCTGAAAATTCTTTTTTCAAGGTATAACTTCTTACAACCATACTCCTGTAGGCATATCCAAGTTGTCTGGATACTACTTTAGCACCCCATGGTGAAAATATCAAATCTATGTAGACAACCCCATCTTCAAAAAAGCATTGTGCCGATGGTGCTGCACCCACCTTTATTCCTGTCATGGCTGCCTCGTAGCATGGCGTATGTCTCGGGATTCTCCATACCCAGTTTTTACCATCCCACCAAGCATCATAGTAATCACCAACATGATATACTCTTAATTTTTCTCGCACTACTGAAACAGGTTTGTATGTAGTCCACTCAAGATACAGGGTTGGGTTGTATATAGATAGTGGGTGTCTATCTGGGAAAGCGTATAAGGAGTATTTTCTCACAATATCATTTGGTATGGCTACTCTCCATCCAACTAATCTACCTTTATCAAAAACAGGTCTTAATGTAAGTTTTGGTTCTTCAACAACATCAACAGTTACTCCTGTTCGTCTTACATACGGTATTGGAGGGTAGTATATTCTAACTAACTTTAGAGAAACTGGGCGACCCATTTCCTCAACAAAATCTAGTGAGAAGCGAACTCCTACACCGTATCTTCTTCCGGCTTCTCTTATGGCTTCAAATAAACCTTCTTCTAATCGTGGACCTGTACCACGGTATACATAAGTTTTTCCTTCTACTATTTGTGTTTCTGGTCTTTTTTCTGTTACTACCTTGTATTCTTCTGGTATAATCTCATCCGGTATTTTTACCTCCAGCACACTACCAATTCTCTCTACTGGAACTAAAACTCCCATTAAGGACCACCCACAAACATGTAATAGAAGTCAAGGTCTTTCTTTATATTATTGAGTGCTTTTTCTAAATCGTCAGGATTGGAAATGTATATGACTTTTCTCCATGGAAATTTCTTGAACTTATCCCAATTTGTTCCTGATATAACCAACGCATACATCGGTATGTTCAGTTTTTCTGCTTCAAGACACAATTCGTAATTCTCTTTATTCGCAACATAGTTTTTTCCAAGTATAACTACGAATGCTTTTCCAACCTGCATGGTCTACCTCAATAGCCATAATGTCTATTGTGTTAATAAATCTTTCGACTTACAGACTTTCTATTGCTTCTATGCACTTCTTTTTTTCCTCTTCGGGCAAATCACCGCAAACCTGTTCTTTTAGTTCCTCTTTTCTTTCTCTCAAAGCACTTATATTAAAAAGCTTTTCAAGGAGTTCATCTCTTACTTTGGCAGCAAAAGCCGCCGCCTTCTCCAAATCTTCCTTTGTTTTGATTGCATCTATCATGTGTCTGAGTTCCCTGCTTTTTGATAGTAGCCAATCTGCAATTTCTTTATCTTCACCACTTAGATTTACGATTTTATCCGGTGCTAGGTCTATACGTTCCATTATGTTAAGTTCATCCAAGGCTATGCCTATCCTTCTGACTATCTCCGGATGGTCTATTGGTTCACTTCTGGCAAATCTAACCGCTTCATTTAATGCTGCACTGACTGTTGAAATATGATTTTTGCTACAAGCGAGACATGCTGTGCCTTTAAATATTTCTTCTGCACCTTCCACCTTTTTTGTAACTTCTTTCGGCTTTTCCTCTTTAATTTTTTCTTCTCCTTTTACTGGAAGCTTTCTGTATGTATCTTCTATCATTTTTTCATATTTGCTGTAATCTGGTTGTGAAATTTTTAGAGATATTATCTGCCCTACTGTGTCTATCAATTTACTTATTATTCGGGCGTGCAGCTCATTCATATTCATCACTCATTATCTGTTTTTTTATCTTATTTAGTTGTCTATCCAACCACAGAATACCTCCATCGGTATTAATAATTACGCTGTAAAGGTCTGGAAAGTCCTCTCTGAACCATTTTAGCACAATATCCACAGTTAGCATATCTGCATACTTTATTAATATTTTGCCAAACTTTCTTTTAAGATTTGCTCCAGCAATCTTTATGTCATCTGGTGTTACCGACCATACATCTATATCATTCTTTATTGCATCGAATAATTGTGAGGGGGTGATGGTGGATATATGCTTTCTAAGGAATCCTCTGATAACCTCTATGGCAAATACTGCTGCCAAGTTTAGACCGAATTCTTTTAGTTTATTCATGTCTTTCTTCAATCCATTTCTTTGCTTTATCCAAGTTTTCTAATTGCTCCTTTTTCTTTTCAAGTATTTTTTCCCATAATGAGGATTCCTCTTCATCCGATGCTTTGTCTGACAGAGCCATTATTCCCTCTATCTGGCTGTTAAGGTCTTCCAATTTTTCTTCTAAAACTTTTTTAAGAAATTCCTTTTCGTCCATTAGTCCACCTCCTCAAATCTTTTTATGGCTTCAGCCAACACATCTTCTGCGTGTTTAATTTCCTCAAATATTTTTCTCAATGTTCCCACATCCATGTTTACACCTCCTCTTTTTTCTTCTTATGATGTATCATGTGTCCTCTTAATTTTCTTTCGGTTGGGAATTCTTTACCACATACAGGGCAAACAAATTTTTCTTCTATTTCTTGTTTTTCTTCTGTTTGTTCTGGTGGTGGTGCCGGTTTTTCTTCTATTTCTTGTTTTTCCGGTTGTATTTCAACTTGTGGTTGGGGTTGGGGTTGCTGTAGTGGTTGTGGTGATGTGCCCGGTATTTCGACAGTATAATTCATTCCACACCTTGGGCATGTTATTATTTTGTTTCCTATCGGTGCTGTTATTAATGAATTGCAATTTGGGCACTTCACTCTCCATATTTCACCTTCTTGCATTCCTGTTACCTCATAGGTTCTTTCACTTCCGGATGCTTCTATAAGTGTTCTTGCTATTGCTTCTCCAATACCAGATAGTCCTGTCCTTATGGCATTTGCCACCATCTCTTTTGTTTTCCCTTCTTGCTGTAACTTTTCTCTTTCAAGTTGTAATTTTTCTTTAGCAATAAGGTATTCTCTATCCTCTTTTGATAACCTTATATCGAGTTTTTTAAGTTCTTCCTCTATAATTCTCTTGACGTCTTCTGGTGTGAGTCTCCCTTTATATTCCTCTATAGTTCTGCGAACCATCTCTTCAATTTCATCCCTCGTAACTATGCCTGACGTTCTTGTTCTTTCCAGTTCTCTTTCGAGTTTTTCTATCCTTTCTCTATCCCTTTCCTTGAGTTCATCTTCAAGTTTTTCTATCTTTTTGAGTAAGTGGTCTATGTATTCTCTTTGTCCATCGCCTCTGCTACCCCTACTCATTAATTTTAAAGTTTTAACTTCTTCTCTGAGGTCTTTAAGTTCTTTTATGAGTGGATTTCCATCATCTGGTGGATATGGGTTGTTGGATGGATAAGGGGGATAATGAGGATATGAAGGATATGTAGGATAAGGTTGGGGATTTGGTGTATAGTATGGGTTTTCATATTGTGGCATCGGATAACCATAATACGGTGGTGGAGAGGGTTTTGGTGTTGATACTTTTATTCCGAAACTACGCCTGAGCAATCTCTCATTTTCTCCTACTTCTTTCAGATAATCATCGAGGGCGTATGCATATTCTTCACAGATGTAGTTTATTGCTCTTGCATTAGTTATTCCAGATTTCATATCGGCGAGGTCAGCAGCGAGTTCGTTTGGATGTGGTAGTTCTTTTCTTCTTTTTATTCTCTGTTTGTATATTCTCAGAAATTCCTTTGATACTCCAAATGGTTTTATGAACTCCTCGAACCATTCTTCAGGTGGTTTTATTGTTTTTGGATATGGTAATATTCCTTCTTGTTCCTCATTCTCTTTGTCTTCCTCGTCTTCTTCATTCTCCTCATCCTTTTCCTCTTCCTCTTTATTTTCCTCTTCCTCTATATCCTCGTCCTTTTTCTTACTTCTTTTCTTCTTCATATTTTCCTCATCCCCCTCATCCTCTTCAAAAATTTCATTTTCGTCATCTTTGATGCCTTTTATCTTTCTTAACTCCTCTCTGTAAACATCCACCGGAAAGTCTTTCAAATCTATCTTTAGTTTGTCTACTATTTGCGTTGGTGTGTAACCTTCTCTTGTAAGTTTTCTGACTTCTTTTTCTATGTTCATCAATAATCAGAACGATTATGCATATTTAAAATTTTGGATTGGGGGTGGTGAGGTGGGGGTTACGGCACTGCGGTGGTGAGGAGGTGGCATTAGAAACCGGGGGCGTGCCGCAACCAATCTGTAATTGGTTTAATTATTAAAAATTTTTCTTTTTCTTGGTGTTTAAATATACAAAGTTACAACCATCTTTTTGTTTTATGTGAATTATACCTTTTGACTGTAAATATGGTATATAGTGCAAAACTCTCGCTGTGCTTGTATTAAGTTCTTTAGCTAGGCGATACACGGTTTTAGGTTTAGATAATGCCAGATTATTTATGATTGCATCTATAAACTCTTTGTTTTTTGGTCTTGGCATCATATACATAATAATTTATTGCTTAAAAAAAGTTTTGCATATAACAAATTGTAAAAGCCAAGAAAAGCCCGAAATTACTTGTATAGTAAATTTTAAAAAAGAGAGAATTATTTGAATTTTGATAGATATGCGTTATAGCAAATTAATAGAATTGGGTGAGCGATTGAAGGAGAGCAATGTAAAACGAATATCAACAAAAGATTTATCTTTACTAATCATGAAAGCAACAGGAGTTATCAGACCCGAAACTATAAAGAGGTATATGACTTTGCTGAAAGAAGCAGGATATATAAAGTTCAAAGATGGTGCGTGGGAGGTATGCCGCTAATAGTAACTTGCCCAAAGTGTGGTCGCAAATTTCCAGCAATAGCTGGAGAAATCAATACTTGCCCAAGATGTGGGGAGAAATATTATCTTGAAAAGAAATTTTACTATGATTCTTCGTGCAAAGATTATAAGATGGCAATGGAAGAATATGCTTTAAGGCTTAGTATAAGAAACTATATCAGAGAACATATAGATAAGAAGCTTGAACAGATACATGAAGATTTGGATGAACTTTTGATTAAGAAAGGATTTCCACTGAGTATTATAGATGATGAATACTTCTATGTTCTGGAAGAAATGAAAAGGAAAAAATTATTGAATGCTATTAATTCGAGATGATTCTCAAAAAAATAGAAAAAAAAGGAGGTTGGAGCGAGGAAAATGGTACTGCATAAGACTATATAGATTTGATATATATAAATTTTGTGGTGAGAATGGAGTAACCATCAAAAAATTAAAAAAGAGAAAACGTATATGGTCTTTCAACTAATCAAATATGGGGTGAAAAATATAGTGCGAGGGAAATGGTATTGTTACGAAATCTTCGAAACCCTCGAACACTTCACAGAAGAGCATTGGTTTGAATACCATGCACAGATTTATAGAATGCCAGTTCCCGGCAGGCGGAGTGGTGCAGCAACCATAAGAGACAATATAACGGGAAAAATAATGGATATATACTGGTTGAAAATACCAACATTTCCAGATAAATTTAGAAAAGAGTATCACTACATAGTTCTCATAGATGCTGGTGATTACTGGGTAAGAGCAGCACCATACTACAGAAACGTTGCCGAGAGTTTTCTAATCAAATGTGTCTTTCATAACAGGTACAATATTGTGCCAGATATGAATAATTTAACAGTTTTTGTTTTTGGTAGGCAGCACGGAGTAAATAGAAGGTTACGAACCATAAAAGGGGATAAAGTCAAGGAGTATGCAAACTCTACTAAATACAACGTTGTCTTTATTTCTACGAGAGGAAAAAAATATAGACAGACAAATTGCTTTGCTTTGAGAACTATTTTCCTGATACTTGTCAGATTTTTCTCTGCAAGAATAAAAGCGATGGCAAGAAAATGTGGAAAAGAAACAAGGATTGCTTTGGAATTGCTATGTAATCTTGTGGATTTGTTCAAGAGAAAGATGATAGAGAACCAAAAAGTTTTTATTGAAATTATAAAAAGAAAGTTATTGAAAAAGAG
>Ga0190363_1000558_pt1 | contig 22156 bp, 23 predicted proteins | sample 48721867_MG_FD_161272 | JGI IMG/M metagenome (GOLD analysis project Ga0190363, IMG submission 161272) | Hydrothermal vent microbial mat bacterial communities from Southern Trench, Guaymas Basin, Mexico - 4872-18-6-7_MG | ecosystem: Environmental > Aquatic > Marine > Hydrothermal vents >... | reverse complement strand
ACTAAAAAACAAAAAAGCTATGTTTTTCAATTCATATCACCCCCAGGTTTTTAAATTGTTAAAGAATAATTAATTATATCATTATTTTATTTAGTTTTACAAGAATTTTGGTTTTTAATTATTAAAGTTTTTAAAATTTAGTAACTCGCCAAACTTCTTCTAAGGTAGTGATTCCTTCAATTACTTTTAAAACCCCATCTTGTTCCATAGTTAACATTCCTTCTTTGATTGCCTGATTTTGGATAACTGAAGCAGGAGCAGATTTAAGAATCAATTTTTCAATTTGGTCACTGATTTTAAGACATTCAACAATCGCGGTTCTTCCTTTATATCCAGTGCCATTACAAAGATCACATCCTCGACCTCTTTTTAAAGTTTTAGGTAAGGGCACTCCTGGCAAAATTTTTGCTAAATTAGCTAGATATTTTTCAGATGGTTTAAATTCTTCTTTACAATTTTCACAAATTTTCCTTACCAATCTTTGAGCAATGATCAAATTGATAGCTCCTACAAGCAAAAATGGCTTAATTCCCATTTCTATCAGTCTTACAATAGCTCCAGCAGCATTATTTGTGTGAAGAGTTGAAAGAAGTAAATGTCCTGTCAGAGCTGCTCTTGTTCCAATTTCTGCTGTTTCTTTATCTCTTATTTCTCCTACCAAAATTATATCAGGATCTTGTCTTAAAATAGAACGAAGCCCATTTGCAAAAGTAAGACCTTTTTCTTCATCTATTTGGGATTGGACGATCCCTTTAATTCGATATTCAATTGGATCCTCTAAGGTGATTATTTTAACCCCTTCTTTATTTAATTTATCTAAAATTGCATATAAAGTGGTTGTTTTTCCAGAACCAGTTGGGCCAGTGTTTAAGATCATTCCTTGAGTTTTCTCTAATGCATCTTCAATTAATTTTTTTGCTTTTTCTGAAAACCCTAATTCATCTAAAGTTAGAAATTTAGCCTCGACTTTTAAAATTCTTAAAACAACACTTTCTCCATAGATGCTTGGTAAAACAGAGACTCTGAAATCAAAATTTTTATCAAGTACTTTTTTAGAAAACCTTCCATCTTGGCAGATCGAGGAAGTATCTAATCTTAACTTTGCTAAAAATTTGATTCTATTAATCAAACTTTTCTGAACCTCTTTGTCTAGATACACCGCATCTTGAAGGACTCCGTCGATTCTAAATCTAATTCTAAGTTTATCTTCCTGAGGTTCGATATGAATATCAGAGCTTTCTAAAGAAATAGCTCCTTCTAAAATGACTTCAAGGAGCTTTGAAGTTGGAATTTCTTTTAATCTACTGGCAACATCTTTAAGTGTTTTAAATTCCTTTTTAACTAATTTTTTTGGTTTTAAAAGCGCTTTTTTTCTTTCTTTTTCCTTCTCTAATAAAATTTTATATTGATTTAAAAGATAATCTATCGATTTTGGAGTAGTTACATATATAATTGGCTTTAAATTCTTTTCTTTTGCTAGATTCTGAATTATTTGTTGAAGCTCTTTATTGGCCGGATCTTGAACTGCTATTTTTATTTTTTCTTTTGTTTTTAAAAATACTGCGACCTTATATTTTTCACAAATTTCTAAAGGAAGATTTAAAAGGGCATTTAAAGCAACAGGATAGTTAAAAAGATCAATAAAAGAAAGCCCAAATTTAACTGCTAGGGCTTTCGCCTTTTCTACTTCCCTTTTTTCCTTAAGTTCAAGAATTACTTTTGCAACAGGTTCTTTTGATTGAAAGATTTTGTTTTTCATTTTTGTTTTTTTTGGATTTAATCTATTATATCACAAAATTTTAAAAATTTCAAGCTTAATCTGTTTTAATTTTTAAAACCTTGGTTTTTGTCTTTTCTGCTTTTGGTAGAGTGATAGTTAAAATCCCGTCTTTTAAAGTAGCTTGAGCTTTTTCTGTAATTACAGGAGTTGGAAGAATATAAGTTCGAGAAAAGGCGCCCCAATAACATTCTTGAACCAAATAATTTTCTTTTTCTACTTTCTTTTCTTCTTTTCTTTCTCCTTTTATAGTGACAGCATCATCGGAAACAGTGACTTCTAGATCTTCTGGTTTAACTCCAGCAATAGGAGCTTTAATCACAATTTTGTCATCTGTTTGATAGACATCAATTGCAAGTTGTCCTTCATAACTTTCAGTCCATTCTTCTTGATCTGGTTCTAAAATTTCTTCATCCTCACCTAAGAGTTTTTTTGCAAATTTTGCAATAGAAGATTTCGCCATTTTTCACCTCATTTTAAATTAAAAATTGACCCTCTCTGGGTATATTATAAAAAAGTGAAAAGTTTTGTCAAGAGTGCAATTTTTTAAAAAATATGATATTCTAAAAAAAGAACCTTAAAAGGGGGGTGATATTTATGAGAAAATTTCTTTGTTCAATGATTTTGATAGCTACTCTAGCATTTTCTGAGGATTTTTGTCAGATATTAGATTTTAAAGAATACCGATGTAGAGATTTTGAGGTTTGCGGAAAGCCGAAAGGAAAAGTAATTTGTAACAGAGATCGAATGATAATAAGATGGGAAAAAGATGTCTTTATAATAGCGAAAGAAAAAGATTATGAGATCTATTTAGAAAAGAAAGGAAAAGAATATCAGATTGAGATTTTAAAAAATGACAAAACAATCGGGAAGCTATTTTTTAATTTGAAAGGAATTTATAGATGGACTGGGAAATATATTTCTGATCAAGGAGTGGAGAATTGGGAGAAAGGTTTGAAAAAATATGAGTTTATTGAATTTGTCCAACCAATAGAAATTAAAAAAGAAGATTTTGGAAATCTTTTAAAACTTTATTCTAAAGTTATTAGTTTAAGAACAAAACCAATTTGGTGTGCTAAAAAAATAGAGAAAATTAAGAAAAAAGTAAGAATAGGAGATATAAAGATATTTAAAGAAAAAGAAGCGGTAGTATTTGAGTTTCTAGATAAAAAATGGTTTTTTATAGATATTACTGGTGATGGAATTCCTGAGTGGTTAAGAGAAACTTTTTCTTCTTTTAATCAAAATCTTTACAATCTTTATTCTCCTTCAAATGAGAAATTTTTGGAAGTTTATTATCAAATATTGAGGAAAATTTAAGCCCTTGGGGGCTTTTTATTTTTTCTTGATTTTTTTAAAAAAATGTGCTATAATAGGAAGGTTTTAGAAAAATAAAATAAAAACAAAATGAGAAGAAAAACAAAAATTTTAGGCATTTTAATCGGAGTTTTTTGTTTATTTTTAATTCCTAAATTCGTTTTTGCTCAAATCCCAATTGGCAATTATCAGGCAGAATTGGTTGATCGAAGTCCTTCTCAAGTCAAATTAAAAATTGGTGAGACAAAAGAATTATGGGTTAAATTTAAAAACAAAGGAGATGTGGTTTGGCTTAAAGATGTTTTTAGATTAGGAACTTCTAACCCCAGAGATAGAAGTTCTGTTTTTTTATCTTCAAATCGAGTGGAGATGATAAAAGAAAAAGTTAAACCAGGTGAAATAGCAGAATTTAGATTCAAAATAAAAGCTAAAAAAGTTGGGAAGTTTAGAGAATATTTTGCTTTAGTTGCAGATGGGTTTAAATGGCTTTCTAATGAGATTTACTGGGATATAGAAGTTGAAGAAGCAAAATTTAAAGCTACTTATCTAGGTCAAAGTCCTTATCCTGAGATTTTAGCAGGCGAAATAGCTGAGCTTTGGATTGAATTTAGAAACGATGGAAATATAAGTTGGAAAAAAGATGTGGTCAGATTAGGAACTTCTCGTCCTTTAGATAGAGGTTCTATTTTTAGCAAAGATTGGCTTTCTCAAAATCGGATTGAAATGAACAAAGAAGAAGTGAAGCCAGGAGAAACTGTGAAATTTACCTTTAAAATAAAAGCACCTTTTAAAGAGGGAGTTTATAGAGAATATTTTAGATTAGTAGCTGATGGAATAAAATGGTTTGATGATATAGGGATTTATTGGGATATAAGAGTTGAACCAAAGATATATAAAGCTAGATTTGTTAAAAAAAGTCCTGATCCAATTTTAAAACCAGGAGAAACTAAAGAATTATGGGTAGAATTTAAAAATGAGGGAAATATTAGTTGGAAAAAAAATGGGATTAATCCTGTAAGATTAGGAACTTTTGATCCAATTGATAGATCAAGTTTATTCTTTTCTGGAAATAGAATTGAGCTGAAAGAGAATGAAATTAAACCAGGTTCTATTGCTCGATTTTCTTTTAAGATAAAGGCCCCTGTTGAAATAGGAACCTATAAAGAAAAATTTGCTTTAGTAGTTGATGGTCTAAAATGGCTTTTTGATACAGAAATAGAATTTAATATCAAGGTGGAAAAGGAGTTGGTGTTAAAAAATCCTATTAGAGTTGGACTTACCTTTTTAGATGCACCTTCTTTTATTTCAGCAAATGGTGATTTTGTTGTTCGAGATGGAAAAGGAAATTTTGTAAAAAGATATAAAAAAGGAGAGAAAGTGAAAGTTGAACTGGCTGAAATAGGATATTTTCCAAATTCTCTATCTTTTATTCCAATAAATGATGCTATTTTACAGATAGAAAATCCAAGAATAAATAAATCTTATAATAGATTTCGAGGAATTTTAACCTTTGTTAGATCAAAATATTCTTCAAGAGCTTGGGTTGTAAATGAACTAGAGCTTGAAGATTATTTAAAAGGCTTAGCAGAGGTTCCTGATAATTGGCCAAAAGAAGCTTTAAAAGCTCAGGTGATTGCTGCTAGAACTTATGCTTTAAGAAATAAGTTAGATCCAAAAGCAGATATTTTTGATCTTTATGATGATGTAAGATCTCAAGTCTATCTAGGTTTTAATTCCGAGATCCAAAAACCAAATCAAAAGATAGCAGTAGAAGAAACAAAAGGTTTGGTAGTGAAATATAAAGGAGAATTAGCCCTAACCTATTATTTTTCTGACTCAGGTGGTGCGACCGAGGATATTAGCAACGTTTGGGGAACAGATGTTGCTTATTTAGTAAGTATTTCTGATCCTTATAGTTTGCCAATTTCTTGGGAATATAATTTCTCAAACAAGGAGCTTAAAGAAATATTTTATCAAGAACTCCAAAAAGCCGGTTTAGAAAAAGAAATTATTGTAGATATAGAAATAAAAGAGAGATTTCCTTCAAATAGAGTTAAAGAAATGATCTTTAAGATGTCTTCAGGAAGAGAGTTAAAAATTTCTTATTTGGATATTAATAAAAAAATAGGATGGTCTATTAAAAGTTCCATGTTTTGGGTAAAGAATTTAGGCCCAGAAGCTAATCCATCTTTTAAATTTTATGGAAAAGGATGGGGGCATGGAGTTGGGATGCCTCAATGGTCAGCAAAAAGAATGGCAGAGAAAGGCATGAGAGCAGAGGAGATTATAAATTATTTTTACCCAGGAACTTATATCGAAGGATAGGTAATGTTTGGTTTTTTAAGATAGAAGGGATGAACTGGTTTAGTAAATTTTCTTTTAGTTTTAAGATCTTGATAAATAAATTTAATAGCTTCTAAAGCTCTATGATTTTTAGAGGCTTTATCAATAATCAATCCTTTTTTAATTTTAAGATCAGGAAATTGGGCCACAATCAAAAATCCTTTGGTTAAATTAAGTATTTGCTTTTTAGGAACAATTTTATAAGAACCTATTTTTTTTAGATTTTGAAATTTTGCTAGATAGGCTTCATTTTTTGATGCTTTTAAAATCGCTACCACTTTTTTTTCTTTCAAAAGAAGGGCTTGAGCTAAAAGAGTATCAATTGCTAAAATTGGAATATTTAAAGACCAGGCTAGGGTATTTCCAACACAAACCCCAATTCGAATTCCAGTGAAGGATCCAGGACCAGAAATTACGACAATTCCTTTTAAATCTTTATAGGAGACTTTATTTTCTTTTAAAAACTTATCAATATAAATTAATAATTTTTGAGAATGATCAAACTTTGTTTTCCAAAGCAATTCTTTTTGAAAATTCTCGCCATAAAGTGCTAAACCAGAAAATTGGGTTGTGGTATCAATTGAGAGATACATTTTTTATTATAATTTTTCTTGTATTCTCATCTATAAATTTAAATTCTATCTCAATCCTTTTTTTTGGTAAAAATTTTTTTATTTTCTCTGCCCACTCAATAGCAATGATTGAATTTGGTTCGTTTAAAATTTCTTCGACACCTAAATTTGAAAGCTCAAATTCTTTTGTTCTATATAAATCTATATGATAAAAATTGATTGATTTTTTTCCTTTTTTTCCTCTATATTTCCTTAAAATAATAAAAGTGGGAGAAGTTATTTTCTCTTTAATTTTTAATCCCTTTGCTAAACCTTTAACAAAGGTTGTTTTTCCTCCACCTAAATCTCCATAAAGACAGATAATTGATGGAGGGGATATTTTCTTTGCTAATTTTTCTCCAAATTCCCTAGTTTCTTTTTCGCTTTTCGAAACTAAAATCATTTTTTAAAAATAAAAAACTTTATAATTAGACAGATTAAGGCAGTTAAAGAAAGAATTATTAATTGTTTTTTACTTTCTTCTTTTTCGGAAGAAATAGGTTGAATAAACATATAATTTTCTTTTAGATCTTCTTGAGTTTTTTGTCTTTTTCCAAGTTCAAAAAGAATATATTGCTTATTTTTCTTAGCGGGTTTTAATCCCCTTTTTTCTTTTTGAGGTGATGATTTAAAAATTATTTTAATTTCCTTAGCTGCAATTTCTACTCCTTTTTCTTTAATAATTGGATTACCTATAACATCAATAATATATCCTTTTTCAAGTTTTTGATCAATAGTTGATAAATTTATTTTCAAGATACTTTTGTCATTTAAAGATTTTACTAGAGCAAAATTTTTAGAGACTTCTATTACCTCCCCAGGAAATCTAATTTCTGTTTTTTCTGTTTCTTTTGCCTTTATTTCTTCCAATTCTAATTGATTTTCTTCTCCTGGGGTAGGTGTTTTTGACCATTCTCCTTCATTTGTAGCTAAGATTCTATTTAAGGAATGATCGGGTAAAGCATTTCCAGAAAATTGAAATAAATCAATCTGATTACCATCTTTATCATATAAAAATATTTTTTCTCCCCCACTGTTATTTAAAGGTATTTTTGTTTGAGTTCTCCAAAATATTTTAAATTCGTTTGGTTTGATTTTTTCATTTTTAATTTCAAATTTATTTCCTGATTCATCTTCTAATTTCCAGCCAGTTAAATCTATTTCAAAATTTTCTTCATTTTTAATTTCAATAAATTCATCCCAATAATTTGCTTTTCCATCTTGATTTAGGTCAAGATTTTTAGGATAAGGAAAGATTTCTGATAAATAAAGATTTGGTTTAAATTGAGGTTCGATTTCCTTTTCTGTTTCTTCTTTTTCTATTTCAGATTCTTCTGGTTGATTTTCTTTTTTAGTTTCATTCACTTTACCAGGCGTTGGATTAGTCCAGATCCAATTTTCTTCGAGTTTGCTATAAGATTTTCCTTCTGGAGCGTTTTCTTTATAGGAAATTTCATCTATTAAATTTCCTTTAGAATCAAGGAGTCTAACTTTATCTCCTCCCTGGTTATTTAGAATAATTTTCGTATCTGCTCGATAAAAGACTAGATATTCATTTGGTTGGATAGAAGTTCCTTCGGGAATTTGATAGGGTGATGAGCCACTCTCACAATCATCTAAGATCCAATTTGATAAATCTATAAGTTTATCTGAAAGATTAATTAATTCTATAAATTCTGTTTCATTATCAGGACCTATTGGATTTGGTAGAATTTCATTTATTTTGATTTCAGGTAAAGGAGGAGGTGGAGGTTTTGGAGGTGGAGCAGCAGGCGGAGGAGAATTTACCTTTACCTCTAAACTATCTTGGGCACTTTCTCCTTTGTCATCCACTACAGTAAGAGTTACTAGATAGGTGCCAGGGTCATGATAAGAATAAGTAATTTCCATTCCTTCTTTTATGGTTCCATCTCCTAAATCCCAACTATAGGAAACTATCTCACCATCAGGATCATAAGATTCTGCTCCAGAAAATTGAATAAGTTGATCGATAAGTACTTCTTTATCAGGGCCAGCTATTGCTATAGGTTTTTGATTTTCTAAAGGATTATAACCTTCAGGAATTTCTGAGAAAGAAGAATTTTGTGGTTCGGGAATTTCTCTTAAAAGGAAATCAGCTTCGTTATTATCTGTATCTATTCCATTACCTTTTTCAGGATCAAGTTCTCCTGGTTTTCTTTCAATTGATTTATTTTCTTCAGGATTTAAGGTTGGATTAGTTTCATAATCAGCTGCTTCCCCCATTCCAACTTTATCTATAATTTCTTCTTCATTATTATAAAGGATAATTGTATTATTTGAAGCAACTGAATAGCTAGCTGAGCTATAAGTTAAATCAGGTTGTACTTCTCCTTTATATCCCTCAGGATGAGTTATTAGAAAAAATGAAAAAGGAGGAATTTTTGTTCCTTCTGGGAAAGAAGAGACTAAAGGATATTCATTTCCCGAAGCAGTTTTTCTTTTCAATTTCCAACCAGAGAGATCTATTTCCTTATCAGTTGGATTATAAAGTTCAATAAATTCATCTTTTGCTGTTTCTCCAGCAATTTTAATTTCTGAAATAACCGGATGGGTTGTTTCAGCAAGAGATGTTTTAAACCAAAAGAAAAAGCCTATAAATAGAAATAACAGAATTTTGATCGCTTTCTTTAACATTTTTTTCTTTAAATTTTTATTTTTCTTTTATATAATAGATTCTGCTTTAAAAAATCAAAAAGGAAGGAGGTGAAATATGGCAGGGCCGGTTGAAGCTATTGGAACTTACTATGGTTATTTTTCAAACGAAGCTCAGACTTTGACCATGAATTCTTTAGGAAAAGAAAAAGCAGAAATTCCCCAACTTTTAAACAAAATTCAAACTTCTTTTCAAGCCAATCTTTCTAAAGATCCTATAGAAGTTCAGAGAGCTCTTTCTATTGTGAAACTAACTGGTTTAGGTGGAAGAATAGATCTTTTAATTTAAACCTCCCTTAAGGGAGGTTTTTTACTTATAATATTTATCAATTACCTCCTTGATGAATTTCTCGGCACTTATTACAGGAGAAATTTCGCATCCAGTTATATTTCTGATTTTTTCTATCACTAAAATATCTGTAGGATCTACCATTGCTAAGGTGATTACATTATTAAACTTAGAAAGGGGGATCACTAAATATTTTTTTGCAATTTCTTTTGGAATCAATTTTAAAATGTCAGAGGAAAATTCGTACTTCGAAACATCAATAGCTGGGAATCTCGTTTGTCTAGATAAAAGAGAAAGAAGCACCTCTGGAGAAATAAGTCCCATGTCAATAAGATGAGATCCTAGTCTTCCCCCTTTTTCTTTTTGTTTTTTTAAGGCCCTTTCCAGTTGTTCTTCAGTAACCAAATTTTCTTCAATAAGCATTTCACCAATTTTTTTTGAGGGAGGTTTTTCTGGTTTTTTTAGATTAGCTTTTAAAGTTGTAATTTTTTGAGCTATAAATCTAGGATTTGATAAATGTTTAAAAACAAAATACCTAGTTGTTCCAGCTGTTTGAACCGAAACTGTTCCAAAATTAAATAAAGTTTCTAAAAATCCTTTTGTCTGACTAGTGACATCTTGAATATCAATTAAATGAAGTTCTGAAATTGATCTACCAAATAATACCTTTTGTTCCACTTCAACAATTCTTTCATTGGTTAAAATCACTATATCAAGATAATAATCTAGAAAGCTAATTAAAGCAAAATTTAATAAAAAGAAAATACAGATGTATCTTATCAAAGTATAAAAAGGTAGAAAATCTCCTTCTTTTGGAAGTAAATAAGAAAGGAGGAAATAAAGAAAAATAAATAAAATAAAAGTTAAAATAGAAGTTAAACAAACAATCCAATGTTTTCTAAACACATGTTCTACCTTTTCTCCTGGATAAAGATCGATGATTGAAGTTGGTTTTGGAAAAATCATTTTCAAGGAATAATATTTTCAAAAAAATCTTTCCAAAGTTCACAATTATCTTCCCAGGTGATTGCATTAAAGAAAGTTATCCAAGTAATCAATAAGGCTAAGATCCCGTAAAGAAAAATAATTGGTTTTGTAATTCCCTTAAATCTACCAAAACCAAAGACTCTAGTTGCAGCTAGGTAATTAATCGACCAGAAAATGATTAAAAATAATAAATAAATATCAAAGGATATACTTCTACACATTTAAAAAAGCTCTTCTTGAGGTAAGTTAATATTTAGATGTTTATAAGCTAAAGGTGTTGGTTTTCTCCCTTTTGGAGTTCTTTCTAAAAACCCTAATTGTAAAAGATAGGGTTCAAGCACTTCTTCAATTGTTTCTGTTTCTTCAGAAGTAGCTGCTGCTAAAGTTTCAAGACCTGTTGGTTTCCCATTGAATTTTTCGATTAAAGTTAAAAGCAGTTTTCTATCTGCTTTATCTAAACCTAGTTCATCAATTTCTAATAATTCCAAAGCTTCCTTTGCAATAGCTAAGGTTATTTTACCATCATATTTTACCTGGGCATAATCTCTAGTTCTTTTTAGTAATCTGTTGGCAACTCTTGGTGTTCTTCTCGATCTTTTTGCTATTTCTTGAATAGCTTCTTGGGTTATTTCTGTGTTTAAAATTTTTGCTGATCTTTCAATTATTTGAGCAATTTCATCAAAAGTATAAAAATCAAGATGCCAAATAATTCCAAATCTATCCCTTAAAGGAGAAGAAATTGATCCTATTTTAGTGGTTGCTCCAATTAAAGTAAAAGGTTCTAATTCAAGTTTTAAAGCTCGAGCACTAGGGCCTTTTCCAATTATAATGTCTAAAGTTTTTTCTTCCATTGCTGGATATAAAATCTCTTCAACCGGTTTTGCTAATCGATGAATTTCATCAATAAATAGAATATCGTTTTCGGATAAATTAGTTAAAATAGAAGCTAGATCTCCTGGATGAAAAATTGCTGGGCCAGAAGTTGGTTTGATATTTACTCCCATTTCATTGGCTATAATATAAGCTAAGGTTGTTTTTCCTAAACCGGGCGGACCATAAAGAAGTACATGATCTAATGCTTCTTTTCTTTGTTTCGCTGCCTCAATGAAAATCTTGAGCGTTTCTTTAATCTTTTTCTGTCCTATAAATTCTGAAAGAGTTTGGGGACGAAGAGTTTTATCAAGAGTTTCTTCCTCAGGATTTAGTAAGGGAGAAATTATTCTATTTTTTTTAGAGTTCATTTTCCTAAGTATCTTAGAGCAAATTTTACTTTTTCTTCTAGCTTTTTGATATTTGGGGGAATTTGTTTAATTACTTCTTTTATTTCTTTTGAGGAGTAGCCTAATTTTTTTAAAGCATCTACAAGATCTATATCGACTTTAGATTCGGTTAATGAACTTAGATCTTCTATTTTGATTTTATTCTTTAATTCCAGAATAATTCTTTGGGCTGTTTTTTTTCCGATTCCTAAAATTTCAGTTAATAAAGTTGGATCAGAACTAACAATGGCAGTTTTTAATTGATCAACTGAAGCATTTGATAAAATACTTAAAGCAATCTTTGGACCAATTCCTGAAATAGAAAGCAAAAGTTCAAAAAAATTTAATTCTTCCAAAGTTTTAAAACCATATAAATTTGAACAATCTTCTTTTACATAATGATAAATATATAAAAATACATGGTTAAAAGGAAGAGATTCTAAAGTTGGAGTTGTTACAAAAACTTTATAACCAACTCCTCCTACATCAATAATAACCCAGTTTTCTCCTTTTAATTTTAATAAGCCATTTAGACTTCCTATCATTTTAAAATCCTTTTTGTTTCCTCGGGTAAAGAAATATTTACAATCATTTCTGTTGCTAATTCAAAACCTCCTAAAGTAGTTAATCTTGGTATTATTTTTAAATGCCAATGAAAAATTTGCTTCGCATATTTGGTTTTAATTTTTGGGAAATTATGGATAAAAAGATTCCAATCGGGGTTTGATAAATTTTTTTTAATTTTTCTAAAAATTTCTTTTAAGATTTTTGCTAAAAATTTCGCTTTTTCTTCAGAAATTGTTTCAAATTCCGGTTCATGATTTTTAGGTAAAAGTAAAAGCTCGTAAGGGTAGTTTGATGCAAAAGGAGCTAGGATAATAAAATGTTCGTTTTCCATAATAATTCTTTTTTTAAGTTTTTTTTCTACCTCTATCAATTTACAAAAGATACACTTTTTTCTTTTAAGAAAAAAATTCTCTGCTTCTTTAAATTCCTTTTCGATCAAAGAATTAGAGATATTTGAAAAAGCAAATAGTTGAAAATGAGGGTGGGAAATAGAAGCACCTGCTTTTTTTCCTTTGTTTTCAATAATTAAAATGTAGTTAATAAATCGTTTTTTTCGCCAGAATCGATATCTATTTTTAAAGACTTTGATAAGATTCTCTATTTCTGATTCTTTTAAATCAGGAAGTTCCTTTTTATGGTCTTTTAAAATGATCAATTCATGTCCCCCTATTGCTGATTTTTTTAAAAATATATCTTCTTTTTTTATTTTTTCTTTAGCATGTCCAAAAGTAGGAAATTTATTTGGGACCACTCTAATTTTCCACCCAGGAGAATTTGGTTTTGATAAAGGATCTCTTAAAGCAAAAACTTCTTTTGGAGTTAACCTTTCATTTCCTTCGCAGAAAGGGCATTTTTTAAAAGTAGAAGGTCTTTTTGCTCTTTTTGGTGCGATAATTACCCAGTTTTTAGTGATAAAGTTTTGTCTAAATTCTGGCATCTTTAATTAAATTATTTTGATGAAGATGGCAAATTGCACAAGCAAGGGCGTCAGCAGCATCATCTGGCTTTGGTAGTTCTTTTAAATTAAGAAGTCTCATAACCATTTTTTGCATCTGCTTTTTATCCGCTCTTCCATATCCAACAATTGCCTGTTTAATTTCCAAAGGGGTGTATTCGAAAATAGGGAGATTATATTTAGCAGCAACAAGAAGGATCATTCCTCTTGATTCACCAACAGCCATAGCTGTTTTGCTATTTTTGAAAAAAAACAAACGTTCTATAGCTATTACATTTGGTTGATATTTTTTAACGATCTTTTCTGTTTCCTTAAAAATTTTTAAAAGCCTTTGAGAATGAGTTAGTTCTTTTTTAGTAAAAATACAATCAAAATCTTTTACTTTTAAGTTTTTATTTACCTTTTCAATAATTGCCCATCCAGTGGTAGCAAGGCCAGGATCTATTCCTAAAGTTATAACCTTTTTATTCATTTTAAAGTTTTATTCATTATCTCATCTGGTATATCAAAATTAGAATAAACTTCTGTAACATTAGGATGTTCTTCTAGGGCATCCATTAATTTTAAAATTTGAGTTGCTTGTTTTTCATCAGTGATTCTTAAGGTGGTTTTAGGATCAAGAACTAATTCTGCTCCTACTATTTTAAGATTGAGCTCTTCTAGTCTTTTTTTAATTTGTTCTAATTCAGTGGGATTTGTATAAACTTCTAAAATATTTTCGTATTCCTTTATATCTTCAGCTCCAGCTTCGATAATCTTGAGTTCTATTTCTTCTTCTTGTGCTTGGGTGGTGTCTTCAGGAAGTTCTACTTTAATTAATCCTCGTTGGGTGAATAAATAGGAGACAGCACCACTTTCAGCTAGAGTTCCTCCATGAGTTGCAAAAAGGTTTCTAAGTTCAGCTATTGTCCTATTTTTATTATCAGTTAAAACTTTGATTATAATAGCTGCTCCTCCAGGACCGAATCCTTCATAGATTCCTTCTTCTAATTTTATTCCTTCTAAAGCTCCTGTTCCTCTTTTTATGGCTCTTTCAATATTCTCTTTTGGCATATTAGCAGCTTTTGCTTTTTCTATCGCTAATCTTAATTTAAAATTAGTCTCGGGATTTCCCCCTCCTTCTCGTGCCGCTACAGTAATAGCATTAGCAAGTTTGGTAAAAAGTTGTCCTCTTGCTTTATCTGTGATTCCTTTTTTATGTTTAATTTGGGCCCATTTAGAATGTCCAGCCATTTTTCTGTTTTATTATAGCTCTTTTTTTTCTTTAGCTCAAGTTACATCCTTTCCTACATTTGAGAATACATTTTTTTCTGCAAGATAATTCAATGGTTCCATTTAAATCTGTCCTCAACAAATCTATTTTATGGTTTTTAATACGATCAAGTGTTTCAAAAGAAGGATGTCCGTAGGTATTTTCACCAACAGAAATTATTCCTATTAAAGGATTTGTTTTTTGAAGAAATAATTCACTAGTTGAGGTAGCAGATCCTTGGTGGGCTATTTTCAAAATATCTGCTTTTAAATTTATATCATTTAAGACAAGTTTTTTTTCAGTTTCAATTCCTATATCACCAGGAAGAAGAATGGTTATAGTTTTATATTTGACTTTTAAAACTATTGAACTTTGATTAATGTCCTTAAATTTTTTTCCTACAAGAACTTCAAAAGGATAAAGCACTTCAATTTCACCTTCTTTAAATGGAATTTTTTGGCCTTTTTTAGCAAAAATTGTCTTTATTCCTTTTAATTTAATAAGTTCTAAAAAATATTTGTAATTAGGACTTTCATATTCTACTCCTGTTAATAAGATTTTTTTGACCCGATAAGAATTTATAACTTCAATAAGGCCGTTTAAATGATCGGCATGAGGATGGGTGAGAATTACAAGATCGAGATTTGTTTCAAGAAAAGAAAGTTTTTTAGAAAGTAAATAAAGAATTTTTTTATTAGCTCCTCCATCTATTAAAATTTTTTTATTCTCCGGTGTCCTAATAAAAATTGCATCTCCTTCTCCAACATCAAAGAAAATGATTTGAAAGTCAGGTAAATTGAAAGGATATATTTTTGGGAAAAAGAGGATAAAAGAAAGTATAATAAGGATGAAAAAATTTTTAAACTCTTTTAACATTTTTCATCAATAGAAACAGTCCTCCATAATAAATGAAAAGAGAAATGAGATTTAATTTAAAAGATATATAGATCGGCAAAGAACTGAAAAAATCTACTATTAAAAATAAAATATTTAATATCAGAAAAGGAATTATTGCAAAAATTTTTCCTAAAAAGAAAGAGAAAAAACAAATTCCTACACTAATTAAACTAAAAAAGATTAGAGGGAAAAGTAAAGGAATGATTATAATATTTGGAATTATTGAAAAGGGAGTGAATTTTCCGAAATAATAAGAAATTAAAGGAAGAGTAGTTAATTGGACACTTAAGATAGGAAGAATTAAATAATCTAAAGGAAATGGATTTATTTTTTCTCTTAAAAATGGATTGATTAAAATCAAACCAACCATTGCAGCAAAAGATAATTTAAAACTTAGATCAAAATGAACTATTAAAGGATTTATTAAGATTAATAAAAAGGCAGCAAAAATAAGAGCAACTAAAGAATTTCCTTTTCTCCCAAATAAAGGAGCTAGAGAAAGAAGCAAGGTCATTATCCCTGCTCTTAAAATTGAAGGTTTCGCTCCTGTAAAAATGATGTAAATCAAAATAAATCCTAAAAGGATTAAAAAGAATAATTTTGGAGAAAAATTTTTAAAAATTTCTCTTAAAATTCCTCCCAAAATCATTAGATGAAGGCCAGAAATAACCACAATATGAATAGTGCCCGTTTTTATAAATTTATCTTTTAATTCTACTGGGAGAGCTTTTTTAGTTCCTAAAAGAATTGCTCCTATAAAAGAACTAAAAGGTTCAGGGAAAAGTTTGATAATTTTTTCTTTAATTTTGTCTTTTAAAAGAAAAAGAATTTGATAGAAAAAATTTCCCTTTTTCTCTTCTAATTTTTTAATCCTTGGAAAATTAATTATCGAAAAAATTTTAAACCTTTTTAAATAATTTTTATAAGAAAAGTCCTTTTCTTCGGGAGGAGTTTTTAAAAATCCTTCCAAGATTAGTCTATCTCCATATTTTATTGGTTGAGAATACAAATTAGCTGTTACCAAGACCTTCCCTCTAATAGGAAAAAATTGATCGGTTGTTTTTAATTCTTCTGCTTTTAAAATAAATTTTATTGATTTTTCCCTTAATTCAGGATAATTTATAACTATTCCTTTTATTTTTACCTTTCTATCGTTATAAAATGCTAGATGGGTTTTGTCTAAATTTGGTAAAAATGTTTGATATCTTGTTATTCCTAAGAAAAAAAATAAAAGAATTAACCAGAAAATTTTTAATTCTTTCTTTTTAAAAAGCAGAAAACCAAAGAAGGAAATTAGGGTTGAAAGCAAAAAATTAAATTCAAAATAAGGAGCAAAAATCGTTCCCAAAATAAAGGCCAAAAGAATAGTTAAAAAAATTTTCCACGAAGATTCCATTAAAAATCATTTTTATTCTATCATATTTTATCAAAACTTGATTTTATTTTTTTAGACTTAAGGTAAATAGACTTGACAAAGGTTTTTTATTTGCTAAAATTTAATTTAGCACTCAAAGTTTGAGAGTGCTAATAACTATGAAAGAAAGAGAAAAGAAAATATTATTTGCTATTTGCGAAAGATACATTAGGACAGCTTCACCAGTTGGATCAGCAATATTGAGTAAGAAGTTTTTCCTCTCCCCCGCTACTATCCGAAATGAAATGGCAAAATTAGAAAAAGAAGGATTTGTCTTTCAACCTTATACCTCTGCAGGAAGAATCCCAACTGATAAAGGATTAAAATTTTATGTTGATGCTTTAAAGAGAAAAGGCAGAGTTTCTTCTTTTAGATTTTTTAAAAAAATTAAGAAAAGAAAGGAACCTTTGTTTTTACTTGAGGAAGTTTTAAAAATTCTTTCTGAGATCTCAGGTAATATTTCAATAGGATTTTGGCCAGAGGAATTACCTTTACATTTCGGGCTTTCCTATGGATTTACTCAACCAGAATTTACAAATCCTAATCTAGTTTTAGAAGTGGCTTCTATTTTCGATCAATTAGATGAGTTTGTTTTTAAAATTTTAGATGAATTAACAGAGGAAGTTGAGGTTTTTATAGGAAAAGATTTACCATTTAAAACAAAGGAGCTTTCTTTTGCAGGAACTAGTTTTATTACCCCTTTAAATAAAAAAGGAATGATAGGGGTTTTAGGTCCAAAAAGACTTCCTTACCCTAAAATATTAGCCGCTCTTAAAGAAATTTCTGAATTTCTAAAAGGATTAAAAGATGAAAAAGACAAAGTCAAAAACTAAAGAAGAACTCGAAAAAGAAATTAAAAATTTAAAGAAAAAATGTGAACAATATTTAGATGGTTGGAAACGAGCTTTGGCTGATTTTCAGAATTTAAAGAAGCAAATAGAGAAGGAAAAGGAAGTTTTTAAAAATATTGCTAATCTAGATTTAATTTTGAAACTATTGCCAGTTTTAGATAATTTTGATAGAGCTTTAAAATTTTTGCCAGAGAAATTAGAAAAGATAGGCAAAGATTGGATTCAAGGTATTTTCCAGATAAAAAAACAATTAGAAGAGATTTTAAAGAAAGAAGGAGTTGAGGCGATAGAAGTTAAAGAGAAAAAGTTTGACCCTTTAAAACACGAAGCTGTTTCCTTTATAGAGAGTGATGCTGAGGAAGGAACTATTTTAGAGGTTTTAGAAGCTGGCTATAAAATAATTACTCCCGAAGAAAAAATTATCAAATATCCAAAAGTAATAGTAAGTAAAGGTAAATCTAAAAAATAAGGAGGTGAAATATGAGTAAAATTTTAGGAATAGATTTAGGTACAACAAATTCATGTATGGCAGTTATGATGGGAGGAGAGCCAAAAGTAATTCCTAATTCTGAAGGATCAAATATTACTCCCTCAATGGTTGCTATTAATAAAACAGGAGAAAGATTAGTAGGTCAAGTTGCTAAAAGACAAGCAATTGTAAATTCTGAAAATACTATATTTTCTGTTAAAAGATTTATTGGAAGAAATTGGGATGACAAAGAGGCTCAAAAAGATCTTAAATTGATGCCTTATAAAACTACTCAAGGAAAAGATGGAGGAATAAGAATTTTAATGGGAGGAAAAGAATATGCTCCTCCTGAGATTTCAGCAATGGTTCTTTCCAAATTAAAAGCAGATGCAGAAAGATTTTTGGGGGAAGAAGTAAAAGATGCCGTGATTACAGTTCCAGCTTATTTCAATGATTCTCAAAGACAAGCAACAAAAGCAGCTGGAGAAATAGCTGGATTTAATGTGAAAAGAATTATTAATGAGCCAACAGCAGCAGCACTAGCTTATGGTCTTGATAAGAAAAAAGATCAAAAAATAGCAGTGTTTGATTTAGGTGGAGGGACATTTGATATCTCAATTTTAGAGATAGGCGATGGAGTTTTTGAGGTAAAAGCAACTTGTGGAGATACTCATCTAGGTGGCGATGATTTTGATCAAAGAATTATCCAATATCTGCTTGAAGAATTTAAAAAAGATCAAGGAATCGATTTATCTACAGATAAGATGGCTCTTCAAAGATTAAAAGAAGCTGCTGAAAAAGCAAAAATAGAACTTTCTACTTTAGGAGAAACAGAGGTAAATATTCCTTTTATAACTGCTGATTCCTCAGGAGCAAAACATTTAAATATTGTTCTTACCCGATCGAAATTGGAACAATTAGTTGAGGATTTAATTGAAAAAACTATTGAACCTTGTAAAAAGGCTCTTGAGGATGCTGGGCTTTCACCTTCTGATATTGATGAGGTAATTTTAGTAGGAGGTCAAACTCGAATGCCAAAAGTGATAGAGAAAGTAAGAGAATTTTTTGGGAAAGAACCCCATAAAGGTGTTAATCCTGATGAAGTAGTAGCTATTGGTGCCGCTATTCAAGGAGGGGTTTTAGCTGGGGATGTAAAGGATATCCTGCTTTTAGATGTCACTCCTCTTTCTTTAGGAGTAGAGACTTTAGGAGGTTTAACAACTAGATTAATAGAACGAAATACCACTATTCCAACCTCTAAATCCCAGATTTTTTCAACAGCAACCGATAATCAAACTCAGGTAGAAATTCATGTAGTTCAAGGAGAAAGAGAATTAGCAAAGGACAATAAATCTTTGGGTCGATTTATCTTAGATGGCATTCCCCCTGCTCCTCGAGGTGTTCCTCAGATTGAAGTAACTTTTGATATTGATGCCAATGGAATTTTACATGTTAGCGCCAAAGATAAAGCTACTGGAAGAGAACAAAAAATTACTATAACTGGTTCTTCAGGTCTTTCAAAAGAAGAGATTGAAAGAATGAAAAAAGAAGCAGAGCTTCATGCAGAGCAAGACAAGAAAAAGAGAGAGCTTATCGAGACAAGAAACTTAGCAGATAGTTTGATCTATCAAGCAAAGAAATCTTTAAAAGAGCTTAAAGATAAAATCCCAGAAGATGTTAAAAAAGAAGTTGAGGAAAAAATTAAAAAATTGGAAAATGATCTTAATTCCGAAGACATAGATCTAATAAAAAAAGGAATAGAAGAGCTTTCTAATTCTCTTTCAAAAATCGGTGCAAGTTTTTATCAAGGAAAACAAGATTCAAAAGAAAATGTAGTGGAGGGAGAAGTAGAAGAAGAGAAAGAAGATAAAAATAATAATTAAATTTTTATAAGGAGGGCTTGTGAAAAAAATTTTTCTAATCTTAATTGGAATTTTGTTAATCGGAGGAATTGGATTTTTGATTTTAAGTAGTCGAAAAGAAAAGCCAAAGAAAGAGGAAATAAAAGTAGAAACTAAAACCCAACAAGTTAATCTTGCTTTTTCAAAAGAGCAAGCAATAAAGATGTCAAAAAATGAATTTAGTTTTGCTTTAAAAAAAGTGGAAGAAGATTGGGATAAGGATGCTCAGCTAATTGCTGTTGTAATTACTTATGAAAATTCTGTTTCCGATCCAATTTCAGGTAAAGATACCTATGTTTTCAAATCAAAAAAGAAAGGACCTTTCCCTTTCTATAGATACTTTTATACTGTTACCTTTGATCAAGCTCCTGATGCGAAAGGAAACAATAGGTGGCAAAGAGCAATAATTCCTGTTGAAGATTATTTTTTGGATTTAAATCTTGCTCCTATTCCATTTAAATATTGGAACACAGATTTTATTTCTGCTCTAAAAAAGGCAGAGGAAAATGGTGGGAGCGAATTTAGAGAAAATCATCAAAAATATGAAGTAAAATTAGTTCTCTCTCAAGTTTTAGGTGAATATTTAACCTGGAAAATAACCTATAAAGCAAAAGATAAAACATTTGATAAAAAAGAATTTGAAATTGATGCCAATACAGGAGAATTTTATCTTGGAGTGAAATGAAAAAAGATTATTATCAAATTTTAGGAGTCGATCGAAATGCTTCTTTTGATGAAATAAAAAAAGCTTATAGAAAACTTGCCCAAAAGTATCATCCAGATGTAAACAAATCAAAAGAAGCTGAAGAGCGATTTAAAGAAATTAATGAAGCTTATCAAGTACTTTCTGATCCAGAAAAAAGAAAGATTTATGATCAGTTTGGTTCAGTAAATTTCGGGCAAGATTTTTCTTCAAGCGGAACCAGAGGTTTTGATTTTTCGGATATCTTTTCCGAGTTTGAATCGTTTTTTTCCTCAGACCCTTTTGAGGGAATTTTTGATATTTTCTTTAAAAGAGAAGTTCCAACTGTTGTTGAATTATCAATTTCTTTTAGAGAAGCTGTTTTTGGATGCGAAAAAGAAATTTATTTAAAAGGAGAAAAATTAAAAGTTAAGATTCCAAGAGGAGTTGATACAGGAACAAAAGTAAAAATTCCAGGAAAAAATTTAATTCTAAAAATCAAAGTGATCGAAGATAAAGAATTTAAAAGAGAAGGATTTGATATAATTTCTGAAAAAGAAATTTCTTTTAAAGAAGCAGTTCTAGGTGGGAAAATTAAGGTAAAAACAATTGACGGAGAATTAACTTTAAAAATTCCTCCAGGAACTCAATCAGATACCATTTTTAGAATTAGAGGAAAAGGAGTATTTCATCCTTTTAAAAATAGAAGAGGAGATCATTTAGTTAAAATTAAAATAAAGGTTCCAAAAAAATTAACTTTTGCTCAGAAGAAATTAATTGAAAAGCTTGACTTTTAAAATAAAAACTTCTATTATATTGTTGAAAAGTTTTTAAATTTTTATAAAAGGAGAAAGTTAATGATTATTCCAACTTGGGATTTGTTTATTAGTTTACTTTTTATTGTTTTAGTAATTTATGGACTTGCTTTAGGGAAAGAAAGAATTTTAGCTTTACTTATTTCATGTTATATAGGACTTATTGTGTCAACTGTTTGGGGAGGAGCTTTATATAATTTTTTCACTGGACAATCTTCAATTTCTCAAGAATTCTGGATTAAAACTAATACTTCTATTTTTACAATAAAGACAATTGTTTTTACTTTTATTGTTTTATTTTTAACAATAAAAGGAGATTTTTTAAAAAAGGCAGAAGCAACTTATAAAGGGATTTTTTCGATCGTAATTTCAGGTATTTATGCCTTTTTTTCAGCTGGACTTATTTTAACTTCTTTAGCTTCTTTTCTTCCTGAGGCAGAAAAACTTTCAATTATAGATCAATCACATATTGCAGATTTGATAATAAAATATCAGACTTTTTGGATTGTTCTTCCTGCTCTATTTATGATTTTGTTTGGATTTATAAATAAAGAAGAGGAAGAATAATAAAATATTAAAAAATTTACCCTTTTAATTAAAAGGGTTTTTTATTTTATTTAAAAAAGGGCCGTGCGGGACTCGAACCCGCGACACCCTGCTTAAAAGGCAGGTGCTCTACCACCTGAGCTAACGGCCCTTTAAAGTTATTATAACAAGAACCTCATTTAAAATCAATTGTTAAGAAAAACGAAAAACAGAAAAAGCGAAAAGCGAAAAACGTAAAGCGAAAAATGAAAAATTGAAAATTCGCTTTTAATGCGAGCCAAAGCTCGCGAGTCCGGAAGGAGGGTTTTTAGTTCTTTGTTTTAGCGCTTTTTTCTTTTTTCTAGATTCTTTTAAAAGACTCAATAATTTTTATAATTTCTCCCTTCATCTTTAAATAGTCAGCAAATGTAGCTGTTTTAACCGGTCGACTGCCATATTCAATTCTTGTGCCATCATTCAAAGTTATCGCCAAAGTTTCATTGTGATAATTCAAGGTCTCACCTGGTCCTTGTTCTTCAAAACCTTTAGCAATCCATTTTCTTCCCTCGATT
>Ga0190363_1000557_pt1 | contig 22166 bp, 37 predicted proteins | sample 48721867_MG_FD_161272 | JGI IMG/M metagenome (GOLD analysis project Ga0190363, IMG submission 161272) | Hydrothermal vent microbial mat bacterial communities from Southern Trench, Guaymas Basin, Mexico - 4872-18-6-7_MG | ecosystem: Environmental > Aquatic > Marine > Hydrothermal vents >... | reverse complement strand
TTTCCAGCAGTGTAGCCACCAATGTAGATGTCTCCTGAGTTCGTTGAGAGAGCTTTCACAGTTACTGATATGCAATCCGCAGATGTTAGAATTGTTCCACCTGATATTGATCCTACTGTTGTTACTAAATTTGTGATTATATCTGTTGGGACAATAATATCTACTGGCTGTCCACTTACGCTTGCTGTTAAATCTCCACTAACTATTACTGCTCCCGAAACCTGTACGCCCCATGGACCCTGCTGTTCAGCTTTTACTATATCTCCAGATACAGATGTTGAAACATTTCCACTAACAATTACGCCCCATGTACCATATTGTTCTGCTCTAACAGTTTCTCCAGATATTTTGACTGGTTGCGTTGATGGAAGTGATACTTCTCCACTTACCTGTACTGCTCCACTAACCTGCACACCCCATGTTCCCAACTGACTTGCTCTGACATCACCAGACAGTACTGTAATTTCACCGCTCCCTACCCATACTGCTTGCCCTGATATGTCCGTTACTACTTCTAGCTCTCTAGTGCCACCTATACTAATCCTTGGCATGGTTAAGTCTATGAGAAATCTACTTCTTAAAGTTTGCTATTAACGAAGTTGGGTTGTCACTCCAGCCCAAGTTACTTTATCTCCACTCACTGTAGCATATGCCCGCAAAACGCCCAACTCATTTATATCAAGATTAACTGATTCTCCAGGCTCCAAAAGTAGCCCATATCCTGAAAACGGCATGTCACCCTCCAAATTTCCGCCAATATAAATATCTCCAGAATTACTTGATAAAGCTTTGATAACAACCGATTGAGTCTGTCCAGCAGCTACTCCCACACCCCCACTTATACTGCCTATCTCTGTTACATATCCAGTACGTACTCGGATTGGAGGAGCTACAGTTACTGTCTCTCCAGATATTCTGCTAATTACTTCTCCTGAGCTTACTATAATTGGTTGTCCTGATACTTCTGCTGTCGCTGTAACAGATATATCAAGCTGTCCAGAGGCATTGACAGCTATGGGTCGCCAGTCACCGCTTGCAGAATAGTATCCTTCTATCCTCGTTATTTCTCCTGATATCCTAACAGGTTGCCCTGATACCTCTGCGGTCGCAGATACTGATATTGGCAATTCTCCAGATGCATTAACAGCAATAGGACGCCAGTCACCAGATGTTGGGTAGTATCCCTCGATCCTAACTCTCTGCCCAGAAATAAGTGCTCCAGTAATTGTTACCTTTGAAGATGGTGGCATATTTTGGGATAAGTTTTTTAATTTAAATGTTTATTGATGAAACATGCAAAGAATTGCTCCTCAGGATTATTTTATGCAAACTTCAAATAATTGGATTCCTCTAATTCTTGCATTTGCTCTTATTGTACAGTCAGTTACTGCAATATTGATAGTCTACCTGTTGAGGAAGTAATATGGTACAGAGGATGGATCCCAGAGAATACTTCCTCAATAACCAAGGTATTCCAAACTGGGTACCTTGGCTGTTAGCAATAGCTCTAATCGGTTCATTTGCTGTAGCTATAATAGCAATTTGGAGGTCAAAATGATAGAGAGAATATCCCCCCAGCAATATTTCATGGCGGAAGAAGATAAATTCAGAGAAGGGTTAAAATAGGGAGCCACACTAATAGTAATTGGTATAGTGATTGGAGCTTTGATAGTTTATCTAGCAAGGAGGTAGACATGGTACAAAGAATGTATCCGCAAGAATATTTCTTGCAAACCAACAATAACACCACACTCTATCTAATAGTGTTGGGAATTGTTGCATGTGTTGCTATAGTTGCAATAGCATATCTGAGGAGATAACATGATACAGAGAATACACCCACAAGAATATTTCCTACAAACCAACAACAATAATACAATGCTTTATTTAGGATTAATTGCATTAGGAATCGTATGTGTTACCATAGTGGCAATAGTTTACTTGAAGAGGTGATAGAGTGTATAGAATCTCGCTAGGGTCATTTCCTTTAAAGAATCTAGCAAATCCATATCAGCAGGCTGTAGTCCCATCAGGGAAAGAAGAAAAAGTCTATGAGTTTACTCTTCCAGATGGCGTAGTGTGTTTTATCTACAATCTGTCTTTATCAAAAGGTAACTTCTTGGAATGGAAATGGATAATAGATGGAGAGGAAGTTAACTTGGATTTTAGTGAAAGTAGCTTCTACTTTGATCCTCCTTTCCTAGTCAAAAGGTATACGGAATTTTACGTGAGAAATAATTCCAACGTTGATCTGATAGTAAGCGTTTACTGTGATGGTGTTTGTTATAGAGAGGCAGTAATTGGAGAAGCAAAAGAAAGTAAAATCATTATAAAGGATAGGTCTGAAGAAATTCTGAAAGCTATAAACGAGATAAAATCGTGCTTGGAGAGAAGTAAACCCAAAGGAGAAATCTATGATATGAAAGTCAATGTTACAGATAAAGTAAAACTGCTTGATAATCTAGGTTGGAGTGCATGTGACATAACAAATGTTGGTCCCGATCCTGTATATATTGCCGTAAATGCATGGAAAAGACCTGAACTGCCACTTGCTCCTGGGCTGACAACAAATATAGACATTGGTAAAAGAGGGGGAATCAAAAAGGTCTACCTTGTATGTGATAAAGGGAGAAAGTCTACGGTTTATATCAGGATATTGAAGTAAATTTTTTAAACTAAGATATTATTCGTTTTATCATGAGGGAGGATATATTAAGAGCAATAGGGTTTAGGCAAAAGGAAGCGAAAATTTTGGAGTACCTGTACAAGAATAAAGATAGAACAGTAACGATGAGGGAGCTTGAACTGAGATTACCTGTACGGCAGCCAGAAGTAAGCACTGCGATCAAGAAATTTAGAGAGAGGGATTGGGTAAAAGTTGGAATAGCTGGGAAAGAGGATAGAAAGAAAGGCAGACCCTATTTCTTGGTTAAATTCAACTACAAGAAAGCGAAGAAAGATATTCTAGCGGATCTGGATGAAGGGATAAAGAGGTTGAAGCAACTCAGGGATGAGATGAAAAAGTTCTGAGAAAGTTTTATATATCGGAGAGTGAATTATCGTCACAATGACACGTAAATACAGGTTTGAGATATATAGGGATGCAAATAAGGAATGGAGATTTCGATTTGTTGCACCAAATGGCAGGATAGTGGCAACTGGTGAATCCTACAGAACGAGATTTGGCTGCATGAGAGCGATAAAAAGCATAAAAAAGCACGCCGCCGATGCAGAGATAATCAGGAAAGAGGGGTAATAGAATGGCAATCTGGGAACAACCTGAACTAATAAAAGAATTCAAAGAAGAGAAAAAGAAGGCAGAGATTGCATTGTGTATTCCCCACACTGAAATAGTAACTATGGAATGGGCATTTGCATTTAGAAATTTGAAATTACCTTCCCACATTTACTTCATGAATAGAGGAATGCCTATTGACGTTGCTAGAGAGCAGATGGTTAGAAGTGCACTGAGACATGATATTGATTACATATTCTTTTTAGATTCAGACGTAGTACTTCCAAGCGATGGTGTACTGAATCTCAAAGCGATAGCTGAGCAAAAAGATCTAGATATTGTATCAGCACTATATTGGGCAAGAAAACGAGGAGAGGAGATCTTACAACCTGCTGCGTGGAAAATCATACAGAGAGAAGGAAATATCGTTAAGCTTGCACCAGTGGCGGTGGAGCAGTACATTGACAAGGGAGCCATTCTGGAAGTTGACTGCATTGGTCTTGGAGCTTGTCTGATCAGGAGAAAGGTCTTCGATGAGCTTGACAGGAAAGGAGTTAAACCTTTCTTTGAATGGGGGCTGGGAAGACCAAACTTACCTCAAGTCTCAGAGGACTTCAACTTCTGTTTGAAGGTTGCTGATCATCTTGGTATACATCCTTATGTCGCCACTTCGGTGCGTGCTCACCACGTTTGCACAGCGAGGAGAAATAAGGATTCTGGAAAGTTGGAATTAGTGGAGGTGTAGAGTTATGTTTTGTCCTAACTGTGGTAAGGAATTAAAGCCAGCAGATTGGTATTATAACTATAAGGAAGGAATATGGAAATGTCCATGTGGTGTTGTTATAGAAGAAAATTGGAATTTTAAGGAGAACAGATGGGAAATAAAATTGCATTGGGAGGGTAAAAATGATTTGTGATTATTGTGGTAGAGAAATTAAAGGCAAGTATGCAATAGTTGATAACGATCTTGTGTTGTGCACTGAATGTTTTATTGAAGTTTACTGGGATTCGACAATTGAAGAAATTTTAGGTGTTGGGCTATTGGAATTGAAGGAGGGGAAGAATGAAAATTCCAACTGAAGCGGAGGAGGGGAAAATTATAGATGCAAAAGAAACGGCAAATTATATAATAGTCACATTAAAGGGAAAATATGGAGTAAAATTGGAAGTAATAGAAAAGAGAAAGTGGGGTGAAAAGAAGTGATTGGTGAATTATGGGCTAGTACATTGATCTTGTTTATCCTGATATTGGTATGGTTTGTCGGGCTACTGTGGGCATTGATAGACATCGCAAGACAAAAGAGAGACACGGGGTATAAGATAATATGGGGTTTAATCTGTCTTCTATTTGGTTTGATAGGTATTTTGGTGTACTACTTTGCAGAAGTTAGAAAGAGGAAAAAGGAGGTGGAGATGTCAACTACCACCCATTGAAATGGGTGGCTTGCAGGTGGTCTCATGCAAGAAACAATCATTGACCCCTGCATAGGGCTGGTTGACGGCAGCCCAACCTCTCCGAGCCAGCTCAGAGAGGTTTACGGAGGCGACATAGTCAGCATTGTGCTGAAATCCGCAGTTGACACACCTGAACCTATTTCCATTTCTGTTTCTTCTATCAATTGTTCCACATCTTGGACATCTTCTAGAAGTATTCGCTGGATCTATGTAAACAACAGGTATTCCTCTTTCCAAACACTTGTATTCGATCATCTGTTGAAGTCTTCTAAAAGCCCAACTATGGAAGGTGGCATTGTAGTCTTTTCTGTGTTTTGTTCTGTCTCTGATGCCATTCAGCTTTTCCATCACGACATAATCTCCTTCTTTGAGGGTATTTACAAAAGCTCTACTTATCTGATGCAATATCGTTGTCTCCCATCTACGTTCCCTTCCAGAAAGCTGTTTAAGCTTCCTCTTTGCAGAGGAAGTGCCTCTTTTCTGAAGGGAACGTCTGAGTTCTCTAAAATGTTGCCTCCTGTATTCAATCGGTTTGCCATTAACCTTAAATCCATTGGATGCAACCAAGATATTGTTAATGCCAATATCAACACCAATAGGTTTATTTCCTTCAGGTTCAGGAGTATTTATAAGAACAGAAATGTGAAGATAGAGTTTTTTATCATTTCTCCTGAATACAAGCTTGGCATCTCTTACAGGATTTTTGAGCAATTCTCTTTGGTAATCTCCAATATCAAGTTTAACCTTAACTCTACCATAAATTGTGGAAATAGAAGCTCTAAAATCTCCATTTCTGAGCAGCCTAAATACTCTCTTATCCAAATCCATAGAAAGCTTTTGGAACTTGTGCAGTTTCTTTCTGTCTGTTTTGTAAGATTTTGCAACTCTGTCTCTTGCTCTTATAGCAAGATTTGCAGTAAGCTTAAACTTCTCCTTAACGTCATAGTAAGTAAAGTGGTGAAGAGCAACTGGATTAAAACATCTCTTCTCCCATGCAATCTTAGAAATGTAATTACAGGCATCTCTAAATGCTCTGAGTGTATCCATAAGTTTCTTATATTCATCTTTGGAACATCTCAATTTACAAACCACAGTCTTTATAAGCTCCATCCATATTCATATATGCAGAAAGTGGTTAAAAAGTTTACTCTCCAATTCCTTCACCGTTTGAAAACGGTGGTCTCCTTGGAGGTGAGAAGATGAAAGTTAAAAAATGTTTGAATTGCGGGTTTAAGTTTATTCAGGGAGGGCTGAGGAAGGCTCTAGGCGTAAGACATCCAAACGCATATTACAATCCCTACAGCCCAATTCCAGATACCCCCTATGTCGAAGAGATATGCCCCAAATGTGGATCCGATGCCATAATTGAGGTGGAGGTGAAATAAGATTGAGACTGAAGATTAGTAAGGAAGATAGAAATTTACTAGATAGAGCAATAAGAGAGGAAATGATAGGAGAAGAAGATAGCGATATCTTTCTTTATTGCTGGCTGTTGTTAAAGTATGGGTGGAAAAGACATGAAGAGATAGTTGAGACAGTAGGTATCTCTAAGGAAGATGGAGAAAGATGGTTTTACAATCTTGAAAGGAGTGGATATTTTACTGAAGATGGAAAAATAGAATTGGATGGGTTAGACTCGATGGCATTTATTCTAATGATGCTTACTGCACGAGGGTATATAGAAAGATGTTGAAAGAAACAGTGGAGGAGGTGAAATAAAAAATGGAATGGTGGCAGGAATATGATGAATTTATGGATTTAGAGGAAGACGGCTACGATGATTGGTATGATGAGGAAGAGGAGGAGCCAACCTGCCTAGGAAACTACATACCTGGGGATGAAACATGCGACTTCAGATGTGAATGGAGAGATGTATGTATGGAGTTATCGGGCTGGTCAAAAAGGAGGGATAGGAAATGATCATATCAATATACAGCACTCAGATAATAGCAACAGTCCCCAATCCAGAGGGATACACGGGCTTAGAATACGTGGTTGGTCTTCTATGCAAATACATAGATGAAGAAACTGACCATACTCTATACCTTTTTGCCACAGAGGATAGCTATGTTCCAAAGAAAAAGGATAGCTATCTGTTCTCTATAGGGAAGGCTGGAGCTGTCAATCCATTAGAAGCATTCAAACAGTACTGGAAAGATGAGAGAAGTAGAAGGGCTTTGATGGAATCCGATATTGTTTGTGATCATTCATGGGGTTATTACCCTTATGCTGTTGCTGATAAGTTGAAGAATGTGATGCACGTCCACCATGGCTGTGATCCTGGCTGGCGTACCCCTCCTCCCATAGACAAACCGTGTCTATGTACAGTAGGATTTCAGCTAGCAAGGAGATTTCAGGAGATGACAGGTTTGGAGTGGAGAACGGTACATAACGGTATAGATATATCAAGGTATCCATACAAGAAAGATAAGGAAGACTATCTTCTCTTTGTTGGCAGGTTATATGAATTCAAGGCACCGCATCGTTTTGTAAAAATCTGCAATGAAATGAAGGAGAAAGGTATACTCATAGGAGGTAGCTTTGGAGACAATCCAGCGTATCAGAAGATGATAAAAGACATGTGCGATAAATCTCCATATGTTGAATTTCTTGGAGAGGTACCATTTGAGAAAAAAGTGGAGTTAATGCAAAATGCAAAGGCTGTGATTGTTCCAAACGTTTACAGGTTACCGCTCAAAGATAGACCAAATGAATATGGATTCTTCCCTGAGCCTTTTGGAATAGTACCAGTTGAAGCAAATGCATGTGGAACCCCTGTTATCTCTTCACCCATCTATGGTTTAACGGAAACTTTAATTCATGGCTATAATGGATTTCATGCCAATTCGGATGAGGAATTCAAGTATTATATCAAAAGGATAGATGAAATAAAACCAGAGAATTGTCGCAGGTTGGTAGAGGAGGTGTTTGATTATAGAAGAATGGCTAGAGAGTATTTGAGATTATTTGAAGAGATAGTAGTTAATAAAAATAGGTGGTAAAATGGATAGAAGAATAAAATGGACAAAAGAAGAGAAAGAAATATTAATAAAAAATTATCCTATAATGGAAACAAAAGACTTGGCAAAATTATTGCCGAATCATACTATTAACGCCATTATGAGTTATGCTAATTTATTAGGACTACATAAAAATAAAGATGTTATAAGGGAGCAGAGGAGGAGAACTATTAAAAAGAGTAAAGCATGGATATTTAATCCAAAAAGGTGGAGCAAAGAGGAAATTGAAATTTTAAAGAAAAATTATTTGCTTCCAATCAATGAATTAATGAAATTACTACCTAATCGAAGTAGACAGGCTATCTACCATATGTTATATAAATTAAATCTATGCAAACCAAAACAGTATATCAAAAACAGATTAAAAGAGAATGCCAGAAAAGCTCATATCGGCTATATGAAAGCAAAGGGTTGGTCAAAAGAAGAGATTGAAATCTTATGTAGATTATATCCAGATACTACTATATCTAAAGAAGAGATTATGCGTAAGCTACCGAAGAGAACATGGTCTGCAATAATGCATAAAGCACATAAATTAAATCTGAGGCGGGATCACATAGAAGTAATTAGAAACGATATTGCGAGAGGCAAATATAACCCCGCAAGCTGGACTCACAAAAAGCCAACATCAATAGAACAAAAATTGATTGACATTATAAATAAATATAATTTACCTTTTAAATATGTTGGAGATGGTTCTGTTATTATTTATGGGCTCAATCCAGATTTTATTGAATGTAATGGTAGGAAAAAAATTATTGAAGTGTTCGGAGGTGCTTTTCATAATCCAGAAAAAACATTCAAAAAGAAGTTATCATGGAAACAACAAGAGTGGGGTAGAAAGGCGATTTATTCACAACTTGGTTACGATTGTTTAATTTTGTGGGATGATGAAATTAATAAATTATCTGAAATAGAAATAGTAAATAAAATTAAGAAATTTTTAGAGGAAGAAGGAAGCGAACATGACTAACCCCTCTTGGAAAAAACTTGAGCAGAAAATAGCGAAGAAACTTGGCGGTAAGCGTATTCCCTGCTCAGGTATATCTAGGGACTTTAAGGGAGATGTTGTGACTGATAAGCTACTCATTGACTGCAAGCATGGTGAGCAGATACCGAAAAAATTAATTGATTGGTGGAGAAAGGTAAAAGAGGAAGCGGAGAAAATGGATAAAATTCCTGCACTCGTATTGAAAAAGAAAGGCATGAGAGGAGAATTGATTGTTCTGAATGTGGACGATTTCAAGAAAATTATGGAGGGATAGGATGGATATTAAAGAATTGGAAAAACAACTAAAAGAGGCTGAAGAGAAAGGTTGGGAAGTCGCAAGACTGTTGAGGAGAAAAATAAACGAATTGAGGAGGGGGCAGTATGAAGACTAGATTGATTTGCAAAAAATGTGGAAAGGAGTTTGAAAGACACCCATTCTTTGGTTTGGGACTATGTTTAGAGTGCATAACCAAAGAAACTTTTGGAGGAAAGAAACATGATGGTTAGATGCTGGAGATGTGGTCAGCTAATAGATCCAAAAAAGGATTATAGACCGTTCATCAGGTGTAAATGTGGAGCAATGAATAGAAACCCAAACTTCTGGGATGTATGGTGGAGGAGGAGGAAGAAGAAAAATGTTTAGGAAAAAATATAAGCATGATGAGAATAAGCTAAGCGATGCATGCGGTGTTGATAAAGACAAAATTCTTGAGAAGATAGAGAAAATTCAAAGGATGCTGAGTAAGACGGATGGAGTTAAACCAAGTGAGATCGTCGAAATATATGAGAAAGTGTTCACAAAAAGGGAGCTGGCATACATACTCTACAGTCTGCATGAGATATTTATGATTACACACATTATGAGTAAGCTCGAGAAAAACTTCAATCAGGAACTGTGGAATATCTATGCTTAAGTCATTGTTCATAACAACATCGGAAGTCAGAGCAGGAACGGGCGGAGGCATTGTATCCTATAACATAGCACTGGCATTGAAGGAAAGCACTGACCTGCAGCTCATACTTTGCGATGGTGCAAGCACTATAGCTCCATCGATAAATATCAATCCAGCAGCCTATGGGCAGCCAAACAGTGTTTTTCTATGGGATTACTTTGCATCGCAGTTTGTTAAGAAAGTTGATTTGGCACACATTAGAGGGGATCCATTCGGTGTTACGGTGCAGAAACTGAAAAAGATGGGTGCAAAAGTGGTGGTTGATGTTCCCGCTCATAACGCTGAGCTATCAATTGAGGAATTCAAGAGGGTGGGTCTGGTCTATCCTTTCAGACACATGATAGATGAGAGGCTGTGGAAAATGTATTCCGAGCATGTGAATTTGGCAGATGTCGTCGCTGCTCCTTCAACCTTGAGCAGGGATTATATCCTTAATTCTGGTAGATTCAAAGTTAAGGGAGAAGTTGTGATCATTCCTCATGGATGTGAAATTCCAGATCGTGTAACCTATGTAAATGAGATGAACGTTGGATACATGGGTGCCATTGGTCCAGACAAAGGAGTTATTTATTTAATTGAAGCGATGAGGAAGGTCAATGCAAATCTTGTTCTTGCGGGGAGGCAAACGGAGTACATAAATATAAAAGATAAGAACTTGGCAAGGAGAACGAAGAAGCTCGGATATGTGAAGAATATCTCTGACTTCTATAATAGCATAAATATATATGTGCAATCTAGCATTACAGAAGGGTTTGGGCTTGAGGTGCTTGAGGCTATGGCTCATGGAAGACCTGTAATTGTTACTGAAGGAGTGGGTGCAAAGGATCTGGTAGAGGATGGGAAAAATGGGTTTATCGTTCCAATTAGGAATCCAGATGCAATAGCTGAAAAAATACAGTACTTCATCGATAACCCAAGTGAAATTTTCAGGATGGGGCAAAATGCAAGGGAAAAGGCAAAGCTGTACACTTGGGAAAATGTTAGAAGGTTATATATGAATTTGTATGAGGAGTTATGCAGATAATAATAACTGGTTGTCCTAAATCAGCAACAATGTACATTGCTACCGTACTTAGCAAGCTGGGTTTAAACTTCAAACATGAAGAATTTGCAAAGGATGGATGTGCGGATTGGCGTCTTGCTCTAGGATATTTAGCTGATCCATGGGATGGAGATACTCATCTATACAATTTCAAGGATCCTCTCATTCTTCATCAGGTTAGAGAGCCTTTGAGCAACATGTCATCATGCCAAAAGATAAGTGAAGATGTATGGAAGTATATTTGCAGATATATCCCACTAAGTATGGAAGATAGCTTGATCAAAAGATGTATGGGTGTATACTACTACTGGAATAAACTTGCGGACAAAATATCTGTATGGAGATACAGAATAGAAGATTTAGATGATATATTTGATGAATTCTGTGAACGAATTGGACATCCAGAATTATCATCCAAAAAAGATGTCTTGAAAGAAGTACCAAAGGACATCAACACGGCAAAACCCTACAGAGAGTTAACGTGGAAAGATTTAGAGAGAGAAGATGAAGAGTTGGCAGAAAAAGTTATGAAATTGGCTGAGGAGTATGGTTATGAGATATAATATAGATCTTAAAGGGAAAGTTTTGGAAATAGGCGGAGGGAACAGACCAATCTTCAGACCAAACATAGACATAAGAAAGCTGGACAATGTGGACATAGTGCATGATCTAAACAGAACACCTTTGCCTTTCAGAGATGAAGAATTTGACGGGATTTATGGGGGATACATACTTGAGCATCTATCCTGGAGATCAATCAGAAGAGTTGTCAGAGAGCTGTATCGAATATTGAAAAATGGTGGAAAAGCCGTTTTCCTCGTGCCAAATACTGTTGAGCAGTGCAGGAAGGTTGCAATGGCAGGCGAGTGGAGAGATGAATTTTCATGTCTGCTGTTCGGTGATCAAGATTACGGCGAAAATTCCCATGCCTGCGGGTTCTGTCCGTCCTTTGCGAAGAAATTGTTTGCAGAGGCTGGATTCAGGGTGAAGACGATAGCTCCAATGCCAGATGTGTACTATAGAGGTATTATGCTTTTTCCGAGCTGTGACACGGACTTCATTATAGAGGCTCATAAAGGCTCCACAATCAATTTTTCGGGCAACACAAAGGTAAAAGTACTTACGAAGGAAAAAAACTGCACAGAGGAGCCTAAAAAACATCCTTTTGACAGGGAGTACTTTGAAAGTGACTGCCAAACTAAGGGCTATGTGTATGAAGGCTACAGAGATTATATCACCCATTACAAGACAGCAGAAATCGTGTACGAGTACGCAAAGAAGTATAACTGCAAGAAAGTGTTGGAAATTGGAAGTGGGAGGGGCTATGTCAGCCGTATCTTAAAGGCAAAAGGATTGGACGTAACTTGCTTGGATATTTCTGAACATGTATTTCACACTAGGGTTGTTGAGAACTTTATTCTATGGGATATGACTGAAATACCTTGGCCATTCAAGGATAAGGAATTCGATTTAATATTCTCATGTGCTGTATTGGAACATATCCCAGAGGATAAAGTGGATGATGTTATTAAAGAGATGGCAAGAGTAAGTAGCTGCGGGATACATGGAATAAGCACCACCTCACCGCCCTATGACATAGACGATACTCATTGTACTATCCGACCGATCTCTTGGTGGCAATCAAAGTTTGAAGAGAACTGCCCTGACAATTACATCTACAGTCTCATGGATAAGGAGATGATGGAGGCTCCGCCCTATTCAATCCCGCCGCCTGATGGCTTGGTTAAGCTTAATCTTGGGTCGTTTATAACCATGTTCTACTACGGGTGGATCAACATGGATATAATCGATCTATCTGACTTTGCCAAAAAGAATGGATACATCTTTAAGCAACTAGATGTTAGAAATGGTCTACCCTTTGAAGATAACTCTGTGGATTTTATATTCTCTTCACATTTGATAGAGCACCTTACAAGGGATGAAGGTTTGAAATTGCTTAAGGAGTGTTACAGGGTATTGAAACCGAATGGTGTATTACGCATAGCGACGCCAGATGCAAGGAAGTTAATGAGGGATTTTCTAGATGAGAAGATAAGGGAGTACAGGCACATCAATAAAGGAGTGGAAAAAGCAGAAACTGACTTGGATGCATTGCTAGAATTGCTGTGGGCTGGACACAAAACAATCTATGATTATGAATCTCTTGGAAAACTATTGAGCAAAGCTGGCTTTGGAAAAATACAGGTTACGTCTCCATTCAAAAGTAGCAGCAAGGTGCTGGAGGATCAGACTTTTGTCAGTCATCCAACGATATCTCTGGTAATGGAGGCGATTAAGTAGTTACCATTCCTTGAACAGCGTGAACCAGATTATCGGGTTTAGGAAGGCTCCTACCGTTCTTGATAGCTTGTGGGTTGTCTGGTATGCATCAAAGGCTGCCAAGGCACCTAGACCAAGCACTATTAATCCAGCGATAACTGTTTTTGCATCGTTGTTATTGCTTTGTAGATTTTCATGCAATTTCTTGGTAACCAGATAATGCTCGAACATGGTTGTATAAACTAAACAATGATACTTAAGATTTGTGCAGAACTACTCCAACCACTCTTACTCCTCTTGGAACTCTAGCCCTCGCTAACAGAGATATGAGCAGGACCGCTCCTGCTACGGTGCCTAGAACCACATAAGGATTACGTGTGGAGCTGTACATCCGTGATTGTCACCCCAGTAACGGTCAGCTCGTCCTCCTTGACTATCGCTGTCTCTATTGTGAAGGTTCCAGCACTTGGATCGTATGTGCCAGTCGCTGCCAAAACATCCCACGTTCCAGTTAACTCCGCAGTGCATATAAATGAACATACCACGATGTTATCTCCCACTGGTATCGTTATGTCTTCTCCAACATATCCCCAGTACATTGTAAACTGTCCAGTACCTAGGTCGTATTCACCAAATGCTACCAAGATGTCTTTCTCTACATCCGCACCAGTGTTGTTGGATGCGTAGATATCTGCGTAGAATGTATCCCCTAGGTTTACTGATAGCAATCTCGGTGCCGCAACTGGGGGTGTTCTCATCGCTTCATGCGGAATTCTCAGGGTAAGTGCTTGTACAGGTGTTTGCAACTTAAGTGCCTGCACCATACAAAAGTAGATAAAAATAAGGGTAAATTAAGTTTGTTGGCAAAATGTCATGTTCCCTCTAGCTGATAAACTATAAGTGACCTCCTCCCCCGACTTTAGTCGGGGGCTTCCACCGTGAAGCCCCATTAGGGGAAGTTGGGGAGTGTGCAGGATGAGCCTGCTCTCCCCTTCGGGCTGGGTCACAACAGCCCCTGCCATGAGCATATAGCCCATGGCTCGTTTTAATATATTTTTAGCTCCATTTACATCTGCGTTGACTTGATAGCCACAATGCTTTAAAATTTCTTAAAGACCATGTTTCCTGTCATACCGAAATATAATTTTGCTTCCTCTATCTCAAATTTGATCCATTTAACATCACACTGTTCCATACTTTCCGTATTTGGATTATAATACGCATAGAAGAATCTTGCATAGTTGTCGTCATATCCTTCGATTGGTTGACAATAGGATACTCCTATAATGTTATCTGAACTCGAAAGTGTGTCTACTACTATCGGTTCACTCCAAGTCTCTCCATCATCTGAGCTTATTTTAACTTTCAATTTATTTGGCTCCTCTGCATCAGCGTATGCAATTACCATGAAGTCTTTCGTTTCCCCGACAGAAAAAGCACATGAATATATGAGAGTAGACAAATTATGAGGTACCCAGTTTGTACCGTTCCATGTGTAAAAATAGAGATAGCTTGTTCCGCCTCTCACATCTCGATGAGGAACTGCCATATAGAAAGTACCATTTGGAGTAATTCCACTTTCAGGTCCGTAGTTGTATGGGTATAGATCATTAGCGATAGAATCATCGGGAATATCTGCATTAGAATAATAAATTGGCAAACTATAAGCAGTACCATCTGCTTTTCTCCATGTTGTTCCATTATCATCCGAGTATACAAAAGGTGCAGATCCCCAATTGTCATTGGTATCTACATTCTCTTTCCATGACCATGTAACAAAGATGTAGTTATATCTTGGATCAAAACGCATCCAGTTATAGCAAGGACATAATGGGTGACCTTCCCAAGTTTCACCATGAGCTATTTCTACCTCACTTTCCATAGTCCACGTGGATGGATCATATATTAAAAGTGTTTGTCCTGTCGCAGAAGTGTCATTGGGTCCATTCCTGTATACCACAAGGTATTTGTTGTTTTGTGTTACAGCTGATGATAAACAACAACCTCCACTTGCAGTAACATAGTCGTTTAGTCTTTGTGTCCAGCTACTGATATCGTATGGTTGGTCTGATGTCCACAAATCCGCAGCTATACTATGAAAATAACCTCCACGTGTAAAGACAAGTGTTCCGTCATGTAAAGCAGTTACTGACCCCCCTCCATGATCATTTGTTGCAGTACCACCAATGTTTATTTTTCCTGCGGTTCCATCATTTTCATTTACATATAATAACCAGTTTGGATCTTCATCATAGGCTCTTCCAGGATGTTGTAAACTCAATCCGTTGACGTATATACCGCTGCTTCCCATGTGAAATCCAGCCTCTGTAGCATCGGCTGCTACGTTTATTTTCTGTATGTTTATAATATTTGCCATATAGCTACACCACTAATGCGTGGTATATGCACACACAAAGGTAAATAAAAATAAGAATAAATTAAGTTTATTGGCAAAATGTCACAGCCATGGCAAGGGATCCTAGTGTATGTCTTTTGTTTTTGAAGAGTAGAATTAATTAAGGATAATAACGTACTCTGGAGCATCTGAATAGCAGAGCCTGAAGTTTCGCACGTAACATGCCCAGTCCGCTGCTGATGTTTTTGCCTCAAGCTGTATCCTATCTCCAGGGCTTATTGAAATATCCTCGTAGACTGACTGATAAGAAAGCGAGTCGGTACTGTGCTCTGTTCCGACTGCTGAGCCATTAACGTAAAGCTGTGTATAAACCGTCACTGGCTCTTCAGCACGGAATTCCCACTTTACTCTTATTTTTCCTCCTCTGTAAATCACAACGTCCTTGACAATTTCATAGGTGGTGGAATTCGTTGATCTAACAGTATCCATCGCTACCTGAATTTCATCGCTTATCTTGACTCCTGCTTTAATTACTAGATTTGTTACACTGCCCATATTCTCGATACAGACAAAAAATAGGAATGTATTAAGTTTACTGATGGAATGTCATACCACGTGTAATTTCCTCATCTTCCAGCTTAATAACAAATTATCCACATCATAACAGAAATCAATATACAAAATAGATACAGCAGGTAGTGAAGTTTTATGTATTTGTCTAACGGTAAGGTATAAAGATATTTAGCTTCAAACGGAGCGTATAATAAGTTAGTTATTGTCACCGTAAGAAGAGGAAAAATAAATATTTCAGATTTTGTTAAAATTGATATAATGAGTTCAATGAGTAGCAGGATACCAGAGTAAAGACCTCCTGAGAGTGCAAACATAAACCTGTTGGTGATTTTATCGGGTTCGGCTCTGAAAGAAGGTATGAATTTCCAGAACCATACTTTGATTGATAGGTCTCTTGCACCCTGTCTGTAGGCTTCTATGAGGTGGCAGAATTCATGAAGGAGAAAGGCTTGAATCCAAGTGATGATGAAGATGTAGATTAGGGCAATCATTGTTTTTCCTTTAACTTTAGCCCTTGGCTAAGCATCAGGTCTATCAAATTCTTTTCGTCAGTTGAAGACAATGGGTACTCATCAGGGATTTCTATTTCAATATTCGCTATAACCTCGCCTGTTCCTTCATCGATAGCGGGTCTCCGAATTATAACTTTGTTTGATGGAATATCGGTTCTACCGATTTCCTTAAGGATTTCCTCTGCCGTCTTTATTTTCTTAAACCGGCATTTCTTTTCACCCCTACTAACCTATAGAGGCAGGTTATCAAACCGCCCAAACTTGGAATACTCCTGTTTTTCCGTTATCCCCTGAATAATCACCGCCTCCACCGTTTCCCCCACTTAAGTCGTACGTGAAACTCCCTGTCAACGTCCCTGAATAAGCGATATACACGATGCTCCCGTTACCTCCCGCTCCTCCGCAATCACAAGGTCCTTCGTTCCCACCATTTCCGCCGTTTCCTCCTTTGCCCTCTATATACCCGGCAGTCAAATTATTAGCGTAAATTATTATCTCCCCGGCACAACCTCCCCCACCGCCTCCGCATCCGTTACCGTCTTGAACCGCCCCAGAACCTCCTCCGCTTCCGCCATAAACCCTCAAGCTTTCTTTACTAGCTAAACTTTGCCCCGCTACATTTTCAATCCAATAATCAGTTATTGATTTAAGTATGCGAGTTAACAAACTTTCAATTGTACTATGAGATTCTAAATTTCCTTGGTAACATGCGTAACCTCCACTATAATCTTTAGTTCCTCCGCCTCCGCCTCCACCACCCAAAGAGTCGGATCCTCCATATCCTCCCGTATCTGCACAGCTCCCTCCTATCGTATGTCCGCTTCCGTAGGAGTACCCCGATACCATTAAAAGGTAAATTCCGCTACATGATGCTCTGTTACCTGATGAAGATGTTGATGTTGTTGATCCATCTCCTCCATCATATCCGTTAGCTTTTATAGTTCCAACACTAAAAGTATCGGCGAATACGATAAGAGAACCCCCGGCGTCCCCTCCGTCCCCACCTCCGGCTGGAGCGGAAGCCCCGCTAGAAGGTATCCAATCGGAAATTATACTACCTGAATTATTTATCGTCCTAGCAATCAAATAACCGTAACCTTGGATGTATAGGTTTACGCCACTATCAATATTTATATCCCTATAAAAGTTTGCCGTATCACTTATTGTGGTATCTGAAGTGACGTTAAGGTCTGAAAGTTTAGAGGTCATTATTTTTACTACTTTAGCGTACTGTTTTTTATCTATCATATCGTAAAACACCGCCTGCTTTTTATCCGCAGATAACTTCGGACTGAGAAAAATTTCGGAAACCTTTTCAATATCCATATTATCGTCTTCGATTACCTCTATAACTTTGCCCGTATCAAAATCGTCGAGTATTTCGGCACACTTTGAGGAGGTTATATTACTTGAACTGAATATCGAAGCTATCCTACTGCTCTCAAATAACTTAAGCACACTAATACTATCTTGATAGGCTAATACGTTTTCCACCCTATAAGCTATTACGTCATCATCCTCTTTTGCTATACTCAATATCACCCCTCTATCTTCGAAATCTTCCCAAACGGGGCGGGCTGGATTCACTACACTACCCATATTCACGCCTCCTCGTTCACAACTACTTTATCTCCAGATGTCACCGCATACGCCCAAAGATCTCCAATGTAGGTATTTGTTGTGTAACTTCCATCTGATGCTATCTTTATGCCCTCTCCAGATTGCAGGGGTGATTCTTTCAGGTAAATGTCTCCAGTTCCTATGTTCTGAACAAGTAAAGATATTCTATTTGAATTTGTCGTCGCTATCTGCGTTCCACCTGAGGCTGCGGTAACGGTATAGACTGCTGTACTCATCGTTGTTGCTCTTTTCGTTAAAACCTCTCCTGAAATCCGAACTCCCCATGCACCGTATTGTTCTGCTCTTATGATGTCTCCAGATACGCTTGTTGAAATTTCTCCACTAACAACGTGAATTTCTCCTGAACTGACCCAGACTGGTTGCCCAGATATGTTTGCGGCTCCTGCACCTTCTATGACTAATTCTCCTGATGCATTAACTGCTACGGGTCTCCAATCACCACTAGCTGAGTAAAACCCTTCAATTCTTGTTCTCTCACCTGAAATTTTACTTATGAGTTCTCCTGATGTATTTACTACTATAGGTCTGTAGTCGCCAGATATAGGATAATAACCTCTTGCTGCGGAGTGAAGTGGTTTGCTAGTCGATCCAATTATTTCTCCAGTATTATCGATAAGTAGAGATGGATATGCTTTTCCATAGAAGCGATATGCTGTACCGTTTGTTCCAACTACATATATCTTGTTCTCTTCGACAACTGCCATAAAGTTAAGTCCTACTATGGTTCCGCTCGGTAACTGCTCCCATCTATCTCCATCAAAGTGTAAAAATAATCCCGCTGCACCAACTGCATACAAATCGTTCTTTGCACTGCCGTTAATGCAGGCAATTGGTGAGAATCCACTAGCAACAAGTTCTAACTCATCTGTATTGAAATTATATCTATATATCTTCCCATTGGTTGTTCCTATCCAAATCTCATCATATGACAATCCATACACGGCATAGAAGTCGTCTGTTACATTTGTCTCAACTTCTGTCCATGTGTATCCATAATCTATACTTTTATATATACCTCCTCCATATCCAACAGCAAGCCATCTTTTGAGATCAAGCGTAAAGATGGCAGGTATCGGTCCCTTGCTTGTATCTATCACCTTCGTTACAGTTGTACCATCATAAGTATACAGCACTCCATGATTGTTTGTAGTATCCATTCCACAGTAGAAATCTAGGAGAATTCCCCACACTGTTTGAATTGGAAATGCTCCATGTAATCTTATATTTGTGTCATATCCATTTATTGCATGCAGAGAGAAAGTATCTGTGCTTGAATCGTAATACAGAACTGTAAATTTATCTCCAACTGCAACACCATCTCCTACCGATGTATCTATATAATGTAAATTTTCTGTAGTTATTGAGCCGCTCTGTGGGTGTAAGACAAACTTATCTTGGGTAGCATCATATTTTAATATGGTTCCTGACCACCCTACAGCAAGTACATTGTTCTTTGCATCTGAACAAACACAATCTATATTCTGCGATGTTTCTGTCGGTATTGATATTAATAGCTTGTTCTGAGTGTCTAACGTTAACTGGCTTGCTTTTCTACCAATATCAATAAATCGTATTTCTACCATATTCCAATATCCTCTTTATATCTTCTTCTGTTATATTCTCTCCTTGTTTCTTTCTATCTACCAGTCGCTTAAATTCTGGATTTAACCTCTCTATATGTATCAGCATGTCTTCACCCCCTCAGTGTGCAACAACTACGTAACCACAGCCATCCGTATCAGTATCAAGCTTTATTTTATATACATCCTCCTTGTTCAAAGATACTGCTCTATACTCTTCTATCGCAATAACATCACTATAACTTGTACCGTCGGATGAGATCTGGATATATAGCTTTCCTGGTCCTTTATTTATTACTGTTCCAGTATGTGCGTTAAATCCTAAATAGCCTCTGATGTTCAGCTCCACAGGTTGCCCAGACTTTAGTATACCCTCCTTAAAATATGGGTGGCCTGGGATATAGTCTGGCGGTGCAAAATAATCTGGTCCTCCAGTTCCCCAAGGTTCTACACTACCTATCTTTATCATCTAACTACCACCACCTTTCCCCCTTCAGTTTCTTCAAGTTCAATTATAACCACAATTGTATGCTCGTATGTATCATCATGATTCTTCACAATTACCTTTATATCGTCACCTATGTTGCATGGTTTTCCTATCGAAAATCTCTCTCTCATGTCATCCCCTACTATTCCTATCCTTGTGTCTGGAAGTATCTTTTCTGTTCTTAACCAAATTTCTATCTCCACAAGTGAGGCTGTGTTCTTTGGCATGTGTATATAAGCACTCTTGATTACGCCGCTGATACTAGCTGATTCTACTTCAGATACTGCTGTCAGTGCTGGGCATGTTATTCTGTAGACTAGGTGTCTGCTTGCCATTCTACCCCCCTAATTTTTTACAGCTATTCAATAGCTTTTGGATCAACCTGCACTACTAAAGTTACATCTCCAGCAAATGGACAGCCTGACATCACCACAAATCCTGATGTTGCTGGTCCTATAGTTGTATCAAGTGTAACAGTCTGACCGCTAGCTACATGCAAGGTCAATACTTGGGAGTATCCACCAGACACTACTTCTCCAATCTTGAGTTTGCTATCTGCACCGAGTGTATCTGTTGCTATTACCTGTCTTATGTACGCTTCCTTGCCCGATGCTATTGTGTACAGTGTCCCCGAGGTTGGAAAAGCACCAGAAGCAACAGATGTGAATTTGAAATCATATGTACGCACTTCATCGAGAGGTATCACTAGGTTTGCTTCTTTTGTCCTTCTCTTTTCCATAATTATATGTTTCTCAGCCATTTTAATCCTCCTCCACTTCTAACATGTATCGTTCATAGTTATCCAACAACCACCTTGGTGCCCTAATTGGTTGATCTGGATCACCCATTGTTACAAATGTACATCTCTCCTTGCCTTCTATGAATCTCTTCACTCTTTCTTTGTCAGTTACAACCTTGTAGGAGAACGGCGTTATGAAGAAGGTTGCATACACTTTCTGTGATTTTCCTGTAAATGATGGATTCTCAGCATTGAAGTATGGAACTATGTCTTTGACGACCCAAAGCTCTGTTTGTGGTGATGGATCAGATATAGGTGAGGTCTCTCCATCCCAGTAACCTATGTTTCCTGGAATGTCTCTTACTGAGATCAAGTTCATCCTGTCTACTCTCTTTGGATATGACAGGTATACCTTTGCAGATGATGGAGCTATTCCCATGAATACCTGATAAACTATGTCTTCATCCTGTGGTTCTAAGTAGTATCGTCCTTCTGAATCCGTTGGTGTCTCCCATCCACTGGTGGAGCCAGCAGATATCTCCTCTCCATCGTTGAATGTGTAGTATTTGTAAACCGTGGTTTGCTGTTTCCTTACTAACCTTATCACCCAGTAACCTTCATCAAATATTAGCCCAACAAACCAATTTTCACGTGGTATGTACTGATCGATTTCTAACATATTTCACCTCCTTCGGGAGCTTTTCTTGATTGGTCTCCCTTCCAAATAAGAAGGGAGAGTTGGGGGCTTATGCCCCCGCAGCGATTACGTCTAAGAGCGTTCCTGATATTGATGATGCTGTCACAGATGCTCCTGACGTTGTGTCAACTACTGCTATCTCAATTGCATTTCCTGAAATGCCACCGCTTACAACAGAAGCCACATACCTGTTGCTTCTCAGATTTACTAGAGCCCTATGAACCACCGATAACTCTGGTATCGTGACTGTTGAACCTGTCACTGTCTTGGTGGTGAATATCACTCGTTTTCCATCGACCTCTATGTAGAGATCCTCTTCAGTTGCCACGCTAATCACCTCTTCTTAGCTTATGTTGACGCAATCACTGCTGGCTTCACAGTGTTCCCATCTGGCTGATATGTCGTTGCATCTAAGAAGCTACCCAATGCAAATGTAAATCCTCCTAGCCTGATCTCTAACGTTCCAGCCTCCTTAGCCTGCACCGCTACGAGAACATCAGTGTTTGGACCCCAGAACATCGTTGGTAATGGAATTAAGCTGATACCTGTCTTTGCATCTCTTATCCTGCATGCACTTACATCATAGTAGAGAATATCTGTCCTTC
>Ga0190363_1000556_pt1 | contig 22174 bp, 20 predicted proteins | sample 48721867_MG_FD_161272 | JGI IMG/M metagenome (GOLD analysis project Ga0190363, IMG submission 161272) | Hydrothermal vent microbial mat bacterial communities from Southern Trench, Guaymas Basin, Mexico - 4872-18-6-7_MG | ecosystem: Environmental > Aquatic > Marine > Hydrothermal vents >... | reverse complement strand
CGCTGGAGCTCAAGGGTGGCGTGGTGGCCCAGGGAATGGGCGAGATCGACGACTGCGAGAGCGCCTGGACGGCCTCAACCAACGTGACCGCCACGGCGGACGGCACCACCTACATAGAGGGCACGAAGAGCGCCAAGCTGGCCATCGCTGATGCCTTCAGCACGGGAGTGGTCGCCTACACCGATGTCACTCCAAACGGTGGCTCCTGGGATCTGAGCGATTGTACCAGCGTGAGTTTCTGGATCAAGACAAGCTCTGACCTCACTAGCTTGAGCGATGGTGACCTGCAGCTCTTCCTCAGCGAGTCGGACGACGGTAGCACCCAGGACGAGACCCTGGATATCCCCGCCTCGGCCCTGGACGGCGACTGGAATAAGGTATCGGTGGACCTGTCAGGTACTACCTCCAACTACGATGCGGTGAAGTCCGTCGGGCTTTATGCCGCTGCTGACCCTGGCGCGGTGGACATTTATCTCGACATCATCGAGACCCAGCCAGTGCTCAGCACCACTGACCCGATGAAAGCCTATGCCGATGAGCTGGTCTTCACCGTTAGCAATGCCCTCGCCGGCGAGCCGATAGACTTCACCACCACCACCGATTCCGACAGCGACGGCATACTGAGCGACGAGTCCACCAAGAACCACAAGGTGGTGATCTCCTTCAGCGACGAATATCAGCAGGTTACCGACCTGGCCTGGACCAAGACCGCCATCGGCAAGGACGACGGCGATGACCTGCTGGAAGAGGGGGAGAAGTTCCAGATCACGGTGGACCTCTCCTACGTGAACAATCACGCCGGCAGCGATAGCGAGAAGCTGGGCACCAACCGCACCTTTACCATCGAGGTAAAACCCTCAAAGGGAGCAGTGTTGAACATCGAGCGGACCATGCCCGGAAAGGTTAGGGCGGTAAACAACCTGAACTAGGCTGGCTTTCGGCGTGAAAGGGGGGTGAAAGCATGTGACCTGGCGAAGGGGAACTAACCGACATCTCAAAAACCAAACCAAAAACTAAGAGAAAGGAGGAGAAATGTTGAAGAAGCTAAGCCAACTTCATCGAAGCCAAAAGGGAATAACCGGCCTGGAGACGGCCATCATCCTCATCGCCTTCGTGGTGGTGGCAGCGGTCTTCGCCTACACCGCCCTCTCGGCGGGGCTGTTCTCCACCCAGAAGAGCCAGGAGGCGGTCTACTCCGGGCTGGAGGAGGCTCGCAGCACCCTCGTCCTCAAAGGAGGGGTAATTGCGAAGGATACTGACAGCCCAGCGGATAACTATGTGGATACCATTACCTTTACCGTGGCCAATGCTCTGTCAGGTGAGGCCATTGACTTCACCGCACCCGCCGATGACGATAGCAACGGCCTGGCCGACAGCGATAGCAACAACGTGGTGGTGATCTCTTACATCGACTCTGGCCACCGAGTGGAGGATCTCTATTGGACGAAGACGGCCATCGGCAGCGACGATGGTGACGACCTGCTGGAGGCCGGCGAGAAGTTCCAGATCACCATCCCCCGCCTTGAGGCCTCGGGCACCGGGCTTAACAACGTCATCGGCACCAACCATACCTTCACCATTGAGGTGAAGACACCCAATGGTGCCACGCTGAACATTGAGCGGACTACCCCGGGCAACATCGACGACGTGATGAACCTGAACTAGCTGGCAAGCATAAGATGGGAAGGGCCTCGAGCCCATGGCGGTCAGAGGCCCTTCCCCAGGGAAAAGCGCAAAACCAGATGAAAGGAGGGAACGAAAATGGTTCGGAGAGTGCTGGGAAGGATAAACCGCGCTGAAAAGGGAATAACCGGCCTGGAGACAGCCATCATCCTGATCGCCTTCGTGGTGGTGGCGGCGGTCTTCGCCTACACCGCCCTCTCGGCGGGGCTGTTCTCCACCCAGAAGAGCCAGGAGGCGGTCTACTCCGGGCTGGAGGAGACTCGCAGCACGCTGGAGCTCAAGGGCGGCGTGGTGGCCTACAAGGGAGACTCCAACATCAGCAGCTCTGTGGGGAAGGTGGAGTTCACCGTGAGCAATGCCCTTGAGGGCGAGGCGATAGACTTGACCCCACCCTATACCTACGATGGCACCGACCTGTCATCCAGCGGCCTGGATCACGTAGTCCAAATCTCCTACAACGATGAGAACGTCTTCGTTCCGGACTGTGCCTGGACGCTGAGCTGGGTGGGCAAACACAGCGATGACTACCTGCTGGAGGACGACGAGAAGGCCGTGATCACCGTCTGGTTCCACAACTACGCCAGCGGGCAGTACTCGCCCAGCGGGGAGTCAACCACCCACTTCCTGGGCGAGGGCAACTGGGTACAGACCAACCATACCTTTACCCTGGAGGTAAAGCCGCCCAAGGGAGCAGTGCTGAACATTGAGCGGACTACGCCGGCCCACCTGGACACAGTGATGGATCTGCACTAAGGTCAAATTCTTCCTGGGGATGGGGGCTTAAAACCCCCATCCCCAGATTGGGGGTGGTTGATGGGCCATACCTGCTGCCCGAACCTTTGGAGGATGGAAAGCCCGGGTCTGGACATCGGGGATCGCTTAAAGCAGTCGAAGGAGGTCTTCCGTGGACAAGGCCATAACTACAGCTCTACTCATCATAGCGGGAATCATCTGCACCCTGTTCCTTTTCAACAGCGTGTACCCGATGGTCAACCGCTCCAGCCAGGCCATGGTCAGCATGGCGGAGAAGATCGACGAGCGGATGAAAAGTCGAATAAGCATCGTTCACGCTGCCAGTACGGCCGACCGGAAGACCGTTTACATCTGGGTAAAGAATACCGGGAGCTCTCGGATAACCTCCATCGAGGAGAGCGACGTGTTCTTCGGAAAGGAGGACAACTTCAGTCGGGTGCCCTACGTGGACGATGCCGAGGGGAGTTATCCCCGCTGGGAGTACAGCCTGGAGAATGGGACTGAGTGGAGTACCGGAACAACCCTGAAGATCACCATTACCTATAATTCTGACCCGGGCACCGGAACCTATTTTGTAAAGATAGTGATACCCAATGGCATATCCGATGAATATTACTTCAGCATGTAAGCTCTTGGAAGGCGGAGGAAGTAAAGGGCAGGTGAAAGGGCAGATGGAGGCAAAGCGATGGAAACTGCCATCGTCTCGGTAGTGTGTATCGCGCTCATCATCCTTGGGGGGATGACCATGTCCCAAGGTTTCCTGTGGTCGGTGGACAATACCACCAGCGGTTTGGAGGAGATAAGTCAACAGACCGCTGAAATAGCCCGAACAAGCCTCACCCCTCTCTCCGCGAGTCAGCCTTCGGCGGAAATCCTGGAGGTGAGCCTGAAGAATAGCGGTCAGACCAAGCTGGCTGACTTGGCCAAGTGGGACTTCATCGTTCAGTACTACGATGCGGAGGGGAACTATCACGTAAAGTGGCTCCCATACGTTGAGGGAACCCTAGGCAACAATCAGTGGACCGATGTCGGGATCTATCTGGATGCGGGAGATGAAACCCCGGAGGTCTTCGAGCCGGGGATCCTGAACCCGGGTGAAGAGATGCGGCTGCGGGCGAAGGTCGACCCGCCGCCGGGGTCCGGTACCACCAACCTGGTGGTCATCGCCACCCCCAACGGCGTCCCGGCATCCATCTCGTTCACCGGGTATAGCCCTTAGCCTGGATTTTTAAAACAAGGGGTTGTTCGATGAAGTGGTTCCGGAGAGGCCAAAAGGAGAAAAAACCGAAGCCGGGCAAGGCGGACGGCAACGGGGCGCTCACCTTCGACCTACTTTACCAGCTTTCGTACATGTCGGTCATAGCTGCGGCCGGAGTGCCTCGAAATCAGATCTTCGAGCGCTCCTCCCAGCTCCCCACCAGCTGTTCGCAATACTTTAAGAGGGTGGAGGTGATGCACAAGGGGCTGGGATATGACTACGCCACGGCCTGCCAAGCAGTGGGCGAATCCATCAAGGAGGAGCAGGTAAAAGGGCTCTTGCTTCGCTTCTCCAGCTCCCTGGTCTCCGGGGAGCCGGAAGCCGAATTCCTGGCCCGGGAAGCCGAATCACTGTCGAGATCGTTTGAAAGTGAATATGAAAGGAAGCTGGAGTCTCTCAAGCTCTGGACCGATGCCTACGTTTCGCTGGTCCTCTCCGCCGTCCTGATAATACTCCTGGGCATAGTCTCAACCATGATCTGGAAGATCCAGATCCTTTTTATCGTGGGGCTGGTAGTGATCTCCATCGCCAGCACTGCTCTCGGCGTTTGGCTCATCTATCTGATGTCGCCTCGGGAATCCATAGTCCTCTCCTGGCCGGGCTCGCGGGAGCAAAAGCTCATTCGTAAGCTGGCCAGGATCCTTCTCCCGCTGGCCCTCGTCTTGGGGGCCCTCCTCTGGATGAGTAGTGCAAACATCGGCCTGGCGCTGCTTGTCATCGCGGCGCTGGTCTTCCCCATTGGATTTATAAGTGTGCTGGATGATAAGAAGGTGGCCCGGAGGGATGCCGAAATAAGTACTTTCCTCAGATCCCTGGGTGGCGTCTGCGCCGCCATAGGAACTACGGTGAGGGAAGCCCTCGGGCGGATGGACCTCAACTCGCTGAACCATCTCCGGCAACAGGTCAAGCGGCTGCACACCAGGTTGCTCTCCGGCGTACGAGCTAAGCTTTGCTGGCAGAAGTTTGTGGAGGAGACCGGGAGCGAACTGGTCCACCGGAGTGTTGGCATGTTCTACGATGCCATTTCCGTGGGCGGTGAGCCGGAACAGGCCGGCTACCATGCCTCGCTGTTCGCCAGCAAGCTCGGCCTGCTGCGGGCCAAGCGGAAGACGGTCTCCTTCCCCTTCCAGTGGCTTTGTGTGGTGATGCACGCCGCAACCACGGTGTTGCTCATCTTCGTCACCGAGGTCATCTCGATCTTTGCCGGGATGGTGGCCAAGGCAGAGCAGGAGATGCCCAAGATGGGCGGAGGTCCCTCGGTGGGTGCCTTCACCAGCTTTAATTTCTCCGGTCTGGACCTGCTGCAACGTCTGGTGTTACCTCTGGTTCTCATCTTCACCGTGGCCAATGCCCTGGCACCAATCATCGCCGATGGTGGCAGCCGGTGGAAGATCCTTTATAACCTTTCGCTGACCAGCAGCATCTCGGGGGTGAGCCTGGTCTTACTCCCCAAACTGGCAGCCATGTTATTCCGATCAATTCAAATCTAAGGGGGCAGAATGAATCTGGAGGAGAGGCTAAAGGCTCTGGAAGAGGAGATCGAGAAGACGAAGAAGGATTTGAAGCTAATTCTTCTGGACATTCGTGCCCTGCTGATGGAAGCTGACAGCCCGCTTCGCAGCAACCTGCAGGCGGGGCGGCAGTCTGTTGAAATCGAGAAGGGGAGGTAAGCAGCCATGAAGGTGGAGGAAAAAATCAAGGCCCTGGAGGACGAGCTGAAGTTGATAAAGGGTGAGTTGAAGCAGACCCTGGTGGATGTCCGCGAGTTTCTGCAGAACCTGAAGACACCCCCACCAGGAAGGGAGGATGTCCCGCAGATCGAGGACGTGGATAGCTCAGGCGGTGATGGGAGCTCTCCCACCAACCTGACCGTAGAAGAAAGTGGAAGGGCACCTCAGAGGTATATCCCGCCGATAAAGGAGACGGTGAGTCAAGTTGCTCCCGGGGCAACCTTTGTACCACCAAGGCAGGAGCCTCGTTCTCCGGATCTGCCACCGCCCGTGACCTCCAAACCAGAGCCCGGGAAAGAGTCAGAAGGAAGGCAACCTCAGGAGAGGAAACAACCGGAGGACGCCGCTTCTGAAATGGGACAGCCCGTCCCTCAGGTGAACCTGCTGGCCAACTTGATTCGCTGGGTTTCGGTGGCCAAGAGAGAGATAGGCCACGAACAGTTGGCCACCTTCCTTGACGTTTACGGCATCAGTGGGCACCTCTGTCCCGAGGTCAGGGAGGTCATTCTGCAACTGGCCGAGGTGACCGCCGAGGAATTAGCGGAGCGAGACGCTGCCGATGTCTGGAGCCGGCTTCTTCTGGAGCTACACGGCATTTTGAGCGGCGGTGGCACTCCGCTCCGCTCGCTGAGAACGTCCTCCGAAGCCGAAGTGGGAAATGACTTGGAGGAGTTTGAGTCTTCGACCAACCAAGCTTCGGACAGGCCAATAAAACTAAAGCTGGTGCTTCCCTTAGAGGAAGGCGAACGGGAATTTACCCTTACGTTAACTCCCGACATGGGCAAGGAGACCGAAACGCCCAACGCTGGGTAAGGAGGTGAAGCTGTGTCTAAAGAAAATCAGAAGGATGTCATCCTTACCGGGGTACGTGAAGTGGATGAGAAGCTGGGGGGAGGCATCCCCTTAGGCTCCCTGGGCCTAATCGAGGGACACCCAGATGCCGGGAAGAGCGTCCTCTGCCAGCATCTGACCTATGGGGCGCTTATCTCCAGTCAGATGGCCGTGGCCTACTATACCACGGAGAACACCGTCAGGAGCCTGATCGAGCAAATGGATTCGCTCTCCCTTTCCACGCTGGATTATTTCCTGACCGATCGCTTCCGCGTTTATCCCCTGACCCTGCGCGCTCAGCTCAAAGACACCAAGAAACGCTTTCGTTACCTGGTGGAACACTTTCTTCTCCTACCGGAGCATTTCAAGCTGCTAATAGTGGATTCCATCACCCTGCTCGTGGCACACAGCAATCCGGTGCCGGTGATAGATTTCTTCTGGGCCTGCAAGGACCTTTGCAATGCGGGACGTTCGATTCTCCTCGTGGCCCACTCCCATGCCTTTGACCTGGAGGTACTCTCGCGAATTAGCTCGCTCTGTGATGCTCACCTCAAGCTACGACTGGAGCAGGTAGGTGACCGCTTCGTGAAGATCATGGAGGTCCTGAAGGTGCGGGGAGCCGACCGACCCACGGGAGAGATCGTCAGCTTTGAAGTTGAGCCCAAGATAGGGATGAGGATCATTCCTCTGGCTAAGGCGAGGGTCTGAAGGAGGGAAGATGCCTACTCTGCCCTTCGAGTTCAAGCTCTGTTCGCAGAAATGTAAAAAGGAGTGCGGGGCCAATCTGGCCCGTTGCCCCACCTATGGAAAGCTGCCCGAACTGCTCCAGGAAAAGTGTCGAGAAAATTTGCACCTCCTGCAGTACCTCCAGTCGTTCCCCCTGGAAAAGTTCGGCGTGCCGGAATACTACGAGAAGCTCGAGCGAAGCATGAAGAGCATCAAGAACCCTAACCTCGTCTACCCGGTAGCCCAAAACGTCTTCATTCACATCCTGGGCAACCCGGAGGATATTCGAAACTTCTACATCCCCATCGAGCCAAGCCTTTTCGGGCAGATGAACGGTCTCCTCGAGCGGATAGAGGAACTCCTGACGGAATTCGTCGACGAACTCGAGGACATCTACGATGACAACGAACGTTTGGAGGTCATTCTCGCAATCGTGGATCGATTGGTCCATGTTCGGGGCAATGGTAAAAAGGCGGCCCAGGGCCGGAAAGCAACCAGAACTTCGCTCAAGGGCAACCACAAGATAAAGGACAAGGTCACCTTATCGCCCGTCCAGTATCAGGGTCTGCATTACCTTCTCCGCTGCGAGCTGGCCGGATTGGGGGTGCTGGAACCCATGATACGCGACCCCTATATCGAGGACATCTCCTGTTCCGGCTTGGGCAGCATTTTTGTAGAGCACAAGATCTTTGGGGGCCTCCGAACGACGATTGGGTTCGAGACCCACGAGGAGCTGGATAAATTCGTCATCCAGCTGGCGGAGAAGATCAAACATCCGGTCACCTTCCGCGATCCCTGTGTTGACGCTACCTTGCCGGATGGCTCCCGAATCAACATCGTTTATGGCACCGATGTCTCCAAGCGAGGCAGTAACTTCACCATCCGTAAGTTCTCCCCCACTCCGATGAGCATAATAGAGCTCATCCAGCTCGGAACGCTCACCCACGAGATGGCCGCCTATCTTTCCTTGGTCATCCAGGAACAGATGAACGTCTGGGTCTCCGGAGAAACGGCCTCCGGTAAGACCACACTCCTTAACGCTCTGGCCACCTTCATTCCGCCGGAGGCCAAGGTAGTAAGCATTGAGGACACGCCAGAGATCCAGGTGCCCCATCCTAACTGGATCCGGGGGGTAACCCGGGGCTCGGCCAAGAGCTCCGAGGCCTCCGAGGTATCCATGTTCGACCTGCTCAAGGCGGCGCTGCGACAGCGACCCAACGTAATAATTGTAGGCGAGATACGAGGGGTGGAGGGGGCCATCGCCTTCCAGGCAATGCAGACGGGTCACGCCTGTATGAGCACCTTCCATGCTGCCTCGGTGCCCAAGCTGCTTCAGCGCTTGACCGGTAACCCGATAAACGTGCCCAAGTCATACGTGGACAACCTTAATGTGGTGGTCATCACCCAGATGGTTCGCCTGCCAAATGGGCGAACCGGCCGCAGGGTGATAAGCATTAATGAGATCGTGAGTTACGACTCCGTCTCCGATTCCTTCTCCTTCATCGAGGTCTTCATCTGGAATCCGCTCAACGATACCTTCGAGTTTAAGGGTTATATGAACTCCTATCTGCTGGAGGAGAAGATCGCCCCCAGACGGGGAATCCCACACGTGCGCCGGCAGCAAATCTATGCCGAGATAAAGCGACGGGCCGAGGTTCTAAAACGAATCCAGCAACAGCGCATAACCAATTTCTACGATGTCTACCGGGTGCTTTCCAGAGCCTATCGGGAGGGGTATTTCCGATGAAGCTCATTCGGTGGATGATCGCTAACTTGCGGAAAATTAGACCACAGGGAGGTGGTCCGATGTTTTTGAGTTCCTTAAAGCGAGCCTTGCAGCGTCAGGATGAGCTGTCGGGCAACGGAGCAGTTGATGAAGAGGAACTCGCTGAACTGGTCGTTGAGGTGGCTGAGGATCAGCCGACAAAACCCGAAAACAAGGAGGGTGAGAGCATGGTGGAGGAGGTAAGAGAACCAACCCCGGCGGCAGAGCCGCAAGAACAGGCAGAACAACTGCAGGAAAAGTCGCTCCCTGAAGACAAGCTCTTCAGCACCCCAAATCGAGAGTCATCGGAGGAGCCAGAGGAACCACAGGAGGCGGAGATGGCCAGCCTCTTCAAACATGAGGAGACTGAAGAGGATTCCTCCGTCAGGGGCCTCGTCGCCACCTTGCCCGAGGTCTCGATTGAGGAGGTGCTCGAACAGGCAAGAGAGCTGAGGATGATGCTGCACCGACATGGGGGCGAGGAATAATAACGGGAGGATGAAGATGAGGAAAGGATTGAATGGAGGAAAGACCCGCTGGCGGCTATGCCTTTGGCGCGGCGTAATCATCATGATGGCCTGCTCCATACTTTACTACCTGCCGTCGCTCATCAGTCTGGCAGGCGGGACCTCCCTCGGCGAAAAGCTTGATGTTCTTCACAACTTTTACGGCCTGGACTTCTATGCCTTGACTTTCTTCGCCCCAGTGGTATATGCGGCCTATGTCTTCGGCGTCAGGGAGGCCATCCTGGCCTCCCTGGCATCCATGCTAATCCTTGTGCCCTATATGCTGCTCCTCTTGCCTTATCCCGAGGCCCTGTTCCGCCCCACCGCCTTTGCCATGATCCTGAGCGCAGTGGGAGCCGTGGTGGCCATGTTGCAAAGGAATGATGAGCAACGCCGTCAGAGGCTACAGGAATTCAAATGCCTCCACGACGTTGGGAAGGCAGCCGAGGAAAGTCAGTCCATCGATGACTTTCTACGCCGCGTGGTAGAACTCATCCCCCAGTCCATGTCACATCCAGCAGAAACGAGGGCTCGGATAACATTTCGCGGGAAAAGCTGCCAAAGCACCAACTTCAAGGAGTTCCCCCACAAGATTCAGGAAAGCCTGCGGGTGAACGGCGAGAACCTGGGAAGCATTGAGATATACACCGCCAGCGGCAATTCGGTTTTGAGGGAGCAATCCCCCTTTATCACCGCCCTTGCCGAGGAGATCGGCGGGACGATTCGAAAGATGGAGCTAGAACAATCCCTGAAGCAATACTCCGAACAACTCGAAGAAATGGTCAAGGAGCGGACAAGGGAGCTGGAGGAGGCTCAGGATAAACTGGTTCGCTCCGAGAGACTAGCCGCCGTCGGTGAGTTGGCATCGGGAGTAGGGCACGAACTTCGAAACCCGCTTAATGTGATAAAGAGCTGTATCTACCTGCTCAATATGACCTTGGCGGACAAGGCCGATGAGGAGACCATTAGCACTTTAAAGCTCCTGGACCAACAGGTGGACATCTCAAATAAGATCGTCACCGACCTGCTGACCTTCACGCGGGTCAGGCCGCCCTCGCTGGAGCAGGTAGATTTCCACAACCTGATAAGAGAAAGCCTTTCCCGGATCAGGGTGCCAGAGGGGATAAAGGTGGTAACCAACTTTGACGGTCAGTCTCCCAAGGTATTGGTAGATGCGGAGCAAATCGGTCGCGCCCTGGCCAATATCGTTTCCAACGCTTTGCAGGCAATGGACGGAAAGGGGGTCCTGCGAGTGAATACCGGCATCGATGAGGGGTATGCCTGGGTCAAATTCGAGGACACCGGGTGCGGCATCCCCGAGGAAAACCTTGACAAGATATTCGAGCCCCTCTTCACCACCAAGCCCAAAGGTATCGGCCTGGGCCTGGCCATAACCAAGAGGCTCGTCGAGCAAAACAACGGCGTCATCGAGGTAACCAGTCAGGTGGGGAAAGGAACTACCTTTGCGGTAAAGTTACCTTTATGTAAAGAGGAGGCCAATTGATAGAAGGAAAGGCAAATGTTCTCCTGGTGGACGACAACGTGGATCTGCTCCAAGTTCTCTCCCGAATTCTGCAGCGGACCGGACACCACGTCGACATGGCGCAGGACGGGGCTGCAGCAGTGGAGAAGTTCAAGAAGCATCCTTTTGACATCACCCTGATGGACGTGGTCATGCCACGAATGAACGGGGTCGAAGCCCTCAGGCGGATCAGGGAGATCAATCCCGGAGCCAGGGTAATCCTGATGACGGCTTACTCCGAGGAGGAGCTGGTGAGGAAGGCCTTAAACGAAGGGGCTTATGAAGCAGTTTACAAACCCCTGGATATACCCCAGGTTTTACAACTCATCGGGGAAACCATTTCCAGACCACCAATCCTGATCGTGGATGACGATCCCGATTTCTGCGCCACCATGGCGCGGCTGTTCGAGCTGAAGGGCTATCGAGTATGGGCCACCTTCAACGGAGAGGAGGCCATTAAGATAGCCGCCCAGCGAACCTGTCACATAGCCTTTGTGGACGTCAAGTTACCCCAAATCGATGGCTTGCAAACCTCCCTCCAACTGAAGGAAATTAACCCTGACCTCTCAATCTTCATGATAACCGGCTACGGCGACGAGGTGCGGGAACTGGTGGAGAAAGCCCTGGCAACCTCCGCCGTGGATTGTCTGCACAAGCCTCTTGATCCCTCAGTAGTTCTGGAACTGGTGAGGCGAATGGAAGCTAAAGTACACGGGAAGGTGCCTAAATGAAGGAAGAAAAGAAGGACATCCTGGTGGTGGACGATGACCCCGACTTCCAGCGCGTGGTAAAGCGCATCCTGGAGGCCAAGGGATACCGGGTGGAGACTGTCCCCTCGGCCCGGGAGGCTCTTTCTAAGGCCCGAAGTCGCTCCTATAATGTGGCCATCCTGGATGTCAGGTTGCCGGACATCGAGGGAACGGAGCTTCTTTCCCGCCTTCTCGGCCTGCATCCTAAGATGATAGCCATAGTGCTAACCGGACATGCTTCCGTGCAGAGCGCCATTCAGTCATTCAACCGGGGGGCTTTCGCCTACCTGGAGAAACCCTTAGACCCCCGGCAACTCCTGGCCCTCCTCACCGGCGCTGGAAAAATAACCGCCGAACCATTAAAAATCCGTGCCAACTAGAACAGGGCCGACCCGAGAATGACGGTCATGAAGGAAAGCGTGCTGGTAGTAGATGACGACCTCGGCTTCCTGCAGGTGATCAAGAACATCCTGCAGCGACAGGGGTATGAGGTAGAGACCGTCTCCTCCGCCGGAGAGGCGGTCTCCCGAACACAACTTCGCTTCTACAACGTCGCCATCCTGGACATTAGCCTGCCAGATATGGAAGGCACCGTATTGCTCTCTAAGCTGCTGGAGAAACACCCGGACATGATAGTCATGATGCTGACCGGACATGCCTCCCTCGAGAACGCCGTGGAATCACTCAACCGGGGGGCCTTCGCCTACCTGGAGAAACCCTTAGATCCCCGGCAGCTGACATCGGCCATGAATCGGGGGCTGGAGAAACAGCGGCTCGTCTTCGAGAATCGGAGCCTGCTCGAAGAACTCGAGCGCCGCAACCGGGAGATAGGGGTCTTGCTCTCGGTATCCCGGGCAATCCTGCAATCGGCCGACTTATCCCAAGCGCTGGAGGCGGCGCTGCGACAGGTGGCGCAGGCCTTGGGGATGAATGCCTGCTGGGTGCACCTCTCAACCGACGGGAAGCTCGTCCTGAAGGGGCAACAGGGGCTTCCGCCGGAAATAACAGCGCAACTCGGTTGCCTGAAGGCTGACGAGGAGATGCTCAGCCAAGTTTTTGGGGGGCAACCGGTAGTTGGGGAGATAAAGGCCCAAAGGGATTCCGGCCTGGCTTGCCTGGCTCGGACAGGCCTGCGCTGGTGTGCCCTCTTCCCGCTGATCAATCAGGAGGAGATCCTTGGGGTTATGGGGGCGGCCAGTTGCTCGAGCAACGGCCTTGCTCAACGTCAGCTAGAACTGCTCTCGGCCATCGCCAGGGAAGTATCGCTTGCGGTGCACAACGCTCGGCTCTACGAGGAAGCCTGCAACGCCAGAGCCCTCCGCGAGCTCGATTCCCTGCGCACCCAGTTTCTGGCCAATGTGTCCCATGAGTTGCGCACTCCACTGGCCGCCATTAAGGGATTTGCCACCTCCCTCCTTCAGCCAGATGTCACCTTCGACGAGGAGACCTGGCGTGATTTCCTGCAATCCATAGATCGGGAAGCTGATCGACTTAATCGCCTGATTGGGGAATTATTGCTCATGTCTCGGCTTGAATCCGGGGCCTTAGAAGTTCGTCGGGAACGGCATCGTTTGGCGGACATAATAGGGTCAATCAAGGACCGGCTGCACACGCTGACGGCTAAACATCAACTGCGAATCCAGGTTTCCGATGACTTGACCGTCCTGGCCGATTCCGAGCGAATTGGCGAGGTGTTTACCAACCTGGTGGAGAACGCCGTGAAATACTCCCCTGAGGGTAGCTCGATCACCATCGAAGCGCACTCCAACGGCCGAGAGGTTTACATCAGCGTTATCGACGAGGGAATCGGCATCCCTCCGGAGCTTCACGAGAAGGTGTTTGAACGCTTCTACCAGGTCAATCCCACGGGTCAAGTCTCGGGCACGGGCTTGGGCCTCTCCATCTGCCAAGGTATCGTGGAAGCTCATGGGGGGAGAATATGGGTTGAAAGCCGACCAGGTGAGGGGGCTAAATTTACCTTTACCCTGCCGGGAGGTGATAGGTCATGAAGAAAACCCATATCCTCGTGGCAGATGACGATCCCGCGACACTGAAGCTCCTCGCTGCCAACCTTCGGGCAAGAGGCTATGAGGTTAGCCTGGCCACCAACGGTGAGGAGGCCCTGGAGGTAGCCGAACGCGAACTTCTGGACCTGATAATCCTGGACATCATGATGCCCAAAATAGATGGGGTAACGGTGTGCCGCCGTATACGGGAGTGGTCTCGAGTGCCCATCATCATGCTCAGTGCCCGGGGAGATGAGAAGGACAAGGTGAACTGCCTGGAGCTGGGGGCAGATGATTACCTCACCAAACCCTTCAGTGTGGCCGAGTTACTGGCACGGATCAAAACGGCTCTACGGCATTCGAATGCGGTGCAGATCTCCCCTACCCCACCCTCCTTCACCGTCGATGACCTCGAGATCAACTTTGCCCTGCGGCGGGTCACCGTAAGGGGGAAGCCGGTGAGGCTCACCCCCACGGAATATTCGCTGCTGCAACAGCTGGTTCTCAACGCTGGCAAGGTTCTCACCCATAGCATGCTTCTTCAACGGGTCTGGGGGCAGCAATATCATTCGGAAAGGGAGTACCTGCGGGTCTTCATCGGGCGGCTGCGCAAGAAGCTCGAGCCAGACCCGCGGAACCCCAAGTACATCTTGACCGATCCAGGGGTAGGTTATCACTTCGCCCCATGAGGTGCTCGGGCAATTCTCAAGTCCAGGGAGAGAACTCGGCCATGCGAACGATTTACCTCACCCCCCACACGCACTACGACGTGGCCTGGGCCTTCTCCCGGGAGGACTACCTCATGATAAACGAGGACATCCTTCAAGAAGCCCTGGCTTTGATGAAGAAAGGCGACTTCAAATTCTGCTTGGAGCAAACCTATCTCCTTGAGGAGATCGGAAGGCGAAACCCCAAGCTCTGGGCCGAGCTCAAGGACATGATCGAGAAGGGCAAGCTGGAGATAGTCGATGGCCAGTATTTGATGCCGGACACCATGCTCCCCACGGGCGAGGTTCTGGTGAGGGAAATCCTCTTCGGCAAGCGATACTGCTGTCGGAACCTGGGCATAGAGGTTCCGGTTGCCTGGGCGGCTGACAGCTTCGGAATGAACGCTCAGCTTCCTCAGATTTACCGGAAGTCGGGCTACCGGTGGCTGGCCTTTAGAAGGGGGGCCCGGAGAGACATCACGCAGAGCGAGTTCCTCTGGCGGGGGTTGGACGGAACCACCATCCTGGCCCACTGGATGCCTCTGGGATATCGCGCCGGGCTCAACCTCGACAAGTGGGAGGAGGCCTTCACCGAGCTCAATAAATATGCCGCCACTTCCCACATACTCATGCCCTGCGGCAGTGGCTCCATGCCTCCTCAGCCGGAAATTCTCCCGGCGGTGAAGGAGTGGAACCGAACTCACCCCGATGTCCGGATGAAGATAGCCACGCCACGGGAATTTTTCCAAGCACTGGAGTCGGAAGGGCGAAGGCTGGAGGTAATAGAGGGAGAACTTTACGACGACGAGCTGGTGGACGTCTTTCCCCAAGTTTGCTCGACCCGGGCCTGGATAGTCCGGGAGACAAGGGAGTGTGAGAACCTGCTCCTGGTGGCTGAAGAGTTCGCCACCATCGCCTGGCTGCTGGGTGCTGAATACCCGGGGGGAGAACTTCGAGATGCCTGGCTGAGAATGCTCTTCATCGGCTTCCACGATGTCATCACCGGGTGCGGCGTGGATGAGATCTACCCGGAGGTAAGGCATAACTTCAGCTTCATCAAAGATGTCCTGACAAACGTTCTCTGTGAGTCCCTGGCCTACATCGCGGGGAGGGTCTCCACAAAGGGACCGGGCAGCCTGGTTGCCTTCAATCCCCTCACCTGGAAAACTAAGAACTTCATCACGACGAAGGTAGATCTCGTCCGGAGCTGCCGAGGGGGGCTGATGCTGGAGGATGGACCAGGTCGGGCTATAGAGGCCCAGCTGATGGAGAGAGGCCAGGGCTTGGAGAGGAATAAGGTCAGGATGGGATTCGCCGATGAATTACCTCCCCTGGGCTATAAGGTATACGCCCTATGTCCCGGAAAGGGCTCCCAGCTCCCTGGCTTTAAGTTCGGCCGAAATGAGATCGAAAGCCAGTTCTTTAAGGTATCGCTGGATGAAGAGAGTGGGGTGATTCAGGTATTCGATGCGGAGGGTCGATTAACTCTGCGGGGAAATGAGCTCGTTATTGAGGACGAAATCGGGGACCTCTACTATCACAAGTCCAGATTTGGCGACCTGATAAAGAGCGAATCGGGAGAGGGGCTAGAATATGGGAGCTTCAAGCCGCGAGCTTGCTGGGTGGAAAGGGGTAAGCTCCGAGCAAAGCTCGTCTTCGAGAGCGAATATTACTGCCTTACCTGGCCCTACCGGCTGAAGCGGAGGTTTCCGCCCTTGCTTTACAAATACAAGGTGATGGACATCCATAAAGAGGTCATCGTCTACCGGGACATTCCCCGGATAGAGTTCGTGACCCATATCGTAAATCGGTATCCCAACATCAGGCTGCGAGTGAGATTTGACACTGGGATGGAGCGCAAAATATACTTCCGCGAGACTCAGTTTGGCGTCGTCCCTGAGCCGACCGAGTATTACGCCAAGAGAAATCGGCCCCGTCCCTCCGGCATCCCCAATTTCCTGAGCTGGTTTGACATAAGCAATGGTGTGAGGGGCATAACCTTCATGAACCGGGGCCTGCCGACCGCGGAGATCGTCGGGCAGGCGGTCTATCTCACCCTCTTCCGCAGCGTCAACGGTCTCTCGGCCGATGGGATCGCTGGCCCGCTTATCCCTACCCCGGATGCCCTGGAACTGGGACCTCACACCTTTGAATACGCCATCCAATTCCACCAGGGTGACTGGCGAGAGGCTGAGGTCTATCGAAAGGCTCAGGACTACCGCCACCTGCCGCTGGCCCTGCAAGCCAACGGTGGGGGAGAACTGCCATCGGAGCTTTCCTTTCTGGAGATAAAGCCTTACAACCTCGTGCTCTCGGCCCTCAAGAAGGCAGAAGAAGGGGAAGAGGTGATCCTGAGGTTCTTTGAGACCTTGGGCCAGCCTACCAAGGCCCAGGTCAAGTTCTTCCGGCTCATCAAAGAGGCCTGGGTCGCCAACCTGCTGGAGGAAAGGCAAGAGCCGCTTGCCCTTAAGAACGGCCAGATTGAGCTTGAAGTAAAGCCCTTTGAAATCGTTACCCTGCGGCTCAGATTCTAGTTCGTCACCAGGTCAGGTAGCCCCCGACTAACATCCCCCTCGCAAATAACTTCGAGAACTCCAGATCCCATCAGGCCCTGAATCCACAGGGTAGTCAAACAAAGCCACCTTTATAGCCAAAATTTTTTACGAAATGTTTATTTTCAGGGCATTGACATTTATGCCTTATTTATTGCATTATCATTATCCTTAAGGTGAAAAAACAATGTACTGATTAAAAATTTGCCGAAAAAGAAAAAAGGAGGTAGCGATGGAAAAAAGAATCCTCATCATAAGCGACGACCCGGTGCTCCTAGAATTCCTGCAGCATCACCTCAAGGAGGGAGGCTATCAGGTGGCCAAGACGGAGGACGTCGGGGACCAGCTGCAAGCAGTGTTGGAGGAGAAATCGCCCGACCTGATCATCTTGGATGCCATGATGCCCTGGCTTGAAGGAATTGAGATAGCCTTGCGTCTGCGACGGTGGTGTCAGACCCCTATTCTGATGCTCAGTACCTGGAGGGCAGGGAAAGACCAGGTAAGAGCGCTTGATCTGGAGGCCCCGGAGTATTTGAGCGAGCCCTTCAACGCTGGTGGGTTGCTCCAGCGGCTGGGGGAGATCCTCTCTTCGAATTCGGGCACCCGGAGCCCCCCTTCAGCCAACTAAGCCAAGCCAACCTTCGCCTGGTTCCCTAGTGAGCTGATCCAGGCCACACCTTGTCGGCCGGCTGGATTTATTTGGGTGTTGACACCGGGGGAAAACCGGTAAAATCCTCCTTTTACCCCCGCTATCCAGCAATTATCATCATCTTGCCGAAAGTTCACCTGCCCGGCCAGAAATCTCGTCCGCAACGAGCAGGAGGGGTGTTGGTTCACCTGGTGCAGGAGAAGTCAAGGCTGATAATTGAAAGGGTACAGGGTGCCGTCGTGGCTTCGTCCCAGGTCATCCGGCTGGCCGTCCTGGCGCTGCTCTGTCAAGGTCACCTCCTCATCGATGATTTCCCCGGAGTGGGCAAGACCCTGCTGGCCAAGAGCCTTGCCGGAGCGATCAGCGGTAGCTTCAAGCGCATCCAGTTCACTCCTGACCTCCTGCCCTCAGATATCACCGGCGGACTGGTTTACGACGCCCAACAGAATAAATTCAACTTCATCGCCGGGCCTATCTTCGCCAACATAGTCCTGGCCGATGAGGTAAACCGGGGCACTCCCCGAACCCAGTCAGCGCTCCTCGAGGCAATGGGGGAGCATCAGGTTACCTGCGACGGTCTGGTTCGTCCCCTTCCCAATCCCTTTCTCGTGATTGCCACCCAGAACCGGGTTGATTTCGAGAGCACCTTCCCCCTTCCCTACGCCCAGTTGGATAGATTCCTCCTCACGCTGAGGCTCGGATACCCACCCATCGAGGATGAGGTTCAAATACTGGAGCGTAATCGAGGAGGTGAACCGGCGGTCGAGCCAGTCGTCACCGCTGAGGAGTTAGTCCAACTCCACCGCCGGGTCTGTCAGGTTGAGGTTAGCCGGCCGGTTGCAGAGTACATCGCTCGAATTGCTCAGCGGACCAGGGAGTGCCCCGATATCCTCATCGGCACCAGCCCCCGAGGAGGGGTAGCCCTGCAGCGAGCGGCTCAGGGCGAGGCAGCCATGTGCGGCCGTGATTACGTTACTCCGGATGACGTCAAGGCGGTGGCGGTGCCGGTGCTCCGCCACCGCCTTATCCTTCGCTCCTCCAATGACAATCCAGATGAGCTGATTGACTCCATCATCAGTTCTATTGAAGTGCCATTGTAGAAGGAAATCATGCCCAGTCGCTGGCTCACCATTCTCCTGTTAGGGGCCATGTGCTATGTTCTGGGCATGGCCACCCAAATCGGCTGGCTCTATCTGTTCGCCGCCCTGGTGTGGGGCGCCGGCCTGGCCTCTGCCCTCCTGGCCTGGCTTAGCTTGAGGAACCTGGAGGTCTCCAGAGCGATAATTGACTGGAAGAGGGCTCGGCCGCAGCTCAATACCCCAGGTATTTCGGAGGAGGACGAACTACAGGTCAGCCTCACCATCAGGAACCGGAGCTATCTTCCTAAATGCCTCCTGCGCATATTTGAAAGCTGCCCTCTGGAGGAGCCGGGCAAGGAAACCAAGTCCTTTCTCCTGGCCAGCCTCGGCGCAAGGGCTTCGGCCAAGATCACCTATCAGGTCAAATGTTATCGGCGCGGGGAATTCGCCTTCCCCCAGATCCTGGTCGAGGCAAGTGGACCCTTTGGCCTCCTCAGCCGGCGAAGGAAGTTCTCCGCTCCGTTGTCGGTGCTGGTTTACCCCGCCTGTTATCCCTTGAGAGGGCTGCCATCGGCCGGCCTCAACCGGAGTCACGCCGGGGCGACTCGCAAGGAGAGAGACGGCGACCTCTTTTGTGGTTCGCGGGAGTACCAAAGGGGCGACTCGCTGAGGCACATCCATTGGCGGAACACCGCCCGCTGGCAGAAGCTCATGGTCAAGGAATTTGAGAACACTGCCAGCAGCACGCTGACGATCATCTTCGATACGAAGAACTTTGGCCGGGGAAAGGAATCCACCCTGGAATACACTTTGAAGATAGCTGCGAGCGTCATTCTTCATTGTGCTCGCCAAGGAAGGCGAGCCCTCTTGGTTCCCGGGGAACTCTATGTGTACCCTCGGGGAGATTCCTTAAGGCAGGCGATGGAGTTCCTGGCCAGGCTGAGGCCCGGCGACGAGGTCTATTCGCGAGAGCGCCTCAGCTCGCCTCAGGGGCTCGGCCCCGTCCTAGCCATGGTGCCTCTCGCCGATGCACTGGCGGTGTCGGCCATCCGGGAACTCGGCGCAAGAACGAAGCAGCTAACCGTGGTGGCCCTGACCGGATTTGGGGAGGCGGAACTGCCCCTGAAAATATTGTCTCCTTTGGAGGGTGACCCTGTCTGCGTGATCCCATGTCAGCGAGGAAAGCTCGAGGAGGCCTTGGCCCGACTGGGGCTGACTGCTGAGACTGCCCATGCCCGGGCTGGAGCGTGAGCTCATGCTCCAGCGAGGTCGAAAATATTTAGGGGGTTATGATTGACTGAGGGTTCAGCCCTACTCCGGACATGGATAGCTCTGGCGGCCCTGTGCTCCGCCCTGGCCGTCGTTTGTGCTGGGGGAGATCGAGGCATTGCTCTGGGGGTCGCTTTCGGCATTTTGCTGGGTCATCTCTTCAGCCGGCGTTTTCCGGTTAAGTCCCCCCGCCTGCCCTCCCTGCTCCTGGCAGCGATCTTTGTCCTGGCAGCGGTTTTTCTGAGGCACGACCTACAACTGATCCTCCGCGGAGACGTTTTACCCTTGGCTCACCTGCTCCTCATCGGCCAGGCCTGTGGCAGCTTCGAGCTGCGCCGCCGAGCGGGCCTGTACCGGAGCTTGATGTTGAGCGGCCTGACCCTCGCCCTGGTCAGCGTGGCCGCTGTCTCGTTCAGCTATTTGCTCTGTGTAATTGCTTTTGTGCTGGTGGCCCTAGCAGCCATGGCCACCGCCAGCCTGGAAAGTCAACCCTCCGACTCTATCCTCGTCCAGGGGAAGTGGACCTTTGCTGCCTTCTGGGCCGGCTCCATTCTGCTCCTTTTCAGCCTGTCTGGACTCCTGTTCTGGGCTTTTCCCCGCCTGGCCGTTTTCTCGCTGGCCAGCCCCGGCCATCTGCCAAGCCACCTGGAGGCCGCTTCCAACCTGCCCCCGCTGCTGCCCAGCACGCCCAGTGAGGCTTCCTCCGTCCGGCCGACCGACCATGAGCCCGCTGGCCCAATGGCTGAAAGCTCTGAAAAGCCCAAGCCAGGCCAACCAACTGCAGCCCAGCCTGCCGAAGAGGGCGCGGCTAACTCGTCAGGAATTCGCCAAGCTGGCAGAGCTGCCACGAACCGGGTGGCCCTCGACCTCACTGATCTTGTCCCCAACTGTGGCGATGCGATAATAATGAACGTGCGCAGCGCGGTGGCCAGCTACTGGCGGGGCCTGACCCTCGATCGCTACGATGGGCGGGCGTGGTTCCCTTCATCCCCCGATCCACTTCCACAAATTGACCCGGCTGAGAGGTCCAGAGCCCTGGGGAGGGCCTGCTATTGGCAGACCTACTGGGTGCGAAGTGGAACAACCAGGGCCATTTTCATCGGATATATTCCGCTAAAGGTGCTCTTGCCCGAAACCAAAGCTGCACCGGCGAAGCCCTCCTCGAATTTATCTTACCGCTGCCTTTCCCTGATCCCCGACTTTGAGCCGGATAGGTTGCGCCACGATGTGACTTGGCACCGAGACCCAAGATATTTGGAGCTGCCGCCGATTTCAGCTCGGGTGCAGGCGCTCGCCCGAGAAATAGTTCGGGGGGGAACCACCGATTTCGATAAGGCCCTGAGGCTGGAACAATTCCTGCGTCAGAACTATAGGTATGGTCAGGCCTCCCACCCCCTCCAGCCCGGGGAGGAAAGCACGGACGCCTTCCTTTTCCGGGAAAGACAGGGAACCTGCTCCCAGTTTGCCTCAGCCATGGCGGTCATGGCCCGATCGGTGGGGTTGCCAGCCCGAGTGGCCGTGGGCTACCGACCGGGGACCCGGGATCTATGGAGTGGGACCTACGCCGTCCGCGCCGGGGATGCCCATGCCTGGGTAGAGATTCACTTCCGACAACATGGTTGGGTCCCCTTTGATCCCACACCTGCAAGTCAAGGCCGCCCTCGGGTGCTGCCCCTTCCCTGGCAGGGGTTGGCTGGCTGGCAAGGGGGCAGTTTTGTCCTCTCGATCACCAGCCCTGGCTCCCTTGCCTTGGGCAAGTTGGTCTCCTGGAACTGGAGCAAGGCCCAATGGCTCCTTGCCCTCCCTCTCGTCCTGCTCCTCGGCCTTTTGGGAAGACGGTTTCGCCGCCAGTGCCAACCCCCCAGACACTTTGAATACAGTCGTCTCTCCGGATCTCATCGCCAAATGGTGCTCGGCGTCTTCGAAAAGCTGGAGAGCATCTTGAGCAAGGGGGGTTTCCGCCGTCGGCGGCCAACGGAGACCCCAGCCGAATATCTTAAGGAAGCCGGCAAACGATACTCAGTACGTCGGGAGCCTCTGGAGTGGCTTTGTGGGACGATTTCCCAAGCAGCCTATGATCAACGGCCTTTCCCCGGAAGCCTAGCCAGAGAGGCGACCCGACGAATGCAAGACTTTATAAAGGATCTGGCAAAGTCGAGAAAACATAGGCTTCCCATCCATCAAAGACATCAGAGATGAGTTGGGCGGGGTTTGAACCCCAACATCTAAGTTGAACTATGGCCCAATTCAGCCGATATCCATTCTCTCCGTTTTTCGTTTTATAATCTGGAAGGGATTCTTTGTGGAGGCATTATGGCCCGGGCCGGGTTATGGTCCGCAATGTTGATTTTGAGTTTACTGGTTCTTCCAACCTTAGCCTGTTCTCCAA
>Ga0190363_1000555_pt1 | contig 22218 bp, 19 predicted proteins | sample 48721867_MG_FD_161272 | JGI IMG/M metagenome (GOLD analysis project Ga0190363, IMG submission 161272) | Hydrothermal vent microbial mat bacterial communities from Southern Trench, Guaymas Basin, Mexico - 4872-18-6-7_MG | ecosystem: Environmental > Aquatic > Marine > Hydrothermal vents >... | reverse complement strand
CTTTCCAGAAATTGAGGTTGGTCCTGACGATGTTTTGATTGGGAAGACATCACCACCAAGATTTCTCGAGGAACCGACTGAACTTGGCATTTCTCCGCAAAAAAGGAGGGAGACTTCAATTACAATGAGGAGTAATGAAAAGGGTATTGTTGATGCTGTTTTTTTAATGCAATCTGAAGGCGGGTCAAAATTAGCAAAAGTAAGGGTGAGAGATTTGAGGATTCCAGAACTTGGAGATAAGTTCGCCTCGAGACATGGACAAAAAGGAGTAATAGGTCTTATTGTACCAGAGGAGGACATGCCTTTTACTGAATCTGGTATCGTTCCCGATATGATAATCAATCCCCATGCCATCCCATCAAGAATGACAATTGGTCACGTTTTGGAAATGATTGGCGGAAAAGTTGGTTGTCTAGAGGCGAGGCGAGTTGATGGAACGATATTCCATGGTGAAAAAGAGGAAGAACTCAGAAAAGTCTTAAAAGCATATGGATTTAGCTACACGGGAAAAGAAGTTATGTACGATGGTATAACTGGCAAAAGATACCTAGTAGATATTTTTGTCGGAGTTATATATTATCAGAAATTGTACCACATGGTTTCAAACAAGATTCATGCAAGAAGTAGAGGACCTGTCCAAGTACTAACTAGGCAACCAACAGAGGGAAGAGCCAGAAAGGGTGGATTAAGATTTGGAGAGATGGAGAGGGATGTACTGATTGGTCATGGTGCTGCTTTACTTTTAAAGGATCGATTATTAGAGGAATCCGACAAAGTAGAGGTCTGGGTATGTGGTAACTGTGGACACGTCGCAACATACGACTATCGACGAAATACAGCCTATTGTCATGTTTGTGATGACGATAGCAACATTCACAAAGTTGAAATGAGTTATGCATTTAAACTCCTACTTGACGAGCTTAAATCTATGATGATTGCTCCAAGATTAATTTTAGGTGATAAAGCGTAGGGTGTTTTCGTATGGTACCAAAAAGAATAGCTTCAATCCAATTTGAAGTTCTCTCACCCCACGAAATAAGGAGAATGAGTGTTGCTAAAATAATTACGCCAGAAACTTACGACGATGATGGATTTCCAATTGAGGGCGGATTAATGGATACAAAACTTGGCGTCATAGATCCAGGACTGCGATGTAGGACTTGTGGTGGAAAAGCTGGGGAATGTCCTGGACATTTTGGACATATAGAGCTTGCCGCACCGGTTATACACGTTGGTTATGCGAAGTTAATTGCTAGACTATTAAATGGAACATGTAGGGAATGTGGTAGGATATTACTAAAAAATGAGAAGAGAGACAAGTTTATCGAGGAGATAGAGAGGTTAAAAAAACTTAATCAAAATTTTGATGAAGTTGTGAAGGAAGTTTTCAGACTAACAAAGGCTGTTAAAAAATGCCCACACTGCGGTGAAGAACAAATTGAAATCAAGTTCGAAAAACCGACATTTTACTATGAAGGCGAACACAGACTCACACCAAAGGACGTAAGAGAGAGACTGGAAAAAATCCCGGATGAGGACTTGCCAGCCTTTGGCTTAAATCCAAGTGCAGTCAGGCCTGAATGGTTCGTACTTACAGTGTTACCCGTTCCTCCGGTAACTGTAAGACCCTCAATAATTCTTGAAACTGGTCAAAGGAGTGAGGATGATCTAACTCACAAGCTAGTAGACATAATCAGGATTAATCAAAGATTTTTAGAAAACAAAGAAGCTGGAGCACCACAACAAATCCTCGAAGACTTATGGGAATTACTCCAATACCATGTGACAACTTATTTAGACAATGAAGTCAGCGGAATACCCCCAGCAAGACACAGAAGTGGGAGACCGCTAAAAACTCTCGCTCAAAGACTTAAAGGAAAGGAGGGGAGATTTAGGGGATCACTATCTGGAAAGAGAGTTAACTTCTCCGCCAGAACGGTAATCAGTCCAGATCCATGCTTAAGCATAGGTGAAGTTGGAGTTCCAAAGGAAATTGCTGAAGAACTTACCGTGCCACTCTATGTTACTCCAGAAAACATTGATTTAGCGAGAGAATTTATTCTTAGAAGTGATCACCCAAAAGCAAATTATGTGGTAAGACCAGACGGGAGAAGAATTAGGGTAATAGAGAGTAACAAGGAGGAGCTAGCAGAAAAACTTGAGCCAGGATGGATTGTTGAGAGACAACTGATGGATGGAGATATAGTGCTTTTCAACAGGCAACCCTCATTACATAGGATGAGTATAATGGCACACTATGTTAAAGTTCTTCCTTACAAGACTTTTCGACTAAATCCAGCGGTCTGCCCACCTTACAACGCAGATTTCGATGGAGATGAGATGAACCTACATGTTCCACAAAGTTTAGAGGCCCAAGCCGAAGCTAAGATTCTGATGGCTGTGCAAGAACACATTCTTTCACCAAGATTTGGCGGACCAATTGTTGGCGGCATTCACGATCACATAAGTGGTCTCTACCTGCTAACTAGGGGCGAGAAGAAATTCAGCCGAGAGGAAGCTATGCAGCTTTTAAGATCACTGGATATACCAGAAATACCGTATAAGGACGAATATACCGGGAAAGAAATTTTTAGTTTTATACTGCCTGACATAACACTTGAATTCAGAGCTGAAATATGTCAAGGGTGCGAGGAGTGTAAAGGAAAGGACTGCGAACATGATGCATATGTGGTGATCTCAAATGGCAATTTATTGACTGGAACGATCGATGAAAAAGCCGTAGGAGCTTTCAAAGGAATCATAATTGATGAAATAGTCAGAAGATTTGGCAGAAAAGAGGCTAGAAAATTTATCGATAACATGACTCAGTTAGCAATCAGAGTCATTAGTAGACTTGGCTTTACCATAGGAATCGATGATGAGGACATTCCGCCTGAGGCCGTTCAGCAAATAGAGGAGGTCATAGCAGAAGCAGAGAGAAAAGTTGGCGAATTAATTCAAGCTTACAAGGAAGGCAATCTCGAACCCATGCCGGGACGAAGTCTTGAGGAAACGTTAGAAATGAGAATTATGCAAGAACTTGGAAGAGCTAGAGATAAGGCTGGCAGAATAGCTGGAAGACACCTCGGAATGGACAATGCTGCTGTAATCATGGCAGTAAGCGGAGCTAGAGGCTCTATGCTAAATCTTACTCAGATGGCTGCTTGCATAGGACAACAATCTGTCAGGGGTGAAAGAATAGCTAGAGGATTTACATACTCAAATAGAACCCTGAGTCATTTTAAACCTGGTGATTTAGGAGCTAGAGCTAGAGGATTCGTGAAAAGCAGCTACAAAAGGGGACTTTCCCCGGTTGAGTTCTTCTTCCATGCTGCTGGTGGAAGGGAGGGTTTAGTAGATACAGCAGTCCGAACCTCACAATCGGGTTATCTCCAGCGAAGAATGATAAATGCATTACAAGATTTAAAAATCGAATATGATGGAACAGTAAGAGAGCAAACTTCGGGAGCTCTCGTGCAATTTAGATATGGAGAAGATGGGATAGACCCAATGAGGAGTTATAGAGGTAGAGCTGTAGATGTTAGGAGGATAATTAAAGAAGTTTTAGGGGAGGCCAAATAATGAGTAAAGTTAATTACGATCTGCTTTTAGATGAATATCCCTTCCCAGACTCCGTAAAAAAGGAGATAAAATCAGAGCTGGAAAAATATAATTTACCGAAAAGCAAAGCGAAGAAGGTCATAGATAAATGCTTTGAAGCTTACCTAGCAAACCTAATGGAGCCCGGAGAGGCTGCCGGAATAGTTGCCGCTCAATCAATAGGGGAACCTGGAACACAAATGTCATTGCCAAGTTACGAAGAAATAATCGTTAAAATTGGTGAAGAAATTAAAATTGTCAGCATCGGAAAATTCGTAGACCAATGTATCGAAGAATTTGGATCAGTAAAAATTGGCGAGTATGAAATATGCAACCTACCAATAGAAGTAAAAGTTTTGAGTCTTGATTTTAATGAAAGTCTGTACTGGAAGCAAATCGCATGTGTTATCAGACACAGTTACAATGGTCAATTATTGAAAATTAAAACAAAATCTGGAAGAAAAATAGTAGCAACACCGTATCATTCTTTTATTACAAAAAAGGAGGTAATTCAGCCCATAAGCGGAAAAGAGCTAAAAACGGGAGATAGAATACCGGTACTGAAATACCTGCCAATTAATTGCATTAAAGCAGTAAGCGTAGATTTAAATAATAAGCCTCATTTTTTAGAGTTAAATCGGTACTTAGGTTTTGTCCTCGGAATGAGTATTGGTTGTGGTGTAACTCAAAATGGTGTGATGATTATAAAATGCCAAGACGCAGGCAAGCTGAATAAATTACAAAAATGCTTCGATGCACTAAATTTGAATTACAAGATTGGAAATAGTTGCATTCTTACCGACCAAACTGAGATTGTCGAATTAGGCAAAACAACCAAAAAACAAATTCCGGATTATTTCCTGTCAGCAGACAATGAATTCATCATTGGAATTATAGAGGGGCTCATCTTTGATTTGCTTAATGAGAAAAAAGATTCAGTTGAAATTCAAGGATCAAAAGAATACATCGATAAATTGGCACTATTATTTTCGAGGTTAGGTATCTTCTCAATTAAAGATAATTTAGGAGAAAAATACTTACTCAGAATTAAAACTTCAGAACTTGAAAAAATCAAAGGATTCACAAGAAAAGAGGAAATAGAATGGGATGAGATAGTAGAGATAGGTAAGATATCCTATTCAGGTTACCTTTATGATATCTCTGTTGATGGCTTAGAGACATTCACGACAGCTGATGGAGTAATAACCCACAATACAATGAGAACGTTCCATTATGCTGGAGTTGCGGAAATAAACGTTACGTTGGGTTTACCCAGACTCATAGAGATTCTTGATGTCAGGAAAAATCCATCTACTCCGATGATGACCATCAGGTTGTTGCCAGAGTATGCAAGAGATAAAAACAAAGCTCGTGAAGTCGCTAATAGGATAGAGGCCACTTATGTTCGAGATGTTGCAGACATCGAAGTAGATATAAGAAATATGCGAATTATCATAAAACCAGATGAGAATTCTCTAAAAGAGAAGGGAATAAGCTTAGATGACCTTAGAAACAAGATAGTGAAAAGCGTGAAAACTGAGATCACTGAGGATAACGGCACATTTGTATTAGAAATTTCTGAACCATCATATAAAACTTTGATGAGTTCTTTTGAAAAATTAAAGGATACGGTTGTCGTGGGGATTAAAGAAATAAAGAGAGTAATTGTCAGGAGAGAGGAGGACGAATATGTTTTGTACACTGAAGGTTCAAATCTCAAAAAAGTGATGAAGGTCAGGGGGGTAGATTTCACTAGAACTATCACAAATAACATATATGAGATATACGAGGTTCTTGGAATAGAGGCTGCGAGAAATGCCATTATTAGAGAGGCTTTGGATACGCTAGAGGAGCAAGGTCTAGAAGTCGATGCGAGACATATAATGCTGGTAGCAGACGTTATGACTGCAGATGGTGAACTAAAACAAATAGGAAGGCACGGTGTCGCGGGGGAAAAACAAAGTATTTTGGCAAGAGCCGCTTTCGAGATGACTGTAAATAATTTACTTGAAGCTGCCGTAAAGGGGGAGACCGATGGATTAAGAGGTATAACTGAAAACATCATTGTTGGTCAGCCAATTAAGCTTGGGACAGGGGATGTTGAATTAATAGCCAGGTTGGAGGGGAAGAAATGACTGATGTTGAACTTCTTATCAAAAGGGTTTTAAAGTCAGGTAAATATTATTTAGGTAGCAAAAAAACATTAAAGGCTTTAAAAAGTGGTGAGGCAAAACTAGTAATTCTCTCGAAGAATTGTCCTGAGGAAATTGCCAATAAAATAAAACAATTCGATATTCCCATTTTAATTTATGACGGGACGAATGTAGAGCTCGGAACATTATGTGGAAAACCGTTTAGTGTTTCTGCAATGGCAATAACTGAAGAAATTGAGTAATGGAGTGATAACATGGGTGTTAAGCTTTCCGCTGAGAGTATTAGATATTTAACGTTATTTGAAAATCTAACTGGAGCAAGTGTAAAGGACTGTCTCGTTTATGATGATAAGGTTGTTTTTGTTGTAAGAAGGGGAGATATGGGTATAGCAATTGGGAGAGGGGGAATAAATGTTGAGAGGGCAAGAGAACTTATAGGGAAAAAAATTGAGATTGTTGAACATTCAGACAATCCAACGGAATTCATAGCTAACATTTTTAAACCGATTAGGGTAAATGTCAAGCTAATCAATAAAGGTGGCAAAAAAGTTGCACAGATAAATGTAAGTCCAGATTTAAAGGGGATAGTGATAGGAAAAGGTGGTAAGAACATTAATAAAGCGAAGGAACTTGCAAGAAGGCATCACGATATTGAAGATATAATCGTGAGGTGACGCACTTGGGAAGAGGTCTGTTTGCTGCTAGAAAGTTAATAGAGAACAGGAAGAAGTTTAGGTGGAGTGACAGAAGATATGTAAGAAGGATTTTGGGATTAGCAACTAAAGCCGATCCACTAGAAGGGGCACCTATGGCAAGAGGAATAGTTCTCGAAAAGATAGGGATAGAGGCAAGGCAACCAAATTCCGCTATAAGAAAAGCAGTAAGAGTCCAGTTGATCAAGAGCGGAAGGCAAATAACAGCATTCTGTCCCGGCGATGGTGCTATAAATTTCATCGACGAACATGATGAGGTCGTAATTGAAAAGATTGGCGGAAGAATGGGGAGATCTATGGGTGACATTCCGGGAGTTAGGTACAAGGTGGTTATGGTTAACGATACCAGCTTAAAGGAGCTAGTTAGAGGCAGAAAAGAGAAAAGATTGAGGTGAAGAATTTGAGATTTGGTTTTACAAAGAATGAATTACTAGTTTTTGGCAAATGGGACATTAGTAAGGTGGAAATAAAAGACCCAGCACTTAGAAATTATATAAATTTAGAACCTAGATACGTTCCACATACTCATGGAAGACATGCCAACATTCCCTTTGCAAAGCAAAAAGTGTTCATAGTTGAAAGATTGATAAACAAAGTTATGAGAAAAGGAAGAAATACAGGAAAAAAGATATTAGCGTATAGTATTGTTAAGGAAGCATTTGAAATAATCGAGGAGAGAACTAAGAAAAATCCAATTCAAGTTCTTGTTGATGCATTAGTAAATGCAGGTCCAAGAGAAGAAGTTGTAAGACTCAAGTACGGAGGTATTGCGGTCCCCAGGGCTGTAGATACATCAAGTTTGCGTAGATTGGATATAGCTCTAAGGAACATTGCAGAAGGAGCGAGAATTGCTTCCTTCAAATCTAAAAAAACAATTGCTGAATGTTTGGCTGAAGAAATTATTTCTGCTGCAAATAATGATAACAGAAGTTATGCAATCTCTAAGAAAGAGGAAGTTGAAAGAGTTGCAAAGTCTGCGAGGTGAGCCATTTGACTAGAGCCAAGAAAATGATTGAAAAAATTCGAGACTTGATGTGGAGGCCAGAGAAGATTAGAAATATGGGAATTGTAGCTCACATAGATCATGGTAAAACAACATTAAGTGATAATTTACTGGCTGGAGCTGGGATGATAAGCGAGGAGTTGGCAGGCCAGCAATTATATCTCGATTTCGATGAACAGGAGCAAGAAAGGGGCATAACAATTAATGCTGCAAATGTGTCAATGGTCCATGAATATAAAGGTGAAGAGTATCTCATAAACTTAATAGATACGCCTGGTCACGTCGACTTCGGTGGAGACGTAACTAGAGCAATGAGAGCGGTTGATGGAGTTATAGTCGTTGTAGATGCCGTTGAAGGCGTTATGCCACAAACAGAAACTGTTTTAAGACAAGCCCTAAGAGAGCACGTAAAACCCGTTCTCTTCATTAATAAAGTGGATAGACTAATTAATGAACTAGAATTGTCTCCACAACAAATGCAGGATAGGCTAATTAAGGTTATAACAGAAGTTAATAAACTTATAAGAGCTATGAAACCAGAAAAATACAAAGATTGGATGTTAAAGGTCGAAGATGGAAGTGTAGCTTTCGGTTCAGCCCTTTATAAATGGGCTGTAAGTGTACCCTCTCAAAAAGAAACTGGTGTCGGATTTAAAGAAGTTTATCAACTCTTACGAGAGGATGGATCAAAAGAACTAGCTAGGAAATCTCCACTTCATAGAGTGGTTCTAGACATGGTCATAAGGCATCTCCCTTCACCAATTGAAGCTCAGAAAGATAGAATTCAAGTCATCTGGCATGGGAAAATCAATAGCGAAATTGGAAAAGCTATGGTAGAATGCGATCCAAAAGGTCCAATTGCTTTAATGATTACTAAAATTGTTGTCGAGCCTCAGGCTGGCGAGATTGCGGTGGGGAGGTTGTTTAGTGGTACCTTAAAGCCTGGACAGGAACTGTTTATTATTGACAGGAGGTCAAAGAACAGGGTTCAGACAGTAGGATTATACATGGGGCCAAGAAGAGTTGAAGTTTCTGAAATTCCTGCAGGAAATATAGTTGCAGTTATAGGGCTTAGGGATGCAGTAGCTGGCTCAAGTTGCTCAAGTATTGAAGAATTCATACCATTCGAGAGCATCAAACACTACAGTGAACCGGTTGTTACCATGGCTATAGAAGCAAAGAATCCAAGAGATCTTCCAAAACTTATAGAAATTCTACGAAGATTGGCCAAGGAGGATCCTACATTACATGTTACTTTAAACGAGGAAACTGGTGAACATCTGATAAGTGGCATGGGAGAACTACATTTGGAAGTTAAGGTAGAAAAAATTAGGAGAGAATATAACTTAGACGTTATTACCTCTCCACCAATTGTTGTTTTCAGAGAAACCGTAACAACGATATCTCCTACAGTTGAAGGGAAATCACCAAACAAACATAACAAATTTTACTTAGTTGTGGAACCTTTGCCAAGTGAAGTAATACAACTATTCAGAGAAGGAGAAGTTGACATGAAAATGGACAAACGAGAAAGAAGGAAGAAGTTACAAGATGCAGGTCTTGCTGGTGAAGAGGCTGCCGGGGCTGTGGAGTACTTCGAGGGTAATCTATTCTGTGACGTAACAAAGGGTATCCAGTATCTAAACGAGACCATGGAACTCATTTTGGAGGGGTTCAGAGATGCTATGCGTACCGGACCACTTGCAAAAGAACCTTGCATGGGTCTGAAAGTAAAACTAGTAGACTGTAAACTTCACGAGGATGCTGTGCATAGAGGGCCAGCACAAGTTATTCCCGCTGTTCGATCAGCAATCTTTGCGGCAATTCTACAAGCACAACCCACTCTTCTTGAACCATATCAAAAGCTCTTCATAACCGTTCCCCAGGATATGCTAGGAAATGTTACAAGAGAAATACAAGGTAGGAGGGGTCAAATAATTGAAATGAGAACGGAGGGGGATATGGTTACCGTAATCGCTAAAGCACCAGTTAAAGAAATGTTCGGTTTCGCAGGATCGATCAGAAGTGCAACTTCCGGTAAAGCTATATGGAGCACTGAACATGCAGGATTCGAACAAGTTCCGCAGGGTTTATTGGAGAATTTTATTCTAGAAGTAAGAAAGAGAAAGGGCTTGAAACTTGAAATTCCAAAAGCCGAAGACTTCATAAGTTAATTATTTTATAAAAATAAAAAATAGAAATAAATCACAAACCTTAAGTAAAGACTATGGCAAATATTCTTGGTGATAGATAATGCTAGTTTCTGGGGCTGAGTATATCGAAAGACTTAGAGGATACAAGCGAGAAATCTATATAGCCGGAAAGAAAGTCCAAGAAAACTTCGTTGACCATCCAAATGTTAAACCAACTGTAAATGCCATAGCATACACTTTCGAATTAGCTAAAATAAAGGATGAGTATTCCCCATTCTCGGATTTAGTTGGTGAAAAAGTTAATAGATTGAACTACGTAAACAAAACCCCAGAAGACTTAATCGCCAGGTTTGATTATCAAAGAGAATTAAGCATGAGATTGGCAACGTGCAATTATAGATGCACAGGATCTGATGCTATTAATGCTCTGTACTCAGCCACGAAATCGTTAGATGAGAGACTAGGTACAGACTACCATCAAAAATTCCTGAAGCTATTAAAAGAGATACAGAAAAAAGATCTTGCCTGTACAGCAGCTCTTACTGACGTTAAGGGGGATCGAAGTAAGAGACCAAAAGATGAAAGAGAGATGTTCGTTCACGTGGTCGATAAAAAAGAGGATGGAATAGTCGTTAGAGGAGCAAAAATCCATCAAAGTGGAGCCTTTGCAGCGGATGTAAACTTCGTTTTACCTACACAAACGTTCAGGGAGGGAGAAGAAGAATTTGCTCTAGCTTTCGCGGTATTGCCGGAGGATGAGGGTGTTAAATATATCCTTCAAAATACGGGTTGCCAAGCAAAATTTAGAGAGGGTGGAGCTTACGAAATGGGAAATCCAAAGTATGGAGACAGGATGACGTGTACAATCATATTCGACGACGTCTTCGTCCCATGGGAGAGAGTATTTATCTACGAGGACATTAAAGCTACTAGAGACACACTAGTTTACTTCGCAAACTCACATAGATGCGCTGGTGCTGCTTGTAAAGCTGGATTTATAGACTCCATGGCAGGAGCAGCAAATCTCATGATAAAAGCTAATGGGCTTGAGAAAGTTCCAGCTTTAAGGCAAAAAGTCAGCGAAATGATAGGGTTTGGAGAGGGAGTTTACGGGATAGCAATCGGCGCCGCAACAAAGGGTTATGATGCAAATGGTGCTTGGCATCCAAACCCATTACTCTCAAACGCTGGAAAACTAATTGGAGTGGAAGGATTCAGTAAATCTATTATGAATCTTGCGGAGATCGCAGGTGGAATTCCAGTAACAGCTCCTTCTGAATTCGATATGGAGAACGATGAAATCGGTGAACTCGTCAAAAAATACCTAAGAGGAAGTGAGAAATTTAGTTCTGAGGAGAGGCTAAAGATAATTAAGTTTATTGAATTCTGGGTGACAAGTTCTCACTATTTGGGTGCAATTCACGGTGGCGGTTCACCCGCAGCAGCGATTATAACTATGCAGTATTTCACCAACATGGAGGAGAAGGAGAAGGCCGTTAAGGATAATCTTAACATTAAATAAATTTTTATTAAGACCAAAAAACAAAAATCCTTAAATAAGTCGATCAATTCCAAAAACTTGTATGGCTACAGTTAGCCACATACACGTCCCCGAAGAACCGGTTATTCATATAGCTGCTGGTTTAGCGATTATACTCTTGCTAGTATTAATTCTGCCATTTAGGGTAAAAAAGGTCGAAGAGAATTTAGAACCATTCTTTTTAGTCATGGGCATATGTGCTGCAACAATTTCAGGAATATGGAGTAGGGAGCTCGTAATTTCTGCACTTAAAGCACCCATAAGTATCGGTGGATTACCGATTGGAATATTCCAAGTCGTTTTAATTGTGGGCCTGATAATTTATTTTTACAACAGGCCAATATACTCCGGTCTCATTAAACTTCAACAAAAGATTGGTTTACCGGCATTTGTTTTCATAATTGTATCCACGATGGGCTTGGTATCAAGTATAATTTCAGTAATTGTAACCGCGGTAATTCTGGCTGAAATAGTCGCTGCAACACCTCTTGACAAAAACAAAAGAACTGAATTTACGGTACTCGCCTGTTTTGCAGTTGGTATGGGTGCCGCTCTGACCCCAATCGGAGAACCTCTCTCGACCATCGCAGTAGCAAAACTTAACGCCGACTTCTTTTATCTCATCAGGCTTTTGGGCATATACATAGTTGCTGGAGTTATCGCGGTAGCGATATACACGACATTTAGAGTGGGCAAAACGAAGGAGATTGTAGAAGTAAAGCTACCGGAATACACGGAAACTTTAAGAACTGTAATTGTAAGGGCCATTCGAGTTTATGTTTTTGTATCAGCTCTAATCTTGTTAGGGGAGGGCTTTACACCTCTAATTGTATGGTACTTCACCAAGATACCTCCAGAAGCCTTATACTGGATTAATACCGTCTCCGCGATCCTAGATAACGCTACCCTAACAGCTGCTGAAATTGGACCTGCACTAACAGAATACCAAATTAGAAGTGCATTAATGGGGCTGATAATTTCGGGAGGTATGTTAATCCCGGGAAATATACCCAATATTGTAGCTGCAGGTAGACTAAGGATTACGATGAAAGAGTGGGCGAAAGTTGGTGTCCCTATTGGAGCGGTGATTATGCTGGTTTACTTCGTAATTTTACACTTTCCAACTTTAGTCACGCTAATCTAAGTTATGCAGATCAATACTGATTGGTTCTATGAAAAAATGAAATTAATTAAAATTTTTTCGAAGGAAGTCGATGTTGAAGAAGTCGCTGTTTGTTTACCACTTGAACAAAAAACTGCTGCAATGATTTACGAATTGTCTAAGCACACTAAGGTTATTCCAACCAAGCTTGATGACTATTCAACGAAAACTGAAGCTGTGAAGTGGTTAAATGAAAGGGGAATTGAAATTACTAGTAAAAGAGACGCTGCAAAGGCTAGTTATTTCATAGATTGTGCAGCCACTTTATCAAAAGTTGCCTTGAAAATAGGTAAAAAAGAAATAAACGTGGTTGAACTGACAAGAACCGGTGAGCTATATTTAAAGACTCTAAACGTACCGTTAAAAGCTATTTCAGTTGATTCCTCATTGCTCAAGGGTAAAGGAGAGAACACTTGTGGTACTGCATTCGGTCTAATCGATGCCTTATCGAGACTTAATATTTATTTACCCGGAAAGAAAGTCGTAATTTTGGGTTTCGGTAGGGTAGGAAAAGGATGTGCCAGAATCCTTAAAAAGCTTGGATGCATTGTGAAAATTCTTGAAATCTCTGAATTAAGAAAAATGGAAGCGATTTATGAGGGATTTGGGCTTACAAATGGTTTAGAAGATGCCGATATTATAGTAACTTGTACTGGAACTCGGTACGCGATAAATAAGAAAAAATTGGCAAATGTCAAGAATGGTGCTATAATTCTTAATCTCGGTGCAGAAAAAGAGATAGAAGTTAGCGGTAAGCTGGAATACGATTACGGTGCCATTAAAAAGTATAAATACAGAGGGGTGGAGTATTTTATAATCGCAAATGGTTATGCAGCCAATTTAGCAATTGGAAATGGTACACCCATCGAAATCATGGATAGAACCTTTTCTGCTGCTATATTGTCCTTGAATTATCTTAAATTGGATTTTAAAGGTGTTAGACCTTTGCCCAAGGAAATTGAGGAGAAAATAGCCAATGCAATTATAAACTTGCAAGAACGTTGATTATCGAAATTGTTGATTTTCTTGCAATGTCTGAATCACTACCTCCACCTAAAACTACAACTAATTTCCCATTAGATATTTTTGATGCAAGGTTCTTGAGAATTTCAGCTGTCCTGACATAGTCCTGTATTTCCAAACCCACGTCTCCATAGTCGCCCTTATGAGTATCATGTCCAAAGTACCAAAAAATAAGTTTTGGTGAGAAGCTTTCTACGATTTTGCAGAACTTCTTTACCAATTCAATATAATCGTTTCCAAAATAGGGCACATCTATTTTTAATCCATCGGTAGAAACAAAATCTCTATCACAAATACAATAGTGCAGAATTTCACTTGAATTAAATACAAGTTCTCTAGTTCCATCTCCATGGTGGGCATCCGTATCAATAATCGCAATTCGCATCTTTCCAAATTTTTCAAATAAATTGTAAATGCTCAAAACCACGTCATTAAAACAGCAGTAACCCCAGAAATAGTTTCTTCCCGCATGGTGACCGCCAGATCCAATATAACAAAAGGCATTACTGAGATCTCCTCTATAAACCATTTCTGCAGCTTTTACAACTCCACCAGCGGATCTCCAAGCAGTTGAACATAGACAATCCCTTTTTACATTCTCTAAAAGATTTGGAGTGTGCACTCTCAAAATAAGATTCTCATCAACGACTGGGGATTCAATAATTCTATAGTTTCTACTTCTTATATCATCAAATGCTTTAGGAAAGTCTTTAAGCCTACTACCCAAGGTAAGATAACTTCTCTTGCTAAAACTTTTATGATAGAAAATACCAGTTGGAGCTACCATCTCGGCTCTCTCTTCTCAAAAAATGCAGATATTCCCTCTATTGCATCTTTCGAGGATGAATATAGCGAAATAGCCTCAGTTGCAAAGGCTAACGCTTGGAAATCCTCCATATATAGCTGTTTATAGAAGAATTTTTTACCCGATTCTAGAACATTTAGACTGTATCTAGCGATCTTTTTCGCAAGTTCTCTTGTTTCAGATTCCAATTTATTTTCCGGAACAACTTTGTTTATCAATCCAAGTTTTAGTGCCTCAGAAGCCGTAATATATTCACCGGTAAATCCCATTTCAAAAGCTTTCTTCCTACCAATGCATCTACTAACAAATGTGATTGGTGTATAGCAGAATAGGCCGATTTTTACGCCAGGTGTGGCGAACAATGTATTCTCTGATGCTACAGCCAAATCGCATGCTGCAACAAGTTGACAACCAGCAGCCGTAGCAACTCCATGAACTTGTGCAATATAAGGCTGTGGCGCTCGTCTAATAGAGAGCATGACTTCATAACACTTCTTAAATAACTTCTCCACTTCCATGGGATGTTGATTCAAAATTTCATTTAGATCATGCCCAGAAGAGAAAACTTTTCCCGATCCCTTGATTACGACAACTCTTACTTTTCTTTCGGAAGAGACTTCATCAATTAACCTCTTTAATTCACTGAGAAGGGAGTAAGAGAGGGCGTTTCTTTTTTCAGGTCTGTTAAGTGTAATGTAACCCACTCTTTCGATTTGTGTATAATTTACGTTCTCCATGTTGTTCTACTATCTAAATCAACTTAAATTTTTTTTTAAATCTTCCTTATTACTTTCAAAGGCTTTTTGCTAGAGTAGGATACAAGTAAACCGGGATGTTGGTATTTCAAGAAGGAAATAGTAAATTAGCAGCTTTTCACCTAAACCTTAAAGATGAAGCTTTGATATAAGAGTTTTTTACAGTTAACAGTGAGAGCGGAATAGGCTTCTAAACTTAAGAAGATAATGAAAAAGATCAAAGAGAAGCATAAATTTTGAATTACCATGAGAAAATAGAAGCTAATACTCCAACAACATCATGAAGTTGGGATTAAATTAATAAAGCGTTCTAAGTACTATAGTGCCCCTAGCTAATGAACAATAGTAACGGTTCTTTTGAACTTAAGGGAGGGAATTGTAAGGATGGCAGTTACTTTGCTAAACTAATAACATAGCTGAGAGATCGCTTAATATTTGAAAATCTTACTATAAATAACGGAATAGAGAGGAATATGTACAATAAACTAATAACATACCTAACCAAAACACCGGGGAATATTAGTTGGACTAAAAATAAAGCTAACAGAGAAATTGCTTCAATGAAAGTCAATCTAAGATTCAATAATATCGATAAAGCAAACAGGGACTGAGCCGCCGTAAGAAAGATTTCCTCCGCCTGCCTCGTATCCAAAGGCAACGCTGAAATTCTAAATATGGATAAACTGTACACCAAACTTATGGTTCCAATTAACAAAGTCCACTGATTGACTTTCGCAGATATTAGAGAATTAATACCCGCTGTAACCCTTAGTCTATTTACAAAATACATTCCAACAACGAGTTCGGGGGCCTCGCTTGCAATTGGTGCAATCCATTGAACAATCAAATATTCATCCAACCCGAATTTCTTGGCTGTGTGGATTAATCCTTCCGAGAACCCTCCAACACTTACAAAAATGACAAAACCTGCATAGGTAAACATGATAAATAATAGAAAATGTCTCAGATTTTCACTAAATTTGCTGAGATATCTTGCTACACCCAGCATTTCAAATTTTTCACCTTTAGATTTAATTGCAAGGAATAAATAGAAGAAATATAGTGCTATAAAAAAAATGGAGTCAACGTAAGATATTTCGCTCCTCACTGGTATGGTGAATGCGTAAATCGTTGCAATTAATAAAACAAAGCTTTCAAGGTAAATTCCTTGATCAAGTATAATTAATTTTTTTCTTTTTTTAAACATAGCAAACATTGCTAGGGAACTCCATCCTATACCAATTAGTAATCTATTCGCACCTGTCATATTTGCCGTCGTGTAATGTATGTATTCACCACCGATTTTACCTGCTACCCATGCAAAGTAAGCATCAACTGCATATTCAGGTAAGACGACAAGTAATGCGACGAGAGCAAGACTAAAAGACCTAGGTAAATCGATTTCAGCTGTTTCAGCTGCCCATGAAATTAAAAATGCAGCAGCAATTATTGCTATTCCAGATAAAAATGCTTGCAAATGGGGGAGATAGGTGATTTTTAAGGCAAGAGACAAAATCCAAGGTAGCGTTAATAGTAGAACTATAATTATCTGAATTTTCTCCTTCAAAAAGCTCATGTTTCTGATTATGTACCGCATATTTAAACAATTGCCGGAATTGTTATTTACCCGAATTTCTTAAACTTGACTATGAGAAGAGACCTATTGGATATCCTTGCTTGTCCAATTTGCAAATCCGATTTAGAACTCATTGTCGAGCAAGAGGATGAGGAGGAAATAATATCTGGAAAGTTAATTTGCAAAAAATGCAAGACTGTTTATCCAATTGAAGATGGAATACCGAATATGCTTCCACCGGAGTTGAGATCGTGAAGTACATTGTTGTCACTGGAGGAGTTATGAGTGGTCTAGGGAAGGGCATAACTGCTGCCTCGATTGGAAGACTTCTCGTCGAAATGGGATACAAGGTTGTTCCAATTAAGATCGATCCTTACATTAATATAGATGCCGGTACAATGAATCCATTTCAACATGGGGAAGTTTACGTATTAAAGGATGGCACAGAAGTAGATTTGGATCTTGGTCATTATGAGAGATTTATTGGAATAGAGTTGAGTGGTGAACACAACATTACAACAGGTAAGATTTACAAGAATGTTATCGAAAAGGAGAGGAGAGGTGAATATCTGGGCCAAACAGTTCAAATAATTCCCCATATTACCGATGAGATTAAAGGTTGGATAAGAAAAGTTGCTAAGAGTAGCGGAGCTGAAATTTGCTTAATTGAAATTGGTGGTACTGTTGGAGACATTGAAGGTATGCCCTTCTTGGAAGCTATAAGACAAATGCACAATGAAGAAAAGGATGAAGATTTTGCGTTAGTCCACGTAACTCTTATTCCTCTTGATTCCGGCGGTGAACAGAAAACTAAGCCAACACAACATAGCGTCAAGGAACTTCGAGAACTTGGACTTCATCCGGACGTAATCGTGGGAAGATGTAAAGAAAGATTAAGGGAAGCTACAAAGAGAAAGATATCCTTATTCTGTGATGTCCCGGTTGAGGCAGTAATAAGTAATGAAGATGCGAATGACATATATGAGGTTCCGCTAATTTTTAAGAGGGAGGGATTAGACAAATATTTGATAAAAAAATTAGGACTAGAGTGGAGAAAAGCTAGCAATGAGTGGGAAAAAATTGTAGAGAGATCAAAAAATATTAGAGAGGAGGTATCGATAGCAATCGTTGGGAAATACATAGATGTTAGAGATGCATACCTAAGCATTAGAGAGGCCCTGAAACATGCCGGGATTCAAGTTGGATGTAAAGTAAATTGCATATGGGTAGATAGTGAGGAAATTGAGAAAGAGCAAAAATTTGAATGCAAATGTGACGGAATTCTCGTCCCGGGAGGTTTTGGGAAAAGAGGAGCTGAGGGTAAAATAAGAGCAATCAGTTATGCTAGAGAGAACAATGTTCCATTCTTGGGAATTTGTTTTGGCTTTCAATTAGCGGTAATAGAGTTTTCGAGGAATGTTGTAGGACTTAAAACTGCAAATAGTAGTGAACTCTCCGAAACCGAACATCCAGTAATCGATCTACTTCCTGAACAGAGGAGAGTTGAAGACATGGGTGGAACCATGCGATTAGGTGAGATAGAGGTCACCATAAAACCTAAAACCTTAGCCTACAAGCTTTATAAGAGTATGAAAATTTATGAGCGACATAGACATAGATACGAGGTGAATCCCAAATACATACCCATGATAGAAGAGAACGGACTAACATTTAGTGGCCACTCGGATAATGGGAAGAGAATGGAAATAGCTGAATTAAATGACCATAGATTCTTCTTTGCAACTCAGTTTCATCCCGAATTTAAATCAAGACCTTACCTGCCCTCTCCACCGTTTATTGGCTTTGTTGAAGCTGCGTTAAAATACAAAAGTGAGAAACATGGATCCTAAACGTTTTGTAGAAAATGCAATACAGGAAATAAGAAGAATTGTTGGTCCCAAGAAAAAAGCTATAATCGCGGTTTCGGGCGGTGTTGATAGCTCAGTGTGCGCTATTATTGCAAATAAAGCTATTGGAGAAAGGTTAATTCCAGTTTTTGTTGATACGGGGTTAATGAGAGAAGGAGAAGCGGAGAGAGTCAGGGAAATCTTTGGCCCTATGGGTCTAGTTTTCGTCGATGCCAAAAAAAAGTTTTTTGACGCATTAAAAGGAGTTTTTGATCCCGAAGAGAAAAGAAAACGAATTGGAAAGCTCTTTGTGAGAATATTTGAGAGTATTGCCGAAAAAGAAGGTGCTGAATACTTAATTCAAGGAACAATATATCCAGACATAATCGAGAGCAAAGGAGGCATAAAAAGTCACCATAATGTTGGCGGTTTTCCATCAAAGTACAGATTTAAAGGTGTTATTGAGCCACTGAGGGATTTATATAAAGATGAGGTGAGAGAAGTTGCGAGGTTCTTGGGCTTACCTAAAGAGATATCCGAAAGAATGCCGTTTCCAGGTCCAGGATTGGCGGTAAGGATAGTCGGAGAGGTTACCCCAGAGAAGGTTGAGATTGTTAGGAAAGCTAATAAAATTGTTGAGGAGGAAATGGAAAACCTAGAAAAGTGGCAATGCTTTGCTGCACTCATAGGAAGAGCTACGGGCGTGAAGGGCGACACTAGAGTCTGGGGATACATAATATCAATTCGTGCAGTTTCCTCCAGAGATGGGATGACTGCAGAGCCCCTGAACATAGACTTTAATAAACTTAGAAAAATAGCGCTCAGAATTACTGGTGAGATTCCTGAAGTTTCAAGAGTTGTTTATGATATCACTCCAAAACCTCCAGCAACGATTGAGTACGAGTAGGCTAACCGTACTCAAATCTTCTTAACCGGGAGTATAACTTTAATTACAATTCCGAAATGGAAAGAAAGGTACCTTACACAAAAGTAAGAAATTATTAGCGATCGCTTACGGCAAATATAGGTATAGAAAAATTTGTAAGTAGGAGTAATAAAGTAAAGAGATAGAATCAATACAATGCTATCTTACTAATTGAGGGGCTAACGAGGTTATAGTGGAACTGTAAACTGGGAGGAGGATATGTTAATCGCAATTGAAGGAATAGATGGATCAGGAAAGACAACTATTAGCAAATACGTAGCTGAACTTCTTAGGAGGAAAGGATACGATGTTGTAATTCTAAGAGAACCTAGTAATAGTAAATTCGGTAGAATAATCAGATCTCTTGAGACTAGGTTATCAGTTGACGAAGAACTTAAATTTTTCTATTTAGATAGGATTGAAAACGTAAAAAACAACATAATACCTGCCCTATCTAATGGCAAAGTTGTTGTAATGGACAGGTACTACTTTTCAAACATCGCTTACCAATCCGCCAGAGGGATCGATGGTAGCTTTATTAGAAAGCTAAATGAAAAGATAGCCCCAAAACCCGATTTAGTAATTTTACTAGATGTAAAACCTGAAATCGCTTTAGGTAGAATTAGTACAAGAAAAAAAAGAACACCTTTTGAGGAATTAGATTATTTAAAAAAAGTTAGGGAGAAGTTCTTGGAACTATCACACGAAGAGAACGTTGTCATCATTAATGCAAATGAGGATTTAGAAGAAGTTAAAAAAAGGGTTAAAATCGTTCTTTGTAGTTTTCTGTCCAAATAATCCTTGTTGGAGTGAGTATTACATCCACTTTAACATCGTGACCCTCACATAAATAACTAAAATCGTCAAAAACTTGTACATCGTGCGCAACGACTACGTATAGCGTATTATCGTTTATCAGCTTATTCTCTCTAAGTATTTTATATTCTTTGTCACCAAAACCACTACCCTTTCCTATTCTATTTCCAAGAAGGTCAACTGCGACACAACCCTGGACAAAGAAGTCTAATGTCCCGTCTAAATCACTTAATTTTACGTGTTTACCAAATTTTGCCATGATTCTGATACTTGGCTTTATGTACTTATCTAGTAATCTGAATTCTGACATTTTTGGTAACGCCACAAGCAAACTTTTACCATCTTCTAAGATTATTTCTCTCAATCTAAACAAGACTCCATCAGGAGCTGAAAAGAAGAAATTAGAAGAATTGTAAGTGTCAAGATTCCTAATTTTACTACAAGCTCTCCAAGCTCCAAAGAAGTTTGGTATTCTACCATGCGGTCTCGGAAAACAGATTCCATTTAATTTCTCCCATATGTAATTTCTAAGATGCTCCTTGCTACTGAACATTTAGAAGGATCTTTATTAGGTCTTTATCTCTGACCATTCCAATCAATCTGTTTGAGGAATCAAGAACGGGAATATGGTCGACGTCACTGCTAACCATCTTTTTTGCACATTTCGAAACATTGGTTTGGGGATAGACAAACTCAGGCTTTTTCATAAAGTTCCTAACAGGTTCTTTTGGAAGTTTTACTACGCTCACCTCAAAGTATTTAACGGTATGATCTCTAACAGCATCCCAACTCCAGGAATCATCTGTATCACTTGATGAAGAATAAGCCCTTTGTTCTATAAACTCTTCAATTAAAGTCTCAGTTAACATGATTTTCTCGTCTATAATTCCCACAAGTTCGTTCTCGCTATTCAAGACTCCGCATAATTCTGAATTACTTAACCTCATGATTTCCCCAACAACATTGAGGGGGTCATCTTCCCACACACATACAATGGAGGGAGTAATAAATTTCTTAATTGGGGTGGCTATATTCATTTCAGCTATTTTTGCTATTATATCCCGAACGGTTATAATCCCCGCTAATTTACCTTCATGGAGTACGGGGAGTCTTCTAAATGGGGTCGATGTTAGAATTTCAACAATTTTGGTAACCGGTGAGTCTATATTTACGGTAACTGGATTTGGAGTCATGAGCAATGCTAGCTGATCTTCGTCTATTTTTCTCAGTATATCCTTTCTAGTTACTATTCCAACCAATTTACCTTTTTTTAAAACAGGAACTGCTGAGATACCATATTCCTTAAACAACTCAAGAACTTTCTCTCTAGTACTTGGAAGAGATATAGAGATCACATTTGGATTCATAATGTCAAATGCTCTCATCATTTTCGGCACGTTCAATTAGGATAAATAACTTTTTCCCCCTTATTTGGATAGCTCTAGCAAAACTTAAATCTAGCTAAAAAAATCCAAGCCCATGTTTAAAAGGAGGATGACACCGAAAATGGTTTTTCTAACATCAGGTGTAGGTCGCCATAAAGATGAATTATTAAGTTTTGAAATGGCTTTGAGGAGTGCAGGAATTGAAAAATTCAATTTAGCCCAAGTTAGTAGTATAGTACCACCAAAATGTAAGTTAGTTAAAAAAGAAGTGGGAATCAGGAGACTAAGACCGGGACAAATTGTACACTGTGTTATGGCAAAAATGACTAGTGACGAGAAAGGAAGAGAAATATTCGCAAGCATAGCACTAGCCGTTCCGATGGATGGTAGAACTATTGGTTACATTGCGGAACAATCAGGTATGTGGAAAGAAGGAGCAGATAAAAGAACAGAGAACTTGGCTGTTGAAATGCTCAAAAATTCGACTAAAGGTAAAATTAAAACTGCAAGTACAACTATTAGAGCTAAAGTAGAGGATATTACAACTACCGTGGCTGTTGCAGTTTTTGTTCTATGAAAGCTTTACCAGATCAATGCGGCTAATATAGCTAAAACATACCGAAAGAACTTACACTCCTTAAAAAGTGATTAAAAAGTACAACGGCCTGTCTTTATTGGTAAAATTAATATAGCCTGTAGCCTTGAAATATGGCTAATTATGCATGTGCCTTGGAGGCGTGTAGCCTCTTGGCACTGTATAGC
>Ga0190363_1000554_pt1 | contig 22220 bp, 18 predicted proteins | sample 48721867_MG_FD_161272 | JGI IMG/M metagenome (GOLD analysis project Ga0190363, IMG submission 161272) | Hydrothermal vent microbial mat bacterial communities from Southern Trench, Guaymas Basin, Mexico - 4872-18-6-7_MG | ecosystem: Environmental > Aquatic > Marine > Hydrothermal vents >... | reverse complement strand
AGAAGCCTCTTTACCTCCTCCGTCCTCTCCTGGGGGACGATGAGGGTCCTTCCTCCTGCCCTCACCACCACGAGGCCCTTAACCCCTATGAGGGCCACCTGCTCCTCCTCGTCTTCACAGAAGACCAGATTCCCCGAGGCATCTAAGGTCAGGAGCTTACCCCTGTAAAGGTTTCCCTCACCGTCCTTTTCCAGGTACTCCTTCAGGGCGAGCCAACCCCCTACATCGCTCCACCGAAAAGAGGCTGCTACACAGCGGACCCTCTCCGCCCTCTCCATCACGCCGTAATCTATAGAGATGGGATCGATGGAGGAGAAGGCCTCCTCAAGTCCCCCTTCCCATCCTTCCCTTCCGTAGTACTTCATGGCCTGTTGCAGGGCCTGCAGATGACCGGGGAGGCATCTCTCGATCTCTTCAAGGATGACCGTGGTCCTCCAGGCGAACATCCCGGAGTTCCACAAGAAGCGACCGCTTCTGAGGTACTCCTCTGCGGTCTCACGATCCGGCTTCTCCTTGAAGGTCATGACCTCATAGTGTTCGATCCCGCCGTCCTCCAGCACCATCTTCCCCAACTCGAGGTAGCCATAGCCTGTGGCCGCATAGGTAGGCCTTATCCCGAAGGTATAGAGAACCTCCTCATCTCTGGCCGCCCTCAGGGCAGAAAGGGCCGTCTTGTGGAAGAGTTCCAGGGGCTCTATTAAGTGGTCGGCCGTGAGGACCAACATGAGGGGGTCTCCGAAGCGCTCCCGGCAGATCAGGGAGGCGAGGGTGATGGCCGCTGCCGTATCCCTCCTCAAGGGCTCTCCGACTACATTTATCGGCGGGACCTCGGGAAGCTGCTCCATTACCAGCGGCAGGAAATTCCTGTTGGTCAGGACGAGGACGCGCTCTGGAGGAGCCAGTCCTGAAACCCGCTCATAGCTCATCCGCAAAAGGGACCTGTCCCCGAAGAGGCTGAGGAACTGCTTCGGTCTCTTCTCCGTACTGAGGGGCCAGAAGCGGGTTCCCGCCCCACCGGCCATGATGACGGCCACCAGATCCAACCCCTCAATGACGCCCGTAGTCATCCTCGATCCTTTCGATGTCGTCCTCTCCGAGATAATCTCCTCTCTGGATCTCGATGAAGACCAGTTCCTCCTCCCCGGGGTTGAAGATCCGATGGGCAGCCCCCACAGGGATGTCCACCGATCCACCGGCCCGAAGGGGAATATCACGCCCATTGAGGGTCACCACCGCTTCTCCCTGGACCACATACCAGTGCTCCTCCCGGTGGTGGTGCCTCTGGAGGCTGAGGCGCCTTTGGGGAAATACCACGATCCGCTTCACCTTATAGCGGGGAAACTCCGCAAGGACCTGATAATACCCCCATGGCCGGTGATCCTCTTCCTTTATCTTTCCTACCAAGATCCCCTCCTACCCTTTTGATACCATTTTACCACAACTTCGGCTTGACTTCCTTTTCGTCCCGGATTAAAAGGTGGAAGAATATTTGCGAGAAAAGTCCAAAAGGGTTTCCCGTGGATAGGGAAAAGGAGTTCAGAGAGGTATTGAGCAGCCTTTACGATAAGCTCTCTTCCCTCAAGGGAAGTAACATCATTGTGGGAATCCCCTTTCTCGGGACCCCCGATGAGATGAGGACCCTGAGGAGGGTGGTCGAGATCACCCGGGAGGGCTTCGGAAGATTTTTCCCGGAAGTGGAACTTTCCTTCATTTTTGCAGGTTCTGAGGGGGGAAATCGCTTTCTCCCCAGGATAGAGGGGATCATTGCGGAGGGGGGGATCAGGGGGATCTGTTACACTCTGAAGAGGGGTATAGACGGAAAGGGATGGGCCTTCCGTTCCTTCCTCGAGATCGCAAGGCTCCTCGACGCGGACCTCATCCTCATGCCCTCGAACCTCCTGAGGAGGAAGAAAAAGGGATTGCAACCCGAATGGATCTACTCCCTCTACAGGCCTCTTCAATTGGGGTATGAATTCGTCCTTCCGGTGTTCAACAGGCCCCCTGAGGGGAGGAGATTGACCGACCATTTCATATCTCCCCTGATCATCTCCCTTTACGGATATCGGCTCAAGGAGCCCATAGGAGGAATTTACGGGATCGGGAAAGGCGCCCTGAAGCACTTTCTCGGCGAGGAGGAACTCTTCTCGGAAACCGATGTGGGAGGCTACGGGATAGATATCTTTTTGACCCTAAAGGCGATCGTTGAAGGTTTGAGCATCTGCCAGGCCAATCTCGGCACAAAGTTTCAGCTTCCACCAGCCGGAAGCTTTGCCGTCAGGTTGAGGCAGATACTGAACACGATGATATACCTCATAGGCCGCACTTCCGCCTGGTGGATCAGGTGGGGAAGGGTGATGAGGGCGGAACCACCCTTCTTCGGGAATCTCCTCCAGGAGCCCCTACCCTCCTACATCACCTTGGACCTTCCCTTCGAGATCAAGCGGTTCAAGATGGACCTGGAACGCTATAAGGAATACCTCTACAAGAGGCTATTCCCTCCTTCCCTCTACGAGAGGCTCCTGGATCTCTCGTTGAAGAACGGTAAAACCTTCTACTTCTCCCCCGCCGACTGGGCCGAGTGTGTCTACATCCTGATCCTCGCCTATTTCTTCCAGAAAGAGATCCCCAAACAGGACATCCTCGAAAGCCTCCTCATCCTCTATCGGGCCAGGCTGGCCACCTTCTTTAAGGAAGTGCGCGAACTGGACGATGAAATAAGGAGGCTGGAGGCGGAGAGGCTGAGAGAGGTACAGATAGCCGAGTTTGCGAAAAGGAGGAATCCCTTTGAGAAGCACTGGAGAGAGGGGAAGCTGATCTACAAGGCCCCTGTTGAAAGGGTCCTCTTGGAATTCCTCCCCGACGTTCCCCTCAACCTCCCCCGCGAGGTCCAGGATCAGAGGGGAAACCGGGTGAGGGTATCGGAGATATACGAAGAGGTAATCGCTCACATTGATGAGAAGGCGGAGGAGTTCCTCCCCCCCTACCAGCCAGTAACCTTCCTGGAGAAGACCCTCACAGAGGTGAACGAAGCCCTCAAGGAGAGATTAGGAGGGGACATATACTCGGTGGGCGGCGTGAGGGCCCTTGTCGAGAAGATCTTCGATGAGCTTCCGGACGCCAGGAAGGAAGGGTTCTTCCTGGATCGGTGGAGGATAGAGAGGTTCCTCGAAGGAAACGTCCCTTACAGCCTCCTTGAGCTCATCGGGCAGAGGGATCTGGAGGGGGCCCTGAAGCGAAACGATCCTGCCGATCTCCTCATTATGTCCTTCTTCACGGAGGGTACTGACTTTCACGAGAGGTTTTGGGACTGGTTCAGAAACGCTCGAGCAGACTGGTTCACCCCTTCTCCAAAGGGGTTCCTCATCCGCGAGAGAAAGAACTTCCCTCAATGGGTCCAGTCGAGGGGGGAACCATCAGAGGCAGAGCTGCTCTGCGGCAAGATCCTCATAACCCCTTACCCAAGAGCCGCTGAAATAGAATTCCCTTATCTTCTTTACCTTTCCTTGATAGCGAAGCTAAACGTGGAGCTGGAGATCTTCTCCGAGGACTGGAGGAAGTTCTCCCAGGAAGGGCGCTTTGCCGAAAAGGTGATGAACTCGCTGAGACAGCGATGGTCAAAGGACCCTCTCTCTGCCCATGAGGTCTTCGAAGCCTATGTGAACGAATGCTCGGTGAGGAGGATTGGGGCCTCTCCCCTCCTCCAGGAGGTCCTGGGAAAACTCCTTGAACTTTATTACGTGGTTTACAGGAGAGATGGAACCCTCCTCACCTTAGGGTTTCCCTCCTGGGCCATTTATAGGACTTGGGGAAGGAAGGGGGTCCCATCCAAGGGGTTCCTGAGCGGCAAGACCAAAGTGGAACAGCGCTGGTTCGTCCGGGAGATCATTTCCAGGGTTACCGAAGTGATGGGCATCGGTGACCGCGACTATCTCTATGAGAAAATCAGAGAAATAAGGGGAAAAGGAAAGGCAGCCCAAAACCTCGCCATCGAATTGGGACTTTTTCCCCCTATTTCCGTGGACAGGGAGAATCTCCCTGTCCTCTTCTCCCCTCCGCCAACCCCTGAGGACGTGAAGGGGTTAACCCAGAGGATGGGGGCCCTCCTTGAATCATTGCCCCACCAGCCCACCGTTGAGGATTTCATCACCAGGCTCCCCCAGTCCCTGCGCCCTGCTGAGGAGCAGATTGAGGAAGTGAGGCTCTATGCCGAAAGGCTGCGGGGGCTGGAAATCACCCATGTGAATTCTACCCGTCTGGGGGGAGGGGTGGCGGAGATCCTCCACTGGCTCGTCCCCCTCATGAACAGCATAGGGATAAGGACAAAGTGGCTGGTCATAAGGCCTCAAAATCCAAAGGAGTTCTTCCCGGTGACCAAAGCCTTCCACAACGCCCTCCAGGGGGCAGAGATCCCCCTGAGTGAGGCCATGAAGGAGATCTACCTTTCAGAATCGGAGCGCCTCTTCAGGGAGCTCAGCAGAAGGGGGGAATTGAGAGGGGATGTGATCATCTGTCACGATCCACAGCCCCTGGCCACAATCTCACAATTCGACGGAAAGAAGGTATGGCGAGCCCATATAGACCTGTCTTCCCCCAACCGGGAGTTCGTCCGCTTCCTCCTCCCCTTCGTCGAGGAGTTCGACGTCGCCGTCTTCCACTTCGGGGATTTCGTCCTCGAAGAGTTGAAGGGGAGGCTCCCCATCTACCTCATACCAGCGGGGATCAGCTTCCTGACCCCGAAAAACGTGGAGCTCCCCCAGGGATTCTGTTCATACGTGCTCGAAAGCCTGGGGATAGACCGGCAGAAGCCCATGGTGCTCCAGATCTCCAGGTTTGACCGCTTCAAGGATCCGAGGGGCGTGGTGGAGGCCTTCGAGAGGGCAAGGACGGAACTGGCCAGGGAGGGGATAGAGATACAGCTCGTTTATGCAGGCAACATGGCCCGTGACGATCCCGAAGGGGGGAAGATCCTCTCCGAGCTCATCGGCGAACTGGGGGCGAAGAAAAGGCCTATGCCCAAGAGGCCCTTGATCCCCAAATCGGTGGTATGGGCGGTAGGAGATCCACCCCACATATTCATCGTCAACCTGGGCGCCACACCCCTTACGGAAAACAGCTTGGTGGTCAACGCCCTTCAGAGATCGGCCACCATCGTGCTCCAGAAATCCCTAAGGGAAGGCTTGGGCCTTACCATCCTCGAGGCGATGGGAAAGGGCAGGCCCGTAATAGTGGGCAACGTGGGAGGACCTGCCCATCTGATAAAGGAAGACGGGATGTATGGATATGGCGTGGGATATAAGGACGCCAAGGGAAACCTGGTGTATACCGCTGAGGAGACGGCAGGGAAGATCCTGCAATGTTTTGAAACCCCCATGAGGACTATGGAGATGGCAAGGAGGGCCCAGCGGAACGTGGCCCTCAATTACTCCGCCATTCGCCATCTGCTGGACTACCTGAAGTTGCTGGACGACCTGGTGAACGGCCCTTCCCTTTCACCGAAGGTGAGTGGACCCAACTTTTACCCCATCTGATCCCTGCTCAGGTCCTGCAGGAGGGAGCGAATTTCGGTATAAGAAGTGACGTTGAAGCGGCTCTTCGAGGGTCCCAGTCCCACCCTTATGGAATACGCCTTTTCTGGCAGGGCGGCGAAGAGGTCCTCATCGGTCCAGTCATCTCCCACGGCCAAGATAAAGTCCCATTCCTCCTTTGAGATCCAGCGCATGGCGGCCTTCCCTTTATTTATCCCGAGGTTCTTTATCTCCACCACCTTGCTCCCTTCCAAGACCCCGATGTCCAGATTGGCCGTGAGGTGAAAGAGGGCGTCCCTCAGTTCCCGTGCCCTCACCGAGGCGAGCTCTGGGTCGGCTCGTCGGTAATGCCAAACCAAGGAGAACTCCTTCTCCTCAATGAAAGAACCAGGGGTCCTGTCCATGTAGGACTCCAGTATGGGGCGAATCTGCTCCTTCCAGTCGCTTTTCATCGGTTCAATGAGCTCCCATTCTCCCCCCTTCTCCTTTATCCAGACTCCATGCTCGGCGATAAGGCTCACGTTAAGTCCCCCGAACCACCGCTCTATGCTCTCCTTGTCACGCCCGCTCACGATCACCACCTCGGTGCCCCGGTCCTTGGCTATGGTCTCGAGGGTTTTTAAGAGGGCGCCATCGGGTTTGGCTCCGTTGGGCTTCTCGGAAAAGGGTATCAGGGTGCCGTCATAGTCGAGGAAGATGAGCCTCCTTTCACTCCGGCGGTAATCGTCGATCAGCCGCTCCAATACCTCCTGGGTGAGCCTCCTGGCGGCGAACTCCTTCTGGAGGTCCTTTGTCCCCTCCAGCTTCTCCATGAATTCTGTGGCCCACCGGATCACATTATATCTCCGGAGCCTCCTCTGCATGATCTTGTTGCGGGCCACCTGCTCCTCCTCTGACATCTCCAGTGCTTCCCTCAGGGCCTCGGCCACCTCCTCCTCGTTGTTGGGATTGACGGTGATCGCCTCTCCCAGCTCCTTGGCCGCTCCCGCCATTTCGCTCAAGATAAGGACCCCCCTCCCGTCGGTCTTGGTGGCGATGAACTCCTTGGCGATCAGGTTCATACCGTCCCGCAAGGGGGTGACGAGGGCCACATCGGCAACGCTGTAAAGGGCCACCAGGTTGGGGAAGGCGAGAAAGCGATAGAGGTACCAGATAGGGGACCAGCCTATGGTGCTGTACTTCCCGTTTATCCTGCCGATCAGCTCGTCCACTTCCCTCTTGAGCATCGCGTAATGTTCCACCCCTGTCCGGGAGGGGACGGCCACCAGGATGAGGGTGATCTTCTCGATGTATTCAGGGTATCTCTGCAGGAATATATCAAAGGCCTCCAGGCGCTTCGGTATCCCCTTGGTGTAATCGAGGCGATCGATGGAGAGGACTATCTTCCTATCCCCCACCTTCCTCCGGATCCTCTCTATTTCCCTCTTCACGCCCCTCTCTGTGGCCCCCTGCGCAAACTTCTCGAAGCTTATTCCCATGGGAAAAGCATCTACCTTTATCACCCGATCAGACGTGGTGATCTGCCCGAGGGCGTGCTCATACCCCAGGAGCCTCCTGATGCTGTCAAGGAAATACTGAACGTAATCATACGTGTGAAAACCGATAAGGTCTGCCCCCAGGAGGCCCTTAAGGATCTCGATCCTCCAGGGGAGCAGCCGAAAGACCTCAAAGGACGGGAAAGGTATGTGCAGGAAGAAACCTATCTTTGCCTCGGGAAGCCTCTCCCTCAGGAGCCCTGGCAAGAGCATCAGATGATAGTCGTGAATCCAGATGGTGTCGTCCTTGCCCGCTACCCTCAGGACCTCATCGCAAAAGAGCTCGTTCACCTTCCGGTAGGCCTCCCACAGCTTCTCATTGTATTCGGTGAACTGAGTGAAGTAATGAAAGAGGGGCCATAAGGTGCGGTTACAAAAACCATCATAAAACCCCTCCACATCCCCTTCAGTGAGGAAGACGGGAAAACAACTTTCGCTTCGCAAGCGACCCCTTATTCGCTCCTCATTCCCTTCAATCCTTTCGGCAGCGATTCCGGGCCATCCCACCCACTTCCCGTCAAAGGACCTGTAAAAGGAGCCCAGCCCCGTAGCCAGGCCGCCCACGCTCGCCTTGAAGTAAAGCCTTTCCTGCCCTTTAGCGACCGTGATGGGAAGTCTGTTGGAGACGATTAAAAAACTGGACACCCCCTTTGTCCCCCAGACAAAAATATTTTTTTAAAATTTTACAACTAATTCCACGCGGTCGCAAGGAGCCAGGGGGGAAATTTCTCCTCCGTCACTCTTCCTTACTTACGGTAGGAAGCGGAGGTTCGGGGATGCCCTCCCGCCGCTTCCCCTCCGTCACCTTTGGGGCCTCGGGGGCGGGAGGATGGGGCCTCTTCAGACCCCAGCGGACAAATACCGCCTCCCCCTTCAGGAGCTGGATGGCCAGGGCGGGGTCCACCCCCTTTGGACATGCCTCAGAGCATGCCCCGGCAAAGTGACAGTGCCACAGGCCCTCAGGAGAGCACGCTACCTCCATCCTCACCTCCCAGCCGCCGTCGCGGCTGTCGGTCGTGTAGCGGAAGGCCTGGGCTAAGGCCTGAGGGCCGAAGTACTCCTCGTCTGTGGCCACGGTTGGGCAAGCGGCATAACAGAGCCCGCACTTTATGCAATAGGCGAACTGTAAATAGGCGTTAAGTTCCTCAGGGCTCTGAAGGAGCTCTCCCTCGGGTTCGTCCTGACGGATGATGTACGGCATGAGGGAGCGGTGTTTCTCGAAGAAAGGGGAGAGATCAGGGACTAAATCCTTTATCACCCGATAGTTGGGCAGGGGCTTCACCTCGATCAGATCCGATTCCAGCTCCAGTATCTGGGTCTGGCAGGCGAGCCGGGGTAGGCCGTTGATGAACATCCCGCAGGAACCACAGATGGCCATCCGACAGCTGAACCGGTAGGAGAGGGTAGCATCGAGGTTGTCCCGGATGTAATGGAGCCCCTCAAGTACCGTCATCCCCCGTCTCACCGGGACCCGATACTCCTGCATCCTCGCCCCGCCCCCGTCAGGGGAAAAGCGATGGACCCTGAAAAGGACCTCCTTTACTATCTCCTCACCGAACACCTTCCCTTCCCCGGCCATCTTTCCCCTCCTATGATACTGAAGAAGCGGCTATAACTATATAGGCCCCGTAAAGGAAGAGGGCCAGTCCTGCCAAAAAGATGATCCAACCCAGGGGCTTCCCTACCCTCCTCAACCCCTGGAGCTCCAGCAGGATATTCCTGAGCCCATAGAGGCCATGATAGAGCCCTGCGGCAAGGATGACCAGATAGATGAAGGGGAAGAAGAACCCCTTGCCCCGCGAAAGGACCGCACCCCAGCTTGTGGGCTCCTTGACCCCCATGATGGCATCGAGGTGCATTACCCCCATGTGAATCCCCAAAAAGACGAGGACGATGATCCCTGTTAAAAGGTGTAAAGACCAAAGGGTTACCTCTCTCATCTCTTCCCTCCTTAATCAATGAGCGACCACGAAGAAATCGTATCCTCCCAGAAGGAGGAGGATGACGACTATCCCCATAAGGACCAGAAAGAGGGGACGTCCCCTGTCCAGGGATATGCGGTAAGGGTAGACGGGCCTTGCCGGCTTCCCCAGGGTGAAACCCAGCTCCGCGAGGATGAGTCTTATCCCATTTAAAGCATGAAAGACGAAGGCCGAAAAGACCAGGTACTCGCCGAAGTGAAAGAGGGGGCGAGAGAAAGAGGCCATAAGCCCTTCCCAGGCTCCCTGTCCCTTGAGGCGGACAGAGGAGAAGAAGATATGCAGGATGAAGTAGAGTAGCAGTCCGAGTCCCGTTATACGGTGCAGGGTGTATGCGTAACGCTCCAACCCGTAACGGCCCGCATAGACCCACCCCCTGATCCCTATCCTTCCTCCCACCTTCTCGGCCATGGCTCCCCTCCTAATATTTCCTCTCCACCGGCTTCCAGGTGGTGATCACCACCGGCTTGTACTCCAAACGAGGCCCCTCTGGGGTGAAGAAGGCGAGGGTGTGCTTGAGCCACCCTTCGTCGTCCCTCTTGGGGAAGTCCCTCCTGGAGTGGGCGCCCCGGGACTCCTCCCTGGCCAGGGCCCCCGCCAGAAGGACCTCAGCCACATCTATCAAGTTCTCCGTCTCCAGGGCATTTATCAGGTTGGTGTTATAAGCCCTTCCCTTGTCCTCAACCCTTATCTCCTTGAACCGCTCCCTTATCTCCCTGACCTTCCTCAATCCCTCCTTCAGCCCATCGCCCGTCCGGAAGACCCCCGCTGCCTCGATCATCGTCTCCCTCAACTCCTGACGGAGCTGATAGAGGTTCTCCTTCCCGTCCCTCCCCATCAAATCCTCAAAGATCCTCCTCTCCTCTTCCCTCACATGATCCTCTGGCGCCCTGGGCACATCCCCTGCCTCCCCGACATACTTGGCCGCCTCCCTTCCAGTTATCGCCCCCCAGGCGAGGCACTCGGCCGTTGAGTTGGTCCCCAAGCGGTTGGCGCCGTGGAGCCCGGTGCAGGCCGCCTCCCCTGCGACCCATATCCCCTCGACCCGGGTCTTTCCGTTGATGTCGGCCTCGATCCCTCCCATGGAGTAATGGGCCACAGGCCTCACCGGGATCGGCTCCTCGATCGGGTCAAGCCCGAGAAAGTGCATGGTCACCTCCCTGATCAGGGGGAGGCGCTCCAGGATCCTCTCCCTGCCCAGATGACGCAGGTCCAGATGAAGGTAATCCAGTCCTCCCGGTCCCTTGAACCCCCGTCCCTGCTCGATCTCGGTCATCATCGCCCGGGAGACCACATCCCTGGGGGCGAGCTCCATCCTCTCAGGGGCATAGCCCTCCATGAAGCGCTCCCCTTTATTGTTCAGGAGATACCCTCCCTCTCCCCGGCAGGCCTCGGTCATGAGGATCCCGCTGGGCACAAGGCCCGTGGGATGAAACTGGAGGAATTCCATGTCCTGAAGGGGAATCCCCGCCCGATATGCCAGGGCAAGGCCGTCCCCCGTGACGGTCTGGGAGTAGGTGGTGAAGCCGAAGAGGGTCCCCGCGCCACCGGTGGCGATGATCAGGGCCTTCGCCTCAAGGAGGTAGAACTTCCCCGTGGCCATCTCTATCGCGGTAAGGCCCCGGAACTTGCCGTCATCAACCAGGATGGAGGTGGCAAACCACTCCTCATAGCGTCTCCAGTTGGTATACTTAAGGAGGGTATCGTAGAGGGTCTGCATCTCGAAGAATCCAGTCTTGTCCTCGGCAAAGGTGGCCCGCGGGAAGCTGTGACCCCCGAAGGGACGCTGATTGATCCTCCCATCGGGCCTCCTTGACAAGGGGAGGCCCCAGTGATCGAGCTGGACCACCTCCTTGGGCATGAGCTCGACAAACCTGAAAACCACGTCCTGATCCGCCAGAAAGTCGCTCCCCTTCACCGTATCCCAGGCATGAAGATCGAAGCTATCCCCTTCCTCGGGTCGAAGCATAGCGGCGGTTCCTCCCTCAGCGCATACCGAATGGGCCCTCATCACCTGGACCTTGGAGATGAGGCCAATATCTATCCTGCCCTCTGTTATCCGGGAGGCCTCCACCGCTGCCCTCAACCCCGCCAGCCCTGCCCCCAAGATCAAAAGGTCATGCCTTAGAACCTCAACCATCTCCCCCCTCCTCTCAAGAATCAATCTCTCCTGTACTTGGCTGCCCCCTCCTCGTAGAGGTCCCCTCCGTGGGCGTCGTTGATCACCACCACGGGGAAGTCCTCCACCTCCAGGCGCATGATCGCCTCAGGCCCCAGGTCTTCGTAGGCCACCACCTCGGCCTTCTTTATCGCTTTGGCGATGAGGGCCGCCGCCCCCCCGGTGGCGCCGAGATAGACCGCCTTGTGCTTCACCATGGCGTCCTTTACCGCCTGGGACCTCATCCCCTTCCCTATCATCCCCTTGAGCCCCCGCTCCAGGAGCTTGGGGGCGTAGGGATCCATGCGACCGCTGGTGGTGGGCCCTGCCGAACCTATCGGCTTTCCCGGCTTGGCCGGAGAAGGTCCCACATAATAGATGATCTGCCCCTTTATATCTATAGGGAGATCCTCTCCCCGGTCTATCAGCTCTATCAAACGCTTGTGGGCAGCATCCCTCCCCGTATAGATGATGCCCGTTATGAGGACCTTGTCCCCGATCCTCAAATCCTCTACCACCTCATCGGTCAAGGGAGTGGTTATCCTCTTTATCTCTGTCATCTCTCTCCTCCTTTCAGATGACTCTCTCCTTGTGCCTGTGGGCGTGGCACTGGATGTTGACCGCCACGGGCAAGGAAGCGATATGACAGGGGACCATGTTCACATGGACCGCCAGGGCGGTGACCCTCCCACCGTAGCCCTGGGGGCCGATCCCGAGCCTGTTTATCCGCTCAAGGAGGTCCTCCTCAATGGCTGCCGCCTCAGGATCCGGATTCTTGCTTCCCAAGGGACGCAGGAGGGCCTTCTTGGCTATTAAGGCCGCCTCCTCCAAGGTCCCTCCGATCCCCACTCCCACCACGATGGGGGGACAGGGGTTTGCCCCTGACTCCTTCACTCTCTGGACCACGAACTCCTTCACCCCTTCGAGGCCCGCTGCCGGGGTGAGCATCACCACCCTGCTCATGTTCTCAGCCCCTCCCCCTTTGGGGACAGCGATGATCTTTATCCTGTCCCCTGGCACTATCTCCGTATGGATGATGGCAGGGGTGTTGTCCCCGGTGTTCTTGCGGGTGAAGGGATGGCAGGCGGACTTCCTCAGGTAGCCCTCCTTGTATCCCTGCCTCACCCCCTCATTAATGGCCTCGATGAGGTCTCCTCCCACCAGGTGGACCTCCTGCCCGAGCTCGAGGAAGACCACGGCCAGACCCGTGTCCTGACAGATGGGCATCTCCTCCTCCCTTGCCACGCGGGCGTTCTCTATTAGCTCCTTGAGGATCTCCTTGCCTATGGGCGATTCCTCCATCTCCAAGGCCTGCTCAAGGGCATTAAGGACGTCCTCCCCAAGATTGATGTTGGCGTCTATGAAAAGATCCCTTACCGTCTTGGTGATCTCCCCCACGTGTACCTCTCTCATCCTAAAACCTCCTTTAAGGGTTTAGCCCTGGGGTGGAAGGGCGATGATCCCCTCCTTCATCAGGACCTGGACCTCGTCCCTGGCCCGCTTTATGATCCTGCTCGCCTTCTCGAAGAGCTCCTCTCGGGAGAGCTTGAGCCGGGCCACTCCCTGCTCTATCGCCTTCATCCCCACGGCCACCGCCTCCCGGGGGAAGACCTCCCATTCGTCCATGGTGGGGATCAGGTAATCCTCGCTCAAGCCTATATCCTCGGCACAACGGGCAAGCTCCTCGGCAGCGGCGATGCACATCTCATCGGTGATAGTAGTTGCCATGACGTCCAGTGTCCCCCTGAAGATCCCGGGGAACCCCAGGGAGTTGTTAACCTGGTTGGGAAAATCCGAACGGCCCGTCGCCACGATCCTCGCCCCTGCCTCTTTCGCCTCCCAGGGCCAGATCTCTGGGATGGGATTGGCGCAAACAAAGACGATCGGGTCCTTGGCCATCTGGGCGATCCATTCCTTTTTTATCACATCAGGCCCCGGTCGGGAAAGGGAAATCAACACATCTGCTCCCTTCATCGCCTCGGGGATCCCGCCGACGATCCCCTCCTTGTTGGTGATCTGGCAGAAGTGCCACTTCTCCTTATACTTCTCTTTGAGCTCCGTGCGTCCTGGATGCAGTGTCCCCTTGCTGTCAACCATCACGATGTTCCCAGCGGGAAAACCCGCCGCTATGAGGACCCTCGCTATGGCGATATTGGCCGCCCCCGCCCCCACCATCGCTATTCTCACCTGATCAGGGGCCTTCCCCACGATCTTCAGGGCGTTCAGCAGCCCTGCCAGGGTCACAGCGGCTGTGCCCTGCTGGTCGTCATGCCAGACAGGGATGCGGGCCTTCTGCCTCAGGGTATCGAGGATGTAGAAACACTTGGGCTGCGCAATGTCCTCTAAGTTCACCCCCCCGAAGGTCGGCTGAAGGAGGAGCACCGTCCTTATCAGCTCGTCAGGGTCCTTGGTGTCCAAACAGATGGGGAAGGCATCAACCCCTCCCAGGTATTTGAAAAGGACCGCCTTCCCCTCCATCACCGGCATCGCCGCCTCCGGGCCTATGTCCCCGAGCCCCAGGACCCGGGTGCCATCAGAGACCACGGCCACCAAATTGGCCTTATTGGTGTGACGCAAGACCTGCTCCGGCTCCCTGTGGATCTCCTTGCAGGGCTCAGCCACCCCTGGGGTATACCAGATGGCGAAGTCCCCGAAGTCCCTGATGGCACACTTGGGGATCACCTCCACCTTCCCCTGGTAAAAAGGGTGAAGCCTCAACGCCTCCTGGGCCGGCCTCTTTGCCTTCTCCAGAAGCTCCTCCTTTGTGACCTTCATAGAACCCCCTCCTTTCTCCTCTTTGCCCGCTGGTGATAACCGCAGGACCGCCTTATCACCAGCTCAGGCGAAAAGATCACCTCTCTCACTTCCCCCTCCCCCCTCACCCTGGAGCAGAGGAGCCTTACCGCCGTCTGCCCCATGAAGTAGGTCTTCTGGGAAACGGTGGTAAGCCCTATCATCCTGAGGGAGGAGAACTCCACATCGTTAAAACCCACCAGGGCCACGTCCTCAGGGACCCTGAACCCCATCTCCAGGAGGGCATCGTAGGCTCCGAGGGCCATATAATCGTTCAGGCAGAAGATGGCCGAAGGGGGGTCATCCAGGGCCATCAGCCTCTTCGCCCCCTCATATCCCGATTCCCTGAGAAAATCCCCCTCGATGACCAGCTCTTCGTCCCAGGGGAGGGATACCTCCTCCAACGCCTCCCTCGCCCCTTCGAGCCTCTCCAGGGTCACCGACGACTCCATCCCTCCCCGGATGATCCCTATCCGCCAGTGCCCCATCTCGATGAGGTGCCTCACCGCCACCTTCCCCCCGGCCCTGTTGTCCACCCCCACGAAGTCGACCTTCCCCGAGAGATCGGGCTCAAAGACCCTCCGGTTCACCAGGACCACCGGGACCCCCTCCTCCACGAGCCTTGCCACCTCCTCGTCCCTGGTGTGGGCGCTGGTTAAGATGATCCCGTCAACCCCCCTCCTCTTGAGTTCCTGGATGTGCTCGGCCTCAAGCTCCTGCTCAAACCGGGTGCAGCAGAGGATGATGTTGTAACCGTGCGCCCGGGCCTCCTCCTCCACCGCCTGGGCCAGCTCCAGATAGAAGGGGTTCTTTATCGTGGTTATTATCATCCCAATGGTCCCGCTCCTCCTGGTCACCAGCCCCCGGGCCAGGAGGTTGGGGCGGTAATTGAGCTCCTCGACGATCCGGAGGACCTTCCTGCGGGTCTCCTCCCTCACCCCGGGCCTGCAGTTGAGGACCCGGGAGACCGTCATGGGCGAGACCCCTGCCGCCCGGGCGATCTCCTTTATCGTCACCCCCCTCTTCATGTTAACGATAACATCAGGGCCAAAAAAATTATCTCCCGGTTAAACCCCGAGATAGGCCTCCCTGATGTCGTGGGATGCCTTTACCTCTTCGGCCTTCCCTTCGGCCTTTATCAGCCCCTCGTGCATGATGTAGACGTAGTCAGCCACTTCCAGGGAGATCTCCACGTTCTGCTCTACGAGGAGCACCGTGAGGCCCATCTCCTCCCTCAGCTTCTTTATCGTCTCGAAGACCTCTCCTACGAGCTTCGGCGCCAGCCCCTGGCTCGGTTCATCGAGCATGATCAGCTTGGGCCTGGTCATAAGGGCCCGGGCCACCGTTAGCATCTGCTGCTCGCCGCCGCTCAGGGAGCCTGCCCGCTGTTTGGCCCTCTCCTTCAGGATGGGGAAGAGGGAGTAAATGACCTCCAGGGACTCCTCCATCCGCTCCCTCGCCCTCTTGAGATAAGCTCCCATGATGAGGTTCTCCTGGACACTCATCCCGCTGAAGAGGTGCCTCCCCTCGGGCACCAGGGCTATCCCCATATCCACCTTCTTATGGGTGGGGAGAAAGGTCACGTCCTGCCCGTCGTAGGTCACCTTCCCCTTCCATGGGCGCACGGAGCCGAAGATCGTCCTGAGCAGGGTGGTCTTCCCCACCCCATTGGGTCCGAGAAGGGCGGTAATGGAGCCCCCCTTCACTTCTAAGGAGGGCCCCCAGAGCACCTGCATCTCCCCGTAGCCTGATTCCAACCCCTCCACCTTGAGCATCCCTATCCCTCCTCCAAGGGACGGCCCAGATAGACCTCCACCACCTTCGGGTCCTTCAGGGCCTCGGCCGTTGGGGCATCTACCAGCTTTCTGCCAAAGTGCATCACCACCACCCTCTCGGCGAACCCGACCACCGCCCTCATGATGTGCTCCACCATGGCGACGATGGCGATCTTCTCTTCCTCCTTTATCTCCTTGAGGAGTCCCACCAGCCGATCTATGTCCTTGGGGTGCATCCCGGCCATCGCCTCATCCATCAAGAGCAGCTTCGGCCTCATCGCCAAAGCCCGGGCCACCTCCATCAGCTTCTTCTCCACCGGGGTGAGGCTACCGGCGACCTTATCCTTCAGTTCTGAAAGGCCCACCAGCTCTATGTACCTGTCCGCCATCTCGAGGGCCTCATCCACCCCTATCCTCCCGTGAAGGGTGCCGAAGAGGGCTCCCACGGCCACGTTCTCCCTCACCGTGGCCGAACCGAAGGGCCTCGATATCTGAAAGGTCCGGCCCAGGCCCAGGTGGGCCCTCCTGTAAGGGGGGAGGAAGGTGATCTCCTGCCCCTCGAAGAAGACCCTCCCCTCCTCGGGGGTATAGACCCCGCTTATGACGTTATAGAGGGTGGTCTTTCCGCTGCCGTTGGGGCCCACTATCCCGATCGACTCCCCTTCCCTTATTTCCAGGTCGAACTCATTTACTGCGATCAGGCCACCAAATCTCTTTGTTATCCTCTCTAATTTTAGCAACGTCATATTTTCTCTATCCTAAATCACGAACTTCTCTAAGGACGTCCCTCTCACTCTTCTTTTAAACATCCCCACAACTCCTTCCGGGAAGGCCACGATGATGAGGATGATGATAGGTGCAAAGATGAGGAGCTGAAATCCGGGTACAATAACCGTAAGCCAGTATTTGGACAATCCGTATATCAGCCCTCCTACAATTGGGCCAAGGAGCGTCCCCGCCCCTCCCAGTAATACGATAATAATACACTCAACAGTATAACTTATCTCAAACACCTCAGGGGGAAATACATGAGTCAGTTTTAGTGCCCATGCCGTAGCTCCGATCAATCCGGCAAAAGAAGCGCTGGTGATAAAGGCGATGATCTTATATTTCGTTACATTTATACCCATAACCTTAGCGGCTTCTTCATCTTCCCTCAGGGCGGTTAAGGCATAGCCGATCTTACCTCGGATAAAACAAAGGGTAACGAGGGCTGCAATAGCGGCGATAAAAAGGACGAAGACATCAGCCCAAAAGGTGGAAAGTTTATTAGCAACCCCCCTTCCAAAGGCCTCGGTAAGCTGTTTAGAAAAAATTATGCCTTCGGAGCCTCCCCATAGCTTTGCACCCTCAATGAGATATCTAAATCCCTCATTTACCCCGATGGTAGCGATGGCAAAATAAGCACCTCTAAGCCTTAATGCCACTGCTCCTACAGCTACAGAGAGCAAACCTGACATAAGGATAGCAAGCACAAAGCCTATTACAATGATCCCTATACCAAGCCATTCTATCTGATATAAATGTGCGATACTTAGGGCCATCCCATAGGTACCAAGGGCCATGAAGGCCACATAACCGAAGTCTACATAACCCGTCATCCCGAGAAATATGTTAAAGGCCTGACCAACGGCACAATAAAAGGACAACATGGCCATCAATTGCCACATTCCCGGCAAGGTCTTGCCTATTAAAAACAAGACAAGATAACCAAGATAGACGGGGATTAAGGGATAATATTTGACTAATCTCATTTTGCTCCCAGAAGCCCAGTAGGTTTAATCAAAAGGATGACGAGTAAGATCACAAAGGATAAAAACCGTGTCAAAGCGAAAGGTTCTGCTCCAGGAAGCAGGGCAAAAAGGGTATAAGAGCCATTCTCTATCAGCCCGAATATCAGCCCCCCGAAGAAGGCCCCGTAAGGGGAGGCGAGCCCCCCGAGGACCGCTATCACAAAGGCCTTCAGGGTGTAGGGCCCTCCCATATAGGGGTTTATCCCCACGGGGATGAACATGGTGAGGAGCACCCCGCTGGCCACGGTGAGGCCTATCCCGATGGCGAAGCTCAAGGCGTAGACCCACCCCACATTGACCCCACAGACCCTCGCCCCTTCGCTGTCCTCCACCACGCTCCTTACCGCTGTGCCCGCTCTGGTCTTGTTGAACCAGAGGTAAAGGAGGACCGCTATGGCCACGCTCCCCAAGAAGGCGTAGATCTTGGCCCAGGGCAGGACCGTCACCGAGAGGTCCACCCGGCCCACATCCCAGTTGTAGCCCCGGTATTCCGTCCCGAAGATGAGCTTAACGACCTCCTCAAGGAGTATCCCCATGGCGAAGGTGGCAAGCAGGGAGGTGAGCTCCGGTGCCCCCACCAGCTTCTTCATCACCAGATAGAAGAAGACGAAACCCAGGGCGATGCCGATGATGAGGGCTATGGGGATGGCCACAATGGGCGTTATCCCCAGGGCGGTGAAGAGCCAGAGGGCGGCGAAGGCCCCCACCATGATGAAGGCCCCGTGCCCCACATTCACTACCCTGAGGACCCCGAAGATGAGGCTTAAGCCCATGGTGGCCATCCCGTAGACACCGCCGAGGATGAGCCCCTGGGTGAGATTGCCCGCGAGCTGATTCCAGATCATCTCCTGCTCCCAAAACGAAGAGGAGGGGCCTCCCTCTGGGGCCCCTCCTGAAGCTTACTTGGGAACGGCCACCTTACCTTTGGCCTTCTCAGCGAAGGTGGGCATCGGGTAGTAGAGCTTGCCCGTGGCCGCCTCAGGAGGCCATACGATAACCCTCTTGCCACCCTGCCACTGCATGTCCACCATTGAATGGCCAACCTGTTTGCCTGTCTCATCGACGTCCCATCCTCCGTAGAAGGACATGAATTTGAGCTTGTCGAGGGCAGCCCTGACCTTAGTCGGATCAATGCTATTGGCCTCTTCTACGGCCAGAACGTAAGCTAAGACTTGTGCCCCAGCTTCAGCAGCATGATAGTCGGGCATGATGTCCTTCCCCAGGGCCTCCTTGAACAACTTCACAAACTCATCTTGAGTCGGACCAATCCATTTTAGCCCTTCTTTTCTGGCCGCCTCGGGGGAATATTTGACACCATATTCCCAGTGCGAGGGACCCATGACACCCTCCGCCAAGTTGCCCAGAGCTTCATAGAAGGCCGGCAGGGTTGCAGCAGCTATCAGCGACAGGGCCTTCACATTTATATCCAGATCCGCCATCTGTCGGTTGAAGAGCTGACCATCCTCAAAATGTCCTCCGCCGAGGATGAAGTCAGGCTTCGCCGCCTTGAGGTCGGAAAGCAGTGGGGTGAGATCGGTCACCCCCTTGGGGTAGGTTCGCTTGAAGACGATCTTGAAACCGAGCTTTTTGGCGTGTTCCTCTGCTCCCCGCATGACCATGCGGGCAAACTCGCTGTCCTCGTAGGCTAACGCTACCCTTTTGGCCTTGGGATCAACCTTATGGATCATGTCGAGGGTCCCTACATGATATCTGGTGCCCGGACCGATGGTTTGGACGATGTATTTAAAACCTTGTTGGAAGATGCGATCGCTGGCACCGCCGTGGTCCATGTAAAGCATGCCATATTTTTCTGCTACTGGGGCTCCGGAAAGAGTAAGTCCTGAGCTATATGGGGCAAAAACAACGTTCACTTTATCAACCGTGATCAGCCGCTCGATAAGACTGGTCACGACCTCTTTTTTAGATTCACAATCATAGTACTTGTACTCAAGAGGAACCCTCTTCCCCCCTATCTTAACGCCTCCGTAAACCTCGTTGACCCATTTGACGCATGCCTTTATCCCGCCAAGGGCTTGTTCCCCTGCCTTGGCATACTTTCCCGAAAGACATGCAGGGTGCCCGATTATCACCTTCGCAGGCGCCCCCGCATATACCATCCCCCCCCAGCCAATAAGCCCTAACATGAGAAAAACACTCACCAGAAGCCTCCCCTTCATACCCCACCTCCTAAAATTTGTTATCGTTAACAAACACGGTTACACTCTATATCAACTTCGCCCCCTTTTGTCAAGCATTTGTCCGGGTCCAGTGGGTGCATGGGTATGGACATCGGTACCACCCCTGCTGAGAAAGGTCAACTCAAAACTCTCACCTTCCCCTTCCACCTCAAAACGATACCTATATCTTTACCCCTCACCGGGAAGTCCTCGAAAGAAGGGATTCCGCGATCCTCAGGGTCTCCTCAGGATCTACCTGCTCCATGCATTGGGGGCGAGGACATCTCCACCGCTGCTCAGGGGTACAAGGGGCACAGGGCGTCCTGCCCCATATCCACCTCACCCTTTCCCCTCGGGGGGCCCATATGTGGGGATCGGTAGGGCCGAAGAGGACGAGGGTGGGGGCTCCCACCGAGGCAGCCAGGTGGGAGATACCCGAGTCGTTTCCCACATAGAGGGAGGCTAAGGAGAGGATCGCTGCGAGCTCCCGGAGATGGGGGGAGCGCAGAAGGAGGCCCTCTCCCTTTATCGCTGATAGGAGCTCCTGGCAAGGGACTCCGTCAGCGGGCCCCTCGATGAGGATGGGAAAAAGCCCCTTCCCCATCAGGGTCTTCGCCAATCGGGCCATCTTCTGAGGGGGCCAGACCTTCTTCGGCGAACCGCTTCCGGGATGAAGGAGGAGAAGATCACCCCTTATCCCTTCCCTCCTGAGGCGCTCCCTGGCCAGGGCCTTCTCCCCTTCGGAGATCGGGATCCAGGGGGGAGAGACCTTGGAGACGATCCCCAGGGAAGAGAGGAAGGAAAGGTAGTGATCTGTGATGTGGCATTTCCTTCCAGGAGGTGGAAGGACCACCACTTCCAGCCCTGCCCCCCTGAGGTTGGCCGCGAGGACCCCTTCCCTCCCGAAAACGAAGGCCTGTTTCGCCCCGTCAAGGAGATCAAATCCCCCTTCCGAGACCCCCTCCCGGAAGAGCTGGGAGAAGCCCCCCCTGTCCACATCTCTCAGTTCCTCGATGAAGGGATCGCCTTCCAAGACCTGAACGACCCAGCCACGGCCCCACAGGCAGAGGGATGCCCCCAGGGCCCCTTTGACAGATCTTATGGCGGGCAGGGCGAGGAGCAGATCCCCCAGTGCCCCCTGGTGGACGACAAGGACCTTTTCCGTCCGTGAAGGGGAGCTATATGTGGAGTTCGACGATGTCACCGTCGCTCAGGGGCCAGTCCCGGTGGACCCTCTGGCCGTCGAACCGGGCCGATCCCCAGATGCGGGCATAGCGGAGCTTTTTGACGAAGTCCTTGTGGATCTCCTCGGCCAGGTCCTCTACGGTGCTTCCCTTCCTGAGGATCACGGGATTGGACATATCGGGCTGTTTTCCCGGCGGCTTGGGATAGACCCGCACGATGTCCAACATGGAGAATACCTTCCTCTTCAGCTCTTCGAGCCCCCTCCCCTCTTTCGCCGAGACCTGGATCATGGGGACCCCCTCACCGTAGAGCTCCCGCAGGACCGTCAGGTTCTCCCCCTCGGGATCGAGATCCCCTTTGTTTCCCACAATGATCGCCTTCTTCGGGTAAAGACCCCACTCTCCCTTCGCCTCATCCAATCCCAGAAGGACGATCCGCTGCCCCCTCATCATCTCCCTCAGGGTCTCCAGTTCCCCTAAGGGGTCATGGCTCAGGTCGAGCACCACGAGCAGGAGGTCCGCCCCCCGCAGGATATTGAAGACCCATGGTTCCACATGATCAGGGCTAAGGGGGGGGAGGTCCACGAGTTGGATCTTTATATTCTCGTAAGGGATCATGCCCGCCTGGGGCAGTTGGGTGGTGAAGGGATACTCCGCCACCTCAGGGGTGGCGTTGGTGAGGGAGGCGAGGAGCTGGGACTTTCCGCAGTTGGGCATCCCGGCCATCGCTACCTGCCCTGCTCCCTCCTTACGCACGGTGTAGAGATCTCCCCTCCCGCCACGCCCTCGCCGCTGCTCCCCTTCTTCCCGCAACTTGGCGAGCTTTCTCCGGAGGGTGGCCCGGAGTTTGTCGGTCCCCTTGTGGTGGGGCATGATGGCGAGCATCGCCTCCAGGGCGGCTATCTTCTCGGGGATGCTCTTCGCTTCCCTGAACCTCTTCTCCGCGACGAAGTACTCAGGGGGGAGGTTAGCGGGCATCCTTTCTCACCTCTTTCCACAGGGATTGTGGAAAAGGTGTGGAAAAACTGTGAGTAGGGGAGAAAACTTCCCTCACCCTCTGCCCTTCGAGCCCTTTGCCCATCCCTTGGTCATCCCCTTCTCAGGGTGATATGCCCGAGTTGCAAAAACCTGACCGCTTCGGTCTCCTCAAGCGGTGTATATATGTAAGCCTTCCCCTCATCAATCCCTTCCCAGATCCCGAGCCCCAGGGTGAAGAACTGACCATCGTTAAGCCCCAAAAGTCTCCCGACGAGCCTGCCACCGTCCTCGCCCAGCTTCAGGAGGGGAAAGGCCGGGTCTAT
>Ga0190363_1000553_pt1 | contig 22225 bp, 13 predicted proteins | sample 48721867_MG_FD_161272 | JGI IMG/M metagenome (GOLD analysis project Ga0190363, IMG submission 161272) | Hydrothermal vent microbial mat bacterial communities from Southern Trench, Guaymas Basin, Mexico - 4872-18-6-7_MG | ecosystem: Environmental > Aquatic > Marine > Hydrothermal vents >... | reverse complement strand
AATCCGATATCGAGCCAAATATTCAAATTCTTTCAGGGGGTGTAGATGGAACTCTTATTACTGCTTATAACATAGGTCCGTCAGGAATTGAATTCTCTCAAAAAATTCAAATTACAATCAGCTGGTCAGAACCTGTTGATGATCCTGAAACTCTTTCAGTTATGTGGCTCGATCCTTCAACTAATGAATGGACCTCTATTCCAGAAGAAGATATAATTGAAAAAACCAGCACTTCAATTACCTTCTTAACCGATCATTTAACTGATTTTGGCGTGGTTGAAGTAGAAGGAATCAAATTGTGTCAGACAAAGGCAACTGAGGCAGGAACCTTCTCATGCATGGCTTCTTATCTTGGTGAAGACGGATCCTATCAAATTTATGGTTATACTAGAGATGCAGCTGGAAATGTTTCTGTTGCCTCTCTCCCCATTACTTATATTCTAGATACCAAACCGCCAAAAACCACTATCAGTCTAGATCCAGCTCCTAATGAAGCTGGTTGGAATAAAACTGAGGTCACCTTCACCCTTTCTGCTCAAGATACAGGAGTTGGTGTATTTAAGACCGAATATTCCTTTGATGGCGATCTTTGGTATCAGTATTTAGAACCTGTTATTGTTTCAAACGAAGCAATTACACCTGTTTATTTCCGCTCTCAAGATATAGCAGGAAATATTGAGCCAACAAATCAAATAGAAATCAAAATTGATAAAACAGCACCTGAAACCAGTGCTCAATTAGAAGGAGTTCAAGGAGAAAATAATTGGTTCAGATCAAATGTAGAAGTAACACTTAACAGAACTGACAACCTTTCTGGTATAAAGGAAAGCAAATATTGCGTAAAACCTCTGCCAACTCCTCAAATTCAAACTGACAAAGAAATTTATCAACAGAATGAAAATGTAATTATTACCGGATCTGGATTTACTCCAAATGCTGAGGTAGAAATCTGGATCAAAGACAATCAATCAAATAATGCTCCTTCAATGCCTCTTTCAACTTCTGCAAATGAAAGCGGAGAAATATCTATTAGCTGGAACACAGGAAATGCTTGTAATGGTAGTTATAAGATCATTGCAGTAGATAAAACTTCCTACACATTTGCTCAAACAACCTTCTTAATTGAAGAACTTGTTGAAATTACCGAGGAAATAACAGTTCCTGCTACTTTGGCTAGAAATGAAGGTGGAGCAGAAGAATCTCAAACTATCTTTGATGCCTCTATAATTGGCCAATCTAACGATCAATATGCAACCACCACCGATTCTTTAGATCATCAAGAATATATAGAAGTAGAGTTCTCAAATGTTGGTGTTCCTGAAGGAGCGAAAATCAATCAAGTTTGGTTTGAAATCGAGCTTCATGCTCACAGATGGAAATCAAAACCAGGAGATGAATCAGGAAATTATAGAAGAAGGGATGATTTCACAGTCTTTGATGGCACTGACTTTGTCTATGTAGAAGATTGGGGTGGTAAAAATTATGCTAAACCATGTGAGTTAGGAAAGAAATTGGGTCATTGGAAATGTATAGAAGTCTCTGGCAGAAAATGCCGCTGGGCAAGAAGATCCTGGGGTGGTTGCGTGGCTGAAGATAAATTCTGGTACTCTTCCGATGTTTCAAATATCTTATCTACTCCTGAATTGGTGAATAATGCGAAATTTAGAGCCTATTGGGATCCACCAGGATTAGACGGTACTCTCTATGTCGATTACGCGGCAATCCATGTAAATTACACCTATACAAAACCAGCTGAATGCATGGAATTTACACCAATTGATCCAGCTTTAGACAGTGATAATGATGGGGTAGCAGATATCTATGATCTTTGTCCAAATTCTCAAGGAGAAGTTTCTGAAATCGGTTGTCCAATTCCAGAATTATGTGAACCAACCCAACTCTATCAAGGACCATTTACAATAGATCATGAAGGATTCTCTATTATAAGATTTTTCTCTTCAGATTTAGCAACCAACCAAGAAGAAGTAAAATTCATTAAGGTTAAAATTGATAAAACTGCTCCTTCAACCACCTATCAAATTGAAGGAACAAGGGAAGAAGAACCCTATCAAGACTTCTATAAAGATCAGGCAAAGATAATTCTAGCAGCTGAGGATAATTTATCAGGCGTGAAGGAGATTAAATATCGAATAGGAGATTCTGAGCCGGTTACTTATACTGAGCCATTTACAATAACTGAAAAGGGAACCTTTACAATCTACTACTGGTCTTCTGATTTTGCTGGAAATGTAGAAGAAGCTAAAACACTTATAATAAGCATTGATAAAGATACAGATGGAGACGGAACCTATGATAACTTCGATCTATGTCCAACTGTTTATGGCACCTACTATAAAGGATGTAGAGCGAAATTAAATGTTAAAGCAATTGAATATGTAATTGATATCTTCAATAGAAAGTATTACCCGATCCCACTTTCAGGAATGCATCTAGAACTTTATGACTCCAGGTGTGAAGCAATTGGATGTTATGGAGGAATTTGTGGCCGAGATTGGACAAATGAATGGAGATGGTGGGGTTGGTTTGGTAAAGGAAGAAGAGAATATATTGAGAATATAAGAACAAATTGTGATCCTGTTGCTAGTGCTGTAACAGATGAAAATGGTAAAGCAGTCTTTGGAATAGCAAATCCAGGATGGCATCTGCTAATAGGGCTTTATGATTACACTTGGGATGGACAGGAATTCAACGTTTATCTAGCAAAAAGAGTCTATGTAAAAGAAGAAAAAACCAAATCTACAGGTCTTTACACCTTAAGAATTAGAAAACCAGATGGCACCTGGAGAGTTCTTCCAGTAAGGGGAACAAAGATCTATGGATCGGAATTAACAATCTTAGAGCCAGATTACATTGTTTGGGAAGAAGGTCAAACATCAGAAAACTATGTCTTTATAACAGAATCTTCGGAGGATTGGAATCTAGAAATCACTTTAGAGCCACCAGAAGGTTATGTACCAGATGAAACTACAAAAGAAACTATAATCTCTGATTCAGAAGAAACAGTGATCTTCACCGTCCAAGAAGTAGGATCAAAACTCACTGGAACAAAAGTAACTTACAAAGCTAAAGAGCTTGATAAAGAAACTAAAGAAGTTATAAGAGAAGAAACAATCACTCATCTTATTGCAACCAAAGAAGGACCTCAAACAGAGAAATTCAAGATAGGACCAAAACTCGCTGCCCATGAAATTGCTCAAATAAAGGCAACTGAAGAAGCAAAAAGAGCAAAAATTGAAGTAAAGAAAGCTCGAAGAAAGCTAGTACCAACCCCATCAATTTCTTGGAAATCAATGATAGACTGGAAGCTGATAGTTCTAAGTGGTATCCTTATTCTGATCTTGATTGGAGTTCTAATCTGGCTAAGGAAAAGAAGATAAACCTGAAAGTGGGATATATAGTCAAAGCTCCTCTTGACGAGGAGCTTTTTTTTATGGTAAAATAATCAATATGAGAAATTTTATAACAAAATTTCTTTTAATAAGCTTTATTATCTTTTTAGCTTCTCCAACTTTCCTTAAAGCAGAAGAAGTTAGTGCAACTATTAACCTAGCTGCTAAACCTTTTAGAATTGCTATTAATAAACAAATAAATAAAATCTATATTGCTCATTATACTGAAGGAACACTTTCAATAATTGATGGATCCACAGATCAGCTTCTAAATACAATTTCTGTTGGACAGAGAATCATTGATTTTGATATCAATGAAGTGACAAACAAAATCTATTTATTAGACAATCTTGAGCATAAAGTAATTGTAGTTGATGGATCAACGGACCAAATTATAACTTCTATAAATGTCACGGGTCTGCCTTATTATGTTGAAGTTCTCCCATCTTTAAATAAAATTTATGCCACAGGGTATAGCTCTTCTATTGTAGTTTCGGTAATTGATGGATCTACTGATACTTTACTTAAAGAAGTAGGAGGAAACAATGGCTACGCAAGAATTAGGATAAATCAAAACACTAAAAAAGCTTATATTTTTAATAATTCTGATAAAAGCGCCGCTGTTTTAGATTGTATCAATGATAAGATTTTAACCACAATTAATGGGGCGGGCACAATAGGAGCAATAAATGAATCATTAAATAAAATTTATGTAATAGATTCTCAAACAGATATTTTAAATATAATAGATGGAGCTACCGATCAAATAATTAACACTGTAAATATTGTTGATCCTTTTGATTTGGTCATTCTCCAATCATTGAATAAAGTTTATATTGCCAGCTATTATCAAAACAAAGTTTATGTTTTAGATGAAAATGGCAATTTACTAACCACTGTTGATATTCCTACAGCATCAACTTTAGCTGTTAATAATCTAAATAATAAAATCTATGTTGCCAATTATTCAGAAGGTAAAATTTCTATAATAGATGGTAATACAGACCAAATCCTTCAAACTCTTGAAGTTGGCAGTGCACCAAAACAAATCAAATATAATTCTGAAACAGATAAAGTTTATGTAATAAATTATAACGATAGTAGCGTCTCAGTAATTACAAATCCTTCTGTTCTTCCTGAAGTTAAAAATTTCTCTGTGGCTAATCCAGAAATTGGAAATAGATTAGATCTTTCTTGGGAAAATCCAACTGATCCTAATTTTCAAGGGGTTCGAATTGTTAGAAAAACAACAGGTTTTCCTGCTGATGAAAATGATGGGGATATTATCTATGAAGGAACAGAGGAAAGTTATCAAGATGAAGGTCTAACAGATGGAATAGAGTATTTCTATAAAATCTTTGTTACAGATGGAACAAATTTCTCAAATGGTGTTGAAGGATCTGGAATTCCAACAGATAAAACAGCTCCTCAGCCACCCACTAATTTCTGGGCTCAGGGAGGAAAAAATCAAATAACCCTTTCTTGGGAAAATCCATCTGATTCTGATTTTCAAGGTGTAATGTTAAGATTTAAAACCGATAGTTATCCCACTGATCCTACAGATGGCGAGCTAATTTATCAAGGAACAGAAGAAAGTTTTACCCATCAAGGGTTAGGAGCGGGTGAAAACTACTATTATACAATTTTCTCTTATGATGAAGCTAATAATTTTTCAGAGGGGGTAAATCTCTCTTATTATCTTCAATCTCAATTTAAAATTTATGCTTTAAAAGGCCAAGGTCCAACTATTATAAAGACCACCACTAATAGAATTTTTGTAGGAAACATCTTCTCTAATTCACTTTCAATTCTTGATAAAGAAGGAAATTTAATCAAAGCCATTAATTTTGGTCTCAGAAATTATCCAAGAAAAATTATCGTAGATAAATATCGAGACAGTGCTTATGTTTTGCTTGCAAACGATACTATTAGAAAAGTTTATAAAAACGGAAAGCTAGCAAAAGGATATATTGCCCAAGTGAAAGATTTTGACATTGATTTTAATGAAGGAAAAATTTATATTTTAAGATTTAATTGGCCTGGCAGAACTGCTGGGCCTCAACGATGGCTATATATTTACACTACTAATTTAAGATACATAACCAGAGTAAATATAGGAAAAAATTGCCCGTTTTTTGTTCCTCCAGATCCTGGAATTAGGGTAAGCCAAAAATTTAAAAAAGTATATATTTGGGGTGATACTAATAAAATAGCAATTTATTCTAATGGAAAGTTCTCTTCGATTGAATTACCAGGGAGAGCTACTGCCCTTGAAGTAGATAAATTTACAGGAGATATTTGGGTTGCCTTCTGGCAAGGACAAAATCCAGAAAAAGGTGTTTTATTGATTGATAAAAACAATCAAATTAAAAATTTAATTCCTTTAACCTCGAATTTCAAATTTAATGAAATAAAAACAAATTTCCAAAGAGCTTATCTTAAAACATTTAATTCCTCTTATCTTGGATTTTGGATAGCAAATACCCAATCAACTGAGGTCTCAAATAAAGTTTTAGATTGTAGTAAATTTTCAACTTACAATCGAAAACTTTTTGTCCTTTCTAAAGAAATAAATCCTTCTCTTTCTATTTTCGATCTTAATGGAAATTTAATAGATAAAATAGATCTTTCTGAAGGTATCTATGGAACAAGTTCTACTAGATCGATTTATTTCAACCAACCCTCTGCACTTGAGATTGATGAAGGGAAAGTTTATTTTGCTTTCATATATGAATTAGATCCAAACACTTCTCAAAAAATTTATGCCACCCATATTGGAGTCTATGAAAGTAATTTATTTGTCAAATCTAAGTCAGAATTTATTCCAACCTCTGGTGGAGAAATTAATAGCCCTGAAATGAATCTAGTAATACCAGATGGGGCAGTTTCTGAACCTGTAACTATTTCGATAAACAAATTGGGAAACGATTCTCCAGAATATAAAGAGCTAGAAAAAGAATTTCCCCAACTAACCCAAATCATAGGAGTATTTGATTTTAAACCCGATGGATTGGAATTTAATAAACCTATTGAAGCAGAAATTTTTGTAGATCCTTATCTTTTAGATCTATCCTCTATACCTTCTGACTGGATAATCGCTTTCTTTGAGGAAACCGAGGAAAAAACAGGATGGGAACAAGCAGAAATTTTAGAGATCGATAAAGAAAATAACTCAATTAAAGTAAAAATAGCCCATTTCTCGGCAAAGGCTATTGGTGTTATTATTCCAAATCAATATTTGGAAGAAAAAGAAACCCTTGAAGAAACTTTTAAAGAATTACCTAAAGAACAACTCGAGAAAGATCTAGAACAACAAACTGCCTCTTTGATTACTAACTCAACCTTGGCTCAAAATCAACCTCAAGAGACTAAAGAAATTCAAAAAGAAGAAATTCTAAAGGAAAAGCCTTCTTCTGTTAAACAAATTAGTTATCAAGAAAATAAACTATTTCCTAAAACAACAGCTGCAACTTTTCAAAAAGAAATTAAGAAAACCTCTAATAAAACCCTATTTAAATGGCCTTATCTAATTGGTTTAATTTTGTTTATTACTATTATCTGGGCTGGTTTTCGATTCTTAAAAAGGAAATAGAATTATCCTCATTTTATTTCTTTCCTCTTTGATCCATTTATCAAAATCTTCTACGAAACCAATTTTATCTTCGACTTTAATAAGGTGCCATCCTAACTCTGTTTCGACAATTCCAAGTTCACCTGGATTTAAAGAAAAAACTACTTCTTCGAATTTTTCCTCCATTTTTCCTTTACTTAAATATCCTAAATCTCCTCCTAAATCTTTGGTTGCTAAATCTAAAGAATGCCTTTTTGCTAAATCAGAGAAATCGGCGCCTTTTTTTATTTGATTAATTAATTCTTCTGCTTCCTCTTTCTCCTTTACTAGAATATGTTTTGCCCTTATTTTTAAAGTCACTTTTTCTTTTAGTTTTCTTTCTAATAATTTTGTTCTTAATCTCATTTTAAAATCTTCTATGGAAAGGCCATAATAATCTGCCAAAACTTTGGCAAATTTATCATAATCATAAGCTGATATAATCTTTTCAAATTCAGTATTAATATCACCTTTAGTTACTGAAATTTTATATCTTTTAGATAAGATCTCAATAACTTTTCTCTTTATTAAATGATCAATAATCTGATTAGCAGAGCTTTGTTCGAGTGTTGCATCTTTAAATATTTTTTTTAAAGAGTTTAAAGAACTCAATTCTTTCTTTACCTCTGTTTTTGTAATCAATTTTATTGAAGGAAAGGAAATTATTAAAACAACTGGTTGAAAAAACAAAAAGAAAAGAAAAGAAAGAAAAAGAAAAGAAAGAAAAATTACGGAAATTTTTTTAACTAAATAATTTCCCACCTTCCTTGAGCTATCACTAAGGCAAATAAAAGAGCAGAAATTAATAAAAATTTTATTAAAACTTTTGGGCTAAGCATTTTATTAAGATAATTAAACAAAATTCCCCAATATAAATAAAAAGAAATAATTAAAATCATGGTCTTCGAAAATAGATCAATGGGCCAAAAAATTAGAATGGAAAAGATTTCCAAAGAAAATAAAATAAAAAGGATTATATAAAGCCAGCTTTCTAAAATACTAATATGTTCATGCCAAAAAAGATAATATAAGCTAGCAGAGAAGCTTCCAGCTATTAAAAGAAAAGCAAATGGAAGGGAAAGTATTTTAAGATCAGTTAATAAAAAACAACTTAAGACAAAAAGAAATTGGATGTAAAAACAAGAAAAACTAATAAATCTAAAAGAACTCAAAGTATAAAGATCGGCAAAAATAAAATAAAAAAGAAGAGAAAACAAAAAAATTATAGCTTCTTTAAGCCATAAATTCTTAATAAGCCAAATAGAAATACAAGTGGATATAATTAAAAGAAAAAAGGGAATTCCTTTTTGAAAAGAAATTTTCGATTTGTAAAAAACTAATAAAGAAATAAAAAATAAAAACAGGCTGAAAAAGAAAAAATAATTTATTGGTAAATAAAAAACAAAATAATTCAGTAGTAAGAACAATATTAAACTAGAAAGAATTAATTTAATTTTCATAACTTTATATCACTTCCTAAAATTATCAAAATATCTACAAAAGAATTTAACTCCTCAGTTCCTTTTCTAATTTCAGCATTAAATCTCTTTTTTAAATAATGAAGTGTAAATGGTTTGGTTCCATTAGTGAAATCATAAATAATCGTTTTTGGATAAAGCTTTTCCGCATTAGAAACCCTTATTATATTATAACCAAAACTTTCAAGATCTGCTTTTATCCGAGCTAGATCAACTATATTTGTTCCATTTTCCAAAGCTATTAAAGCGTTCTCATTTTTAATAAAACTGTCTTGAAAAAAATGGTGAGCAAATCTTTGAAGTAATTTGAAATTTCCGTCACGTGGGCGAAGGATATACATTCCTTCTATCATATCATCATATAAAAAATTGGAAGAATCTATAACATAACTTTGAATATCTGTTATATCTATCTCTTTACCTAATTCGAAAAGCTGGATCATTTCTGAAAGAGTTAAATCTGTTTTTAAATGATCTCCTAATATAGAAAGTATATTTACCAATTTTTTAGGATTCAAGAGATTTCTTAATTTTAGTAATCTATCTTTACAAGCTAAAAGCAATTGTTGCTGTCTTTTTGCTCTAGAAAAATCAGAACTAGTGTGTCGAGAGCGAACATATTTTAAAGCTATTTCTCCATCCATCAAATAGGTGCCCTTTTGAAGATAAAAAAGCTCATAACCTCCTTTTCCATCTGGGAAAAATGGATCATAAATATCCTCCTCTACCTTTATTTTAACCCCTCCTAACAAATCTATAACTTGTTTAAACCCATCAAAATCTATTAAAACAAAATAATGAATGGGAGTATCTAAAATTTTAGATACAGTCTTTTTTATTAATTCACTGCCTCCTATTGAATAAATTGCATTTATCTTATTCCAATTGCCGTTCCCTAAAGGAACCCACAAATCTCGAGGAATTGACAGCAAACTAACTTCAGAAGAAATAGGATCTAAACTTGCTACCATAATAGTATCAGTAAGCTCTGGTCCTTCCCAATTTCCTCCAGGTATTCCTAAAAGTAAAATATTTATTCTCCCATCTCCTTCCCTTTCTAGGTTTTCGGGTTGAAGGTCTTTTAAATAAAGTAATCCTGGTGCTGAAGCGTTAGAATTTTTTACTAAAATTTTTTGGGTAATAAACCAGGTTTTTAAAAATAGAATGAGAAAAATAACAATAAATATAAAGAGAAATATTGAAAAACAAATTTTAAGTCTTTTGAAATTCATAGTTATATAATACCATAAAATTTCTTTAAATCTAAGAGATTTTTTGTTATAATAAAAACGATTTGGGCGCATAGCTCAGTGGTTAGAGCGCTTGCATCACAAGCAAGAGGTCTCTGGTTCGAATCCAGATGCGCCCATTAAATCTTAACTTTTTCCTATACAAAAAGACGCTTACACACCCTTTCGGACCTGCGAGTTTTAGCTCGCAATCAAGCTACTGATAACAGGTTAAAGCGTGTTTTATCCAATAAGGGTGTTTTTTCATTTTACGCTTTTAAGGAAACTTCGACAAGCTCAATGTATATTATTCCCTGAGCGAAAAACCAATTAAAGTGAAAAAACTAAAATTAAACAGAAATATTAAAAAATTAAATTTTTGAGTTGTAATCCAGAAATTTTTGTGATATTATAGAATTTGATTTTTAACTTTAAACTATGAAAACAGAAATAGAAAAATTACCCGAAGAAAATCCTTTTTTGTTAATCTTAGAAGGTATTTTTAATTTTCTTTTTGATCTTTTTAAAACCATTCTTATGGTTTTTGTTATAGCTTTTTTAATTAGATTTTATCTTGTTCAGCCATTTTATGTATCCGGATCTTCTATGGAACCGACTTTTAAAAATGGAGAGTATCTTTTAATAGATGAGATTACCTATAAATTTAGAGAACCTGAAAGAGGAGAAGTAATTGTTTTTAAATTTCCTCAAGACCCTAAAGAAAATTACATTAAAAGAATCATAGGCCTTCCAAATGAAAAAGTAGAAATAAAAGAAGGAGAAATTATAATCTATAATAGCTGCTACCCTAAAGGGATCAAACTAAAAGAAAATTATCTTCCTCCAGGAACAAAAACCCCAGGTTCTTTACCCCCTCCTTTAGAAGGACATTATTTAAAAGAGAACCAATTTATAGTTTTAGGGGACAATAGAAGTAATTCCTCGGATTCAAGAGTTTGGGGAGCTGTTCATAAAAAAAATATCATTGGAAAGGTATGGATTTCTTTAAGATTTAAATGGAAGAAATTAAAAATAGGAAATTTTGTTATTTCCTTTCCAACTATCGAGAAATGGTCGAAGTTTAGAAAACCAATTTACAACTTATTTTTCTTTCTTTTTTCTCAAGACAAATTTTACTGGAATTCCTTCTAAAGGATAAACTTCTCTTAATTTTCTTTCTAAAAATAAAAGAAGGGATTTTTTAAAATAAGAGGGATCAGAAACCCAAAAAATAAACAAAGGTGGGTCCTTTTTTATTTCTTCAACAGAATAAATTTTTGCTTTCCCCTTTTTAAAACCAGCAAACAAAGCATTCAATTCTCTTTTTCTTATCTTTTTTAAAGGTTGTTTTATTTCTTTTATTTTCCCTATCAATTCTTTAAGTCCTTTTCCTGTTTTTGAAGAAACAAAAATTATTGGAACCCATTTCCAAAAAGTGAGTTTTTTATACAAATATTCTTTAAAAGCTTGTTCACTAATATCTTTGATTAAATCCCATTTATTAACTACTAAAATTACTTTTTTTCCTTCATTAATAATTAGCCTTAAAATTCTTATGTCTTGCCGAAAAATACCTGAGGGAGCCTCAATTAAAAATAGAACTAAATCTGCTCTTTTAATAGCCTGAATAGCCTTTTTAACACTTAATTTTTCCAAAATTTCTATAATCTTTTTCTTTCTCCTTAAACCAGCGGTGTCAATAAATATAAAAGTCTCTCCATTGATCTCTGCTTTTATATCTACAGCATCTCGAGTTGTTCCAGGAAGCTCGGAAACAATCATTCTTTCTTCTTTTATCAGTTTATTAACCAAAGAAGATTTCCCTACATTAGGACGGCCTATAATAGCAACTTTTAGTCCTGTTTCTTCTTCCTCTTTCTTTTTTCCAAAAGCAATAATTTGATCTAAAAGTTCTCTTATTCCTTTTCCAGAAATAGCAGAAATTAAAATAGGATCTCCAAAACCAAATTTTAAAAATTCATAAGCTTCGGATTCTAGTTCTTTTTTATCTACTTTATTTACTACAAGTAAACAAGGTTTTTTACAACTTTTTATAAATTCAGCTATTTTAAGATCAATATCTAAAATTCCTTTTATTTCAGTCAAAAATAAAATAAGGTCCGCTTCTTTTAAAACCTTTTTTATCTGCTGTAAAATTTCTTTTTGAAGAATCTCTTTTTTTCTTTTAGGTATTAATCCTCCGGTATCAATTAGCTGAAAGCTTTTTCTTTTCCAGGTTACTTCACAAGTTAAAATATCACGAGTAGTTCCTGGTATTTTAGAGGTAATAGCAATTTTTCTTCCGCAAATTCTATTAAACAAAGTGGATTTTCCCACATTTGGATGACCAATTATTACAACTTTTGGAAGTTTCATTTTTAAGACTTTTTGACTTTCTTTACTACTTCGATTAAATCTCCTTCTTCTATCTTTAGTTTATTATTATTCTCTAAAATAGTAAATTTAACCCCACACTCTTTGCCTTCTGAAACTCGATCTTGATCTTCGTTTATAATCCTTAAATTTGATATTTTTCCTAAAATGAACTTCCCTTCCTCTTTTACAATTCTTGAAGGAGCTTTTTCTAAACATCCTTTAATCACTTTAACTCCTAAAATTTTCTCCGTTTTCCCATCCATAAATATTTTTAAAACTTCTCCTTTCCCAATTATCTCTTCCTTTTCTTCTGATTCTCTTAATTTATTAATTTCTAAACTAATTTCATTTATCAATTTGTAAATTACATCATAAATAGCAACTTCCACTTTCTGAAGATCAGCAATTTTTTTAACTTCCGGAGAAAAATCAACTTTAAAACCTAAAATTTTTGCCTTACTTGACTTTGCAATCATTATATCTGAATGAGTAATATTTCCTACCCCTTCATGAACAAAATTTATTTTTATATCTTGATCAGAAAGGTTTAAAATAGCATCTTTAATTGCTACTAGAGAACCAACTACATCGGTTTTTAAAATAAAATTTAATTCCTTTCTCTCTTTATTAGGCTCAAGTCCTGCAAAAATTCTTTTTGCTTTTAAAGATTTTTGATTTTTCATTATCTGCTCTTTTGCTTCTTTAATAGAAGAAACTACCTCTAAAGTGTCTCCAAAGGTTGGTAAAGAAGAAAGGCCGGAAATTTTCACTGGAGTAGATGGGGTTGCTTCTTTTATCTTTTTACCAGTAAAATCTTGCATAATTCTAACTTTCCCCCAAACTTGATTTCCTATTATTATTGGGTCCCCTTCAGAAAGAATTCCTTCTTGAACCAACACTGTTGCCTGAGGACCTTTGGAAACGCTTAATTTTGATTCTATAACAATTCCTTTAGCATTTCCTTCAAAAGATGCTTTAAAACCCTTAAGTTCTGCTAACAGTAAAATCATCTCTAAAAGATCGTTAACCCCTTCTCCTGTTTTTGCTGATAAAGGTACTACAATAGTATCTCCTTGCCATTCTTCTGGTTTTAAACCTATTTCTTCAAGTTGCCTTTTTACCCTATCCGGATTTGCTTCTGGTTTATCAATTTTCGAAAGAGCTACAATTATAGGCACTTTTGCTTTTTCTGCATGTTCTTTTGCTTCAATAGTTTGGGGTTTAACCCCTTCGCAAGCATCTATAACCAAAACTACAATATCAGTTATTTTTGCTCCATGAGCTCGCATAGCAACAAAGGCTTCATGACCTGGTGTATCCAAAAATGTAATTGTTCGACAAGCATTTTCTGAAATTTTTGAAACTTCTTTAACTTCGACTTGATAGGCACCAATATGCTGAGTTATACCTCCTGATTCTTGCTCAGCTACATTAGTTTTTCTTATATAATCAAGTAAAGTTGTTTTTCCATGATCAACATGACCCATTACTGTAACCACAGGTGGACGAGGTAAAAGTTTTTTCTTTCCTGATATTTGAAGCTCTGGCTTTGTTTCTAACTTTTCTACCTTAAATCCAAAATCATCTGCAATAATAGCTGCTGTATCAAAATCAATAGGATCATTAATGGTGGCATTGATCCCATTTTTCATTAGATGAAGAATTAGTTCAGAGCTCTTTTTATTTAATTTTTCAGCAAATTCTCTGACAGTTAAAATCTCAGGAATTTTAATTATTCTTTCATTTTTTATTAATTTCAAATCTTTCTCTTTTAAATTTTCAATAGAAAGATTGAGCTCCTTTAATTTCTCTTGAAGCTCTTTTTCACTCATCTTTAATTTTTTTGCCAACTCTGAAAGTTTCATAGAATTCCCTCCTTTAAAAACCATATCTTAATTATACCAAAAATTTTAAAAGTTAGCAATAAAAAAGCAGCTAAAAGCTGCTTTTTAGAATTGATTTAAAAGAAAGCTTATCACTTTTTTTCTTTTTCTTCTTCTATTTCTTCTTTTCTTAAAACACTGACGGAAGCTACCTTATCCCCTTTTTCTAATTTCATCAATCTAACTCCCTGAGTATCTCTTCCTAAAATAGAGATCGACTTAACTGGAAGTCTTATTAACTGACCTTTTTCTGAACTTATAATAAGATCGGTGGCTTTATCATCTATTATTTTAACGGTAACTAAGTCACCTGTTTTTTCGGTTACTTTTGCTGTTTTTATACCAACTCCTCCTCGATTTTGTACTTTGTAATTTCTAAGCAGAGTTCTCTTCCCTAAACCGTTTTCTGATACTACCAGAACATATCTTCCCTTATCTTTTCCTTCTTTTATAATATCAACTCCAACTACCTTATCATCTTTTTTAAGATTAATTCCTTTAACTCCATGAGATGCTCGTCCCATAGGTCTAACATCTTTTTCTTTAAATCTAATAGCAAGACCTTTTGCCGTAGCTATAAATACCTCATCTTTACCTGAACTCTGTTTTATCCATCTTAATTCTTCATCTGGAGCTAATTTTATTGCTATAAGACCAGATTTTCTCACATTTTTAAAATCGATGATCTTTGTTTTTTTCACTGTCCCTTTTGTGGTCACCATAAAAAGATATCCTTCTTTAAATTCAGAAAAAGAAAGAACTCCTGTAACTTTCTCATCACCTCTTATTTGAATTAAATTTACAATTGCTTGTCCTTTGGAAATTCTTGAACCACTTGGAATTTCAAAAACTCTTGATTGAAACACCCTTCCCTTGTTTGTGAAAAATAGAATAAAATCGTGAGTTTTACTTACAATTAATCGATCTATAATATCCTCTTCTTTTGTTGTTGCACCAATAATTCCCTTTCCTCCTCGATGCTGAACTTTATAAGTATTTATAGGTATCCTTTTTATATAACCTGCTTTTGTTAAAGTAACAACTACCTCTTCATTAGGTATTAAATCTTCTACTTTAAATTCTTTTATACCTGTTTTATAAATCTTTGTCTTTCTTGAATCAGCAAATTCTTCTTTTACCTTTAAAAGCTCTTCTTTAATTACTTTCAAAATCTTTTTTGGTGAAGCAAGTATTGATTCATATTCCTTTATTAATTTTTTCTTTTCTTTATACTCTTTTTCAATTTTCTCCCTTTCAAGAGCTGCCAATTGGGCTAATTTCATATCTAAAATTGCTTGAGCTTGAATTTCTGTTAATTTAAATTTCTTTATCAAATTCTCCTTTGCTGTTTCTCTTGTTTTAGATTTCTTAATTGTTGAAATTACTTGTGATAAATGAGCTAAAGCTATCTTTAAACCTTCTAGAATATGAGCTCTTTCTTTTGCTTTCTCTAGATCGAATTTTATTCTTCTTGTTACTACTTCTTTTCGATGTTCTATAAAATATTCCAAAATGTTTTTTAAAGAAAGAACCTTTGGTTGGATACCTCCAACTAAAGCAAGCATATTTACATTAAAACTCTCCTGCATAGGGGTGAGTTTGTAAAGGGAATTTAATATTTTCTGAGGATGAGCATCTTTTTTAAGCTCGATTACTATTCTCATTCCTTCCCTGTCTGATTCATCTCTTAAATTGGAGATCCCTTGAATCCTTTTCTCTTTTACTAAATCTGCTATTTTTGCTACCAATGCAGCTTTATTCACTTGATAGGGCAACTCTGTAACTACAATTTTATACTCCCCTCTTTTCCCCTCCTCAATTGTAGCCTGAGCTCTCATTAAGATTTTACCTTTTCCAGTAGCATAAGCTTCCTTTATTTCATTTATATCATAGATTGCTCCTCCTGTTGGGAAATCTGGTCCTTTTATAAATTCCATCAAATCTTCGATTGTTGCATCTGGATGATCTATCAAATAAACCAGTCCATCAACTACTTCTCCTAAATTATGAGGGGGAATATTGGTTGCCATTCCAACAGCTATTCCCATTTGTCCATTAATTAAAAGATTTGGAATAGCAGAAGGAAGCACTTTTGGTTCTTTTCTTGTTCCGTCAAAATTATCCATAAAATCTACTGTATCTTTTTCAATATCAGAAAGTAATTGCTCTGCGATTTTAGTCATTCTTGCTTCCGTATATCTATAAGCTGCAGCACTATCTCCGTCTATAGAACCAAAATTTCCTTGACCATCGACTAAAGGATATCGCATCGAAAAATCCTGAGCTAATCTTACCAAAGCATCATAAACTGCCATGTCTCCGTGAGGATGATATTTTCCTAAAACATCTCCAATGATTGTTGCACATTTTCTAAATTTAGCATTATGAGTGAGTCCTAAATTATACATTGAATAAAGAATCCTTCTATGAACAGGTTTTAAGCCATCTCTAACATCTGGAAGAGCTCGAGAAATAATTACCGACATTGCATAATCAAGATAACTATCTTTCATTTCCTCTTCCAGAATCCGAGGCTTAACAAAACCAAGATTAAATTTTTCTTCTTTTTTTGCCATAATTTTAGATATCCAAATTTCTTACTGCTTTTGCATGAGTTTGGATGAATCTCTTTCTTGGTAAAACTTCATCTCCCATCAAAGTTGTAAATATCTCATCAGCTTTTGCAGCATCTTCTATTGTTACTTTTAAAAGAATTCTATTTTCAGGATTCATAGTGGTTTCCCAAAGCTGTTCTGGATTCATTTCTCCTAATCCCTTATAGCGTTGGATAGAAATTCCTTCTTTCTTTTTTATTTTTTTCAAAATTTCTAATTTTTCTTCTTCAGAATAAGCATAATATTTTTCTTTTCCTACTTGAATTTTATAAAGTGGTGGTTGGGCTATGTAAAGATAACCTGCTTCGATTATCTCGGGCATATGGCGGAAGAAAAAAGTTAAAAGTAGAGTCCTGATATGGGCTCCGTCAACATCAGCATCTGTCATTATAATAATTCGATGATATCTCACTTTTGAAAGATCAAAATTTTCTCCTATTCCAGTACCTAAAGCAACAATAAGTGCTTTTATTTCATTTGAGGAAAGCATCTTATCTAATCTTGCCTTTTCTACATTTAAAATTTTCCCTCTTAAAGGAAGGACAGCCTGGAAAGTCCTATCTCTTCCTTGTTTTGTAGAACCTCCAGCAGAATCTCCTTCCACTATATAAAGTTCACATTCAGCAGGATTTTTAGAAGAACAATCAGCAAGTTTCCCAGGAAGAGTCATTCCTTCAAGAGCGCTTTTCCGAAGTACTGTTTCTCGAGCTGCTTTTGCTGCTATTCTAGCTCGGGCAGCTAGAGCACATTTTTCAACAATCTTTCTTGCTTCTGTTGGATGTTCTTCTAGATATCTTGAAAATCCTTCCCCAAAAATTGTCTCCACAGCTGTTTTTACTTCGGGATTTCCTAATCTTGCTTTTGTCTGCCCTTCAAATTGAGGATTTGGAATTTTAACAGAAATTACTGCTGTTAAACCTTCTCTAACATCTTCTCCTGTAAAATTTTCCTCTGATTCCTTTAAAAATCCTCCTTTTCTAGCATAATCATTCAATACCCTAGTTAAAGCAGCTCTGAAACCAGTTAAATGCATCCCCCCATCTGTTGTATGGATATTATTAGCAAATGTTAAAATATTTTCTGTAAATCCATCTGTATACTGAAGAGCAACTTCTACCAAAATATGATCTTGGGTTTTCTCGATATAGCAAACAGGTGTAAGAGGCTCTTTGTTTTTATTAAGATGTCTGACATAGGAAGCTATTCCACCCTCGAAATAAAAACTTTTTGGAATCTCTATTTCGCCTCGAGCATCGATTAAAGTGATTTTCACTCCCTTTGTTAAATAAGCTTGTTCTCTTAAATGATCTTCTATAACCTCATAATTAAATTTTAGAGAACCAAAAATTTCCTCATCTGGATGGAATATTACTTTTGTTCCTGTTTCTTTTGTTTTTCCTATTTCTTTAACAGGAGTAGTAGGCTTTCCTCTTTTATATTCCTGGGCATAAATTTTTCCATCTCTTTTGACTTCCACTCTCATAAAATCGGATAAAGCGTTTACTACAGAGACTCCAACTCCATGAAGACCACCAGAAACTTTATAAACTTCTGAGCTAAATTTCCCTCCAGCATGTAAAGTTGTCATCACAGTTTCTAAAGCTGATTTTTTGGTAACTTTATGTTTCTCTACAGGAATTCCTCTACCGTTGTCCTCAACTTCAATCTTATTATCTGGAAGTAATTTTACAATAATGGTATTGGCATATCCTGCCATAGCTTCATCAATCGAATTATCAACCACTTCCCAAACAAGATGATGAAGTCCGCTTGAACCAGTGGAACCTATATACATTCCTGGTCTTTTTCTAACAGGCTCAAGGCCAGAAAGAACCTGAATTGCTGAAGCGTCATATCGATCTTTTTTTTGTTTAGCTTCTTTTCTCATAATACATAAAAATAAACCTCCCTGGTTATCCTGTTTTATTTTATCAAAACCTGGGTTCAAATGCAATAAAAAAATATCCTTTTAAAAGGATTTTCTTAGAATTATTTAAATTCGGAGGTTTCACCTCCGGGAATTTTTTATTCTATTTCAACAACAGTTCCTATCTCGGCCCAATTGAACACTTTTTCTGCTGCACCTATTCCTAATCTTACACATCCATGAGATACTCTTTTCCCTAAATGATCTCTTCCTTCATAAATTATCTTTCCATTTTTTAATTTCCAATAAGGAAGTTCATGAATCCCATAATTTCCATCAGGAGTAAAAGCCATCCAATAATTCATCCATAATTTATAAGGTTTTGAATAAGCTGTTTTAAATTTGTTTTCTATCTTAAAAATTCCTTTTGGAGTAGGCATTGACCATTTTCCTGTGGAAATTATAAATTCATAAACTAAATCTCCATCATCAAAGCATCTTAATTTTTGCTCAGCGATAGAAATTTTGATTTTTTTCCAAGAAGGTAAAGGAATATAATCGAGATCTTCTAAAGAAGTATCTGAATCGATTACTTTAATATCCCAAAATAATCTTTCATCTTGAGGAAGCCAAAACAAATGTTCGATTACCGGTCGGAAGTATTCGCGATAAATCCCTGGTTTGATATTTTTTGGTACTTTTATCTTAATAGAAAATTTTCCTATTTCTCCTGGCTTTATAATTTCTCTCTCAAGTTCTATCCTATTTCCTTTAAAAAATTTGCTTTCCCTGTCTTTTAATCTTGAGGTACCTAATCTAAAAGCATAAAATCCTGTTTTTGACCAATTGATATTCCCTGTGTTTTTAAGTTCAAACCATAAGAGTTTTTCATCTCCTGGATTTATAACTATATTTTCGCTCTTTCTTATAAATTGATAATCAAAAAAGGGTTCTTCTATTTCTTGGGAGAGAAAATTAGAAAAAGAACCCATAAATAAAGTCCAAATCAAAGAAAAAGGAAGAAAAAAATTTATCATTTGGAATTTGATTTTTGTTTTTGTTTTCATTTTTGAAATTACTTTATTATACCATAAATTAAGAAAAAAATCAATAAATTTTTGACATCGAGTCTTTTTTGATATATAATTTATTTTGAGATGGAAAATTTTGATCAAAAATTTTTAGAAGAACAGAAAAAGAAGCTTCTAGAAGAGAAAAAGCGGGTAGAAGAAGAATTGGCTGATGTTGCTGTAAAAAAAGATGGAAGATTTGAAGCAATTTATCCTGAATATGGTTCAGAAGATGATGAAAATATTCAAGAAATAGCAGATTATGAAAGAAATATTTCTATAGAGCTCTCTTTAAAAGATTTATTAGCTGAGATAGAAAAAGCTCTTTCTAAAATTGAAAAAGGCACCTATGGGGTTTGTGAAAAATGTGGGAAATTAATTGAAAAAGAAAGGCTCCAAGCAGTGCCTTATGCTTTATTCTGTTTAAATTGTCAAAAAAAAGAAGAAAAATAATCCGGGGTCGTCTAATGGTAGGACAGCGGCCTTTGGAGCCGTTAATCTAGGTTCGAATCCTAGCCCCGGAGTTTTTTTTACTAGGGTTTTTACGGAGGTGGGTTTTTACGGAGGTGAAACCTCCGAAAAATGGTGATAAAAAACCAATGAGGTTATTGGTGGAACTCAAACAAAATAAAACTAATCAATCAAGAAGTTGAGATTTATAAAAATGTCTATACCTTACGGTCAATTGATGATGAAAAATAAAAAATTACTTTATCTGACTTTAATGATATTGATTATCATAGGAATTGGTTTGTTTCTATATTTAAGGTCAACACGATTACCACCAATAGAAAAGAAAATTTCTGAAAAAGTAGATCTTTCTAATCCTGCGACAGTTTATTGTAAAAATTTAGGCTATCAAGTTAAAGGAAATCTCTGTATTTTTCCAGATGATACTACCTGTGACCAATGGAGTTTCTTTAGAGGTAAATGTGGACAAAAATTTACTTTTTGTGAACAACAAGGATTTAGAATAGAAAACAGAATTGATAACATGGGAAGTTGGACTGCAGAATATGCTGTTTGTATTTTTGATGATAACTCTGAATGTTTAGAACAAGATTATTTTGAAGGAAAATGCAATCCTTCCCAATGTAAGAAATGGAAAATGTCAGAAGGTGGATGTATAAGTAATAATAAATAATAATTATGAAAAAGCTTGGAATAATTGGAATTACAGGATTAGTTTTTATTTTATCCAAAGTTGTATTAAACAAACTCCATCAGAAACTCAAAAAATTGTCATGCAATTTTCTGTTAGACCATGTAAAACAGATATGTTTTCTTATAAACCATCAAATTTAGGTATTAAAAAAAGTAAAATGGATAAATAATACAACTTTAGAAGTTAAAGCTTATGTTAGTGTAAATTGTGCTGAAAAAATAGAAAGTGGTGACTATGAAATAACTGATGGCAAAATTATCCTGATATACAAATCACCAAGATGCAAGGGTATTTGTGCAGAGTGTTTATGCGCCCATGAGTTAGTTTATAAATTTTTTAATTTAAAAAGAAAAAATTATCAATTCGAGCTAAAACGAGTAGAATAACAGAAAAAGTTAACAAATTTTTCAAATTTTTTAGTTATTTTTCAAAATCACAGAAAAGAAGAAAATTAAAGTTGAGATCAAAATGATTAAAAGACCTGCAGGAATTTGGATTGAATAAGATAGTAAAATCCCAAAAAGACAACTTATAAATCCAAAAAAGCCAGAGAAAAATTGATATTGAAACAAATTTTTGGCCAAATTTCTTGCTGAAGAAGATGGAATAGCAACCAAAGCTGCTGTTAAAAGTCCTCCAACTAATTTTACTCCTAGTCCAACCATAATAGCTATAGTAAATAAATAAAGAAGATTGTATATTTTTAAATTAATTTGCTCTACCTTTGCTAAATCTTCTGAGATATTAATCAAAACTAATTTTGGAAAAATTTTTAAAATTAGAAAAAAGCTAATAAAAGCTAGAAAAATAGCAATCCATCCATCGATTCTTCCTATTTTAGAAATATCTCCAATCAAAGCAGCTTCTGCTTTCTCTAAAGGCAGAAACAAAAATGCCAAAGCAACACCAAAAGAAAATACAATTGCAACCAAAGCTTCAAGAGGAAGTTTAGTTCTCAGCTCAATGAGCCATATTAGAATTATTCCTAAAATAATAAAAATAAAAGCACCTAAGGAAACGTCAAAATTATAGAGTAAAGCTAAAGCTATTCCTGGTAGAGCCAAATGACCCAAAGGTCCAGCAACCAAGCTCATTCTTTTTGAAAACATCAAAGAGCCTAAATATCCAGTGACCAATCCAATAATTGTCCCAACAATTAAACAAAACATTTTTTAAGATTTATAGATATGTTTATGAAATTTAATCCTTCCTCCATAAAGCTTTGCTAAATTCTCTGGAGTTAAAACTTCTTTTAATTGGCCATGACAAATTATTTTTCTATTAAGACAAAGAACGTGAGTGGAAATTTTAAAAACTATACTTAATTCATGAGAAACTAAAAGGATTGTTAATCTCTTTTTTTTATTTAATTCTTCTAAAAGATTATAAATTGATTTTTGTCCAGCTAAATCAATTCCTGAAAAGGGCTCGTCAAACAAAAGAATATCTGGATCTTTAGAAAGGGCCCAACCAACTAAAATTCTTTGGAATTGCCCTGAAGACAAATAATCTATTCTTTGAT
>Ga0190363_1000552_pt1 | contig 22236 bp, 22 predicted proteins | sample 48721867_MG_FD_161272 | JGI IMG/M metagenome (GOLD analysis project Ga0190363, IMG submission 161272) | Hydrothermal vent microbial mat bacterial communities from Southern Trench, Guaymas Basin, Mexico - 4872-18-6-7_MG | ecosystem: Environmental > Aquatic > Marine > Hydrothermal vents >... | reverse complement strand
AGTTGGGAAAACAACAATTTCTATTTTTTTAGCAAAAAAATACCTTAAAGAAGGAAAAAAAGTTTTACTTTGTGATTGTGATGTAGAATGTCCTAATTTACATATTTTTTTAAAAGAAAAATTAAAAAAACCTTTTAAAAAAGTTTTTGCTTTTTTTCCTCGTTTAAATAAGAAAAAATGTAAAAAGTGTGATATTTGTAAAAATGTTTGTAAAGAGAACGCTATTTTTAAGCCCAAAAATTCTTTTCCAGTTTTTGTTCATGATTTATGTTCTGCTTGTGGTGCCTGTATGATTGCTTGTCCCTATGGCGCAATAGAAAAAGAAAAAAAAGAAATTGGAGAAATTTTTTTAAAAAAAATTCAAAAAAATTTTTGGTTAATTACCGGAAAAGCTCATCTTGGTGTTGAGGAAACAGGCCCTGTTGTTTTGGAAACAAAAAAAGTGGCAGAAAAAATTTTAAAAGAAAATAAGTTTGATGTTTTACTTATTGATACTGCTCCGGGAATTCACTGTCCTGTAATTTCAGCCTTAATTGGATGCGATTTAGTTTATTGCGTGGCTGAACCATCTCCAATGAGTAGAGCAGATTTAAAATTAATTTTGAAACTTTGTAAAAAATTAAAATTGAAATCCAAAGTTGTTTTGAACTTATCAAATTTAGGGGAAAAAGAAATTATTAAAAAAACTTTATCTGAGTTTAAAATAAAAATTGAAAGAGAAATACCATTCTCAGAAAAAATCCAAAAAGCCTATTCAGAAGGAAATTTACTAAAATGCGATTTTGCTTTATGAAGAGGTTAATTTCTTTATTTTTAATTTCTTCATTTTTGATTTTTGGACAATGTTTTTCACAAGAAAAAATTGAGATTTATCTTTTTTATGGAGAAGGGTGTCCTCATTGTGCAAAGGCTGAAAGGTTTTTGGAGAGTTTGGAAGGAAAATACCCAATCGAACTTAAAAAATATGAAGTATATTTTCACCCTCAAAATATGGAACTTTTTAAAAATTTTTGTCAAAAATATGGTTTTTCACCCGAAGGAGTTCCAACAATTTTTATTGGTAAAAAGTATTTTATAGGATTTGGGGAAAGCACAAAAAATGAAATTGAAAAAGCAATTCAGGAATATCAAACCACTCCTTTACCCAATTCTTTACCTCAGAATTCTAAAATAACTTGGTCAAAAATTGTTTCTTTGGCTTTCGTTGATTCGATTAATCCTTGTGCAATTGCGGTTTTAACTTTAATGTTAATTGCAATATTGACTTACAATCCTAAAGATAAAAATAAAGTTTTATTAACAGGTTTGGCTTTTGTGGGCGCTATATTTTTGATGTATCTTTTTTATGGAGTGGTGATAATTAAATTTTTCCAAGTAGTTCAAAAATTGGCTTCGGTGAGACTTTGGCTTTATAAAATTTTGGGAGGATTTGCCATAATTTTAGGAATTTTAAATATTAAAGATTTTATAAAATACAAGCCTGGAGGATTTTTGACAGAAATGCCTCTATTTTTAAGACCAAAAGTTAAAAAAATAATTTCAGGAGTAACTTCTCCTCGAGGAGCAATTTTTGTGGGATTATTTGTAACACTTTTTTTACTCCCTTGCACCATGGGACCTTATTTAATTGCTGGAGGAATTTTATCTTTTTTGGAAACGATAAAAACTTTACCTTACCTTTTTTTGTACAATTTAATTTTTATTTTACCAATGCTTGTGATTGTATTTTTGATTTATTGGGGGACTACAAAAGTTGAGGATGTTTCTGGATGGAAAGAAAGAAATATTAAATATCTTCACTTAATGGCTGGATTAGTAATTCTTCTTTTGGGAATAGGAATAGTTTTGGAATGGTTTTAATTTTTTTATGAAATTAGCCTTTCTTTCAGGAAAAGGAGGAGTAGGAAAATCAATGCTTTGCTCAAGTTTAGCAGTTCTTTTTTCTAAAGAATTTAAAATTTTAGCTTTAGATTGTGATGTAGATTGTCCTAATTTAGAAATATGGTTAGGAGAAGAGAAAAAAGTTCCTAAAAAGATAATTCCTTTTTTTGGAGCACAAAAGCCAGTTTTTGATTATGAAAAATGCAAAAAATGTAAGATCTGTATTAAAACTTGCCGATTCTCAGCAATAAAAGAAGTTGAAGGAAAGCCTTTTTTAAACCCTTTTTTGTGTGAAGGATGTGGAGCATGTGAGATTGCGTGCCCTCAAGGGGCAATAAAAATGAAAAAGATCCAAAATGCCAAAATTGAAATTAAAAAAACAAAATATGGATTTTTTTTAATTATAGGAAAACTTTTTCCAGGGGAGAAAGGTTCAGGAAGAATTATTGATAGGATAAAAAAAGAAATTGAAAAATTCAGATATGATTTAGTTTTGATTGATTCTTCTCCGGGAACAGGATGTCCTGTTATTTCAACAATTAAAGATATAGACTTTTCAATTTTAGTTTGTGAGCCTACTCTTTCAAGTTTTGAAGACCTAAAAAAAATTTTAAAATTGGTAAGACATTTTAAAATTCCTTACAGAATAGTGATTAATAAATGGACGATAAATCCAAAAATTTCTTTTAAAATTAAAAAATGGGCTCAAGATAAATTTTTGGGTAAAATATCTTATGATAAAGAAATGATGAGAACACTTTCTTTTGGTAAATCAATTTTGGAAAAAGACTCTAAAATTAAAAATGAGATTGAAAGAATATACAAAAAAGTTAAAGTATGGTTAGACCTAAAAAACCAAGAAAGATAAATTTTGATCCAAACATTGTTTATTTTAAACCAAGAGCTATTCCTTTATCTTCGCTTGAAGAGATTGAGCTAACTTTAGATGAAATAGAAGCTTTACGACTTTGTGATTTGGAAAATTTTGATCAAAAAAGAGCTGCTAAAAAGATGAAAATTTCTCAGAGCACTTTAAATAGAATTTTAACTTCAGCAAGAAAAAAAGTAGCCAAGGCTTTAATTGAAGGAAAAGCAATTAAAATTAAAAAAAGTAATTAGTGTTTTAAAGTTCCCCCCTATAACAAGAAAAATTGTTTTTTTATCGCAAATTTCTTTGTTTTTATTCCTTGAAAATTTTTAGAAATTTTTCTTTACTTATTTCAATTTTATCAATTTCTTCCTCCTTCAATTTCTTTTCTTTCTCTAAAAACTGAATTTCTTTTTCTAAATCTAAGTGAGTTAGGAATTCTTCAAATTTTTCTCTTCCTCTTAATTCAATTCTTTTATCTCCGAACTCTTTTTCTATATAATCTCTAAAAGTTGAATATTTTTTAACTTCTTCTCTTGTCGGTTTTCTCTTTTCTTTTTTTATTCTTTGTTTTATGGCAAGAAATTCTTTTTGAAGGGGAATATTTTTTTTAAATCTAGAAATTCTTTTTTCTATGCTTTCAATTTCTTCTTTTTTCTCATTTAAGCAAAAAATTATCCTATCTTTTATTATTTCTTTTGGTTTTAATTCTTTTTCTATCTCTTCTTTTTGAGAAATTTTTCCTTTCATATCTCTTCTCGGCTCTCGTGGAAATGTAAAGATATTTTTAATTTTCTCTCTTTCTCCTTCTCCTACCTCTTCTTCTCTTTCTTCGATTGCTTCATTTTTTTCTCCGAAGAAGAATAACTCCTTTTTCTCCTCTGGAACAAGAATAGAAGCAAGCCGCATATTAAACTTATATCCCATTCTTTCCCATTGCCTCTCGTCTCCACCACTTCTTCTTAAATCTCCAGACTTGTGAGTGTGAAAATGACAAACTACTTTAAGATTTTCCTTATCTGCTTCTTCTTTCACTCTCTTCTCATATTTTTTAGAAGTTTCCCACTCCCAGGTTAAACCGGTTTCTACCTCCTCATTTTTAGGTAAGATTACTTTCTCAACTAAAAAATTATCTCCTCTTTCTTTTCCAATTCCAAAACCATGAAATTCGCCTTTCCACCCCTCATTTTCAGTAAAAGAAAATTCCTCTATTTTCTTTATTTTCTCTTGAGCATCTCTTCTAAAAAGTATCCTATCTCCATTTTCAAAAGAGTATAATAAATCTCCTTTTTCAACCTTAAAAACCGGTTTTTCTAAAATTTCTTTGATTTCTGGCGATTTTTTTATATCTTCTATAAGTTTATCAATACTCTTTTCAATCAATTCTGGTTTTTTTAAATCATCTATCAATTCAAAGAGTTCTTTTTCAGAATATTTCTTCTCCTTAACTTCCTTTTCTTCAGTTCCAAATTTTGGCTCAAATCGTTTTTCAATATTTATCATAACTTCTTTTAACAAATCTTACTTTATCAATTTTTCTATTTTCATAATAAAAAAATTTGCTTCCTTCTATAATTATTCAAGAATTTCTTTAAGTAATTTCTCTTTAAATTTTTTAAGTTTTTCTTTGTCCAGGATTATTGTTTCAGAGGGCCATTTCCCTTCACCTTCTTTGTATTTTCTCCAAACTTTTAATTCTTCCTCTTCTCCTCGCTTCCATTCATGACCACCTTTTCTTAAAACCCCTCTTCCGTAAAAATTCTGCATTATTTCTTTTCCTTCTTCTTTTAATTTCGCTTCAAGGCGATAACCTAAAAGGTAAGGGATTAACATTTCCAATTCTTTTTCTCTTTTCTCTTTATCTTGTTCTTTTCTAATACCTTCTATGAAAAAAGAAAATTCTTTCCTTTCCTTCTCGGTCAAAGGTTTCTCATAAAAAGACTCTTTCTTTTCTTCTGCTTCCGGCTCAATTTCAATTTTTGATTTAAATTTTTCTGGATTAGGCATAATTTTAAATAGGTTAATGCTAACTAAATTTCATTCTAAGATGATTTTTGAATCATTTCAATCTAAAATCCTTTCTCTTTTTTCCGGACCAATTTTTTGAGAAAAATATTTCATAAAATTATGTTATAAGAAAATCTTTTGATAAAATAAAATATGTTCAAAGAGGGTCAGATAGAAAGAAAAAGAGAAATTCCTTCCATTCAAGAGAAAAAAGAAGAGGAAGAGGGAAAAATAATAATTATAGATAAAAAGAATATAGAGAAAGTAAGAGAAAACCCCTCCCTTTTAAGAATAAAAAAAGAAAAAGCTAAGGAGTTTGGCATTGATCCAGAAAGATATTCAAGAGAAATAATCCCAGAGGAGACAGAAAAACTGGTAAATGAAATTTGTAAAAAAAATGAAAACTTAGAGAAAGAATGTCTTTTATTTTGCATAAAGGATCTTCATACAATGCTCCCTCTTTATAAAGAGTCTTTTGATGTTTTGATAGACGAAATTTCTAAATTTACTCGTTCTCAACTTTCGTTAAAAGAGAAAGTTGTGCATTTAGAAGGATTTGGTTTTTGTTCACTTCAGGAGGAAAATGAAAAAATAAAATTAAGAAAAATAGAACCGGTTTTGCCTGGATATATTATCTCTCCTCGAATTTTGGGAAAAGATTTTTTAGGAATTACAAGCGAGGTGACTGGATTACCTTTAGAAAAGTTAGAGGAAGATTTAGAAAAAGTATTTCATCCTCAACCCCAGGATTTCATAAAGGCTATTTATGGAATTTCTTCTCAAGATAAAATTATAAGCACTATCCGTCATAAAAAAATGGTCGTTCCTCTTGCTTTTAAAGCCTCTTTTCCTTCAAAACTTACTTTTACCCCAATGGATACTATTCATGAAATAGTTCATTTAGAGTCTTCTTTGCCAAAGGAAATTGGCTATCAAGAATATGAAGAGGGAGAAGCCGTGATAGCAGAAATAAACGGAGGAAAAAAACTTGCTGAGAAATGGAAAGATATTTTAATAAGGAATTATGTTGACTTGGTAATAGTTGTGATGTCAGCAATTTGGTTGGCAGAATATCTTTACAAAAACAATCTGGAAGATGAAGAGGTAATTAAGTTTTTACAAAAGGTTTGTCCTCAAGAAAAAATTTTAGACAATCTTTTTGGGAAAGAATGGAATCAAGGGAAAATAGATGAATTCGCATTTGAACAAAAAAGAAAATATTTTGCCAGGGCTTATGAAATCGCAAAATTTTTTGGAGAAGATGTAAAAGTTTCTAAAATTTCTAAGGAAGATTGGCTGAAGTTTTTAGAATCAAAAAGAGATTACAAAAAACTTTTTAAATATTCTTTTAAACCTGAATTTTTGGATTATTCTTCATATGGGATAATAGAACCCCCAAAATTTTCTCTTTCTTCAAAGAATATTATAATTTTATTAAAAGAAAAATTAGAGATTTTAAAAGCGGAAAAGGAACTTTTGGATTTAGTCAAAGAGGAACCTTATTATAAATTTTATTACGAAAAAAGAGTTTTAGATATTTTAAAGAAAGTAGGTCTAACAATGGAAGAAAGAGAAAGAATAATTCAAAAAGAAATTAAAAAAACAGAGGAAAAATTAAATAAAGTTAAAAAAGGCGAAATGAAAAATATTTATTTTAATGATTTATTTTGGAAACTTTAAAATAAAAAAATTTATATCTCTTAATTAAAGAAGTGAAAAATGGATAAATGAACTGAATTCTCTGACAACCTTTTTCTTCCTTTTTTAATTTAGGCTATTTGTTCTGCTTTCTCTATAATGATTTGAGGATTTTCATTCACCTCTTTTAAAACTTGAATTACTTTTTCAAAAGTTTCATCAAATTCAAAAAATCCACGTTCTCTTTTATGTGGGTTAGCATAAGATAAAATTTGACTGTAAAGAAAAGGATGGAATTTTCCCATTTCTTTAATTTTCTGAAATGTATCTCTCAAAATTTGATTCGCTTCCAAGATTTTTTTTGCCCGTTCTTTTCTTATATTTATTGCTTCTTTAAGAGGTATTTCTAAAAATAAATCACATTTTTTAAGAATATTTTCAAATGAGGATCCAGGAAGTTTTTCAATTTCTCTGTAAGCAATACCTAAAGTTACATAATATGCCTGCTCAATTGCATCTGTAATTTCAGGTTCAGTTTCAACGACATCTGGTTTTTTTTCTAAAATTTCTTCATAAAGTTGAATAGCAACATAAGATTTTTCTCTAATATTGAGTTCTTTTTCAATATTGAAATTCATCATTAAAGGCGCCATTTTTTTAGGAATAATAATTGCAGGGATTTTATCAAGTTCTAATTTTTTAGCTGCCAAAAAGCGATGTTGCCCATCAATGATAATATATTTTCCTTCTTTTTCTCCTTCAACTACCATAATAGGAACAGTAAAACCAATTTTTTCAAGAGATTGCAAAATATGTCTTACATGATATTGAGAAGGCTTTCTTTGATGAGAAATTACCTCAAGCGAATCAATAGGCAAAAGAGTGAAAATAAACTTTTCTCCTTTGATTGGTTCTTTATATTCGAAAACCTCTTCTTTTTCCGCCATAACTTTTATTCATTTTAAAATTTTAAAATTTTTTTTAAAATTATCAATGAGTAAAATACAAGCCGCGGTGGCGGAATTGGCAGACGCGATGGGCTCAAAACCCATTGGGGATTGACCTCCCCATGTGGGTTCGACTCCCACCCGCGGCAAAGGCTCATTAATTAAATTTCTTGACACCATTTTGAGAAATTTTATAATGATTTCAGGAGGTGAAAAAATAAAAAAAGAGGTGACGCAACGGAAATGTCCTTGCTTTTACTTTTAGTGATTGGAATAGTGATTCTTGGAATAGCAGGGATGATTGTTTATCAGAGCATACCTTTAACTGAAAGAATCACTGCAGTAGATTTGGTTTCATTGCTTTCAGTAATAATAAGTACTTTGATTTACAGTGATTTAACGAAAAAAGGACCTCCATTGTCTTGCCGACCCGCCAGTAATTCCAGCAATTACAGTATCGAACAGAAAAGTGCTAAGTGCTTATACTACAACATTAACCGCTACGCTTAAAGAAAGTAAGCTAAGAAAAAAGACAAGAAAATGGCGGGTTTTCCGGAAAGTTTTTAATAATTTTTTTAATTTTTTTCTTTTTTTCTTCTCTTTTGAATCTTTTCAAAATCTCAAAATAGAAGGATGTTTTTCTCTTAAATCCAATATTAAAGAAGGTTTTCCAAAAATTTCTCCTCCAAAAACTGCAAGATCTGGTTTTTCTTTTTCAAACTGATTTAAGATTTCTTTAAAATTTTTTGGTTTCTTTCCTGAAAGATTAGCAGAGGTTCCAGAAAGAGGGAAGTTAATTTCTTTTAAAATTTCATTTAAAAGAGGATATTTTGGCACTCGTAGTCCAATGCTTTCTTTTTCAGTGCCATAAATTTTAAGATTTTTTTTCTTTTTTAAAATAACGGTTATTCTTCCTGGCCAGAAATTTTTTAAGAAATTTTCCTGCTCAGGTGAAATTTCAGCAACTTTTTTTGCCATTTCAATATTTTTTACAAAAATAGGCAAAGGTTTTTTGATTTTTCTTTTTTTAATTTTATAAACTTTATCAATTGCTTTTTTTGAGAAAACATTTGCTAAAAGAGCATAGAGTGTGTCAGTAGGAAAAAGAACAACTTTTTCTTTTTTTAAAAAAGAAACTACTTCTCTTTTTATCTCTTTTTGAGATACCTTTTTCAAACTTAAAATTTTCATTCGTTTTTTAATAATTTTTTCTTAGTTCAAGATATTTTTCAAAAGTTATTTTTTTCATTTTTTTGATTTCCTTTTCAATGTCAGGAGAAAATTTTTGATAATCTTTTAAAATTTCAAAACACAAAGAACTTGAGTTAAGTCCACTTCCATAACTTACAAGCAAAACCTTTTTTGAAAAAAGATTTTCTTCTTTAAGTAAAGACAAAAAACACAAAATCAAAGAAGCGGTGTAAGCATTTCCAACAAAGTTTGCATATTTAAGCGAAGGGAAAACTTTTTTCTCAAAAATTTCCAAGAATTCTTTTTTTTCTTTAATTTTTTTAAGTTTCTCTTTAAGAGTTTTTTTAAGTTTTTCAAAAAAAGTTAAATTGTACTTTAGATAATCCACAATTGGTGTTTTTTTGCCATAAAATATTTTTTCTATTTTTTGAAAAAGTTTTAGCAAATATTTTTCAAAATCTTTTTTTCTTTTTTCAATTGCAAAAAGAAAGGCAAAAGCATCTTTAACAATACTTCCGTAAGGACGGTGATAACAAAATCTGTCAATGAAATTAAAAAGTCTTTTTTTGAAAGAATTTTCTTTTTTAAAATTGAGTTGAGAAAAAGATGTTCCCAAAATATATCCAAGCCAAGTAAGAGTAGGATGGAAATAAGGTTTTTTATAAAAGGGTTGAGCCCAGTCTGGAAAAAAACAAGAAAAACCTCCTGGAGCAAAAATTTTTTTAGCTACTTTTGGTTTTTTCCCAATTAAAATTGCTACCGCTCCTCCTCCTTGAGTTTCTTCTCCTTTATCTTTTCCATATTTTGAGATGTCTCCTGCTACTACAAGCACGTCTTTGTTGCTTTGTTTTGCCAAAGAAAGAGCAGTTTCAATGGCAGAAAGACTTGAAGCGCAGGCTGACATTAAGGTTACTGATTGAACATGACAAAGATTAATTTTTTCTTTTTTTTGTAAAAGCCCAATTAATCTTAAGGCTAAATTATCTCCTTTGGATTGGATACTTTCTGTTGCGACAAGTAAATATCCAACATTTTTAGGTTTAAAGTTGTATTTTAAAAAAATTTCTTTTACTGCTTTTTGCATTAAATCTTCAACTTTCTCTTCTTTTTTGGGTACTGCAAATCCTTCAATCATTAAATGCGAAAGTTTGCCTTCATTTGTTTTGCGTCCTTTACAGAACTCATTTTTGGGAAGAAAATAAGAAGGAAGGGCAGCTGATATTGCTTTTATTCCTACATCCATAAAAACTTTTATTATAATTGAAAAACTTATGAAAAAAAAGAGAAAATCCTTAAAAGATTTTTCAACCAAAGAAAGGCAAGAATTTTTAGAAAAAAAACTTAAAATTGATCTTTCCTATATTAAAAATTTTGTTTTTGATGAAAAAAAAGCAAAAAAAGCGAATATTGAAAATTTAATTGGGAAAATAGAGGTCCCTTTAGGATTAGCTGGGCCTTTAAAAATTAAAGGAGATTTTGCCAAAGGGAATTACTTTTTGCCCTTGGCTACAACTGAGGGGGCACTTGTTGCTTCTATAAATCGAGGAGCAAAAGCAATTACACTTTCAGGAGGAGCAAAAGTAAAAATTATAAAAGAAGGTACAACAAGATCTCCTTGTTTTGATTGTCAAAGTTTAGAAAATGCAATTTTAGTTTCTCGCTTTTGCCAAAAACAAAAAAAAGAAATAAAAAAAGTGGCTGAAAAAACTGATCCTTATCTTAAATTTAAGGATTTACAAGTTTTTCTTTTAGGAAAAATTTTATATTTGAGACTGATTTTTGAAACTTTTGATGCTATGGGAATGAATATGGCAACAATCGCTGCCAAAGAAGTTTCTAAATTTTTGGAAAAAAAATTTAAATTTTTAAAAGAAATTTCTTTATCTTCTAACCTTTGCACTGATAAAAAACCTTCTTTTTTGAATTTGCTTTTTGGAAGAGGGAAAAGTGTTTTAGCAGAATGCACTTTCAAAAAAAAAGTTTTAAAAGAAGTTTTAAAAGTTGGAACAAAAGAAATTTTTGATGTTTGGCTGAAAAAAAATATTTTAGGCTCAGCCCTGGCAGGATCTTTAGGGTTTAATGCCCATTTTGCAAACATTATTTCGGCTATTTTTTTGGCTACAGGGCAAGATTTGGGACATATAGTTGAAGGATCTTTAGGTTTGACTTTTGGAGAAATTCAAAAAAATGGAGACTTTTATTTTTGTATTTTTTTGCCTTGTTTAATGGTGGGAACAGTTGGCGGAGGAACTCATCTTGAAACTCAAAAAACCGCTTTGAAAATTTTGAGAGTAGCTGGAGGAAAAAAAGGAAAAAATGCGAAAAAATTTGGAGAGATTATCACAGGAGCAGTGATGGCAGGAGAAATTTCTTTGCTCGCTTCATTAGCCGAAAAAAGTTTGGCTGAAAGTCATTTAAAACTTAACCGTCTTTGATATAATTTTTTTATGGGAATTTTTAAAGCAAATGATATAAGAGGAGTTTATCCTCAAGAGATAAATGAAAAAACAGCTTATTTTATTGGAAAAGCAAGTTGTGTTTTTTTTAGAAAACTTTATAAAAAAAATCCACAAATCATTCTTGGAAATGATAATCGTGTATCTTCGCCTTATCTTAAAAGAGGGTTTAAAAAAGGATTTTTAGAAGAAGGAGGAAATATCATTGAAATTGGACTTTCAACAACTCCTTTGATGTATTTTTCAACAGTTGTTTCTCGAGCCGATGGAGGAGTGGAAATTACTGCTTCTCATAATCCCCCAAAATTTAATGGATTTAAATTGGTAAAAAGAAATGCAGAACCTATTTATGAAAAAACAGGGCTTAAGGAAATTCAAAAAATTTTCCAAAAAAAAGATTTTGAGAAAAGAAAAAAAGGAAAAATAATTAAAAAAAGTTTTCTTAAAGAGTATATAAAATTCAATTTGAATTTTTTAAGAGAAAAAACTCTTCCCTTTAGGATCGTTGTAGATACCGCAAATGCAGCAGCTTCTTTTTTAATAAAACCAATTCTTGGGAAAATTAAGGGGCTCAAAGTTTATCATCTTTTCTCAGAACTTGATGGACATTTTCCTAATCATGAGCCTGATCCTTTAAAAAAAGAAAATCTAAAAGCTTTGCGAAGGGAAGTAAAAGAAAAAAAAGCAGACTTGGGCGTAGCTTTTGATGGAGATGGAGACAGAATTATCTTTATTGATGAAAAAGCGAAGATTATTCCAGGAAATTTAATTACCGCACTTGTAGGTTTATCTTTTCTTGAAGAAAAGAAAGGAATAAAAATTCTTTATGATATTCGTTCCTCCCGTGCAGTAGAGGAAGCAATAAAAAAAGGCGGAGGAAAACCAGTTGTTTGGAAAGTAGGGCATTCTTTTATTAAAGAAAAAATGAGAAAAGAAAATATTGTTTTTGGAGGAGAACTTTCAGGGCATTACTACCTTAAAGAAAATCAATTTTGTGAAGCACCTTTTTTTGTATTGTTTAGGATTTTAGAGGAAATGAAAAGAAAAAAAAAGAAATTATCTCAACTTGTTCAACCTTTAGAAAAATTTGCTTTTTCAGGAGAGATTAATTTTAGAGTTAAAGATAGCCAAAAGATTTTAGAAAAAATAGAGAAAATTTTTGCAAAAAAAGGAAAAATATCCAAACTTGATGGAGTACGAGTTGATTTCAAGGATTGGTGGTTTCTTTTAAGAGCCTCAAAAACAGAACCTCTTTTGCGCTTAATTGTGGAAGCGAAAAACAAAAAAATTTTAAAAGAAAAAGTAAAATTTTTAAAAGAACTAATATTTTCTTGAAAAATTTAAATAAGTTGTTATTATTTTACAAAAAAGGTCAAATGAGGTTTTTGATAAGATGAAAAATTACCCTCTAATTTTAGCCGGAATTTTAATTGGAGTTTTAGGAATTTGGCTTATTTGGAATTTTTGGGAGAAATTTTTGGTTGTTTTACTTGGAGGATTGGGTCCGTTTTTAATCTTAGTAGGAGTTCTGACATTTCTTGTAGGTTGGTTTGAAGAATAAAAAAATTTAAGTAAAATTAATTGAGGTTGCTTTGAATTTCTCTAAAAGAGATTTCAAGCGACCAAAAAGGTCGCTTTTTTTATTTCAAAAAAATGAAAAAAAATTTCAAAAGGAAAATTTTCAAAGGGGAATGGACTTGTGCAGATTGTGGAAAAAAAATTACTGAACTTCCTTTTTTGCCAGATCCTAAAAGACCAGTTTATTGTAGAGAATGTCATCTCAAAAGGATGAGAAGAAAATAACTTCAACTTCTTCTCATCTTAGATTTTTGAAGTAAAATTTCAGAATGGATCTTTTTGATTTCCAAAAATCTAAGATTTCGGAAAAAATAAAAGAAAGTATTTTTTCGGTTTCTGAATATTTAAGTTTTCTGAATGATTTTTTAATTTATCAGAGAGCAAAAGTAAAAGGAGAAATTGGTAAGGTAGATGAAAGAAGAAAATGGGTATATTTCACTCTAAAGGACAAGGATGGAGCAACAATGAATTGTTTAATTTTCAAAGATATTCTTACAAAAAAAGGTTTTTCTTTAAAAGAAGGTCAAGAGGCTGAGGTCTTTGGATTTCCTGAAATTTACAAGCCTCAAGGAAAATTGACTTTCCGAGTGGATGATATTTTACTTAAAGGAGAAGGAATTTTAAAAGAAAGTTTCTTGCGCCTTAAACAAAAGCTCAAAAAAGAAGGTCTTTTTGATAAAAAAAGAAAAATTAAAAAATTTTGTCAAAAAATTGGTCTTTTAACCTCAAGTTATGGAGAAGCAAAAAAAGATTTTCTTTCTCATTTGGGAAATTTTGGTTTTGAGATATATTTTTTTGATATTCATGTAGAAGGTGAGCAGGCTCCAAAAGAAATTATTCAAGGAATTGAATTTTTTAATAAATTTTTTTCTTTTTTAGATGTGATTGTAATCACAAGAGGTGGAGGATCGTTTGAGAGCCTTCAGCCATTTAATCAAGAAGACGTAGCAAGAGCTGTTTTTGCTTCAAAAATTCCTATAATTTCCGCCATTGGACACGAAAGAGATGAAACTCTGGTAGATTTGGTGGCAGATTTTAAAGCTTCTACTCCTACTCATGCAGGAAAACTTTTATCTGAACCCTGGCATGAAATGAAAAGAAGAATTAAAGAAATTGAAAGTAATTTTTTTTATTTTTTTGAGAAAGAACTAAAAAGAAAAAGAAATGAAATAAAAGAAATTTTTGGAGGAATGAAAAAAGAAATAGAAAAAGTTCTTTCTCAAAAAAAAGAGAAAATTTCAATGATAAAATTTCAATTGCACTCATTTTTTAAAAGAATTTTTGAGAAATATTCATTTTTAAAAAAAGAATTTTTTATGAGAATAGATTTTTGGAAAAAAACACTCGACGAGAAAATTAAAAAAGAAAAAGAGAAACTTCTGTCCTCCTCGCCTTATTTAAGACTTAAACAGGGATGGGCGGTTGTTTTTGATAAAAAAGGCAAAATTATAAAAGATCCTTCTTTTTTAAAAAAAGATGACGAAATTGAAATTAAAGTTTTAAAAGGTAAAATTCTTTCATTGGTAAAAGAGGTTTTTAAGAAAGATTAATTATGGAAGATTTTGATTTTGAAAAGTCTTTTAGAGAACTTGAAGAAATTAATGAATATTTCAGGCATGAAAATTTCAATTTAGAAGAAGCTCTTAAAAAATTCGAAAGAGGACTTTTTTTGATTAAAAAGTGCGAAAAACGCTTAAGAGAAATTGAGAATAAATTTGAAGATGTAAAAAAGAAATTTCTCGAAATGTAGTTTTTATGTGGGAAATTTTAGAGCTGGATGAAGTTTCTTCAACTCAAGAAATTGCTAAAAGTTTGGCTCAAAAAGGAAAAGTTTTTTTTGTTGTTTGGGCAAAAAAACAAACTCAAGGAAAAGGAAAAGAAAAAAGAAAATTTTTCTCTCCAGAAGGTGGCCTTTATTTTTCTTTAGTTTTACCTCCAAAAGATCTTCTTTTTTTGATGAACCTTGGGAGTTTTTGTGTAAAAAAAGTTTTGGAGAAAAACTTCCCTAATCTTTCCTTTTTTTTGAAATTTCCCAATGATATTTTTCTTTTTTCAAGAAAAGTTGGAGGAGTTTTGGCAGAAAATGTAATTAAGGGGAAAAAAGTTTTGTTTTCTGTTTTGGGAGTAGGGATAAATTTAAATACCAAAAGACTTCCAAAGGAGATTAAAGAAATTGCAACCTCATGCTATTTTTTTACAAAAAAAGAAACTTCTTTAAAAAAAATTTTAAAGGAATTTTTGGAAGAAATTGATTTCTGGCTCCCAAAAAAAGAAAAATTTCAGAAAATTTATCAAAAAATCATTTCAAAAGAAATCGTTGATTATCCTATTGGGTTTAAAGGAATTTGAAAAGAACAAAAAATTTTACTAAAATATGTTTTATGTTAACTCCAGAAGAAAAGGAAAAAATTATTAAAAAATTTCAATTAAATAAAAATGATACTGGTTCAGCCGAAGTTCGAATTGCTATCTTAAGCGAGGAGATAAAGAGATTAACTGAGCATCTAAAAAACCATAAAAAAGACACTACTTCAAAAAGAGGACTTTTAATGAAAGTTGGTCAAAGGAGGGCTTTACTTTTGTATTTAAAAAGAAAAAATAAAAAAAGATATGAAAAATTGATTAAAAAATTAGGATTAAGAGAAGTATGAAAAAATTCTTGTATGAAGATCAACGAATAGCTGCTTTTTTTGATGTAGAAAATCTTTACTGGTCAGCAAAAAAAATTTTTAAAGGAAGAGTAAATTTTAAAAAACTTCTTGAAGATGTTTTAGGGAAAAGAAAACTTACTCGAGCAATTGCTTATGTAATTGAGACCGAAACTGGAGAAGAAAAAGCCTTTTTTGAAGCCCTTGAAAGTATGGGAATTGAGATTAAAAAGAAACCTCTCTTGATTTATGGAAAAGAAAAAAAGGCTAATTGGGATGTTGGAATTGCAGTAGATGCAATAAAAATTGCCCCCTCTGTAGATGCAGTTTTGCTTTTTTCAGGTGATGGAGATTTTGTCCCTTTGGTAAATTATTTAAAAGAACAAGGAAAAAGAGTTGAGGTAATTGGTTTTGAAAAATCTACTTCCTCAAAACTAAAAGAGAGTGCTCATTCTTTTTTCGATATAGAGAAAGCACCCAAAAAATATATTCTGAAACAAAAAAATAGAATTAAAATAAAAATTCATAGTTCATGAAATATAAAAAGAAATTTTTAGGAAGAGATTTAGAAATTGAAACCGAAAAATTCGCTCTCCAGGCAACAGGTTCTGCCTTGGTAAAATATGGTGAAACTGCGGTTTTAGGGACCGTGGTTTTAGGAAAGGAAGAAAGAGATATCGATTTTTTACCTCTTGTCGTTGATTATGAAGAAAAATATTATGCTCGAGGAAAAATTGGGGGGTCAAGATTTGTAAGAAGGGAGGGAAGACCATCTGATGAAGCCATTCTTTCTGCGAGGATGATTGATAGATGTTTAAGACCTCTTTTTCCTAAAAATTTAAAACGAGACATTCAGATTATTCTTACGGTTCTTTCTTTTGATGAGGAAAATGACCCTGATTTCCCGGCTCTTTTGGCAGCTTATTGCGCTATTCTAAATGGAGGGTTGCCTTTTAACGGTCCTATTGGTGGAATAAGAATTTGTCTTTCTGATAAAGGAGATTTAATTTTAAACCCTTCAACTGAAGAGACTAAAGAAAGCAAGCTTAATCTTTTTGTATGTGGAAAAGAAGATAAAAAAGGTGAAATTATTTTTCCCATGGTTGAGGGAGAAGCAAAAGAAATAGGAGAAAAAAAAATAATTTCCGCCTTCAAAAACTCTCAAAAAAAAATAAAAGAACTTTTTGAATTCCTTAAAGAAATTCAAAAAAAAGAAAAAAAGGAAGTTTTAAAAATTGAGAAAATAAAAGAAAAAGAAATAGAAAAATGCTTTAAAAAACTTTCTTCAAAAGTTGAGAAAATATTTCTTTTGCATAAAAAAGGGAAGGAAGGGAAAGAAAAATGTTGGGAGGAACTTCAAAAATTAAAAGAAAAAGAAAAAATACCCTCAGAAATCCTTGAGGAGGTCTTAAGGAAAACTCTTGCAGCGATGATTTTAAAAAAGAAGATTCGTCCAGATGGACGAAAACCAGATGAGATGAGAGAAATCGAATGCAGAGCTCATCTTTTTGAAAGAACACATGGTTCTGGATTTTTTAGAAGAGGTTTCACCCAAACCTTATCTATTCTTACCCTTGGTTCACCTGGCGAGGCTTTAATCATTGAAGGGATGGAAATTGTTGGAAAAAAACGCTTTATGCATCATTATAATTTCCCTCCTTACTGTGCAGGAGAGATAAAAAGACTTGGCTGGCCATCAAGAAGAGAAATTGGACATGGGGCTTTGGTAGAGAAAGCTTTATTGCCTCTTTTTCCGCCAAAAGAAGAGTTTCCTTATACTATAAGAGTAGTTTCTGAAGTTTTATCTTCAAATGGTTCAACATCAATGGCGTCCTGCTCTTCTTCCTCTTTGGCTTTGTTTGATGGAGGGGTTCCGATGAAATCTGCAGTGACGGGTGTTTCTATAGGGCTTGTAGTGGAAGATGAGAAAAAACCGATTTCTCAAACAAAATATGAAACTTTAGTAGATATTCAAGGACCAGAGGATTCTTTTGGATCAATGGATTTTAAAATTGCGGGAACAAAAAATGGAGTGACTGCGATGCAACTTGATACAAAAATTGAAGGTATTTCTTTTGAAATAATTGAAAAAGTTCTTTCTCAAGCAAAAAAAACTCGCCAAAGAATTTTACAGAAAATGGAAAAGATTTTACCTACCCCAAGAAAGTCCCTATCTGAATATGCTCCACGAGTATATTCTTCAAAAGTACCTCCTGAAAAAATAAGACTTGTTATTGGACCTCAGGGTAAAACTATAAATAAAATTATTGAAAAGACTGGAGCGACAATTGATTTTGAGGAAAATGGAACGGTTTTTGTAACCGCAAGTAATGAAAGAAGCGCCAAAGAAGCTCTTCTTTGGATTAAAGATCTCACTCGGGAAATAAAGGTAGGGGAGACTTTCGAGGGAGAAATAAAAAGAATTTTAGATACGGGTGTAATTGTAGAAATTCTTCCTAGAAGAGAAGCAATGCTTCCAGGAAGTGAAGTTAAAAAAAATTTGAAAAAGAAAAGAGTTAACCTTTATCATCTTTTTAAACCTTTGCAGAAAATAAAAGTTAAGGTAAAATCTATTAATGGAGAAGGAAGAATATTTTTAACTTTAATTAAAAAATAAAAAATATGGATGAAGAATTCGAGATTATTACCCTCAAAGGAGAGGAGGGAAAAGGATCCCCAAATAAATCTCTAATGGAGGAAATAAAAGTTCTTGAGAAAGAATGTGAAAAACTTGAAAAAGAAATAGAAAAAAAAGAAAAAGAAATTGCTTCTCAAAAAGAAGAGTTAAAAAAATTAGATATAGAAAAAAAATCTTTAGTTTCAAAAAAATTCATTGATGAAAAAGAAAAACTTCAGGAGGAAATCTCAAGTCTTAGAGAATATCTTTCAAAAATTGAGGAAGAGGAAGAAGTGAATTTAGCCCAAAAGAAAAAAGAACTTCTTTTAAAAAAGAAAAGACTTTCTCACGAGGTTAAAATAAAAATTCAAGAATTTCAGAAGATCCAAAAAGCCCTTGAGGTAGAAAGAAAAAGAATTGAGAAAATAAAAGAAAAATTCGAGCCCCTTTTAAAAGAAATAAAAAAACTTAAAGAAGAGAAAGAAAATCTTCTTAAAAAAATAGAGGAAAAAAAGAAAAAGAAAGAAGAAGAAAAAAAGAAAAAATATAAAGAAACATTGGAACACATAGAAAAACTTTTAGAAGATCTTTCTTTGAAAAAGGAAGAGTTTATAAAAGAGAAAGAAAAACAAATTTCTCTTTTAGAAAAAGATTTAAAAGAAAAACTTGAGGAGAAAAAAAGATTAGAAAAAATTCTAAAAGAAAAAACAAAAATTTTGGAAACTTTCGAAGAAGAAGAAATTTCAGAAAAAGAGTTACCAGAAGAAATTTCTCAGAAAAGAAAAGAACTTTATCAAAAAAAAGAAGAGATTGAGAAGATTAAAAAAGAATTTCAAGAAAAAGAGAAATTTATTAAAGAAAAAGTTGAGACCGTTAACAAAGAGATTGAAGAACTTAAAGACGAAATTCAAAAAAAAGAAAACAAAATAAAAGAAATTAAAGAGAAAAAAGAAAAAGAAATAAAAGAAAAGATAAAAATTCTTCAAGAAGCTTTAGAGAAAGAAAATGAAGAAATTGAGAAGATTAAAAATGAAATTGGTGTTCTAAAAAAAGAAAAAGAAAATCTTTCTCAAAAAGAAAGCATGGAAACTCTTAAAAACACTTTTGATGAAGTAGTAAAAAAAATAGATTTATTGCAAAAGAAATTAAAAGAAAATGATCAAAAAATAAAAAAAAGACTCGAAACAATTGATTTTTCTTTAAAAGAAATTCAAAAAAAAGAAGGAATATTAGAGAAACTTGTTGAGGAAATTGAAAAGAAAGAGAAAACTTCTCCATCAAAAGAAATCGAAAGAGAGAGATGGGAAAAAGAAAAAGAAAGAGAAAAAATAGAAAAAGAAAGGTGGAGGATTGAAGAAGAAAAAGAAAAACTTATTTCTTTGAGAAAGAAAATGGGGCCTCAAATTAAAAATGTTGAAATGCTTTCTTCTCAAAAGGAAGAAATTGAAAAAAATATTGAAGAAATGAAAAAAGAAAAAGAATCTTTAAAAAGATTTTTTCAAAAAGAAAAACCTCATGAAAAAATAAGTGAAAAGGAAAAAGAGGATTTGTTTTCACTCAAAAAAGAAATAGAAAAAGAAAAAGAAACTTTAGAAAAAGATCTTGAAAAAATTCTTAAAGAACGAGAAGAAAAAGAAAAAAAATTGGAAAATGAAAGAAAACATGTTGAGGAAGAAAAAAAGAAAATATCCCAAATGAAACAAAAACTTATTTCTTTGGCTCAAAAAAAAGGATTGTTATCTGAAGAAGAGGAGGAAGAGGAAATGGAAAATCTTCTCAAGGATTTACAAAAACTTAAAAAAGAACTTTCTGAGAAAAGAAAAGAAAAAGAAAAATATTTTAAAGAAAAGGAGAAATTTCAAAAAGAAATAGAAGAAATTAAATCTAAACTTTCCCAAAAGCCTGTTAAAGGAACTTCTTTAACTGAACTTTTCACTCAAATTAAAAATAAAAAAGAGAGTTTTACTTTGAAAAAAAATAATTTAAAAGAGAAAATCAAATCAAAGGAAAATGAACTTTCTTTGATTTTAGAAAAAGAAAAAGAAATTGAAAGTCAAATTTTTGAAGAAGAGAAAAAAGAAAAAGGACTCTCAGGAGAAGAGAAAAGAAAAGTAGAAAAAGAAAGACACATCCTTTCTCAAAAAAGAAGAGAACTTGAAGAGAAAAAATGGACTTTAAAGAACTCTTTAGAAAACCTCAAAAGAGAACTTAAAGAAATAGAAAAAAAGGAAGGCGAGATTTTATTTTTAAAAGAGAAAATAGAAAAAATTAAAAAAATGGAAGAAAATCTTTATCACCAAATGAAAAATTTTATTGAAAAAGCACAGTTATTTCTTTCAAAAAACGAAGAAGAGGAAGAAGAGAAAATGGAGAATTTAAAAGAAAGATTAGAGAAAGAAAAAGAAATTTTAAAGAAAATTGAAAAAGAGGAGAAAAAACTTAGCCAAGAAAAAGAATTTTTAAAAAAAGAATGGGAAAAGATAAAAAGAATTGAAAAAAAACTAAAACTTCTTGAAGAAAAGCAAAAAACAAAAAAGACTCCAGAAGAAAAAAAACCCAAAAAGATTTTGTTTTTACCTTTACCCTCCTACGAGAAAAAGAAACCTTCTCTTTTTAAAGGTCTTCTTTTAAGTTTTGTTCTTTTGGGCATAATTATCGGAGTTTTTCATTTTGCTTTTAGTTATCAACCAAGACCTATTTTGCCACCACCTCCACCTCTTCCATCACAAAAAATTGTTAAACTACCCCCACCTCCACCTCCTCCAACTCATTGCGAGTGTAAAAAAGAAAAATGTGTTGTTGTGGTTGGAGAAGGAAAGGATTTGTGTAAAACTGATGAAGATTGCAGACCTCCTTTACCTCCAATTGCTATTGGAGTGAGGGATGAAGTTGATGTTCCTTCTGAGGATTTATTTTTAGAGGTTTTGGAGAAAAAATTTGAAAAAGAATACCCTCCGAACACTTTCATTGAGATTGTTCCTAAAATCGGAGGAGAAGTTTTAACTCTAACTCAACTTTTTAAAGGTTTAAAGTTAAACCCCCCAAAAGATGTTATAGAAAATCTCCAAGGTTATACTCTTTATCTTTATTCTCAAAAAGAACTTTTCACTCAGAAAAAAAGAAACAGACTCGGGGTTGCTTTTAGGATTAAAAAAGGGAAAGTAGGAGTTGTGAGACAAGCGATGAGAAACTGGGAGAGAGAAATGATAGAAGATTTTAAAGATTTGCATACGCTTTGGGAAAGAGGTGCTCCAAAAAAATACAAATTTTTGGATAACTATCACAAAGGAGTGCATATAAGATATATCAATTTTCCTCAACCCGATCTTTCTATTGATTGGGCGATTAAGGATGATATACTTTTAATTACTACCTCTCGAGAAAGTATGTGGAGGTCAATTGATGTTTTATCCAAATAAAATATGTTTGATAAAAAATTTTTAGAAGAACAAGAAAAAAAACTTAAAGAAAAAAGAAAAAAAATTAAAGAATATCTTAAGAACTTTTCTATTGCTAATTGGGAAAGTGAAAAATTTTATCCTGACGAAGAAGCAGATGAGATTGAGGAATTTTTAAAGGATTTACCTCTTGAGGAAAAAATGAGACAGAAATACAAAGAAATAGAAAGAGCGCTAATGAAAATCAAAAAAGGAACTTATGGAATTTGTGAAAAATGCAAAAAGCTAATTTCTAAAAAAAGATTAAGCTTTCTTCCAGAAGCACGCTTTTGCAAAAATTGTGCTAAAAAATATGTCTCAAAATAAATCTCAAAAAATTGAGATTGAAAACCCTTCATTTGAAAAGGAGAAAAGATCTCTTTTTACATTTTGTCTTGGAGATTTTGAAATTGGAATTTTTAAAAAAGAAATCTTTCATTTTTTTAATTTAACTCCTCTTTTGGGAATTTTCTCTTTTCTTTTGTTTTTTTTAAAAACAATTTTTTCAGTATTTTCTTTTAAATGGGGAATTTTGCTTTTGATAATTATTTTCCAAAGAATAGTCCCATTTTTATAATAAAAAATGTTTGATTTTTCATCCTTAAGTAAATTTTTGTCCTTAAGAAAAGAAATTCAAAAAACAAAAGAGGAAGTGGAAACAAAAGGAGTAAAAGTAAAAGTAAACGGAAATTTTGAAGTTGAGGAAATTTTACTTAATCCTTCTTTAGACAGCAAAACTCAACAAAAAATTCTTAAAAAAGTTCTTAACCAAGCTTTTGCTAAAATAAAACAAAAACTTTTCCAAGAAATTCAAAAAGATATTTTCCAAAAATGATAAAAGAAAAAATTAAAGAAGATCTCAAAAAATATCTTAAAGAAAGAAAAAAGGGAGAAGTTTTAACATTGAGAGAAATTCTTAATGCTATTTCTCAAAAAGAAAAAGAAAAAAGAAAAGAACTTCTAAATGA
>Ga0190363_1000551_pt1 | contig 22248 bp, 23 predicted proteins | sample 48721867_MG_FD_161272 | JGI IMG/M metagenome (GOLD analysis project Ga0190363, IMG submission 161272) | Hydrothermal vent microbial mat bacterial communities from Southern Trench, Guaymas Basin, Mexico - 4872-18-6-7_MG | ecosystem: Environmental > Aquatic > Marine > Hydrothermal vents >... | reverse complement strand
GCAGCAGATTTTTTTAAAGTTTCGGAAAAAACTATTCGGCGTTGGATAAAAGCTGGAAAAATTAAAGCAGAATTAATTTCTGGAAAAAAGGGACCTGAATACCGAATTGATGAAAATTCTTTATCTGATTTTAAAAAAGAAAAACCAAAATCATCTAAAGCTCAAGTTAAAACTGCAACCTCTTCTAAAACTTCTGAAACTAAAGAAAAAGAAAAAACTGATCAAGAAATATGGAAAAAGCTTTATCAAGAACTTCTTCAAAGACATGAACAAGCAATGATTTTAATGGGAAAGCTTCAAGGAGAACTAAACTCTAAAGTGCCTTTACTTGAAGAAAGAGCTGCTTCCCTATCAAAAGCACTTGAGGAAAAGGAAAAAATAATTATTGAATTAAGAAAAGAAATAGAAATTTTAAAAAATCCTCCAGAAGAGCCTGAGGATAATAAAGAAAAAAAACCTTCGCTTTGGAGAAGATTCATAAATTGGCTCTGGGAATAATTATTTAACAAGATTTTGAAATTCGGTTTTAAATTTATCAAAGTCTTTTTTAAAAAGAAGAGCTCCTGCAGCCATTGGATGACCTCCGGCAGAAATAACAGGAACTCTCTTTTTTAATTCTGATAAAATTTTTGCTAAATTGATCTTATTCTCTTTCCCTCTTCTTAGTTCTATATCTATCTTTTTATCAAATTCTAAATAAATGAAGCTAATATCTAAAGGGTTTAAATTCGCAAGCCGAGAAGCAATAGGTCCGGCAATGAAAAATTTTTTACAAATTGGTCTAACTTTGTAAAATAAGATATTTCCTTCTTTATTGGCTCTTTTTACCGCCAATTTTAAATTCCCTTCTATTTCTTTCAAATAAGCTTTCCTAATTTCTTTTAATTTCTTTATTTCCTTTGATTCAAGAGCTTTAAAAAGATCTTGAGAAGCCTTTTTAAGGAAATTTAAAGAAATTTGCTTATAAAATGGATTTATGAAATTAACCATCATGAGTTCGGTCATCTTTTTCAGAAAAGCTTTAGAAACAGTCTTTTGAGCTTTTTCTAAAATTTCAGGATATTGATTAGCAATTCTCTCTCCTAAAAGTCCAATACTTAAAATCCATTCCAGATTAGAACCCTTTAGTTTTTTAAAAAGGAGATAGGAAAAATAAGAAGGAGAAAGTTCTCTTTTTAAATTTAAAAATATCGGATTAAGATAACAAACATTTCTTCCTTGATAAGGGAACTCAACCTCATGATGGTCGAATATAAAAATTTTTCTTTTAGAGGAAAGTTCTTCTATTAATTTAAAATCAATTGCTAAATCAAGGAATATAAGAAAATTAGGATTCTCTTTTTTTACTAAATTTCTTACTTTTTTAAAATCAAATTGCCAAGATCCAATCCAATGATTTTTAAATGAAATTGAGTATTTTGCTAAAACTAAATTAAAAAAGAAGGCAGCTACTAATCCATCGGGGTCTCCATGATAAAAAAGAAGTCCTTTTTCTTCTTTTTTGATTTTTCTAATAAAATCAAATGCTTTTTCTAAAAATTGATCAAATATCATTTTTTTGGAAACAAAATTTCCAATGATTGAATTTCTCCTTCCAAAATTTCTTTTCCCCATTTTTTGTTTTTGTAAGATCTCTTAATATCCTTGATCCCTAAAGAGTTTAAAATTTTTTCAGCTGTTTTAGGAAGAAAGGGATAAAGCATCAAAGAAATCTGTCTTAGCCCCTCCAACCATTTATAAAGTAATTCTTCCAAATGTCTTTTATCTTCTTTTTTTGCTAATTCCCAAGGTTTTTCTCTTTCTATCTCTTTATTTAACTTATCTATTATTGCCCAAATCACTTCAAGAGCTTTCTCTAGATTAAAATCTTCCATTAATCTATCAAATTTTTCCCAACTTTCTTCTATAAATTTAGCTAAATTTGATTTTTCTAATGGAGGTTTAGGAATCTTGTTTTTAAGATACTTCTCAACCATCTTTAAAATTCGAGCCACTAAATTTCCTAAATCATCAGCTAAATCAGAATTATATCTTTTTTTAAATTTTTGCCAACTAAAATCTCCGTCTTCGGTGGTAGGAACCTCTCGTAAAAGATAATATCTTAAAGCATCGGAAGAGAATTTCTTTTCTATCTCTTCAGGTGAAATTATATTTCCTAAAGATTTTGACATTTTCTCTTTTTCAACAGTTATAAAACCATGAACTAAAAGTTTTTTAGGTAAATCTAGTCCTGCTGAAAGAAGCATTCCAGGCCAAATTAAACCATGAAACCTTAAAATATCCTTCCCTATTACATGTAAATCAGCTGGCCAGAAAAAAGAAAACTTTTCAAAATCACTCCCATAACCAATTGCAGAAATATAATTAATTAAAGCATCAAACCATACATAGATAGTCTGCTCTGGATCATCAGGCACTGGAATACCCCAGTATAACCGATCTTTTGGTCTTGAAATACTTATGTCCCTTAAATCTTTTAAAAGATTTAACAATTCTTTTTTTCTTGATCTTGGAATAATCTCTAATTTATCTGTTTCTATCGCCTTTTTAATATCTTTTCTATATTTAGAGAGTCGAAAAAACCAATTCTCCTCTTCAACTTCTTCGACTTTTATCTTATGAATGGGACATTTTCCATCAATTAAATCTGTTTTTGTTTTAAATTCCTCACATCCTGAACAATAAAGTCCTTTGAATTTTGTTTTATAAATATCTTTTTGACATTTTTTCCAAAATTTTTGAACCGCTTTTAAATGAATCTCATCTGTTGTTCTTATAAAAAAATCTGTTGATAAATTAAGAAGAGATCTAAGCTCTTTAAAATAAACAACCATCTGATCACAGAATTTTTCTGGTTTAATTTTTTGATTTTCTGCTGCCTTCTGAATCTTTAATCCATGCTCATCTGTTCCTGTTAAAAAAAACACCTTATATCCTTGAAGTCTCCTATATCTAGCAATAACATCAGCTTGAATTTTCTCTAAAGCATGTCCAAGGTGAGGTTTTGCATTTATATAATCTATTGCTGTGGTAATATAAAATTTATCCATTTCGCCTTATTCGAATTAATCCAGAACAAGCTATTATTTCTATTCCCTCTTTTTCTAATTGATCTAAAATTAAATTTATTCCTAAACTATCAGAAGACATATGGCCGGCAATTAGAACATTTATATGATATTTTTCTGCTTCATCTTTATGCTCCTCTTCCATATGCATTCCAACAATTGTTCCTACTCCTGCTTTAGCAAGCCATTCATAAATCTGTTTCGAGCCAGAGGTGCCTCCTGTTATTTCTGTAAAAGCTATCTTCCCGCATCTTCTTTTTGGATTGCCAGCAAAAATAATAGGACCCATTCCCATTTTAGCGGCTTCCTTATATTCTGGTATTTTAAGGATTAATTTTATCAAATCTTTTAAAGTTTCCGGATTCCCTTTCTCTACATAATTTTTAAGAAATTTATAACACAAATTATCAGCTGGAGTATGAAGGCTCATTAAAGGGATATTTAAAAGTTTTGCTGTATCTATAGGTTTATAAGAATTCAAAGGAGAAAGACGACGAGTTAATTCTGAAATTCGAACTTCAAATAAACTTTCTGCAACATTGATTGGTACCCCTAATTGGGATAAAAGATCTACTTGTAGATCCAAAACTTCAGAAAGCCGAGTTAAACCTCTTCCTAAAGGATGATGAGAAATCACTAGATCGACATTCAATTTTTCTGCTAATAAAATTTCTGAGCTCCCAATATCAATACCAACTAAAATCTTTTTAATTTCTTTTTCTGGGTCTCCAATCCAAATTCGAGAATCAGAATAAGGATTTGAAAATCTTTCCTTGTCAAAAAACTCTTTCTCTTCTTCTTTTAGTTCTTCATATTCCTCTTTTGCTTTTTCTAAAACCCTTTTAACGCCTGCTTCACCTCTTGGATCTGCATCCATTCCTAATTTAATAGCAAGATTGTAAATTTCTTTTAATTTCATGCTTTTATTATAGCAAAAATAAAAGTTTTGTTAAATAAAAAAGGACCTTTATTGGTCCTTTGTTCTTTTTTCTTTTATATAAGTTATTCTATCTATCTCGAATTCAATTGCTTCGATTAATTTTTCTATCACTTTTTTCTCATGAATCAGCACTAATCTGTCTCTTAATTCTTTATATTTTTCTAATTTCCAAGAAGTTTTATTTACGCAAATTATTAAAAGTCTTGCAATCTCTTCTAAGATTCTTGTGGTAATTCTTAAAAATTCTTTATGAGGAATCTCTTTTCCATTCCAACAAATTCTAAGAACAGATTTCTCATGAAAGGATCTTTTTTTAATTTCTATTTTCTCTTTTCTTAAATTTTTAAGCCCATCCGAATCATTTTCAACAATTGCTAAAGTGCATCCATAAAAATTTAAAACTTGCTCTAAAGCAGGAATGGTTGTCAGCTTACCACTTTCCCAATAAGAAACACTGGCTGGAGTCTTTTTTCCTAGTCTTTCTGCTACCTCTTTCTGAGTCAATCCTGTTTCCTTTCTTAATCTTTTCAATTCCTTTCCAATCTTCTCACAAATTTGCAATTTATCACCCCCTTTTTGATTTTAGTATCTTATCTCAAATGTAGAAAATTGAGTCTCTTCTAAATCTTTTTCTTCAACAAAAATATCTTTTACTTCTGCTAAAGGAGGTCCTTCTCTTAACGCCTCTAAAAATTTTTTTAAAGTTCTTTTGTCCCCTTCTGCTATTATTTCCACTGATCCATCATCCATATTTTTTACAAATCCAACTAAATTTAATTCCCTAGCAATTTTACAGGTCCAAGATCTAAATCCTACTCCTTGAACTTGGCCAATAACTTTAATTTTAAGCTGCTTTATCATTTTTAATAATAAGAGTTATCTCTCCTTTAGGTGGTTTTTTAGAAAAATAATCTATCAATTCTTTTATTTTTCCTCTTTTTATTTCCTCAAATTTTTTAGTAAGCTCTCTACCAATTACAATCTCTCTATTTCCAAGAAAAGAATAAAGATCATCTAATGTTTTAATTAACCGCGAAGGTGATTCAAATAAAATAATAGGAAATTTACTAAAATCTTTTTTTATTTGATTAAGAAGGGTCCTTCTCCCCCGTTTTTTAGGAAGAAAACCCAAAAATAAAAATGAGTTACAATTAAACCCAGAAATAGAAGCAATAGCAGTTAAAGCAGAAGGTCCAGGAATTGGAATAGTTTTTAGATCTTTAAATCTTTTATACAAAAAATCAATTAACTCATTTCCTGGATCTTGAATTCCTGGAGTTCCTGCATTAGAAACTAAAACCAGATCTTTTCCTTCCTCCAGGGTCTTTGCTATCTTCTCTAATTTAGAACGAGATACATGCTGATGATAAGAAATCAAAGGGGTTTCTATTTTATATTTTTTTAAAAGAATTTTAGTTTTTAAAGGATCTTCGGCTAAAATTAGATCTGCTTCTTTTAAAATTTTTAAAGCTCTAAAACTAACATCTTCTAAATTTCCAATTGGAGTAGCTAGAACATATAAAGTTTTCATTTGATCTCTTTAAAATTTTGCATAATGAATGAAAGCTTTATTTGCTTCTGCCATTTTATGAACGTCTTCTTTCTTTTTTATTGCTGCTCCAGTGTTATTGAAAGCTGCTATTATCTCCTCTGCTAATTTTTCTGGAGTTGATTTTCCTTTTCTTGCTCTTACAGCAGCAATAATCCATTGCATTGCCAAAATCTTTCTTTTTTCTGGTTTTACTTCTGTTGGAATTTGATAGGTAGCTCCTCCGACCCTTCTTGGCCTTACAATAAGCAAAGGTGATACATTCTCTATTGCTTTCTCAAAAACTTCCAAAGGATTTTTCTTTGTCTCTTTCTCTATAAGATCAAACGCAGTATAAACCAATCTTCGAGCCAAAGATTTCTTTCCATGTCTCATTAATTTGTTAATAAATTTAGCTACTAATTTAGAGCCATATTTTGGATCTGGCTGAACTGGATGTTTTTTAACTTTTCTGGGATCTCTAGGCACCTTCTCCTCCTTCTTTTGCTTCACTCTTTTTTGCTCCGTATTTAGAACGCGAAGTTTTCCTTCCTTCTACACCAGCTGTATCTAAAACTCCTCTTACCACATGATATCTTACTCCTGGCAAATCTTTTACTCTTCCACCTCTTATAAGAACTACAGAATGCTCTTGAAGATTGTGTCCAATTCCTGGAATATAAGCAGTAACTTCCATCCCATTGGTAAGTCTTACTCTTGCTATCTTTCTTAAAGCAGAATTTGGTTTTTTGGGAGTTGTTGTAGCAACTTTAATACAAACCCCTCTTTTAAATGGAGATCCTTTCTTTAAAATCACATATTTTCCTTTAAGGGCATTGAAGGTCTTTAAAAGGGCAGGGGTTTTTGATTTTTTTATCTTTTTTTTCCTTCCTTTTCTTATTAGTTGATTAATTGTTGGCATTCTACTCCTCTTTTATCTTAAAAGCTTAATAAACTCTAATCTTTTTTCACTAAAACCAGTTCCAGCAGGTATCAATCTTCCAATGATAGTATTTTCTTTAAGACCCATTAATCTATCTATTTTACCAGATACTGCGGCTTGAATCAAGACCGAAGTAGTTTCTTGGAATGAAGCTGCTGAAAGAAATGAATCTGTGTTTAAAGAAGCTTTTGTGATTCCCAAAAGTAATTCCTCTCCTTTTGCCTCTTTTTTATTAGCCTTTTTTAAAATCTCGTTTTCTTCTCTAAAACGCCATTTATTAACAATTTCTCCTGGAAGGAAATTAGAATCCCCGGGATCAATAATTTTTATCTTGGAAAACATCTGTCTTATTACTACTTCAATATGCTTATCATTTATTGCTTGTCCTTGAGAGGCATAAATTCCTTGAATTTCAGAAATGATATATTTCTCAACAGCTTCTTTCCCTAACAATCTATACATTAGATGGAGATCCAAGTGTCCTTCTGTTAAAGGTTCACCTACTTCAACTATTTGATTTGGTTTAACTAAAATATTTATATGAGGAGGAACTAGATACTCTCGGGTTGGTTTTTCATTATAAATTACCACAATTTTATCAGATTCTATTTTTGCTATCTTCCCACTCTTTTTAACCTTAATCGGCTTTATCGCTGCTCCTTTGGCAATTACAGTTTTCGGCTCAACCTTTTGTCCTTCTTTTACCGTAGGTTTAACACCTTTAGGAAGCATAAATATTTCTCTTTTTGGTTCCAAACCCTCTATTTTAATAATAGTTTTATCAGGTTTTCTATCAATGGAAACTTTACCTTTTATTTCGGCCATATAAGCCATTGATTTTGGAGTTCTTGCCTCAAACAACTCTTCAGCTCGAGGTAATCCTTGAGTAATATCTAGACCCACCACTCCTCCTGTATGAAATGTCCTCATTGTTAACTGAGTACCTGGCTCTCCAATTGCTTGAGCAGCTATAATTCCTACTGCCTCTCCTTTTTTGATAAGTCCACCTCGAGCTAAATCTCTTCCATAACATTTTTGACAAACTCCCCAGAAAGCCTCACAAGTTAATACAGATCTTACTAGAACCTTATCAACTTTTGATGTAATCAAATCTACATTTTCTTCATTAATTTCAGATCCTTTAGAAACTAAAACTTTTTTCGTTCTAGGATCAATCACATCTTCTTGAAGAATTCTTCCCAAAATTCTTTCAGCAAAAGATCTTCCCATTGCTTCTGATTCCTCTTTAGATATTTCTATCCCTTTTTCGGTCCCGCAATCTTCTTCAGTAACTATTACATCTTGACATACATCAATAAGACGACGAGTTAAATATCCAGCATCAGAAGTTCTTAGAGCAATGTCAGATCGACCTTTTCTTGCACCATGAGTAGAAATAAAGTACTCAAGAACAGAAAGCCCTTCTTTAAAATTCGATTTAATAGGAAGTTCAATTGTTTGTCCAGCTGGATTAACTACCAAACCTTTCATTCCTGCTAACTGGGTAAGTTGAGAGATAGAACCTCGCGCTCCTGAAGTAATGGAAGCATAAACAGGATTTTCAACACCAAAACTTTCAAGAACTGCTTTTTCTACTTTCTCGGTAGTCTCTGTCCAGATTTCGATAATTTTAGAATATCTCTCTTCATCGGTTATAAGACCTTGCCTATACTGATTTTCTACCTCTTCTGTTTTTTTCTCTGCTTCTGAAAGAAGGGATAATTTTTCTTTAGGAATAAGGATGTCATCCATTGAAATTGTATATCCTGCCTTGGTTGCAAATTTAAATCCAAGCTCTTTAATTCTATCAACTAATTTAGCTGTTGCTGCAAGACCAAATTTGTTAAAGCATTCAGCTATTACTTTTTTAAGAGCCTTTTTATCCATTACTTCGTTTAAATATGGCATTCCCTCTGGAAGCTGGGCATTGAAAATGGCTCTTCCAACTGATGTTTCTATCAATTTTCCCTTTATTTTAATTTTTACTTTAGCTTGAATATCTACTGCACCTATCTCATAAGCATAAAGTGCTTCTTCAAAGGAAGAAAAACACTTTCCCTCACCCTTTTTTCCTTCAACAATGGAAGTTATATAATAGCAACCTAAAATAATTTCGTGAGAAGGTCCAACAATTGGCTCGCCTGCTGCTGGCTTAAGTAAATTTCGAGAAGAAAGCATTAGTTCTCTTGCTTCTTTCTGGGCCATTGCAGAAAGAGGTAGATGAACAGCCATTTGATCTCCATCAAAATCGGCATTAAATCCTGCACAAATAAGGGGATTGATCTGAATTGCCTTTCCTTCGATAAGAACAAGTTGAAATGCCTGAATACCAAGTCTATGCAAAGTTGGTGCTCTGTTTAAAAGAACTAAATAACGAGAGGTCAACTCTTCCAAAATATCCCAAACTTCGGAAGTACCTGCTTCTATTAATTTTCCAGCTACTTTGATATTTGAAGCATAGCCTCTTTTTATAAGTTGTCCAATTACAAAGGGTTTGAAAAGCTCTAAAGCCATTTTTTTAGGAATTCCGCATTGATATAATTTCAAATTCGGACCAATTACAATTACAGATCTTCCTGAATAATCAACTCTTTTTCCAAGCAAATTCTGACGGAACCTTCCTTGCTTTCCTCGAAGCATATCAGAAAGAGATTTTAACTCTCTTCTTGTTACACCTGTAGTAATTGGTTTTCTTCTTAATTTATTATCAATTAGTGCATCAACAGCCTCTTGAAGCATTCTTTTTTCGTTTCTTTTTATTACTTCTGGAGCACCTAACTCATTTAATCTCTTTAATCTATTGTTTCTATTTATCACCCTGCGATAAAGATCATTTAAATCTGAAGCTGCATATCTTCCTCCATCAAGTTGAACCATTGGTCTTAAATCTGGTGGAAGAACAGGAATTCTTCTTAAAACCATCCATTCTGGTTTAACTCCTGCTCTTTGAAGTCCTTTAAAGAGCCGGAGCCTCTTTAAAGCTTTTTTCTTTCTTTGTCCCACTGAATTTTGGACCTCTTTCTCTAATTGAGCTATTTTCTTTGAAACATCAATTTTTGAAAGTAAATCTAAAATAGCTTCAGCTCCTATCTTTGCTTCGAAAAACTTCCCATATTTAGAAACAAGTTCATTTATCTTTCCTTCAGAAATTAATTTCCCGACAGCTAAATTTTTTACCTCTTCTAAAGATTGATTTGTTACTGTTTTTAGATTCGATATTTTTTGTTTTATTTCTTTCTCCAGATCAGCTAATTTTTTCTTTAATTCTTCTTCTAAAACTTTTTTAGCTGCTTTCTCTTTCTCTTTCTTAATCTGAGAAGTAAAGATTTTTTCTAATTCTTTTTTTCGCTTCTCCTTTTCTTTCTCTAAAGCATCAAGGGATTTTTGATGATCTTGTTTTAGTTTGGTTAAAATTTCCTTTTGCTTCTCGGGATCAAGCTCTGTAATAATAAAACTTGCAAAATATACTACCTTTTCTAAATCTCTTGTAGAAAGATTTAAAAGTAGCCCAATCTGAGATGGAACTCCTCTAAGATACCAAATATGACAAACAGGCGCTGCTAATTCAATGTGTCCCATTCTTTCTCTTCTTACAATGGATCTTGTTACCTCAACACCACACTTATCACAAACAATACCTTTATATCTTACTTTTTTATATTTCCCACAATAACACTCCCAATCTTTTGTTGGACCGAAAATTCTTTCGCAAAATAGCCCATCTCTTTCTGGCTTTTGGGTACGATAATTAATAGTCTCAGGTTTTGTAACTTCTCCATGAGACCAAGAAAGAATCTGCTCTGGAGAAGCAATTGAAATTCTTATAGCATCGAAATCTGTAAGTTTTTTTAAATTCTCTTCCATCTTAATATCCTGGTTGTAATTCTCCTATTTTAAGTTCGGGGCTTTCTTCAATTTCTTTCATTTCTGCCTGGGTAAGTTCTTCAGCAGGAATAACTTCTATTTTTTCCTTTTCTTTTCGAATAAGCTCCACTGAAAGACCAAGACATTGTAATTCTTTAATAAGAACATTAAATGATTCAGGTGTTGATGGTTTTCTTATTTCCTCAGATTTGATTATAGCTTCATAAGCTTTTGATCTTCCTAAAACATCGTCTGATTTAATAGTTAAAATCTCTTGCAAGGTGTGAGCAGCTCCATAAGCTTGAAGTGCCCACACTTCCATCTCTCCAAATCTCTGACCACCAAATTGAGCTTTTCCTCCTAAAGGTTGTTGGGTAACCATTGAATAAGGACCTATTGACCTGGCATGGATTTTATCTTCAACCAGATGGATAAGTTTTAACATATAAATTACACCGACAGTTACAGGTTGATCAAATGGTTCTCCTGTTCTACCATCATATAAAGTGACTTTTCCACTTTCTGGAAGACCCGCTTTTTTAAGCTCTTCCTTTATAGTCTCTAGTTTCACTCCTTCAAAAACAGGGCTGATGACCTTATATCCCAATTTAGAAGCTGCCCATCCAAGATGGGTCTCAAGAATTTGACCAATATTCATTCTAGAGGTAACTCCTAAAGGATTTAAAATTATATCAATTGGGGTCCCATCTTCTAAATAAGGCATATCCTCAATTGGTAGAATTTTTGAAATTACACCTTTGTTTCCATGGCGTCCGGTCATTTTATCCCCAACGGAAATTTTTCTAATTTGAGCAACAGATACCTGGATTGTTTTTATTACGCCAGTAGGAAGCTCGTCACCTTTTTCTCTTGAAAATATTTTAACATCCACGACTTTTCCATGTTCTCCATGAGGCAATCTTAAAGAAACATCTTTAACATCTCTTGCCTTTTCTCCAAAGATTGCTCGGAGTAACCTCTCTTCTGGCGCTAATTCTGTCTCACCCTTTGGAGTAATTTTTCCTACCAAAATATCCCCTTCCTTTACTTGAGCTCCAATTCTAACAATTCCATCCTCATCAAGATTCTTTAAAGCTTCTTCACCAACATTAGGAATATCTCTGGTTACGATCTCGGATCCTAATTTTGTTTCTCTAACATCAACAGAAAATTGTTCGATATGAATTGAGGTATATTTATCTTCTCTAACCAATCTTTCAGAAATCAAAATAGCATCTTCAAAATTTCCTCCCTCCCATGGCATAAAGGCAACTAAAATATTTTGCCCCAAAGCTAATTCTCCTTTATCGGTAGAAGAAGAATCAGCAAGAATATCACCTTTTTTTACTTTTTGACCACTTGAAACAATCGGTCTTTGATTTATACAAGTTCCCTGATTGGATCTCACAAATTTCTTTAATTTATACTCTATAGTTTCTCCTTTTTTCTTTTCCAAAATGATTTTATCTGCTGTTGCCTCTATTATTTTTCCATCTTCTGCCGCAATAATTAACTGACCAGAATTCCTGGCAGCAAGCTCTTCCATCCCTGTTGCAACTATTGGAGCCTCTGGCTTTACTAAAGCTACAGCCTGACGCAACATGTTAGAACCCATTAAAGCTCGATTAGCGTCACAATGTTCTACAAAAGGAATTAGAGAGGTAGCAACACTAACAATCTGTTTTGGAGAAACATCCATCCAATCAACCTTTTCAACTGGTTGAATATCTGGCTTTCCATGATTTCTTACCTCAACTTTAGAATCTATAAAATAACCTTCTTCATCTAATCTAGCATTTGCCTGAGCGATAATGGTATTCTCATCTTCTTCGGCATCTAGATAGACAATCTTATCTGTTACTTTTGGCTTTATTTTGATTTTATCTAAAGGTAATCGTTCTAGTTTTTTTGCTATTGCCTTTGTAATTCGCTCACCAGCTTTTATGATTATTTTCCCTGTTTTTGGATCCTTTATATCTTCTCTTACAATTTTTCCTTCGGTTTCCGATGCTTTATTTTCTACTTTTCTCATTACCCATCTATAAGGGGTCTCGATAAATCCATATTCATTTATTCTTGCGAAACAAGCAAGATGACCAACTAGACCTATATTTGGTCCTTCAGGGGTTTCAATAGGACAAATTCTTCCATAATGGGAAGAATGAACATCTCGAACATCGAATCCAGCTCTTTCTCTTGAAAGACCTCCTGGGCCCATAGCAGATATTCTTCTTTTGTGTTCTAGTTCTGATAAAGGATTGGTTTGATCCATAAATTGCGAAAGCTGAGACGAAGCAAAAAATTCTTGAAGCACAGCTGTAATAGGACGAACATTGATTAAAGCAGCCGGAACAATTGTTCTCATATCTGCTACACTCATTCTATCTTTTATTATCCTTTCCATCCTAAATAAACCTACCCTTACCCTTCCCTGAACTAACTCTCCTACTGTTCTCACTCTTCTATTTTTTAAATGATCAACATCGTCAGCTTTAGCTCCAGGAGTATTATTGAGTTTAATTATCTCTTTTACAATTGCAATCAAATCTTGTTTATGAAGTAATCTTCCTTCTTTTGTTTGAGGAATATTTAGCCCCAATCTTTTATTAATTTTATATCGTCCTACTTTTGAAAGATCATATCTTTTGAAATTGGAAAACATATTATCTAAAAGTAATTTTGCATTCTCGACTGTAGCTAGATCTCCTGGCCTTAATCTTCTATAAATCTCGATAAGAGCTTCATCGGTTGATCGAGTTGGATCCTTTTCTAAAGTTGGCAAAATACCATCCCCAAAAATTGATTTTAATTCATCTGTTGACCCAAAACCAAAAGCTCGCAAAAGTGTAGTAACTGGAATTTTTCTTCTTCGATCAACTTTTACAGAAATAACTCCTTTAGGAGAAGTTTCAAATTCTAACCAAGCTCCCCGATTAGGTATAACTTTTGCTCCAAACAATTCCTTACCAGCTATCCGCTCTGAGGTAAAAAGAACGCCAGGAGATCTTATGATCTGGGAAACAACAACTCTTTCTACCCCGTTTATAATAAAAGTTCCCCTTTCAGTCATTAAGGGAAAATCACCTAAAAATACAGTTTGTTCTCGTGTTTCTCCTGTGGGTTTAATTACTAACTTAACTTTACATCTAACTGGTGCCTTATAAGTGACATTTTTTTCTCTAGCTGTTTCTGCATCATATTTCGGCTCTTCTATAAAATAATCAAGAAAATAAAGCTCATAATTTTTTTCCATAAAATCTTTAATTGGAGAAATCTCAGCAAGAAGCTCTCCCAAGCCTTCTTCAAGAAACCATTTATAGGAAGCTGTTTGAATTTCAATTAAATTAGAAGGAAGAAAAACTTCAGAAATAGGCGAAAATCTTTTTCTTTCAGAGATCATAAAAAATTCCTCTTTTGTTTAAATTCTCAAAAGAGTAAAATTGGATAACTCTCTTATCCTAAAACCTTCATATTTACTTTGCACATTAACTTTTATTTTATCAAATCAAAAATTGCTGTCAAGATTTTTTTATTTTCACACCTTCTTTTTTTAACAACTCGATCTTTTTTCTGCTACCTAAGATATATCCTCCTATTTTCCCATCGGATCTTATTACTCGATGACAAGGAACGGAAGGAAAAGAAGCTTTTAAAATATTCCCTACAGCACGAGCTGCTTTTTCATTTCCTGCTAATTTAGCTACTTCTTTGTAAGTTAAAACTTTTCCTTTCGGTATTTTTGCCACAATTTTTAAAACTTTTTCTTTAAATTTCCGCATTTTAAACCTCTTTTTTCCACCGCGTAGGTGGACAAAAGGTTGGTTAATCTATAAAAAGCATGAATTTTTTCACTTCTAGAGAATTTTGCTTTATTAAGAGCTAATCTTAGAATTTCGATTGATTTCTCATAAAGTTCTCTATCAACAGGAAACGGGTGTCCGTCTTTTCCTCCATGAGCAAAAGCAAATTTTGCTGGATCAGAAAAGGATGGAGGAGCTCCATAGATAAGCTCTGCTATCAAACTCAATGCCCTTAAGGTCTTTGCTCCAACTCCTTCAATCTGAAGCAATTCTTTAAAATCTTTAGGTTGAAATTCGTAAGTCTTTGTAAAAATTTTCTCAAGATAAGCGAAATTTAAGTTCTTAACAGAGATAAAATGATTTTTTTCTAAATTTAAAACCTTTATTTTTTCCAATAACCTGGTAGTTTTTTGAGGTTTTTGACAAGCTAGTTTTGTTGCTACCTCTTGGCAATTTTTACTTTCTTTGGCTACTAAATTAAGAACTTGTTTTTCTTTTTTAGAGGAAATTATCCCTTTATGAGGATCAGAAAGAAAGTTAAAATTAGAAATTAAATTGGTCCAATGATATCTTCTTGCCCATCCATTTTCTTTCATTCCTTGCTGAATTACTGCCCAATTCCCTTTAAAAGTAAAAATAAAAGAATGATGATAAAGGGTGTAACCATCTTGAACTGCTGAATTATCAATTTTAGCTGTCATTTTCGAAGCAAAAACTAGCTTTTTCCCATCTTTTCCAATTTTTTGAGATTGGATCTCAATCTCTGAGGGAGTTTTTAAAGAAGTTTTTCCCTTTCCGCCACATATAAAAAAACCCACATCTTTTTCTCTGCCTTTTATTCCTTCTTTTAAGGCAGCGCATACCGTGGTGGTTAATCCTGAAGAATGCCAATCAAAGCCAAGAACACATCCGAAAGCTTGAAACCAAAATGGATCAGAGAGCCTTTTTAAAAATTCCTCTGGCCCAAACTCCCACACTATCACTCTAGCAATCTCAAAAGAGAGCTCCTTCATTTTTTCAAATAACCAGGAAGGAGTTTTCCCCCAATGAAGTGGTAAATTTGCTATCCCTGTTCTCATGAAAAAAATACACGGAATTTATTCCGTGTTGGTGAGCTGGAGTGATTGTAATTTATAACACTCGGATTTAAGCTTTCTTATTTCTTCTCTTATTTCAAAATCGGCATTGTCTCCAAATTTTCTTTTTTTAAGTTTTTCAAGCATCTCTTCTACCTTAAAAATTAAAAATTGATATTCTTTGGTTATAGAATTATAACTGGATAGAAATTTTTTAAATCTTTCCTCAAAAAGAATAATTGGAATTCTCGACTTTCCTGGTTGCCATTCATAAGTTAAAAATATTAACTCATCCAAATATTCTATTAAATCCATCAGAAAATAAACTTTCTTAAATCCCATTACTTGCCCCTCCTTTCTTTTCAAGGTGCTTTTTAAATTATAGCATAAATTTTATTTTGGAGCAAGCTTGCAAAAAAGACATTCTCTTGATCCTCCTTTTTCAATTGCTTCTTTTATTAGTTTATATTTTCTCTCTAATTCTTTTTCTAATCTTTCAAAGATACTCTTATCGAAATTTTTAATAAAATTAAAAGAGTCTTTAAGAAGGATGATAAATCGAGAGATATAAGACTGAAAACTCTTTTTAATTGGCTCTGGAAATTGGGCATAAATATCCTCTAATTTTTGTTGTTGATTTGAAGAAAATTCAGATAACTCTTCCATTAAATCAGAAACTTCTTTTCCCTTCTTTTGAGCATAATTTATAAGCTCTAAAGCATGAGCAAAGGATCTTTGAGATTGTTGAAGTAATTCTACAGTATGAGAAAAATCCCCTTTTTTATTCAATGCCTCTAATTCCTTAAGTCTTCTTTTGGCAAATTTTAGCTCTAGTTTTGCTTTTTCAATTTCGTCAAAAGTGAAAAATTTTTGAAGGTTCTCTGAAAATCTTTTCAAAGAATAAAAAGGAGAATCTGGTAAACTTTCGGAAGAAGCGTTTACTAAATATTTAGGAATAAATAAAATGAGGATTACCAAAATTAAAACTCCCAAATAAAAAATCAAAGACTTAGCCATTTTGAATTCTCTTTTTGGCTTTTTCAAAAATTGGCTTAAGGGTTTTATATCCTAAAAGGTTTATCACCTTATTTAAATCAAACCATTTTGCTGTTTTAATCTCCTTTAACTGGGGTTTTAAACGAGAATTCGATGGCGCCCTGAATAAAAAATAATAAACTTTCTTCTTTCTTAATTCTGGTTTTTTACTTTTCGGGGGCCATCGATAGAAAAATTCTTCTTCTGCTAATTTTTCTAAAAATTCAAGTGAAGAAAGCCCTAATTCTTCTTTACACTCTCTTTCGGCAGCTTCAAGAGGTTTTTCCTCCTTCTCAATCAAACCTTTGGGAAAAGTCCATTTATCAAAGGGATCCTTAATTAAGGCAATTTTATAATTTCCTTTTGGAGTTTTTTTATAAACTACTCCACCAGCAGAAAATTCAAATTTCATTGTTTCCAAATCCCTATTTTTCTTTCTTTTGCTTCTTGCTCTAATTGTAAAAATAGATCCCTGTATCTAATATTAGGAAAAGAAATTAAAACTTTACAATATCCTCTTCGAATAAAATCGGCATTTATAAAAAGTCCTTCCCAAAATACATAACCTAATATCGCACCATCTAAATCTAATTCTTGAAAATCTAATTCAACTTCTATTTCCTTTCCTAAAAGAAATTTCAATTTTTTTTGGTTTTCCTCGCAATCTAATCCTATTAATCTAATTTTCTTCCCGTCTTGGGTTTCTATAGTTTTAGAATCAATTAATTTAACTACTTTCTCTTCTCTTCTTTCCCGAAAATTAGAAACAGCAGCTTTGGTTTTCAAAGAAAAAAATTCAATATCAGAAATTCCCTCCAAAAATAATCCTATTATAATTAAAAGGAAAAAAATTCCTTTTAAAAGAAAATATTTTTTCATTAATTTATTCTACAATTTTATAAACTGTATCTCCTTCTCTTACTCGGTCAGTAACTTTAAGACCAATCACATCTCCTTTTTTTGCTTTCTCAATAGGTTGCTTTTCGATCTGCATAGATTCTACTTTTTGGGTAAAATCAGTGGTTGCTCCTTTAATATGAATCTCGTCTCCTACTTGAAGTTCATCGGAAAGATCAACAACAGCAACGCTTAAATTGGTAAAATAATGAGTAATTTTTCCCACTTCTTTTTCTTCCATCTCTGCCTCCTTTAAATTATTATTCTAATTCAACAGCAGTTCCATAAACTAAAATTTCTGCTGCCCCAGACATTATTTGAGAGGTAGAAAATCTTACATTTACAATAGCATTTGCTCCCAATGCTTCAGCTTGTTTTATCATTCGTTTTATAGCTTCCTCACGAGCTTTAGTTAACAAAGAAGTATAACCTGTAACTTCTCCTCCTATTAAATTTTGAAAAGCAGCTATCAGATCTCGACCAAACCAACGAGTTCGAACTGTATTCCCTTTAGCAATCCCGAGAACTCTTTTAATTTTTCTTCCCGGAACCTCGTTTGTTGTTACTAAAATCATTTTGACCTCCTTCTATATTAATTTGTTCTTTAAATTTCTCTAAAAGTGCTTCTAATTGCCTTTTCTGTTCTTCCAAATCCAAAACTTCTCGCTTAATACGAGCTTTCTCTTTTCTAATATATTTCCTAATACTCTTTGAGAGCCTTTTCCCCATCTTATAAATTTCTTTATAGAAACTTTGTTCATAGTTTCTGTCTATTATTATACAAAAATAGATAAGTTAAAAGCAACCCTAATTTATAAATGCCTAATTATTTCAGAAAGTAATTTATTTATCCCTTTGTTTTTTAAAGCAGATATCTCAAAAACTTTATCAATGTTTTTAAAAACCTCTTTTTTCCTTTTTAGATCTTTTGAAGAGATTAAATCTATCTTATTAAGAACTATAATTTGTGGCTTTAATGCTAATTTTGGAGAAAATTCTTTGAGTTCCTTATTAACTGTTTTAAAATCTTTTAAAAGATCTTTAGAGGAAACATCTAAAAGATGAACTAAAATTTTTGTCCGCTCGATATGCTTTAGAAATCTCACTCCTAATCCTTTTCCTTTTGAAGCTCCCTCTATCAAGCCAGGAATATCAGCAACAGTAAATGTTTTTCCTTTATAATTTACTACTCCTAAATTTGGTATTAAAGTGGTAAATGGATAAGGAGCTATTTTTGGTCGAGCTGCTGAAATTTTTGAAAGCAAAGTAGATTTCCCTGAATTTGGAAGACCTATTAATCCAACTTCTGCTAGTAATTTTAATACAAGTTTAATTTTTTTCTCTTGGCCAGGTTCTCCTAAGGTTGCAATTGTTGGTGCTCTATTTTCTGGACTAGCAAAATGAGCATTCCCAAAACCTCCTTTTCCCCCTTTTGCAACTAATACCCTTTGGTTAGGTGTTTTAAGATCTGTAAGAAATTTTTCTTGATGAGCCTTGATTTCAAAAACTTGAGTTCCTAAAGGAACTTTTAAAACCAAGTCTTTACCTTTTTTTCCTTTCATTTTCTTCTTTCCTCCCCTTTTTCCATCTTCTGCTTTAAAATTCTTTATCCTCCCAAAATCAGCTAAAGTAGAGATAGAAGGATCTGCTTCTAAAAATATAGATCCTCCATCTCCTCCATCTCCTCCATCAGGACCTCCTTTGGCTATAAACCTTTCTCTTCGAAAAGAAACTAAACCATCTCCCCCTTTTCCCGCTTTTAAATTGATAATAACTTCGTCCCAAAACATAAAAAGAAAAAACCTTGGAAAAGGTTTTTAGTATAAGTTATTTTTATTAATTTTATTTTAAAAATGCTAACGGATTTAAAGGACGACCATCGACTCTGATCTCAAAATGAAGATGAACTCCTGTTGCTCTTCCAGTTGCACCCATAAGTCCTATCACTTGTCCTTGTTCAACATCGTCTCCCACATTAACATAGATTTTTGCTAAATGGGCATAAAGAGTTTGAAATCCATTTCCATGATCTATAATTACATGATTTCCATATCCTCCCCCCCATCCATATGTGACCGCTACAACTGTACCTGAATCTGAAGCCATAATATCTCTTCCATTTCGGGAATCTAAATCAATAGCAGGATGTCGCCGAGAAAAATATTGGGTTATGTAATGAATGTTTGAGGAAACTGGCCAGATAAAATTTCCTTTCCCTTTTTTAATAGAACCTTGATAAGTTCTAGTGCTAGCTAATTTCTTTAAAGGACCTATCAATTTGGCTCCAGGAATTACCAACATCTGGCCAGGTGTTAAAGAATTACTAGCCAAATGATTTTGTTCCTTTATAGTAGCAATTTTTACTTGATAGGCTCTAGCAATTTCTCCTAATGTTTCTCCTTGTTTAACTTTATGAATAATCCCATTTACAGGAGGAATCAAAAGTTTTTGACCAACTTTTACAGAATTTACGTCTCTAATATTATTCGACCATCTTAAACTATCAATGGAAATTTCATATTTATAGGCAATCGTCCATAAAGTTTCTCCAGGAAGTACTTGATGAACTATTATTTTATCCCGTGGAAGATCGGAACTAACTGTAAAAGGAAGCAAAGGCTTTTCAAAATAGGCTTCGTTGGCGGAAACAAAATAATCTAAAGGAATTTCCAAAACCGAATTGATAGTAGCAATAATTTCCTCCGCTTCTTTTTCGGATAACTCAGAATCTTCTATTAAAAAATTAGGACCCCCTATTTTCGACTGGCCCTCTGCTAAAAGAAAGTTAAAAACAATCCCAATAATAACAAGTAATCCTATACTTGAATGGATCGTGTTTTTCCGGAAAATTTCTATTAATTTATTTAAAATGTCCACCTCCTTTTTTGAAAAAATAAACACCTTGAAGCCTGAACTTCAAGATTTTCCAAAAATTTATCAATTTTAGTTTCTTTTCATAAAAATTTTATATCTAGGAGAGATTATAGAGGTATCTTTTAAATTTGTCAATAGTTTTAAAAAAACCGCCTACGGCGGTAGATTATAGAAAATAGGTAATTCATAACTTGATTTAATGAAAGAAACAAATCTCTCTGTTAAAACAGGATCAAACTGAGAACCTGCACCTTTTTTAAGTTCTTCTATTGCTTTTTCTAAAGATTTTGGCTTTTTATAGCTTCTTCCCTTTATCATTACATCAAAGGCATCTATCAAAGAGACTATTCTTGCTGGCAAAGGTATTTCTTCTTCTTTTAACCCATCTGGATAACCTTTTCCATCCCATCTTTCATGATGGTGTCTCACAACTTTTCTAATTTCTTTGGAAATACAGACCAAATTATCTTCGCCCCATTCAGAATGTAATCGAATTTTTTGTTTTTCAGAAGAAGTTAAATGCTTTTTTTGAAGGAACTTTTCAAACCCTATTTTCCCTACATCATGAAATAATGCTCCTAAAATAACAATTTCTTTCTCCTTCTTTTCTTCAATTAAACCTGATTGTTGAATAAACCAACTAGCTACAATTGAAACTCGGATGGAGTGTTCATAGGTTTCCTTATTTAAAGAATTTAATAAATGCTCGATAATTTCAGCAATTAGTTTTTGATCCAAACCAAGTCCACCTCCTTTCTAATTGCTCTTTAAAACGGCTTTTAAATAAGAGGTAATTTGTTTTAAAAGAACGAGTCTAGCTTGTTTTTTTGATCTTTCTTTAACTTCAACAGATTTTTTCTCTAAAGTTTTTTTACTTAAAACTAATCGATAAGGAATACCTATAAGATCGGCATCAGCAAATTTTTCTCCTGGAGATATATCTTCTCTGTCATCAAATAATACCTCTATCCCCTCTTTTTGTAAATCTTTATAGAGTGCTTCTCCTAATTCCTTTTTTTTGCTAGCTAAATCTATTAGATAGACATGAAATGGAGCAATAGATAAAGGCCATCTTATTCCTTTATCATCATGATTTGCCTCAACTACCGTAGCCATAAGTCGACCTAATCCTATTCCATAGCATCCCATCAAAACAGTTTTTTCTTTTCCATCCTTGTCTTTGTATTTTAGATTAAATGCTTTTGAATACTTTTCTCCTAATTTAAAGGTGTGTCCGTTTTCAATAGCTCTGGCTTCTTGGATTTTACCCCCACATCGAGGACATTTTTGAATATTCCCTACAACTTCTATATTTGCTGCCCATCCGCAATTTAAACAATAGAAAATTCTATCTTCACCGGTCTCACATAACATCATAAATTCATGGGTAACCTTCCCTCCAATAGCTCCTCCAACAGCCTCTACTATCTTTACCTTAAAACCGCATCTTTTAAAAATTTTTAAATAAGCATTACAAACTTTTTTGTAAAACCTATCAAGGTCTTTCTCGTCTTTATGAAAACTATATAAATCTTTCATTATAAACTCTCGAACCCTTAAAAGTCCTCCAGTGGAACGAAGTTCGTTTCTAAATTTATTTTGAATTTGATAAAGAGCAACAGGAAGATCTTTATAAGAAGAGATAAAACGAGACGCAATATCAGTAATAACTTCCTCATGAGTAGATCCTAAGCCAAATTCTTTTTGATGCCTATCTTTTAACTTAAACAAAGGAGGTTCCATTTTAGACCAACGGTCCGTCTTTTCCCAAAGATTTTTAGGAATCAAAGTAGGTAAATAAAGTTCTTGAGCTCCCAAGGCATTCATTTCTTCTCTTATAATTGCCTCTATTTTTTTAAAAACTCTCCAACCTAAAGGAAGAAAAGAATAAATTCCGGAAGCAATTGGTCTATCTATAAATCCTGCTCTAATCAAGAAAGTAGAAGAAACATTTTCTGCCTCTTTGGGAGTTTCTTTTAAGGTTTTTGTAAAAAGTTGCGTAAATCTCATCCTCCCTCCTTTTTCCCACCCCGGGGGTAACCAACAGATTGCCACCCCGGGATTTTTTCTAATAACAAATGTTTTATCTCTTCTAATTTCCTTTGATAATCAGCGTAATCGAGCACAAATTTTTTATAATCTTCTTTGCTCTTGAATTGTTCCAAAATTATTCTTTTGTCGCACAATTTTCTCTCAGTTTTTTCTAAATATTCTGGAAAAGAA
>Ga0190363_1000550_pt1 | contig 22275 bp, 37 predicted proteins | sample 48721867_MG_FD_161272 | JGI IMG/M metagenome (GOLD analysis project Ga0190363, IMG submission 161272) | Hydrothermal vent microbial mat bacterial communities from Southern Trench, Guaymas Basin, Mexico - 4872-18-6-7_MG | ecosystem: Environmental > Aquatic > Marine > Hydrothermal vents >... | reverse complement strand
GAAAAATGCTGTTTTGCCCTCCTGGTTTCTATTTTACAAATTTTAATGGTTCTGTTACATATAAATCTAATATTAAATATCATAATTTAAACTAGGAGGATAGAATGCCTACTTATGAGTATTTATGTGAAGAGTGCGGTTATAGGTTTGAGAGATTTCAAAATATGAGTGAGGAACCGGTAAAAGTTTGTCCTCGGTGTGGTCAGAAAGTCAGACGTCTTATTGAAGGGGGAGCAGGTTTCATTTTTAAGGGCTCAGGCTTCTATGCTACTGATTATAAAATTAGAAGTTCTTCTATAAGAACCTGCTGTGGGAGAAGTGAGCGTTGCGATAGACCGCCTTGCTCAGATGATGGGGTGTGCAAGAGATGAGCGCCAACTTTAAATTTTGTCCTTTGTGCAGTCATTCTTTAAGATGGCGAAAGATAGACGGTCGTCTTCGGCAAGTTTGCTTTAGGTGTGGGTGGATACATTACAAAAATCCTCTGCCTGTAGCGGTGGGTGTGGCGATTGATAAGGAAGGGAAAATTCTTTTAGTTAAGAGGAATGTGGAGCCTGGAAAGAATAAATGGGCACTTCCCGGAGGTTTTGTTGAGTGGGGAGAAGACCCTCGAGAGACTTGTTTAAGGGAGTTAAGAGAAGAGACTAAGATAGAAGGAGAAGTTGCTGGTCTAATAGGAGTTTATATCCAGAAAACTAAGAAATACGGGGCTATTCTGATAGTAGCTTATTTAGTAAGGGTTTCTAAGGATAGGATTTTCGTAAATAATGAATTAAAAGAGGCAAGATTTTTTAGGGAGAAAGAGATCCCTTACATACCTTTTTCTTCCCACAGGAGAATACTTAAAGATATAGAGAGATTAAAGTTCCTGTGAGTTTTAGAATTTAAGGCTCTTCTTTTAGGAGTTAGTTTAGAAAGAGGTGCTTTTAATGATTAGAAGTAGAGAATAGGGTAATGAGGAGAATTACTTATAAGCCAATTGGGAAGGTTCAATCTCCTTTTAAAGAGACTAAGGAAGTATTTATCCAGCCTAAGTCTGCAAAGAGAATTAGAGGAAAAGTTGTGGTAGAATAGAGGAGAAATATAAGTGGTATTGTGGACAGGGGGTATTGTTGACTGGCGTCAAGAAGGAAAGAAGAAGTGCTATTTTTTAAAGAACCCTGGCTTAGTGGAAAGTATTTTAAGCCTGTTCAAGGAAGACAATATTTACGACTCCAGCAGATAGTATTTACCTTTTATTTATCGAGAACTTTTTGGTTCGGGGAAAGTAGCGAAGGATTTGGTAGTTAGGGAAACCTAGGCTGAAACATTTTAAATAGGGGGGAGGGATTTATGGTTGAGGAAAGTAAAAGAATCAGGATGGAGGAGGCTTTAAAAAGTGTTGAGCATCCTGAGATTGCCTATAGTCTTTTTGAGCTAGGGATGATTAAAGATATAAATATAGAAGAAGGCAAGGTTTCATTGGTCCTGAAAGTTCCAATGCTGGGCATTCCGATTAAAGATTACTTAATAAGCAGCATTGAAGAAGCCCTGAAGAAAGAAGATAAAGATGTAAGAGTTGAAGTGAAAGTGGAAAAGATGGATAAAGAAGAACGTGTAAGATTTATGAAAATGGCTCAAGAGGGATGGCGTGGGTAGATATTATGCAGATTCTAAAATGGAAGAATATTGTTTAAATTAATAGAATGTCCTTACGCCTTTGATCTTATAAAAAGAGATTGGTAAGAAATATTATTTAATAGAGGTTTTGCTTATTTTGGGGAAGAGTTATTTTTAAAAAATTATCTAAGAATATTATAAGCTAAGAAAGATAATTGAAATGGATTTAGATATAAAGAAGTGGATTGAAAAAGATGGAGTTGAGTTTTTAAAAAATATTGGGGTTGACGAGGGGAATGTTATTTTAGATTTTGGTTGCGGAGAAGGACATTACACAATCCCAGCGGCAAAAGTTGTAGGAAAGAGTGGTAAAGTTTATGCTTTGGATAAGGATAGAGGAGTATTGAATAAGTTGAAACAAATAGTCACTGAGGAAAAGTTGAAGAATATAGAGATAATTCAGGCAGAGACGAAAATTCCTCTGGAGGATGATTTTTTAGATGTAGCTTTATGTTATGATGTTATTCATTATGAAAAAAATAGAAGGAAAATCTATAAAGAAGTTTATAGAGCATTAAAAAAAGATGGACTTTTTTCTATTTATCCCAAGCATTATAAAGACGACTTTCCTTTGATGGAACTGTCTTCTTTGACTCTGGAAGATATTATAAAAGAAGTTGAGGAGATAGGGTTTATTTTTGAGAAAAAGTTAGTTAAAAGGTGTTTACATGATGATTATTACAATGAGTGTCAGATATTAAATTTTGGAAAAGGAGGGAAATAAATGGATGTTGAGAAATGGAAGAATGGTATTGAGGAAGAAAGAAAACAAAAAAATGATTTCTTTAAGTGGAGCATTCAGTCTCCTATTCCCTGGGAGGAAAAAGAGCATTTTAAAGGATTAGATTACTATCCCCCTGATATTAAGTATAGATTTGAGTTAGAACTGTTTGAACATTCTCAGAAGAGCATTTTAGAAATAGAGGATACAAAAGGAAATATAAGGAAATTTATAAGATGGGGAGAATTCAGATTCGGGATAGATGGAGTTGATTGTAAATTGCAGGCATATAAATCAGATGAGCAGGATGAGAGATTATTTATTCCTTTTAGAGATTTAACTTCCGGTAAAGAGACCTACGGAGCAGGCAGGTATCTGGATTTAGAAGCAGATAGAGATTTGACTGAAGAAGGTAAATGGATTTTAGATTTTAACAAAGCCTATAATCCTTGGTGTGCTTATAGCAAAGATTATGCCTGTCCGCTTACTCCGCCAGAGAATTGGTTAAAAGTTCCAATATATGCAGGAGAAAAAAATTATAAGAAACATTAGAATAGGTGGATTATGAAATTAAAGGGGAAGAGAATAGTTATGTTGGTAGGACCGGGTTATGAAGATTTGGAGTTCTGGGTGGTTTATATGAGAATGTTGGAGGAAGGAGCAGATATTAAAATAGTAGGATTGAAAAAAGATGAAGAGTATATAAGCAAATCTGGAGGGTTAAAAGTAAAAAGTGAATATAGAGCTTCTGAAGTTAATCCCGATGAAGTAGATGCGATTTTGATTCCTGGAGGTTGGGCTCCGGATAAATTAAGAAGAGATAAGGATATTCTTGATTTAATAAAGGAAGTTTATAAAAGTAATAAAATTATAGGAATGATTTGTCACGCAGGTTTAGTAGGGATATCAGCAGGTATTGTTAAAGGGAAAAAAGCAACAGGTTCAAGAGGAATAAAAGACGATTTGGAAAATGCTGGTGCTATTTGGGAAGACAGGGCTGCCTTTCGTGATGGGAATTTAGTATGGGGAAGAGTTGTTAAAGACATTCCTTATTATTGTAGAGAATTGATTAAGGCTCTTAAGGAGAGTCAATGAATATAAGAGAGAATTTTTTAAAAATTAGAGAGGAAATACCTGATTATGTGCAAATAGTTTTAGCAGCTAAGATGAGAACGAAAGAGGAGATAGAAGAAGCAATTTCTGCAGGTGCGGAGATCATCGGAGAAAATTATGTCCAGGAAGCAGAAAAGATGTATCAGGAATTAGGAGAAAAAGCAAGAAAAGTAAAATGGCATTTGATTGGTGCTTTGCAGAAAAATAAAATTAACAAAGCATTAAAGATATTTGATTGTATTCAGACAGTTGATTCTCCTGAACTTGCTGAGGCAATAAATAAAAGAGCAGAAAATTTGAATAAAAAAATATCTGTTTTTATAGAGATAAACATTGGCAGTGAGATAACAAAAACAGGAGTAAAACCAGAGTATAAAATTATAAAAGAGTTAGCAGAGTATATTTCTAAGTTAAATTATTTAAAATTGGAAGGTTTGATGACTATGGGGCCAAGAGTTGGTAATCCTGAGGATGTAAGAGTTCATTTTAGAAAGACAAAGGAATTCTTCAATAGATTAAGGGAAGCCAATATCCCAAATGTAGAGTTAAAATATCTTTCCATGGGGATGTCTAATTCTTATAAGGTAGCAGTTGAAGAAGGAGCTAATATGATAAGACTGGGAACAGTTATATTTGGTAAAAGACCTTATGATTTAACAAAGGGAGGATAGACTATGAGAATTACAATAATTACCGACAATACAGTTTATGATAAAAAGTTAAGAAGTGAATGGGGATTTTCTGCACTCATTGAAGTAGAGAATACCCCTCGTATTTTATTTGATACCGGTGCCAGTGGAGAAATTTTATTGTATAATATGAGTAAATTAAATATTGATTCTAAAAGAATAGAATGTGTTTTTATCTCCCATGACCATTGGGACCACACTGGAGGATTAGAGGATTTTTTGAAACTTAATAATAGAGTAAAACTTTATCTACCAGAGCATTTTTCTTCAAAGTTAGATGTGAAAGAATTTATTAAGGTAAAAGAATCTATAAAAATCTATGAGAATGTTTTCTCAACCGGCGAACTTATGAGGATAGAGCAATCTCTAATAGTAAGATTAGATAAAGGTTTGGTAGTAATTGCTGGTTGTTCTCATCCTGGTGTAGGCAATATTTTAAAATCTGCAGCTAAATTCGGTAAAGTGATTGCTTTGATTGGTGGATTGCATGGGTTTAGAGAATTTGATTTGATTAAGAATTTAGAATTAGTTTGTGCTACTCATTGCACGCAATATAAAGAAGAGATAAAAAAGTTATATCCTGATAGATTTGTAGAAGGTGGTTCTGGGAAAATCATTGAGATAGACTGACCATCTCCACCCCAGGGGTGGACATAAGGTAGAAAAAGGTGAGCAATGCAAAGAGAGGAAGCTTTAGATTTGGTAAGAAAAAAACTTAAAAATAAAAATTTAATCAAACATTGTCTGGCTGTTGAGGCGTGTATGAGAAAATTGGCACAGGAATTTGGAGAAAATCAGGATTTATGGGGATTAGCAGGTCTTCTTCATGATTTAGATTACGAGGAGACAAAAGATGATTTTTCTCAACATGGGTTTGTTACCGCTGAAATTTTAAAAGAGCGAGGTATTAATGAAGAGGTGATTGAGGCAATAAAATCTCATCCCGGGCATATTGAAAGGAAAACGAAGATGGCCAAGGCATTATATGCTGTTGACCCTTTAACAGGATTGATTGTAGCTTCTGCTTTAATGCATCCAGAAAAGTCTCTTAGAGCTTTAGATGTTAAATTTGTTCTTAATAGGTTTAAAGAGAAGAGTTTTGCCCGAGGGGCAAACAGAGAACAGATAAGGAGTTCTCAAGAATTGGGAATTACCCTTAGTGAATTTATCAGCATTTGTTTAGAAGCAATGAAAGGTATTAGTGAAGAATTAGGCTTATAAAATGAAAGGTGTTCTTAAAAAGATAGAGGAAGAAATTTTATATTGCAGAAAATGTAATTTGTGGAGAGAAAGGAAAAACCCTGTAGTAGGAGAAGGTTCCTGGGAAGCTAAAATAATGTTTGTAGGAGAAGCTCCTGGAGCAAATGAAGATGAGAAAGGGATTCCTTTTTGTGGAGCAGCAGGAAAGATTTTAGATGAGCTTCTAAATACTATAGGGATCAAGAGAGAAGAGATATATATAACTAATATTCTGAAATGTCGACCTCCCCAGAATCGTAATCCTAAGGAAGAGGAGATAATAGCTTGTAGTCCTTATCTTGATAGACAGATTGAAATAATTAAACCTGAAATAATTTGCTGTTTAGGTAATTTTTCCACCTTTTATATAATGAAAAAATTTGGATTGAAAGGTAAAATTCAGGGGATAAGCAGGATACATGGTAAGATTTTTGAGGAAAGTTTTCTTTTTGGTTCTATAAAGATTGTTCCTTTATATCATCCTGCTGTCGCTACTTATAATGTTAATATGAAGCCTCTTTTGAAGAAAGATTTTGAGGTACTAAAGAGTATTTTAGAGTAAGAGTTTATTATTTAAAAGGATATGGAAGAGTTAATTAGGGATTTCTTAAGACAGAAAAGTTTTGCTGTAGTAGGTTCATTCAGAAATGAGACAAAATACGCTTATCAGATTTTAAAGACTTTAAAAAATAAAGGATACGAGGCTTATCCGGTTAATCCTCGTCTTAAAGAAGTGGAAGGCTTACCTTGCTATCCTACTATTAAGGATATTCCTGTAGTTTGTGATGTGGTTAATATAGTAACTCCGCCTCGAATAACCGAGAGAATTGTTAGAGAATGTAAAGAGAAAGGTGTTAAAAGAGTATGGCTTCAACCCGGGGCTGAGAGCCAGGAGGCTATAAAGTTCTGTGAGGATAACGGCATTAAAGTTATCCACAGTATTTGTGTTATGATGGAGGGAGTAAAGAAACAAAAAGAGGAGGAAGGAGGCCGGAGATGAGCGGTATTTATGATGTCATAATTGTGGGAGGAGGACCAGCGGGGTTAACGGCAGCAGTGTATACTTCAAGAGAAATGCTCAATACTCTTTTACTGGAGAAGGATATATGCGGCGGACTTCCAGCCAGTACCGATTTAATAGAAAACTATCCGGGTTTTTCTGAAGGGACGAACGGAAAAGAACTGGTTGATAGATTTAAGAAGCAGGCTGAACGCTTCGGGACAAAGATATCTGAATTTAGCGAGGTTAAGAAAGTAGAAGTATCCAAAGAGAAAATAAAAGTTCAGACAGAAAAAGAAGTTTATTTTGGCTATTCTCTTATAGTAGCTTCGGGGAGTATCCCTAAAAAGGTAGGCGTTCCGGGAGAAGAAGAGTTTAAAGGGAGAGGGGTTTCTTACTGTGCAACCTGCGACGGGCCTCTCTACAGGGGCAAGGATGTTGCTGTTATCGGCTGCGGGAACTCCGGTTTGCAGGAAGGGGAGGCCCTTCTTAAATATGTAAAGAGCATAACTTTTGTGGAGTTTCTCCCTTTTATGAACGCCGAAAAGATACTACAGGAGAGGCTTAAGAAGAGTGAAAAAACAAATTTTCTTCTCAATCATAAGCTACTTTCAATAAACGGAGAAGGGACCGTCAGTTCTATTACTGTGGAAGACCGCACTAGCGGAGAAAGTAAAGAGATAAAAGTTTCCGGAGTCTTTGTCTATGTAGGTTTTCTGCCTAATTCTAAGTTTTTAGAGGGACTTGTTGATACAGACAAATCCGGCTATATCAAGACAGACGACGATATGAAGACAAAGACTGACGGTATCTATGCAGTCGGAGATGTCCGCTCAAAGAAAGTCCGCCAAATTACAGTTGCCTGCGGAGAGGCAACTGTTGCGGCTATTTCGGTAAGGGAATATCTCAATAAGATCAAGAGGTGATGGTTATGCTGGAGCAGTTACAGGATAAGGCTCATCTTGATAGAATAATAAAGGATAAGAGATTTTTTATTTTGGCTTTTTATACTGATATTTCCCAGAGGAGCAAGGACGCTTTGGAAGTTTTAAGGAAGCTTAAGGAAGAAAACCCTCAGATACCGATGTATGCTGTTAATGCTTCAAGAGTAAAAGATATCCACCCTTTATACGGAATAGACACAGTTCCGGCAGTTTTAGCCATCAGAGAAGGCAGGGTTTCTAAAATTGTCTACGGCTCTCAAAACAAAGAGTATTACCAGATGCTCTTATATGAGGAACCTTTGGGGCTGGGGAAGAGAGAAGGTAGAGAAAAAGAAGGAAGGAAGTTTAGGAGGGTTATAGTTTATACTTCTTCAGCCTGTCCCTGGTGCAGCAAGGTTAAGTCCTACTTAAGGAAAAACAGGGTCCCTTTCAGGGAAGTAGATGTTTCCCGGGATGAAAGAGCGGCTCAGGAATTAGTCCGAAGAAGCGGCCAGATGGGTGTTCCCCAGACGGATATAGACGGAAGGATTGTGGTGGGGTTTGATAAGGCAAGGTTAGATGAACTTTTAGGGATAGAAGGCGAAGGATAATCTTGTTATTTGACAATAAAACTTTTTTTGAGGAACTTCCGTGAGGACTATAGCGCAAAGGAGGTGATTTAGGATGAGGAAGATTCAGCCGATAAACAATTATGTGGTGATAAAGCTGCCTGAGGCGGCTGAGGAAAAGACGCCGGCGGGAATAGTTATCCCTGAGACAGCTAGAGAGAAGCCTAAGGAAGGGGAAGTCGTCGGTGTATCTGCCGGCGCTACTGAACAACTATCTATAGGCGATAAGGTTATTTATAAGGATTTTTCAGGCACTCAGGTAACTTTTGAGGGAGAGAAATATTTAATAATTCCGGTAGACGATATCTTGGCTAAGATAGTTGAGGTTGACTCTATTTAGCTGCAGTTGCAAAATTCTAAAGGAAAAATAGTGTCTAAAGCGGTCCTTTTTTATAGTGAAGATTTTAAGAAGTTGGATTTCGGCATCGGTCACCCGATGAGGGGAGACAGATACGAGAAAGCCTTGTTGGAGTTTAAAAAAGAGGGTCTGCTTAAACAGCTGGAGCTTAAAGAGCCCAGGCTTGTTTCAAAGGATATTCTGGAGTTCTTTCATACAAGGGAGTATATAAAAAGGGTTGAAGCTGCTAATGAAGGCACGCTGGGCTATGTGGGGGAAGAAGCCCCAGCTTTCAGAGGAATATTTGATGTAGGTCTTTTAAGTGTGAGTGCAGGGCTGAATTGCGCAGATGAACTCCTTAAGGGCAGCTTTGAGCTAGGGATAAACTTCTGCGGGGGCTGGCACCATGCTTTTGAGGATAGAGGAAGGGGTTTCTGCATATTCAATGATATAGCAGTAATAGCCAATTATCTATTAGATAAAGGGATAGGGAAGGTTATGATTGTTGATTATGATGCCCATCATGGAGACGGAACGCAGAAAGCATTTTATAATAGTAGAGATGTCTATACTGTCTCTCTTCATCAGGACCCTAAGACCTTATATCCTTTTCTTACGGGCTTTGAGGATGAATTAGGGGAAGGCCGAGGCTTAGGCTTTAATAGAAATTTTCCCTTATCTACTTATTGCCAAGACAAAGAATTTATTTCTAAATTCAGCCTGGCTGCAGAAATCATTGTAGGGTTTCGGCCGGAATTTGTAATTGTTCAGATGGGCGTAGATGGTTCAGGAGAATGTTTTATTTCCAATATGCAGTTAAGCAGAAAGTCTTATGATTATGCTTCAAAGGTTATTGCCGGCTTGCAGAAAGAGATTGGGTTTAGACTAATTGTTTTGGGTGGGGGAGGATTTAGACATCCTATGCTAGGCAAAAACTGGGGTATCCAAATTAAGAATTTTATAGGAGGTTGAGTATGGAGTTTATTTTTGCTTTTGCTACCGATGATGGTAAAACTTTGAGGGGTGAGGGACATTTTGGGAATGCCAGCAGTTACTCTATTTATAAAATATCTTCTGACGGCTATGAATTTATAGAAAAGAGAGACAACTTTGAAGTGGAAGAAGATGAAGATGATAAACACGGTGACCCGAACAAAGCAAAGGCTGTTTCTTCCCTGTTGAAAGGAGTAGATGTGTTCGTGGGAAAAAGGTTCGGCCCCAATATAAAAAGGATGATAAAGAAATTTGTCTGTATTGTAATCAGGGAGAAATCTGTAAGAATAGAAGAGGCAGTTAAGCTTATAAAAGATAATATGGACAGGGTAGAGGAAGAATATAAGAAGGGTGAGGTCAGAAAACCTCTGGTTTTTAGCTCTTAGGTTAGCAAGCTTTATGAAGTTTGAGTTTAAGAAAAGAAGAAAAGAAAGATGGCAATTATCTCTCCTTGGGATAAGGGCAAAAAAATAAGTCTATTTGCCGGTAGGTCTTCTTTAAGACTAAACCCTATAGGCTTAGAGCTGAGTTCAAAAGGCAGCTTAATAATGTTAAGAGAAACTTTAGTAAGGTTGTAGTAGTTTATGGAAGCAACTGCTATATAGATACAAAAGACCTTAGAGTTAAAAAGCCATTATTAGATATAATTGCTTCGATAGAAGAAAGGGGGGTAGAGATGGCGGTTGAGTTAACTGAGGCAAATTTTCAGAAAGAGGTGCTGGAGACGGATATGCCCGTATTGGTGGATTTTTGGGCTCCCTGGTGTATGCCCTGTTTGATAACAGCACCAGTTATTGAGAAGATAGCTGAAGAATATAAGGGAAGAATCAAGGTTTGTAAGTTGAATGTGGAGGAGGCTAGTTCAGTTGCTTCTAATTATGGTGTAATGAGTATTCCAACAATAATGGTTTTTAAAAATGGTGAAATCGTTAATAAGACGGTAGGGGCTTTATCGAAAGAGGACCTTGAGGAATTTATAAAGCCTTATATTTAGAATACTTAGGGAGGTGAGATTATGCCTATTTATACTTATATTTGCCAGAAGTGTGCTCATAAATTTGAACTGCTTTTAGGTATGACCTCCCAGAAGCCAGAGGTTAGATGTAGCAAGTGTGGGAGTAAGGATGTAAAAAAAGTATTTAGTTCCTTTAGCGTAGGAAATCCGAATAATAAATCTTCTGAGTCTTCTGGCTCGAGTTGTCCTACCGGGACTTGTCCTTTAGGATAAAGAGGAAGATGTATGAAGTTTAAATTTGAGGAGCTTGACAGAGCAAGAAAGATTTTAGGATTGGATGAAGAGGCAACTTTATATGAAGTTAGAAATAATTATTATGAATTATCAAAGAAGTTTCATCCTGATAGATGTAAGGGGAATAAAAAGGAATGTGAAGAAAAATTTAAAGAGATAACCCAGGCCTATAATCTTATTATGGAGTATATAGCCTGCTTTAGAATTTCTTTTAAAGAGAAGGATGTAGAAAGGATGAGTATAGACAAGGTTACTTATAAGCATTTAAAACAGTTTTATGACGGCTGGTGGGAAAATTTAGACTACTAACTTTAAGAGATATGCAGAATCCCTTTGATAAGGAGAGAGTGGCTAAAAATTATAATAACTGGTATATAGAAAATACTAAAATTGATGAGTTGGAGAAAAGGCTTATTCTAAAACTGATAAAGCCTAACTTTGGAGAAACTCTTTTAGATATAGGTTGTGGAGCAGGCTGGCATCTTCATTGGTTTAAAAATCTGGGATTAGAAGTCAAAGGTATAGATATTTCTCCTTATATGGTGAAAGAGGCAAGAGAGTTTTTAGGGGATAAGGTAGATATTCAAGTGATGCCTGCCGAAAACTTAGAATTTGCTGATAATTCTTTTGATATTGTTACTTTAATTACTGTTTTAGAATTTGTTGAGGACCCCCTAAAGGTTCTTAAAGAGGCTTTAAGAGTATCAAAAAATAGAGTATTTTTAGGAGTTTTAAATAAATATTCTTGGTTAAATCTGAGGAGAAAATACCTTTCCTTATTTAAGGAGAGCGTATACAAAAAAGCTAAGTTTTATACTGTAAGGGAGTTAGTAAACTTGGTAAAGTCTATTCATAAGGATTTAAATATACACTGGCAAACAGCTATTTCTCATCAGCCTTCTAAGAATTATTGGGGAGCCTTTATTGGAGTATTGATAACTTGACAAAATGTTTTGAAAATAATGTGTCAAGTTAAGAATGAAGCCAGAATTTATAGAAGCTATATTCTTGAGATTAAACTGAGAGAAGATGTTAAACTCTTGATTGGTAAGCTGGGCTTGCTGGGATTTAAGAGGGGTTCTTACTTTTATGTAGGTTCAGGTAAAAAAAATTTATTATCCCGTATTAGTAGGCATCTTAAGAAAGATAAAAAAAGATTCTGGCATATTGACTATTTTCTTTCTTCGGATAAAGTATTTATAAAGAATGTTTGGATTTCTTCAAAGAGAGAATGTGTTCTTTCTTATTCTTTTTTTAAGAGAGGTTTTTCTTATATTGAAAATTTTGGCAGTTCAGACTGTAAATGCCAGAGCCACTTATTTTTTTCTAAAAACAGACTTTCTGAACTAAAAAAGGTTTTGGAGGAGTTAAATTTAAGAAAACTAAATATTTCTGATGCCTATAGTAGAAATTAGTATTATTCCTTTAGGAACAGAGAGTCCCTCAGTTAGTAAATATGTAGCTTCTGCTCTTTCGGTTTTAAGGAAAGAGAAGGGAATAAAGTATGAATTGACTTCTATGGGGACAATAATAGAAGCCTCATCTTTAAAGAAACTGTTAAGTATAGCTGAGAAGATGCATAGAAAAGTTTTTTCTTTAGGAGTTAGGAGGGTAGTAACCACTATTAAGATAGATGAACGCAAAGATAAAAAAATGACTTTAGAGGGAAAAGTTGCTTCAGTTAGAGGTAAACTTAGTAAAGGAAGGTCTATAAATGCAGATAAAAGTTCTTTTTAATAAAGATGCTTTAAACAAAAAGTTTCATACTGGCTGGGGATCTTTCTTTCTTAATTGGCGAAAAGATACTATTTGATACTGGCGAGAGGGGAGACTGGCTTCTTGAAAATATTAAATCTCTAAAAGTAGATATCGATAAGATTGAGGTTATAATAATTTCTCATGACCATTGGGATCACACTGGTGGCTTATGGGTTCTTCTTGAGAAAAAGAGATTTAAAGTTTATGGTTTAAAAAAGGTTTAGTGAGAGGTTTAAGATGAGGATAAAGTCTCTAAATAGCCAATTGTTGGAAAAGGAAGGTTTTTCTGAAATTAAGAAGAATATTTTTACTACGGGAGAGGTGTTGGCTGCTTATAAAGGTATGAGCTTTTCTGAGCAGGCTTTAGTGATAAAGACAGGGAGGGGTGTTTCTGTAGTTACAGGTTGTAGTCACCCGGGAATTTTAAAGATATTAAAGTTGGTAAAGTCTTATTTTAAAAGAGATAATTTTTATTTTGTAGGAGGAGGTCTTCATCTTATAGATAAGGAGCAGAGACAGCTTCAGTTTCTTATTGAAGAGTTTGGGAAGTTGAAAGTTTCTAAAGTTGGCCCTACCCACTGTTCAGGTTATGAAGCAGAAGAACTTTTTAGAAAAAGCTATAAGGATAATTTTATTTCTTTAGAAGTTGGAAAAAGCTTAGAGGTGTAGTTATATCTATGCAGATAATTATAGATAATTTAAAAGAAGCAGTGGTTATTTCTGTTTTTGTTTTCTCAATGATGCTTTTTACCGATTATCTTAATGTTTTAAGTAGAGGCAAATTCAATCAATGGATAAAAGGAGGAAGGTCTAGGCAATATATTATTTCTTCTTTCTTAGGAGCAACTCCGGGATGTTTGGGTTCATTTATGAATGTCTCTTTCTATATTCACGGCCTTATTTCTTTCGGAGCCGTGGCAGGAGGTATGATTGCTACTTCTGGGGATGAGGCTTTTGTGATGTTGGCTATGTTTCCCAAAAAGGCTTTATTTTTATTTTTTATCTTATTTATTTTAGGGATTGTTTCTGCTTATCTTGCTGACAAGTTAATCCCTTTCTTGAAAATAAGGCTTTCTCAAGAGTGTGAACTTTCGGGTTTGCATCTTGAGAAAGAGTGCCGTTGTTTAACTTTTAAAGAGGCAATAGAGCAGATAAGAAAGATTTCTCTGCAGAGATTTTTACTTTTGTTCTTATTGGGTGTGGCTTTGGGAGGATTTCTTTTTGGGTTTATAGGTCCAAGAGTATGGGGATGGAAGAGGATTACTTTTGTTCTTCTTCTTTCTTTGGCTTCTTTTGTGGTGATTGGTGTGCCTGAGCACTATCTTGAGGAACATATCTGGAAACATATTGCCAAAAAACATCTCTGGAGAATATTCTTGTGGAGTTTTTTTGCTCTTTTGCTGGTAAACGCAGGACTTAAATTTTGGAATTTGGAAGCATTTGTTAAAGCTCATATGCTCTGGGTTTTGCTTATAGCTTCTTTAGTAGGAGTGGTTCCGGAGTCTGGGCCCCATCTTATATTTGTTATGATGTTCGCAAAGGGTATGATTCCTTTCTCTGTAATTTTAGCCTCCTCTATAGTTCAGGATGGCCATGGGATGCTTCCTTTACTCTCTTATAGTTTAAAAGACTCCTTCCTTATAAAACTTTTTAATTTAGTTATTGGTTTAGGGGTAGGGTTTTTATTGTATCTGGCTGGATTTTAGCTTTACCTAAGAAGAAATACTCCTCCTTTCTAGTTTTTAGAACTTAGATAGCCCATCAGGCCAGCCAGATATCTAAGGTATCTATACCTTGCTCTTTTAAACCCCAATTTTTCATTACCTGCCTGACGGTAGGCAGGCCTGCCCGCCGATACTTACATATGCTTTTAGCAGGCGGGGAAAAATTTGTCCGAAGGAACCAGCTTTATCTCTCATAAGAAGAAATTCATTCGTAGAAATAAAGGGGGGCTGCGATTTGCCTTAACTCCTTAAGTTGGCCAGATGCTATATGCATTATAAACTCAAGGATTAATTCCTAAATACAGGAGGCCAGCTTAATAGAGAAGCATAACGATAAAATAAAAAGTCCACAATTTTCTTGACACTATGCAGGATAAGTTATTCTTGACAATTTTTGTTATCTGCGTTAAGGTATTTTACCCTCTAAATAAGTAAGATTCATTATGTTTGCAGAAATTGAGGAAATTTTAAAGGAGATAAAGAAAGGCAAACCAGTAATTGTAGTTGACGACGAATCTCGTGAGAACGAGGGAGATTTAGTAATCCCTGCTCAATTTGCTACCCCTCAAGTTATAGCTTTTATGATTAAAGAGGCAAGGGGGTTGGTGTGTGTGCCTTTAACTAGAGAAAGAATAGAGGAGTTAGAGTTAGAAGACATACGGCCAGTAAGAAAAGGTAAAGAAGATCCTTTCGGTACTGCTTGGAGAATTTCTGTAGATGCAGCAAGGGGAATTACCACGGGAATTTCCGCCTACGACAGAGCCCATACTATAAAGGTTTTAATTGACTCTAAGACTAAACCACACGATTTGATTAAACCTGGCCATATTTTTCCTTTGGAAGCAAAGGAAGGGGGAGTGCTGGTGAGAGCAGGACACACTGAAGCAGCTATAGATTTAGCTAAGTTAGCAGGGCTTTATCCCGCAGGGGTTATATGTGAAATTATAAATGACGACGGGAGTATGGCTCGTCTGCCGGACCTGGTGGAATTTGCCAAAAAACATAAACTAAAGATATGTAGCATTGCTTCGTTAATTGAATATAGAAGAAAGAAGGAAAAGTTAATAGCACTTATAGAGAAAGTTAGGCTTCCCACAGAGTATGGGGATTTTTCCTTATACCTTTATAAATCTTTGATAGATGGGAGTAATCATCTTGCTTTGGTAAGAGGGCGCTTAACAAATAAACCTACTTTAGTGAGAGTTCACTCTCAGTGTATTACCGGAGATATTTTTTCTTCACAGAGGTGTGATTGTGGCCATCAACTAAAAGAAGCCCTAAGACTCATTGGTAAGGAAGGAGGGGTTTTGCTTTATATGGCTCAAGAAGGTAGAGGGATTGGCTTAGAGAATAAAATAAGAGCTTATAAACTTCAAGAGGAAGGTTTGGATACTGTGGAGGCAAATCAAGCATTGGGTTTTGCTTCTGACTTGCGGGACTACGGTATCGGTGCTCAGATTTTAGCAGACTTAGGTTTAAAAAAAATCAGACTTCTTACTAACAACCCTAAGAAGATTATTGGTCTAGAGGGTTATGGTTTAAAGATAGTAGAAAGAGTGCCTATTAAAATTGAATATAGCCAAGAAAATAAAAAGTATCTGGAGACAAAAAAGATTAAGTTGGATCATATTATTTAAAAGGTGGGGGGATGGTATGAGAGAAGTAAGAGGGAATTATCAGGGGAAAGGCAAAAAGATTTGTATTGTAGTGTCTCGCTTTAATGAATTTGTAAGTGATAAACTTTTAGAAGGTTGTATCGATGAATTGAAAAAACAGGGAGTAGCCAGTGCTGATATTACCGTGTTTTGGGTTCCGGGATCTTTTGAGATTCCCCAACTTTTGGCAAAGTTGTGTGCAACGAAGAAGTATAATGCTTTCATTGCTTTAGGTGTTTTAGTAAGAGGAGATACTCCTCATTTTGATTACTTAGCAGGAGAGATTACTAAAGGAATAGCTAAGTTAGCTTCAGAAAGCAAAATTCCCATAATTTTTGGAATTCTTACTTGTGATACACTGGAGCAGGCAATAGAGCGAGCAGGAACAAAACAAGGAAATAAAGGTAGAGAAGCAGCCAGAAGTGCTATAGAGATGGCAAACCTTTATCAGGAGATAAGTTAATACTTTCTCAATGAGAGCCAGATCCAAAGCAAGGGAGATAGCTCTATGTATTCTCTACCAGATGGAGATAACAAAAAAGAAAGTTGGAGAATTACTTAACGCCTATTTAGAAACCTATCCTCAGAAACAGGAAGTTATAGATTTTTCCTATACTTTAGTAGAAGGAGTAGAGAAAAATTTAGCCTTCATTGATAGTATCATCAAAAAATATGCCAAGAATTGGGAGATAGAGAGAATGGCAGTTATTGATAGAAATATTCTAAGGCTTGGGATTTTTGAGCTTCTTTATTTAGAAGATATTCCTCCTAAAGTCTCCATAAATGAAGCAATAGAACTTGCCAAGCGGTTTGGAGACAAAGATTCTTCCCGTTTTGTTAATGGAATTTTAGATCGCGTTTACAAAGAAGAAAGCAAAAAGTTTGTTCAAACTCAGGATGGAAAGTAAAAAAGCCGACCTCCATATTCACTCCCATTACTCAGATAGCGATTTATCTATTCAAGAAATCTTTAACCAGGCTAAAGAGAAAGGAATTAATTCTTTAGCTATCACCGATCATGATACTACTGAAGGAACTGAGGAAGCAATCAATTTGAGTAAAACTTATGGGATTGAATTTATAGAAGGAATAGAACTTAGTGCAGAGTACAATAATGCAGAGATTCATATATTAGGGTATTTCATAGATTCTGCCAATAAAAGTTTGGTCAAGGCTTTAGGAAATGTTAAAGATTTAAGAAAAGAACGTCTTATAAAGATGGCTGAGAAAATTAATTCTTTAGGAGGTAAGGTTGATATTGATGAATTGATTTCACAAATAAATGAGAAGGTTGCCACCCGTCTTCACTTAGCTCTCTATATGGTGGGAAAAAGACAAGTTACTTCAATATGGGAGGCATTCCGGAAATATCTTTCTTTTGGTAGGCCCGCTTATATAGCAAGGATTAAATTTTCTGTGAAAGAGGCAATAACTTTAATAAAAGAAGCAGGAGGCTTAGCGGTATTGGCTCATCCACATTTTTTACCTTCTAAAGAATGGATTGCAAAATTTCGCCAATGGGGATTAGATGGAATAGAGGTCAAATATCCCCGATACACCCCCTCTATGATAGAGCAATTTTCTCAGATAGCCGAAAAGTTTGAGCTCCTTAAAAGTGGAGGTTCTGATTCTCATGGCAGTTATAAAGAATTTACTGGTGTAGGGGAAGTTTGGATTCCTTACAGTTGGGTAGAAAAGTTAAAGAATGCCAAGCGAAATTTACTTTATAAAGAAAACATTTGAGTTAGCTAAGAAAGGAGAGGGTTATACTTCTCCTAACCCCTTAGTAGGAGCTATCATTGTTAAGGACAATAAAATAGTAGGATGGGGCTATCACAAAAAAGCAGGAGCACCTCATGCGGAAATTATAGCAATTAATAAAGCAGGCAAAAAAGTCAAAAACTCTACTCTATATGTGAACTTAGAGCCGTGTTGCCATTGGGGGAGAACACCCCCTTGCGTAGATAGAGTAATTAATGCTGGGATAAGGAAGGTAGTTATTTCTACCTGCGACCCTAATCCTATGGTTAGGGGTAAATCTATAAGGAAATTAAGAAAAGCAGGAATAGAGGTAAAGGTAGGTATTCTTGCTAAACAGGCAAAAAAAATAAACGAAGTGTTTTTCAAAAATGTAAAGAAAAATTTACCGTTTGTAGTAGTAAAAGTGGCTCAGAGTTTGGATGGAAAAATTGCCACCCGAAGTGGAGATTCCCGGTGGATTACATCACCAAAAGCACGAATGTTAGCAAAAGCTTTGAGAGATAAATATGATGGTATTTGTGTAGGAGTAAACACAGTGATTTCTGACAATCCTACTTTAGAGGGTTTAAGAAAGACGCCATTTAAGATAATTTTAGATCCTAACCTAGATATTCCCCTTGAGTGCAAAGTAGTAAAGAGGAAAAGATTCATAATTTTTACTACTCCTGCGTCTAAAAGAAAGAGAAAAAAGATAGATTACTTAGCCAGGGCTGGTCAGGTATATTTTTTAAATACAAAAGACGGTATTTTTAACCTACGAGAAGTTTTAAAGGTAATTTATGAGAGAGGAGTTTGTTCATTATTTGTAGAAGGTGGTTCTTTCACTTTAGGAAGTTTTTTTGACCAGAGGTTGGTAGATAAAATTTATTTCTTCCTTGCCCCCAAGATAATTGGAGGCAAAGAAGCTTTACCTTCTGTGGGAGGATACGGAGCTAAAACATTAAAGAGTGCTTTTGATATCCAAGAGATTGAGTTAGAGAAGATAGGTAGGGATTTTCTCTTTTCCGGTTATATTTCTTAACTTGATTATGGATAAAGTTGGTAGTTTTTTGGTAAGTTACCTGTTAGGTTCAATACCTTTTAGCTTTCTCATAGCAAAAATTACTAAAGGTATAGATATAAGAAGAGTGGGTACAGGGAATGTAGGGGCAGCTAACGTTTTTTCTTCTGTCTCTAAAACGGCAGGGTTAACAGCATTAATATTGGATTTTTTGAAGGGGTGGTTAGCTGTGTTTTTAGCTTCCCAAGTATTTGGTCTTGATAGTTTTATAACTCTGGTTTCAGGTTTTTTTGCTATTTTAGGACATAATTTCCCCTTGTTCTTAAGATTTCGAGGAGGAAGAGGGTTAGCTACCACTATTGGTATTTTTTCTTTTATGTTTTTTAAACCTATTATTATCTGTGGAGTAGTTACTGCTATTATCTTTTTTTTCTTAAGAAAGTTAATTTTGGCTATTTTAATCTCTACAATTTTATTTATAATACTAATAATTAAAGAAGGAGCTCCCAACTATATATGGAATTTTGTTGTTTTTATTGTGATATTTTTAGTTTTACGAGGTTATAGTACAATTGAAAGAGAGATAAAGCACTTAATAAGAGGAGGGAAGGAATGAAGGTGTGGATAGTAAGGAAACTTATCTGGAAAACTCTCCTCTATTTGAGGAAAAAAGAGGCAAAGGATGAGTATATCTTAAAACTTTTCGACGTGGCTCAAAAAATAATTCCTAATCAGGATATGCAACAAAAAGCCTCTCATGTTAAGGAATCGTTTAAAGTAAAAACTTCCACTAAAGGGTTAATAAAAAGAATTATTTTAGAGCCCAACCTTAGGTGTCTTTATAAATTTGCTAATAATCTTTTTATTAATTCTTTCTTCTTAGGAGGAAGGGTAAGAGAAGACTTTTTTAAAAAACATGGTACCGAACTTCCCTACTTTTTAGTTATTTCTCCTACCATGCGTTGTAACTTAGCATGTGTAGGTTGTTATGCTGGTTCCTATGAAAAAAATAAAGAAGAGGAACTTACTATAAAGGAAATCCACCGTATTATAAGAGAAGCGAAATCTTTGGGGATGTACTTTTTTACTATTTCTGGAGGAGAGCCTTTCTTTAAAGAGAATATTTTGGAAGTTTTTGCTAAACACAACGATTGTTATTTTCAGATTTATACTAATGGGACTTTAATTGATAAAAATCTTGCTAAAAAGTTAGCTCAGTTAGGCAACGTCTCTCCTGCTATAAGTATTGAGGGAAATGAGGAATTTACCGATGCCCGCAGAGGTAAAGGCGTTTATAAAAAAGTGATGGAGGCAATGGATAACTTACGGGAGGAAGGAGTTATTTTTGGGTTTTCTGCTACTCCTACAAGGTTAAATACTGATTATCTAACCAGTGATGAGTTCATCGAAAAAATGATTAAAAAAGGAACTATTTTTGGTTGGTACTTTACTTACATTCCTATTGGGAAAAATCCCGATTTAAATCTTATGCAGACCCCTCAGCAACGTAAGTACACCGCTCAGAGAACTAGAGAGTTTTTTTATACCAAGCCTATTTTTATTGGAGATTTTTGGAATCACGGTCCTTATGTAGGAGGGTGCATCGCTGGAGGAAGGCGTTACCTTCATATAAATTATCGAGGAGATGTAGAACCATGTGTCTTTGTACATTTTGCTGTAGATAATATACGAAGGAAGTCTTTAAAAGAGATAATTTTATCCGAATTTTTCCGAGACATAAGAAGTGTTCAACCTTACGATGAAAATCTTTACTCTCCCTGTATGATTATAGATAACCCCCAAATTTTAAGGAGTGTGGTCAAAAAACATAAAGCTTATCCTACTCATAAGGGGGCGGAGTCTGTAATTAGTGGTTCAATAGCGGAATTTTTGGATAGGTATTCTCAAGAGTATAAGGAGTTAACCTATCCTATGTGGGAAGCATTTTTTGCTCAAGACCCTCTCACTCAGGAAGCTCGTCAAAGATATGAGAGGAATAAACAGAAGATTCAACAGTTAATAGATGAAGCAAAGGAATCTTCTTTTTCTAATTTTTAAAAGAAGGACTGTTCGTCTTTTTAAACCCAAGAAAGTACCTCTTAGGGTTATCAAAAAGTTAATAGATTCAGCTCGTTGTGCTCCCTCAGCAGCTAATCTTCAATTTTTAGAATATTTAGTTATAGACAATCAGAAACTCAGAGAGAAAATTTTTCCTTATACTCGATGGGGAGGTTATGTCTATCCTAAAAGGGTTCCTCCTCCTGAAAATAGGCCTTCACTTTATATTATCCTTCTTATCAATAAGGAAAAGTCAAAAAAACCAGACTTAAGAGATATAGGAGCAGCAGCCGAAAATATTCTCCTTTCTCTTCTTTGTTTTGGATTAGGAGGGTGTTGGATTGCTTCAATTGACAGAAGGATGATAAGGAAAATTCTAAACATCCCCAAAAAATATATAATTGATTCATTGATAGCTGTGGGGATACCAGCAGAGTTTCCTCTTTTAGAAAATAGAGATAGCGTACGTTACTGGTTGGATAAACAAGAAAGACTTCATGTACCTAAAAGACCTTTAGAAAAAATTTTTCATTATAATACCATCAAATGAAGGAGTTTGAAAAGTTAGTTAAGATAGTTAGAACCTTGCGTTCTAAAAAAGGATGTGCTTGGGATAGAGCTCAAAAATTAGGGGATTTAAAAAATTATCTTTTAGAAGAAGTTTACGAACTTCTTGATGTTTTAAAGGAAGGAGGGATTGAAAAGATAAAAGAAGAGTTAGGGGATGTCTTTTTAATTTTAGTATTTATCGCTCAGATCTTTGATGAAAAAAAGAAGTTTAGCATAAAAGATGTTTTAAAAAAAATCAATACTAAGTTAGTTACACGCCATCCTCATGTATTTTCTTCTCAGAAGTTGAAAACTAAAGGTGATATCTTAAGGTATTGGGTTAATGAGAAAGCAAGAACAAAACGAAGGAAGACAGTTTATCAACGCCTTCCCAAATCCGCTCCCTCCTTACTTTTAGCAGAATTACTATTTAGAGAAATAAGAAGTTTATCTAGGGATTTCGATGTAAAGAAGATATTAGAGAGAATAAAAAGTAAGGCAGAGAAACTAAGTGTTTCAAAAAGGAAAAAAGAAAATCTTCTGGGCCTTCTTCTGGAAGCATCTAAGTTTTCCTCTCTTTTTAAATTTAACTTAGAGAGTCTTTTGCGAGAAAGAGTTTTTCAATTAGCCCACAAGGTTAAATATAGAAGAGACACCTAAAGACTTGGTTCTTCTAAGGGAGATAAAGATATAGTTAGGAATGCTTTCTTTCCCTTATAGTCTATAGAGATTATACAGGATTCCTTTTGATTACGAAAATTTAAAATAGCTGAGCCCCCTTCCAATATATTTAGAAGTTCCCAATTATGTGAAGGCATATTCTGTTTAAAAAAGTTAACTATAGAAGTAGAGGAGGCTTTTCCTACATACTTTAGGATTCCTATACGTATGTTTCCTCTTTCAAATACAAAAGATTTTAGAGGTAAATATATAAAGTTTTCGGGAACTGGAAGATCTTCAAATCGTGATAAAGAAGTAGGCTTTAGAAGTGTTTCTTTCTGTTGTCGGTAGGGGAGTGTTTGGCATCCCATAAAAAAGAAGATAAGTAAAAACACCACAATACTTATCTTTCTTTTTATCATCCCTACTTTAAGGATATCAAAAAAGATAAAAAAGTCAACACAATATAACTTGAAGTTTTCCCCAAAATTTCTAAGTCATTAAAGGGAATAGATATAATTGTTTTTCCCTGCTGGCTGTTTTCTCTTGCTCCACAGC
>Ga0190363_1000549_pt1 | contig 22304 bp, 20 predicted proteins | sample 48721867_MG_FD_161272 | JGI IMG/M metagenome (GOLD analysis project Ga0190363, IMG submission 161272) | Hydrothermal vent microbial mat bacterial communities from Southern Trench, Guaymas Basin, Mexico - 4872-18-6-7_MG | ecosystem: Environmental > Aquatic > Marine > Hydrothermal vents >... | reverse complement strand
CTGCAAGATACCAACATGCTCTGATGGGATTCAGAATCAGGGTGAGGAAGGTATTGACTGTGGTGGTCCATGTAAGCCCTGTACCCCAGTGGGGGTAATTGGTTACATAGTTGCATTTTCCAGAAGCCCGGGAGGGATAGTAATGCTGTTCATAATACTCTTCTTATTAGCTTTGTTATTCTTCTATATGCACAAAAAGAGGAGATATGTAGCAGCAATGGATTTCCTAAAGGATATTAAAGGTGATGAATTAGAGGATTTTATAAATAAGAGGAACCCATATATTGTAGCCGGTACCAGCAGAAAATTGAGAAGGCTTAAGAAATTTATAGATCAGGGAAAGGTGGAGATCGTCTGGATTAAAGACTGGAACTTTGTCAATGAACTGATCTCAAAGGGCTTAGATGACAATAGTGCTGAGTCCATTGCCTTGGCGAAGCAATTAAAAGCCAGACTTTTTATAAAGAACCCAGAGGCTAAGAGGATCGCCGAAGAGGCCAATATTAAGGTATATGACAAGTTGTGAGTCTTGAATTTCTTTTTGTTTCTGATTTTGAAATTTATTTAACATAAACCAAAATGAGAGTCTGCATCTTGGCACCAGAATTTTTACCTGTATGGGGTGGTGTAGGAGCGTATTCTACAGAACTGGTTAGAAATCTCTCCAAGCACCCAGATATGGAGATACATGTAGTGACACCAAAAAGGGGAGATAGCCACAATGTTGAGGATATCCTGGATTTCTTTGATCACAAAATAGAGATACACAATATTTCCAATGCTTATGATAATTTTTTCTATAACGCGCGGTTTCAAATTGCAGTTCTGAGAAGATTTAAAAAACTTAACGAAAGATATGATTTTGATATCGTACATTCTATGAATCTTGTGCATATGCCAGACATATTCTTAAAATTTAAAAAGACAGGAATACCTTCCATCACAACAATTCACACCACAATTGATAGTCAGAGCAGGATTGATGGATATAACAAATATGAAGATGGTTTCTTTAACAGGGCCCCTGTGGAATATTTCAGTTCATTATTCTATGTTTATATAAAATTCATGGAAAATCAATATCTCAGGCGGAGTGAAAACTTTATCGCGGTTTCCAATTGGATAAGATCAATGCTACCCGAATATGTAAAAGACAAAGTTAGGGTAGTACATAATGGCATAGACATTGAAAGGTTTTCACCAAAGAGGAGCAAATATTTCTCAGATATGGATGATATGAATGGTACAAAGATTCTTTATACTGGGAGACTCTTGGCAATGAAAGGGATCTCTACTTTGATAGATTCCATGAAGATAGTTCTGAAAAAAGAGGATGCTCATTTTATCTTTGCTGGTGACAGTAGAATCAAAAAATCGAGGTTAAAAAAGAAACTGGAGGGGATTTCTGAGGAGAACTACACCTTCATGGGCTATGTGGATTATGAGAAAATTGAGCATTTATATAATAAGGTAGATCTCTTTGTCTTACCAAGTTTAACTGAAAGCTGCCCTCTGAATATTCTAGAAGCTATGGCCTGTCAGCTGCCGGTGGTGGCGACAGATGTAGGGGGAATCCCGGAGATAATTCGAGAGGGAGTAGAAGGCCTGCTAGTTAAACCAGGTAATGCCGAAGATCTTGCAGAAAAAATTAGTTATATGATAGAAAACAAAAAGGAGGCAGAATATATGGCATTGGAGGGAAGAAAAAAGGTGGAGAAGAGATTCAACTCCCATATCATGGCAGAAAAAACCCTGGAAGTGTATGAGAAAATTATTGAAAATGGCTAAGTTGTATGTAGTTATCGGTGCAGATACTGAGGACAATGCCCCTAGTTATACACCAAATTGGTCAGAGTATGGAAGTAACTACGATGTGAACCCCGCTAATTTCAAATGGCACTGGACCAAGTATTGGGATAATGTAATAGAGATCTTTAGAGAGAATGACTTTCCAGTTACATGGTATATCAGAGTGGATGAATGTATAAAGGATGAACTTTTAAAGAATTTAAAAGGAAAAATATTAGAACTGAAGAATGCTGGTGATGAAATAGGGATCCACATCCATACTTTAGAATGGGACGGATCAATTTGGAGACAAAGCAGGAATGAGAAAAAGGAAAAAGAAATTGTGGATTTCTCGATAAAAACATTTAAGAAAGTCATGGGCTTCTATCCCAAATCCTGTAGAATGGGATGGAACGCTATGGACAATTCTATAATGAACGCCTTGGAGGATAATGGGATACTATATGAATGTAGTGCAGTTCCACACTACTACAGCCGGGGGATGTATGGTGGCAGGGACAATATAGCAGACTGGAGTAATGTAGGTAGTGAGCCATATCATCCCAGTAGTGATAATTATCAATGTGAGGGCAACATGAAAATAATAGAATGCCCCATCTCCTCATTAGGTAAGAAGAGCTTAATTTTCTCTGAGTCTGGAATAATAAGGTTAATAAACAGAAGTTTGTGGAGGGTCTCCATACACTTTATCCCACTAATAGAAAAAATGGGGAAATTCTTTAATATCTCACCACATACCAATTTTATTATCTCACCCATTTGGCCAATTTCTAATGTGGAAAAGATAGTTGATAGGTATATAAAACTATCAAAAAGGAATGGGTTGGCAATAATACATGGATATTTTCATCCCTACGATATATTCAATCCAAAAAAAGGTAGCTTAAACGAGGATTTTGCAGATAAGATAAGATATGTTCTGGAGTATATCAAATCAAAGGATAATGATGTAGAGATAATTCCCAGCACAATTTCCAATGCTATGGAGAGTTACTTAAGATGAGGATAGCCATAGTAAACCACATACGTCTGGACAGACATTTGTGTCGAACAACACAGATAGAGATAATAAGGAATTTAAGTAAACTGGGGCATCAAATTGAGTTTGTTATTCCCTCCGTAAAAAATAAAGGGATAGAACTACCGGCAAATATTCACTATGTTCCAGTTATAGATACACCAGTTTTATCCATCTTAACTTTTTCGTTATTAGTACCCTTCTATATGCCCTTATGTGTACTGAAAAAATCAGACTTTGTATTAATGGATACATTTTCCCTATATGGTGCCGCTCCCATGATGATCCTATCTAAGTTGAGGTTAATAAAGACTAAATTTATTCTCGATATTCGAAGTGTACCTGTCGATACCGAGGGATTTTATGGGTATTTATTTGAATTACAGTATAAAATTGCTTTGATCATTGCTAGATATCTTTGTGATGGGATAACAGTCCTTACACCCAAGTTAAAAGATAAACTCATCAGAAAACTTAAGATAAAATCTGATAAGATTGGTGTATGGGGATCCGGAGTATCCATATCCCTATTTAATAATAAAAATTACAAGATAATCTCGAAAAAACTTAAAAAAGAATTGAAATTGGAGGATAAATTTATAGTAATGCATCATGGTTTTTTCTCACCCAACAAAGGGATTAAAGAAACTGTTGAGGCTATTGCAAGTTTGAAAGACGACTATCCAGATATAGTACTTTTTATACTTGGTTCAGAACGATGGCAAGATCTATATAAACTGGTAAAAGAGAAAAAACTTCAGAAAAATGTTATCATTCATAAGCCGGTGGATTATGAAGAGGTTCCAAAATATATTTCAATATGTGATGTGGGGTTATCGGTTCTGTCTGATTCATCTGGCTGGGAAGATCAGCGACCATTAAAACTACTCGAATATCTATCTATGGAGAAACCGGTAGTCGTGACCGATATCCCATCAAACAGAGAGATAATCAAGGATGAGGAGTGTGGTATATTTATCCCATCTAATAATCCCGAAGAGATCGCGAAGGCCATACTCTACACATATAATAATAAATCCCAGCTACATGAACTGGGATCTCGTGGAAGAGCCATAGTTACTTCTGGATACAGCTGGGCATATATAACTAAGGATCTAGAGTGGTATCTAAATAGCAGATTAAAAACATAAGAACGTAAGGATGGAATTCAAGATAAAAGATAAGTGGTTTCACTTATTGATTTTAGTATTATCCTCGATGGGGATCATTTTCTGGCTTCATGCCATCTCTATTCCCAATATTTATCAGATTGATATTAGCCATGAGTTCGGTCTTTTTGAGGTATTGCCTATCACCTTCCATTTCTCGATTATTTTTCTAACAGTATCCACGCTTTTGTCCTGCTACCATAAAAAAGAAAAATTTTTTCTCGCCAACATACTTGTTTTATCATTGGTTCTATTTGGAACTGGTGTATTTGTGGAAAAATATCCTAGATTCTGGGATACATACCTTCATGGTCGTGTTAGTAAATACATAATGGAAAATGGGATTATCAGATATGAGAATATGTTAGATGAGGGGCTGGATTATCTGCAATGGCCAGGGTTCTTCATTGTAACAACTATGCTAATGAAAACCACAAACATTTCGCTTATGAGCTTTCTAAAATTTTACCCTATATTTTCTGTACCATTGATCATCCTATCGGTATATCTCCTTTTTAGAGGGCTATTTTGGGATGTAATAATTGCAAAAATTACAACTCTCATCTTTTTATTACTAAATCAATTTATGATTACGCAGATACATTTTTGTCCCCAGTCTCTGGGGCTTATTCTCTATTCCCTCATTATTTATACATTAATTAAAGAATCAGTAGGATATAGAATAGTATCAATATTCCTATTATTAGCTCTGATTATTTCCCACCCCACTACATCTGTTTTCATAATGCTCTTCATAATTATCGTGTATCTCTTTGGGCACCTACCATTGAATAGATCTGAAAACTTTACCGCATTTAAAAATTTTTCATTAGTACTGTTCATAGTAATAGCTTTTATGTCCTGGCAGATATATCTGGCTGCGCAATTCTTTGACTATAATGCCTCTGGAGTACGTGATGCTTTAGTTAAAATAATAAATTGGGAGGGGCGCACATCTACTGTTCTAAGTAGGGGTTCATTATTTCTACCATCCCTAATAAACCAGATGTTCTTCTTTGGGACATATCTCCTTACCGGTTGCTATTTATTCTTGAAGATTCTGAAAAAGAAAATATTTCCAGTATTCACCTCTGCTTGGTTTATTGTACCCTCAATTTTTTTCATATCAGATATACTCATGGAAGGGCTCTTTGGAATGCGTTCTGCATTATTCGCTTTTTATCCAATTTGTTTTTTAATAGGTGAATTCACATCAGAACATGGAAAGAATAAAAAGTATTCTTTAATGGTAAAATTCCTGCCACTATTTTTCCTCTTAGCAGCCAGTACCTTATACTTCGCTGAAAGCATGTACTTATATTCAGAGGGGGATATACAGGCATATAGATTTGCATATGATATGTCAAAAAATAAAACCTTTGCCGGTGATGTTGACCCACATTTGTTTACCACGGCATTTGTTTATCTCACAGGTATAGATTATGAGAATGTAGATAGTGTTCAGTTGGATCTTGATGCATTAAATAATCAAAGCGTAGATTATGATGTGATTCTGATTTCGGATCGTAATATCATCTATTCTCTAGTGCATTATGGTAAAACAAGAGATGAGATGAAAAAGACTATAGAGAATATCAATAGCTATACATATCTTGATAGAATTTATGACAATAAAAAATGTCAGGTATACGATAAAAACCAAGATGGACTATAGGCATAAATTATCAGTAATAATAATTTCAATGAATGAAGAAGAGCATATTGCAGAATGCATTTCTTCAGTATTGGAAGCAACAAAGGATATTGATTCTGAGGTTATCCTTGTAGATTCTGCATCTACTGACAAGACAATTGATATCGCTAGAAGATATCCAATTAGAATCCTTCAATCTAAACCTTCATGGAAATTGTCTTCGGCTGCAGGTCGTTATCTTGGATTTAGATACTCTAGTGGGGAATATGTGCAATTTGTGGATGGGGATATGTCTCTAAGCAGGAAATGGGTAGAGGAGGGCATCTCTTTTCTAGATAAAAATAATGAGGCAGCAGGGGTAATGGGTGCCATTACACAGGAGTATTCCAAGAGCCCTATAGATAAGAGGTTCCTCAGAGAACTGAAAAAAACAAAGGTAAAAAAACCGGAAGAGGTTAAATATTTTTTTGGATCTGGGTTGTTTAGATCTAGAATTCTGAGGGAAGTAGGTTCATTTAATCCCCATATAACTGCAATAGAAGAGAGGGAACTGTGTGATAGGATTAGTGCCAAGGGATACCACCTATGGTTACTGCCCCACCATATGTGTCATCATTATGTAGATGGAGATTACGATATTTGGAAAACTTGGAAGAAAAAAGTGATCTATAGTATAGGTGAAGGTCAGGTTTTCAGACTTTCTTTTTTTAATAGAATCCCAATAGAACGTTTTTTAGTCTATAAATTCAGGTTTTTGGCAATACTATTCTCTCTTTTTGGATTACTAAGCCTTTTTATGTTATTAATCTTTGGATATCCTTACCCAATTTTGCTGTGGCTCTCTGGATTATTCTCTCTATTTTTTTATTATTTTTTAGAGGAAAAGGATTTTAGATATGCAATCGTTCATAGTGTATTTTTTTGTATTACATGGCCATTTTTTATCAAGGGTATATTCAAGCAAGTGGAAGATCCCTGTACTTATCCAGTTAATGTAAAGATAATAAAATGAAAGTTACTAGAATCTATAAAGGCGTCTTAGAGCAATTTCTCAAACAATCATTTCCTTTTTTGCAAAGGCTAGGTATCCATATTACGCCTAATAACTTCTATCAGCCTGTACCGGATACAAGAACATTGAAGGATGATTTATGGTCAAAGCATTCTGAACTTGTTGGCATTGACATTAATGAGAAAAAACAATTGGAGCTTTTATCGCTTTTCGTATCTAAATTTAAAAGCGAATATGATAGATTTCCAAAGAATAAAACCTCTAAACCTTATGAATACTATGTAAACAATATGTGGTTTGAAAGTGTGGATGGTGAAATTCTGTATTGCATGATTCGCCATTATAAACCGAGGAGGATATTTGAAATTGGATCGGGTTATTCTACCTGTTTGTCTGCTCAAGCAATTCTAAAAAATAGGGAAGAAGACGATGATTATGAATGTGAATTAGTAGCAATTGAACCATATCCAAATGATATTCTAAAAACTGGGTTTCCGGGCCTTTCCAAATTAATACCCAAAAAAGTCCAGGATATCCCTTTGTCAGAGTTTAAGAAATTAAAAGATAATGATATCCTTTTCATTGATTCAAGTCATGTCCTAAAAATAGGTAGTGATGTCCAATATGAATTTCTTGAGATACTGCCAAGACTTAATAAGGGGGTAATTGTTCATGTTCATGATATATTCTTACCAGCAGAATACCCTAAAAGGTATGTCTTAGAAGATTATAGATTTTGGAATGAGCAATATCTACTACAAGCTTTTTTATCTTTTAATAATACATTTGAAGTACTATGGGCAGCGAGTTATATGCACTTAAAATATCCGGATAGGCTAAAAGATGCCTTCACTTCATACGAAAGAGATGATAAGAGATGGTGGATACCGCATAGTTTTTGGATGAGGAGAATAAAATAAAATGGTAAAGAATGTTAAAATATTAATTCTGAATCTACCCAGCCCCCCGAATATGGATGTCAACAGGGATTACTCGGGAGGCTATGGCACTGCACACAAGGTTAAAAGGGATTATTATGGACATAGTGGGAACCTGGTCTTCCCATTGTTTCTTCCCTATGTCGCTACTACCCTCAAAAAAGCAGGATATGCATTGTCTGTTTTGGATGGTCAAGCTATGAAATACACGAAAAATCAGGTTTTATCATCAATTGAGAAAGAGAATCCCGAGGTTATTATCTCCATGATATCTCTACCTTCCATCTATGGTGACATTGATCTCCTAAAAAAAGTTAAAGAAGCAACGGGAGCATTTTTGATAGGTATAGGGGCCGTATGTAAGGTAATGCCCGAAGAAATCCTGTTGAAAAGTAATATCGATGTAGTTATTCGTGATAATTATCCAACCTATGGACAAACTCTGTTGAATTTAGTAGAAAATTTCGAAAGATTTAAAGGTGATGAAGATTTAGATGAGATAAAGGGGATATCCTACTTAAGAAGCAGTGAGGTGGTTAATAATTCCTCTGCAAATCCTGTTGAGAATTTAGATGACATCGATTTCTCGGTATATACCCTCCTCCCCATGGACAGATATAAACTCTATTTTAATGACCTCTCTGGAAAGGATTGGAACTATTTCCCCATACTCTCAAGTAAGGGCTGTCCATTTCCTTGTATATATTGTCCCTATCCTATTGGTTTTGGTAAAAAGATAATATACAAGTCTGTTGGAAAATTAATCCAAGAAATAGAATTCTTAAAGGATAACTTCGGATTTAATGCTTTCCTGTTTAGAGATCAAGTATTCACTATGGACCAAAAGAGGGTGGAGAAAATCTGTGACGAAATTATTCAAAGAGGTCTGGATATAAAATGGCTATTTGAAACTAGAGTGGATAAAATTTCTGGAAATTTACTTAGAAAGATAAGCAAGGCCGGTTGTAATAGGATTCATTATGGGGTTGAAACTGGTGATCCAGAATTACTTAAGATTATTGGAAAGCCCGGGGTTAGTAGAGAAATCGTAAAGAAAACCATTAAAACTACAAAGGAGAACAATATACTGACTATGGTGCATATTATTGTGGGTCTCCCGGGAGAGACCAAAAAAAGTTTGGAAAATACCTATAATTTTATCTTAGATTTAGATCCAGACTATGCGAGTTGGAACCTCATAACACCATATCCGGGGACTAAACTATTCGAGATGGCAAAGGAGAAAAAATTGATCCTGACATATGATTGGTCTATGTATACAGCCGATGATCTGGTTATGAGAACAGAGTCTCTAAGCGGAGAAGAACTATTGAAAGCGAAAGAAGAGATGGATAGAAACTTTAAGATCAGGAAAAACCTTAAGATTTTAGGTAGGTCTTTTTATGATAAAAGATCGCTTGAATTTTTAGTTAGAAGAGTCTTGTTTCATATATTTCCTAAGTGAGATATTCCAAAATATCATAACAATGACAGAAATCTGACTTAAGAGCCAGGCTATAGCAATACCCTCCAGACCAATCCTATCCAGGAGGAGATAACTCAAACTAAGGGTAAAAAAGGCAATTAATGCATTCACTGTAATAACTGTCCCAACCCTTTTCTGTATATTTTTTATGGTTATATAGATTACATTTACAGTATAAAAGACCCCAGAGATGGCAAATATCCTCAATGCCGAAAAAGCATTCTCTGCATACTCTTCTCCGAATAACAAAAGCAGTTTATCACCGAGAATGAACAGTAGGATTATCCCAGGTATGACCAGTAGATATGCAAATTTAATGGCCTTCCTCAGATTTTCCTCAAATTTTCCTTCATCATTTGACACCTCAGCCAATAGGGAATAAGAAATAGCAATGGGTATCATGAATAGAAGGTTAGAGATCATCCAAGAGATATAAAAGTAGGCAGTTATATTTGGAAATAAAAAATTGGTAATCATTAAGGGTAGAACTAATAGGGGGAGATTACCTAATAGATTTGCAACATAATTCCCAAATGAAAAATGTATCATATGGTCTATAATCTTTTTATTTACTGAAAATCTTGGTCTATACCCCAAAATAATTTTTGGGAGTAAGTAAAAGATTGCGATCAGAAATGCAACCAAAGCCGATATTCCCCAGGAGAAGAATATCCCAAAGGAACCCAGGGTTACCACTAAGATTGGTACTGATAACTTTAGAATGCTAAAGATGGCACTTCTGGCAAAAACATATTTTGCTATCCTCTGAGAGATGAATATCCCATCCACTAACATAGAGAGTGACCAGATAAATGTAAATAGAGCAAAAAGAGATATAAAAGATGCACTTTCCCTAATAAAAAGCAGCTTAGGTGATAAAAAATCCAGACCCAAGAGAAAGATTACAACAAGGGATATGGAGAGAATTCCACTTATACTGAGGCATGAATTTATCATCCTCTTAGATTTTTCTAAGTCTGCTTGAGGTAAGAACCTGATTAATCCGATATCAAAGCCCAGGACGGAGAGTGTCGCTATTAGCATCATAGAAGAGATGATAGTTGTAGCTAGACCCACATCCTCCACTGTATAAAACCTTGCTACAATTGCCCAGAAAAAGAATCCCAAACCCGAAGTAACTATGGTAGTTAACATCAGGTAGGAGGCATTGCTATAGAGTTTATCACTAAATACCCTTTGCATTTTAATTCACTCTCCATAATCTCTCAAAATAATTCTCAAAATATCGTGCAAATTCTTCTGAAACGATCATGGCATCTGCCTCGTTGTTCTTCTCTAAACCATAATAAGAAAAGTTGGTTGAACCCAAGATAACTATTTTGCCATCAATTATTACCAGCTTAGCATGGGTTGTTACATCTTCTGAGTCATGCTTTATAGCGATCCCATTTTCTTTCAGATATTCATAGGCATTATTTTGTTTGGAGTATTGATCAACTATGATTCTGACATCAACGCCCCTTCTATATGCCTCTACTAGATCATCTACAAGTATATTCTCTTTGCTCTGTTTATATTGGGGATAATACTTCAATTCAAATGTAACTATGTGAATAGAATTCTGAGCATTTTGAAATGCATCATGCACCACGGGAAAATAACCCCTGTCGGAGATTGGTATGGCCTCTGATCCGGTCAGACAGATATTTTCTGGACATGTCCGTAGATTTGCAAAATGGATTACCTCCACTGCTAATATAATCCCTATAAAGATCCCTATCAAAATTCCAAATAGCAGTCTATTTTTTATTTCCATTGCCTGGTATTTCTCATCTCTAATATATGTCTTATAAAGAATGAATCTAATAGAATAAATAAAAAAGAAAATAAATGGACAGGTGATTATAATGAGAAGGAGAGGTGATATATTTGATGAGATGAGACGCATGATTGAGGAGGTTATGGCTGAGCCCTTCTTTAGGTCTGCGAGGTTTTTACCAGATGTCAGAAAAAGATTTCCAGCCGTTTGGGAGCCCTATACAGATATGATAGAAACAGATAAGGAGGTGATATTTACCGCGGAGCTTCCAGGGGTTAGAAAGGAGGATATAAAGGTCAATGTTACAGAAGATAGGATAGACATTAGTGTAGAGGAAAAGGGAGAAAAAGAAGAAGAAGGGGAGGGAGAATACTATTATGAGAGTAAATATCATGGCTTTAGTAGCTCTTACAGCACCCCCACAGCTATAGATCCCGAAAGGATAAAGGCAAGTTACAAGAATGGTGTTCTGGAGATAAGGGCGAAAAAGGCTAAGGTTAAAGGAATGAAAAGGATTAAAGTGGAATAGATTTCCTTTAATTTCTTTTTATTTGTTTTTTCTGTGTCTATCCTAGTCTTTTGACTATTTTTGACTATCTAATTATCTCTGATTTCAACAATAATATGTTATAGGTTAATAGAGGGCTTCTACTATAATGGAAACCAAGAAAAAACCCAGGATTGCAATAATTGGCGGCTACGGAGGGATGGGGAGGTTCTTTGCCGAACTCTTTGCTAAAGAGGGCTTTCGGGTAGTCATCACGGGACCTACCGAGATAACGGGGAGGGAAGTAGCAAGAAAACTGAAGGTAAGGTATGAGAAAGATAATTCCAAAGCAGCGAAAGATGCCGATATAGTCATGGTTTCTGTTCCCATTGATGTGACATTAAATGTAATCAAAGAGGTTGCGCCTCATGTAAAAAAAGGGTCACTACTGATGGATGTCACATCCGTAAAGGAAAAACCGTGCGAATTTATGGATAAATTTTCTAAAGAGGGTGTAGAGATAATTGGAACCCATCCAATCTTCAGCCACAGGGTAGGAAGCTTAGAAGGACAGGTATTTGTTCTTACACCAATTAGAGGAGAGAAGTGGCTCCACTGGCTTAGGAAATTTCTCGAAAAACATAAGGTTAGGGTATTTGAAACAACCCCAGAAGAACATGATGCAGTGATGGCAGTTGTTCAGGGTTTAACCCATTTTGCATACATCTCGGTGGGGAAGACCCTCGAGAGATTGGATTTTAACATAAAAGAGTCCAGAAAATTTTCCTCTCCCATTTATGAATTAATGCTGGACATGATCGGTAGGGTTCTTGGACAGAATCCAGAGCTTTATGCTTCTATACAGATGCAAAATCCAAGGATTCCGAGAATTCATGAAGTATTCTTAGAGACAGCCTCCGAGCTCTGTGATTCTGTGAAGAGGAAGGATGAAGAGAAATTCATGAAGATAATGAAGGACGCTGCCAGACACTTTGATGATGTGAACAGGGCAATGGGAAGGTCAGACAAGGCAATCTACTCTCTGGTTTCGGAACTGGATTATCTGAAGGATTCTCTGGGCAAGGAACTCTGTCTCAGGCACATATACTCTGGAAAGATTCATCTTGGAATTGTAAAATCAGTAACTCCAGAAACAGTTATCCTGGATGACAATGGAAAAGTATCCGAACTAAAGATTTCCAATATTCAGATCCTTAGTGATGATGATAGGATAAAACATAAGATGAAAATCCTTGGGGTAGTGAGCAGAGATTTTTCTGTGATTCTGGATGAGAATGTAGATGAAAAATTTATCTTAGAACTTCTGAAAGATTATGATGAGAATATTGCAGAAGGAGAGATAAAGGATATCTACAGGGGAAAGCAGATAGGGGAGGGTAAGAAGAGCGTTTGCTTTGGATTGGAATTGATTGATAGTAATGTGAAGGAAACAGAGGAAAAGATCGGGGAATTCTTCCGGAGGATTGGAGGGAGATTGAGGTGAGGGGAAGAAAGGTTATAATTTATTCCATCCTTCTAAATATTTACAGTATCAAAATCTTATGGTGATAAAAATGGCAAAACTCTACTACGACAAGGATGCCGATCTCGGCATCTTGGAAGGAAAGACTGTAGCGATAATTGGCTACGGAAATCAGGGATCTGCACAGGCACAGAATATGAGGGATTCCGGATTGGATGTTATTATTGGATCGAGAAAGGGTAGGGGTTATGACTCTGCCAGTGAGGATGGCTTTGATGTTATGCCCATTGATGAAGCGGCGAAGAAGGCAGACATCATCCACATTTTAATCCCAGATGAATTTCAGGCAGATGTATATAAGAAAGACATACAGCCAAATCTGGAAGAAGGTAATGCCTTAATGTTTTCTCACGGCTTTAATATCCGTTTTAGGTGCATCACTCCTCCAGAGAATATTGATGTGATCATGGTTGCCCCCAAGGGTCCGGGAATCATGGTAAGGCAGACTTACGTAGATGGCTTCGGAACCCCAGCCTTAATTGCGGTGGAGCAGAATTATACGGGAAGGGCAAAGGAAACTGTTTTAGCATTAGCAAAGGCTATTGGCTCCACAAGGGCTGGGGTTTTGGAGACCTCTTTCACTGAGGAGACTGAAACTGACTTGTTCGGGGAGCAGGTTGATCTCTGCGGTGGTGTAACAGAGATGATAAAGGCATCATTTGATATTCTCGTGGAGAATGGATATCAGCCGGAGCTTGCATATTTTGAGACCCTGCATGAATTGAAATTAATTACCGACCTGATTCAGAAGGGCGGTTTGGAATATATGTGGACCTGTGTATCCAATACTGCTGAATATGGCGGTAGAACCCGGGGCAAGAGGGTGATCGATGAAAGGGTCAGGGAGAATATGAGGAAAATCTTGAGGGACATACAGAGTGATAAATTTGCTCGGGAATGGATCGATGAATGTAAAAAGGGAATGCCAAACCTGAAGAGGATGAGAGAAGAGGATTCTCAGTTGGAGATTGAAAAGGTCGGAGCGGAGTTGAGGAAGATGTTCATCAGAAAATGAGCATAGTTGGGTATGATTCTCTATAATTCTCTATAATAAAGCATAAATAAAATGTCTATTCTTGTTACGGGCGGTGCGGGATTTATCGGTTCTCATGTAGTTGATAAATTGGTAGAAACAAAGAAGAGGGTTATTTGCATAGACAACCTGGATCCATTCTATGATCCAGAGATTAAAAGGAGAAACATTAAGCATAACCTGAAGAAAGAAAATTTTAAATTCTTTGAGATTGATATCAGGGATAAGGAAAAATTGCGGGATATTTTCCAAAAAGATGAGATAGATAAGGTCATTCATTTGGCTGCAAAGGCGGGCGTGAGGCCTTCTATCGAAAACCCCCTTGTCTATGAAGAGGTAAATGTCAGGGGTACAATAAATCTACTGGAATTAAGTAGAGAATACGAGGTTAAGAATTTCATCTTCGGTTCTTCCTCTAGCGTATATGGAATAAACAAAAAGGTCCCGTTTAGTGAAGATGACAAAGTAGAAAAACAAATTTCACCCTATGCCGCCTCAAAAAGAAGTGCGGAGTTGTTTTGTCATACCTACAGTTATCTATATAAAATTCCCATTACCTGTCTTCGATTTTTTACAGTTTATGGTCCCAGACAGAGGCCAGAAATGGCAATACATAAATTCACAAGGCTTATAGATCAAGGAAAAGAGATTCCAGTGTTTGGTGATGGAAGATCAAAGAGGGATTATACATATATTGGTGATGTTGTGGATGGGATTATCAATTCATTGGAGAAGAGATTTGATTTTGAGATCTTTAATCTTGGAAATTCTAAAACTGTTGAATTAAGATACCTGATAGAATTGATCGAGGAGAATTTAGGAAAAAGGGCCAAGATCAAGCAGTTGCCCGATCAGTTGGGAGATGTCCCAATAACCTTTGCTGATATATCAAAGGCTGAGAAACTCCTGGAGTATAAGCCAAGGGTTGAGATAGAGGATGGAATTAAGAGGTTTGTTGAATGGTATAAAGAGAATAGGAATGACTGAGATCTCGGTGGTAATTCCAGTACTGAATGAAGAGGAGAATATTCCTGAGCTGTATTCAGAGCTTAGGGATGTGCTTGAAAAACTGAATAAGCCTTATGAAATAATCTTCATAGATGATGGTTCTACTGATAATAGCTTTAAAATCCTCAAAGAAATCCATGAAAAAGACAATAAAGTAAAGGTCATAAAATTCAGAAGGAATTTCGGGCAAACACCTGCTATAAGTGCGGGTTTTGATCACGCCACTGGGAGTATTATAATTACGATGGATTCTGATCTGCAGAATGACCCCAAGGATATTCCAAAACTTCTAGAAAAGATTAATGAAGGCTATGATGTTGTTTCAGGATGGCGGGCTAACAGAAAGGACCCTTTTTTAACTAAAAAAATCCCATCTAAAATTTCCAACTGGCTAACGAGAAGGTTAACGGGGGTTGATATTCACGATTTTGGATGCACTTTAAAAGCTTATAGAGGGGAGGTTTTGAAGGATGTTAAACTTTATGGGGAAATGCATCGCTTTATTCCAGCCATAGTTTCTTGGAAAGGTTTTAAAGTTTCTGAAATCCCTGTAGAACACCACTCCAGAAAATTCGGAAAAACGAAATATGGTACTTGGAGGATAATGAAGGGTTTTTTGGATTTATTAGTTGTGACTTTTTGGCAGAAATATTCAACAAGACCAATTCATTTATTTGGAGGTTTGGGTTTATTATTAAGTTTCTCTGGGTTTTTAATTGGTTTATATTTAAGCATAATCAAATTTTTTTATCATCAAGGAATTTCTAATAGACCCTTACTGCTTTTGGGAATTTTAATTATTATTCTTGGAATGCAATTTATAATTTTTGGTTTATTGGCTGATATTATGGTTAGGGTTTATTACCAGGAGGAGAGGCAGTATAATATTGAGGGGATTTTAGGTTAAGGGATTATTTGAGGAATTACTTTGTCCTTGCTTTATCGCCTTAAGAAAACGATCTTTTATCTGTTTTGGAGATAATGGTATCCTTGGAGCATCCCCTTTTTCTTTATCCACTTTTATCACTTTTGTGTTGGGAGCAAGTTTTTCAAAATCAATAACATCAGAACAGGTTGGTTGCCCTCCGGTGGAGGAATGAACTCCATTATCTAATATATAATGTCTTAAGTTTTTTGGATTCATTTTTTTATGTAATACTAATGTACCAAGAGACATTAATGAAGAAGCATCTCCTGAGATAACCGTTACTTTGTAATTTGAATTTATGGCTATCCCAAGCCCTATTGCTAACTCACAACCCATACTACCCTCCATATAAAAGTTTAATGGTCTATCTTTTACCATATGAACCTCCCTTGAAATCATTCCGGTTGAGGATATCACTATCTCATCGCTTTTTACTTTTCTCATTATCTCTTCAATAGCTTCAATTCTCTTCATTTCTGGATAATTAGCTTATAATTATCATACTCTAATAACTTTAATAACTTTTTAGTTATCTTTCCCATAAATGCATGATGCTCTGGTTTATTTCTGACGCTGATTAACAGGTCTATTTTGATGTCATAGGGCTTTAATAAAGAAGTAATTATATCTACCGCATTTCCCAATCCGCTATTTTGAAGAAAAACCAAGGGTTTTTTACCAACAAAATAGGCTCCAACAGCTAAAGCTATTGCTTCATCCTCTCTAGTACAGGGAATATAATCCTTTATTTTGCTGGTAAAATCCTTTAACTGTGAACAAGGAATTCCCACTATAAAATCATGTTTTTTGCTCATTCTTAATCCTGTACTTCTGTTCAATTTCTTCCATTTCTGTAATGGGAGTGAGTTTTCTCATATCATCTAAATTTGCAGATAATTTCTTCTCTATAGGTTCTACCGAGTCATTCTCTTTCATAATTTTCAATGCATTTCTAATAGCCTTTATTTTCACTCGCTCAGTTTGATTTGCTAAGATAGATATAGAAAAGCCAGCATCAAATAACTCCTTGTTGGTTATTTGAGGAAATTTTGTTGGCACGATAATTAGTGGTGTTTTTAATTTCCAATGTTTTGGTATTTCCAAGGCTTCTCTACCGGTTGGCTCACGGCTATGAATTAAAATCATATCTGCACCACATTTTGCATAATATTCCCCCCTTTTAATGGCCTCTTTCATTCCATAGCCCCTTATTAATGCCTCCGTCCTTGCGATGATTACAAACTCTTTAGTTTTCTGATGATCTTTACCTGCCTTTATCTTCATCCCATGCTCTTCCATAGGTAATAAAGGGATTTTCCCACCCCATAATGAGTTTTGTTTAGGGAATATATTATCCTCAACGCATACACCGCTAACCCCAATCCTCTCAAATTCTCTAACACATCTAATAAAATTATGTATTCCTCCATACCCATTATCAACATCAACAATAACAGGAAGAGAAGTGGCATCAACAATGGGTTTTGCTACATTTAACATTTCAGTCATGGTAATAACTCCATTGTCAGTTAATCCCAATCTTGCAGAAGCTTCAAAACCAGAAATCCAGATTCCATCAAAATTTGCCTCTTCTATCAGTTTTGCCGTTATTGAATCACCTGCTGAAACCAAGACGAGTTTTTTCTTTTTCTTTAACAGATATTTTAAATTCTTTGTTTGTCGGATTTCTTTTAATAATTTTGTAGTGGAAATGTAGGGATAATGTTTTACCTGAACTACTTTACATAATTTCTTCTCTTTTGCTTCTTGATATAAAGGGGGCAACCAGTCATCTCCATGAACAAGTATATCTACATTATATTTCTTTAAATTTTCAAACATTGTTGGTCTTCTGTAATTCATACAATCCTCAACAACTTTATCAACTTCTCTTATTGACTCTATTATCTTTTTTCTATCAGAAAAGTTCATTATTGGTTTCCTTTTGTATATTGTAGCAACATCATCGGGATGCAGACCAATAATTAGATAATCCCCCAATTTTTTAGCTTTCTTGATGAATTCCAAGTGCCCACGATGGAACAAGTCTCCTACCATGGTGGCATAAACAACCTTCATTTTTTCAGATTTGATAAGATTTTCTCCAAATCTTTCTTAGTTATTTCTTTGGGACCATCCATTATCCTTTTGTATTTAATTGCCTCATTAGTTATTAATTTAATATTAAGGTTTTTTATCTTAGGTGGAGAAAAAGACTGTTTTAAAAATTCAACCAGCTCTCTTGTTGTGTCAAAACCAAAAAGCTTAGGTAATTCTTTAAAGTTCATATATTTCACAAAATATGGCAAAAGCATACCACAGGCAGTTCCGTGATCAATATTGTACTTAATGGTAATTGGATAGGAAGTCGCATGAATCACATTGGTCTTGGTAATTGCTATTGCTTTACCTGCATAATTTCCTGCAGTTATTATTTCTTTAATATTTTTATTTTTCCTCTTTAAATTTCTATTGAGTAAATAGATTGCCTTTTTTGAATATTTCTTACTCTCAGAGGTTGCGTTTTTTGACCATAGGGATTCAATTGCATGAGATAAAGCATCAAAAATAGTTGATTGCAAAACCTTAGCTGGAAGTTTTATTGGAAATTCATAATTTTTCGGTATTGGCTTCTTTGTAGGTACCGATATCTTCTTATTCTTTTCCCATACAGTAGCGTAGGGTGTCATAGCAGACCCAGATGCGGTTGTGGGGATTGCTATAACCCTCTTATCCTTAGAGATAACTTTTGCTGTATCTATAACGCTTCCGCCACCAATTCCAATAATTACATCCTTATCGGTCTTTATCTTTAAAACCTCATTTGTAGGCGGTCTTCTAACTTCTAAAAATTCAACATCTCTGTAGTTTTTGGCTACTAATTTTGCATATTCTTTTGTATGCTTGCTGTGAACTATTAGGGCTGTTTTATTAACCATTTCTCTTTTTCTTTAAGAGAATAAAATAGGGGCATGTAATCTTATCGTATTTGAACTTAAAATCCAACAAATGCCTTCAGGGAATTTTCTTTTCGATAGCTCCATCTTGAGTGAGCGAATCCCATTCTTTCTTAGGAATTCTCCAATCATGGCCGTATCTAAAGGCTAGGTAGTCTTCTAATTCATTGGGAACTTTAAATTTCACTCCCTGAAAGGTTATCTCAGGAAAATTAGTAAAAAATTTTTGAGGTACTGTCCAAATAATCTCTCGACAACCAAATTTTTTTCCTATCCTTAAAAATAAAGTGGCAATCCCTTCCCGTAAATTTTTAGGTAAAACTTGTGTTATTTTTACTGCAATAGTTTTTAATTTAAGGGCATTCCCATAATAGGAAACGGAAAATAACCACCAGAGACTTCTTAAAATTTTCCCCAATTTATTTTTTCCATAAAGTAAATAAGGCTCCCTCATTGCCTTACCATCTTTCAAGAAGAAAAGAGAAACATTAATGGGAAAATTATTCTTCTCCAGAATGACTTTATCAGGCAAGAAATAAATATCAAATCCTTGACTGCAGAGTTCATTATAAGCAGAGGTACCGACCTTAATTTTGGTTATATCTTTTCTCCACATCCCCAGATCAAGGTCATTATCCCAAGAAATCGGCCGATTACTCCTCACCAGACCAAGGAGTATTCCACTATCTAACCAAAACTCAATATTATATCTGTCAAAAACTTCTTTTACCTGGCGTAAATTCTCAATAACCTCTTTTTCCTTCATTTTGCAAGTTTAAGTAGAGAAAAGAAAGGACACCTAAAATTGTGGCGTAAAGTAATCTAAGGATATGGAAACTGAATCCTGATGCTATTGCTAATTCTTTCTTCACTCCCAAGGCAAAAAAAACTAAGGCCCAAACCCCCTCAGTTGTTCCAAAACCAGCCAGACCCTGAACTGGCATGAGAGAGGCAAATATAACAAAGGTTGCCCCAGCGAAAACAGCCCAGATGCCTAAATGGATGCCCATAGCTTCCATCAGGATAACATAAACTAAATAGCCAAAAATCCAGATACCAAAGGAATAAAATAACAAACTGGTGAGTTTTTTCTTCACTTGAATGGCTTGGAAACCTTTAATCAGTTCGGAAACTTTTTTCAGTAACCAGTGTATGAAATTAGATTTTTCCAAGTGGGTTTTATTAAGGAATTTGTGAAATGGTTTCTTTAGTTTAGATCTAGGCATGCTACCATAATGAAAGATGATTATCAGGAAAAGTATCCCCATACTCAACAAAATGGAGATGAAAATAAAGATATTTGATATTAAAGGGGGAATAGCCCCTTCAAGCAGCGACACAGAAAGGATAAATAATGAAGCTAAAGCTATGCCATCAAACACCCTGGCAATTAGCAAGGTAGAAACAGCTTCTCTTAAAGGAATGTCTTGTTTCTTAAGGAGATATAAGTAAGAAAACTCTCCTGCTCTTGCCGGAAGAATGTTAAGAAAGAAACTATGAATTAGAATCACAGGCATTAATCTTCGGAAAGAAATTTTTTTATTTAGCAACAATTGAAACCGCAGAGTCCGGAAGATATTAAAGATAAGATAAACTAAAAATGCCAAGAGGATAGAGGGAAAAGGAATTCTTTTAAGTGTCTCGGTAATATCTGATATTTTTATTTGAGAGATTATGATAGCTAACAAAATTAAAGTAACAATTAAACTGATCAATATCCTAAAAGTTCTTTTTCTTTTCAATTTTTTTACTCTTCAAAAATTTATGTAATTCAAACGAACTTTTCCGGTAGTTAGCTCATAATCTTGCTGCTGGACTGGCTTATCCATAAGCATTGTATTTAACCGGGAATCATCAAATGTTCCACCTTTTTTAAATAGCATGTAAATTGGTTGGATACCTTTTGATGTTTGTATAAAAGCAAATTGCTTTAAGCCATAATTATTTTTAATATAATTCCACAATTCTTTATTTCCCATTACCTTTGCAAAATCCCAGTTATACATGAAAATCCATGATGCATTTAAATTTTCTTCGGCATATTTCATTTTTTCAACAGTAGAGGGAATTCCTCTTGTTCCCTTCATGTCAGCATGCCAGAGAACACCATAGGCTTGATGAGAGGAGTGCATCACTCTTTCTCCGGGAATCTTGTGCTCTTTTATATAGTTTCCAGCAACATCCAAACCAAAGAATTGGGTGTCAAATTGCCGGTTGGTAGCTTCCTGCATGGGAGAAAAAAGGATAGCCAACAATATGAGGATGATGATGAAGTTAAGATAGGGTATCCCTTTCCCTTCCACCTTTAACTTCTTACCCAAATCACTAAGGGCTCCGATGAAATAAGTTATGAGAAAAATCATTGACGGCACCATTGGATACATATGATAACTGTGCCCCTTTATTTTGAAGAACATGAGGATGAAATAAAGGATAGCAGAGAGGAACAAAGTAATAACAAATTTTTCCGGGAATTTTCTTTTTTTATAGTAGTTAGAGATGGCAATTATGGCTCCCAAGGCAGCAAAAAGAGTGCCAAGTAGGGTCCAGCTGTCAGCAAAATAGGATTTTATCAATGTCCAGCCAGAGGGATTTAAGATATCAAGATAATTTACCTTTTCTACAGAGACTATCTTTTTGGTATGGTATCGAGGAGCAACGACATTATTGGAGTAAAAATACCACGCTGGGAAAAGTAGCAGAACTGCGATGGATAGGATGTATACAGTTACTCTCTTATTCTTAATTTCCTTTGCTAAACGCCTGAATGGGAATAAAAGCAAAAAGGGGGACCCCATAACTAAGAAATCATATTTAGTGAGCCCAGACAGTACAAAGAAAAAAGAAGTTAAAATGAGTTGATATGATTTATTTTCATCCATCCATTTTAAAAAGAAATAAAGAGAGAGAGTGAAAAGTAATAAAGCAGGATTTATTAGTTGGACGTTATGAGAGAAGAAAACAGTTAGAGGGAGTATTGCAGTTAAAATTGCCGATACAATTGCTAAATCTTCTCTTTTGAATATCTGATTAACTATCAGATACATTAAAGGAATTGTAGCTGTTATGGAGATTACACCAATTAGGCGAGCAACAGTTAAATTCATACCAAATAACATAAAAGCTAGTGCAACCAAAATTGAAGTCAAGGGAAATGTATCCGAATGTGCTCCAGAGGGATCATAATGGAGCCTTGGATACCCTAAGGCAGGAACAAAAAATCCATATTTAAAAAAGCCCTCTCTGGCAAAGTTTCTCGCCTCAGTTAAATAATGGACCTCCTTGTTGTTATGATACCCAATCACAGGATAATCAATGTGATAAATCCTGAGATAGAATCCAAGAATAACTATGGCAATGAGTAGAACTATAGGAATGTAACTTGTGTGAATCCTCACAGATTTCTCAGATTTCTTCCAGTAATAATCGCCATCACTCTCAATAATCTCATCCTGAAGCATCGATTTCAGTTTTCTCTTCAG
>Ga0190363_1000548_pt1 | contig 22341 bp, 26 predicted proteins | sample 48721867_MG_FD_161272 | JGI IMG/M metagenome (GOLD analysis project Ga0190363, IMG submission 161272) | Hydrothermal vent microbial mat bacterial communities from Southern Trench, Guaymas Basin, Mexico - 4872-18-6-7_MG | ecosystem: Environmental > Aquatic > Marine > Hydrothermal vents >... | reverse complement strand
ATGAATACCTCTTTACAGCTACATGAGAAACTCCATTAAGATTAACCTTAATGCTAACATTATGATCTCCTCTTACATATTAAGTGATAATTATTCTATTAAGCTTAAAATTAATAAATAACATAAATTTGATAAAAATATTTATGAATTGATTCAAAAGAGACTACCTAAGATAGATTTCATTGATAGATATTGGTCACTCTTAACCAATACAGTTTACATGTTGCTTTCACTATCATCATTCTCGTATGCTAATGGATTCTATTTCTTTACTTAGTATTTACCTATTTTAATCATGGAGTATTATGGTGCATTGTACTTAAGTCTATTATACGTATTTAGCACTATTGTAGGACTTATTACATTACTTAGTGGTGTTATATCTGACTTGCTAGGCCATAAGTTAATGATAATTTTAGTTCCACTCATAGCTATAATCGCAAACACTACATTGTTAATAAATGTAAGTCTGATGTCATTGTTAAATGTTTCTATAGCTTTACATTTAACTCCTTAGCCAGTCCTTCGCTTTCTGCTATAGTCAGTAATTACTTTCCACGTAATTCGCTTGGTATGACCTTTTCACTTTACAGATTATTAATGATGGTAGGTTTCACGATTTCTTCAATACTTCTAGCATTTATAACCCAGCCGCTTAACTTAAAATATTCATTGATATTAGCTATAATATTCATAATAGTATGCATTATATTACGCTCCTTAATAAGACTTAAGAGTATATCAAGGTTATAGAGAAATCTCTACATCTAAGTTTGTGAGTCATATAAAAGAGCTCTTTACTACTTTAAAATTTCACGGTATAACCATAATATCCGGTTTTTCACTATTACAAGCTTTATCTTTATCCTTTGATCCATATCTCTATAATTTCCTTAGATATGTCTTAGGTTTAAATATAGCATTATTAGGGATTTATGAGTCCCTCTCAACAATTTTATCAGCAGCTTCGCAACCCGTATCAGGCTACGTCATAAATGTCCTAGGAAGCGTTAAGGCGTTTAAGTTAGGAGTAATTCTTGACTCATTACTGCATTTATTAGCAATTATTTTTGGTTATTACAAGTATACCAACTATACCTGTTCTAGCAGTTTTGCTTGCAACAATAATTAGTGGTAATATCATAGGTAATTCCATTTACGCCAATATAGCTATAATATCAGAAGGAAGAAAGATACAGGGCATCATCATATGGTTTATTAACAACATTAGCATCACTAACCGCATTACCTCTTTATCCTTTCTTCGCATATACTTGGCTAGTAAACCCTGTCTTTATACTCCTTGGCTAGGCTTGTTAATACTCTTATACTTAGATTTGCGGGTCAAAACCTCAAAGGGTAGTAACATGAGTCTTAAATGTCATTAAAGATATATTTCAGAGATTTATTAAGTAAATTCATGAGTTCTTGGAATGAGTTAATAGGTATAAATTTAAACATTACATGAACCTGACATAATTTACTATGAGGTGTACGATCTATATAAAGCAGTAGTACGATCTAAGCATGAAGTAATAGAAGAATACTATGTTAAGGTCTTATGAAGTTATCAAATGTTTGTGGTGCGGGGGGTGGGATTTGAACCCACGCAGGCCTACGCCATCGGGGCCTCAGCCCGACCCCTTTGACCTGGCTCGGGCACCCCCGCACCGATAGCCTCATTTTATTAAGGACTAATAAGTGTTATTTTATGTTGTTAAGCGATAACTATATCCAATCTCTTAAAACTAATGCTTAGGGAGCGTACAGTGAAGCTTAAGGTCTTAGATGTAGTTAAAGAGATTAAAGATGTAGCAAGCACTAATCTTGAAGATGAAAGTACATATATTGCTAAGTTCATTAGTGAACGGCCTAATATAATACTAACGTATACCGGTTCGTATTCATCACCAGCAACGTACATGACCTTACTATTAAGATCACTAACTAAAGTTAATGCTAACTTCTTCTCACCTAAGGAATTAACTTATTATGTCGTTCCGTATGATGAAGGCTGTGAGGCACGCATACTTATATATTCATCAATTGATGGGTTATCAGAGCTTAACATACTTATGGATCAGTTAAGACTTACAGGGCATGAATTCATTGTAATAACCCCTACCGCTCTACCTAATATATTATCATGCAAGATACCTAAGGAGAGAATTATTGAACTAAATCTTGAGGGTAAGGATAGGTATTGGCCTTTATTAGCGCATATAGTTAGCGGACTAGCTATAGCTAAATTAATGAACATGAAGGGTGTTAGAGCTAGTAGGGTATGGAATGAGTTAAGTAATGTAGTACCGGTCATTGATAGTTTAATATCATACTATGAAGGTGTTATTGAGGATGTTGTTGAATTCTTAAGTCAGCCACTACTAATAACCTCGACACCCACGATGAAGGCTGTAGCAGAATACTTAGCCTACAGTCGCGACATAAGAGTTAAGAGATTCTTAGTTAATGCTGAAGGTATAAGGAATTTTGTTAGATTTATTAATAGGTTATTGATCATTGAAACAGACGTTGAGGAATATTCAATGAAAGAAATAAAAGGTTTAGCATTAACAGCAGCATCTGAGATAAAGGAGCTAAAATTCAAGACAGACCCCTTAACGGCACCAATATATGGTCTAATAGTTGCTAGAATTATAGAGTACCTTTACTCACGTAAGGTGGGCAGAATTGAGTAGTACAGCATTAGTTATTGGTGCATCAAGTAAGATTGGAGAGGTTGTAGTTAATTACTTAGCTAGTAAGGGCTTTAAGCTAATATTGCACTACAACAAGGGTTTTAAGAGAATTAAGAGGATAATTGAAAGTGGTAACGTAAGGAAACAGTTATTAGCTACAGTAAGAGCTGACTTAATCAAGGACTCACTAACTGAATTTATTAATAGAGTAATTAGTTATAATGATATTGATTTAGCGATACTTCTCTCAGCTATCTACGATGAGACACCAATAGATATGCTAAGTGAAGAGAAAATTAAGGAAGTACTTGAACTTAACTTAGTATCTCATGTGGTACTCACGATACTTTTGGGTAGGGTAATGCGTAGAAGAGGTAAGGGATTAATAGTAATATTTAGTGACTTAGTATCCTTAAGAACCTCAAACCCTTATTTAGGTCTTAAACCATCAATACCATATATAGTTAGTAAGGCTGGGTTAAACGCACTCATAAGGTTTATAGCAAAAGAATTAGCACCTATACGTATCGTTGGTATAGCTCCGGGATGGATAGACCTACCAACACTAAATAAAAAGCTCAAGGAGATGATAAAATCTACAGTACCTGCTGGAAGACCTGCAAAAATTGAGGAGATAATTCAAGTTCTTGAATTGGTAATAAGGAATGAATACATTAATGGTACGATTATCGAAGTCTCAGGAGGTATTTAGTCAGCCGCGGGTTCTCCGATCATGCTCACCCCTTGTAAGCCTCATCATCCATTAACTTATTATCGAACGCTATTAAATCATTTATCACCTATGATAGTAATGTAGATATAGGTGTAAGATGTCTGTGGAATTAATTAGCGGTATAGAGATAGTCAGTAACTTACCATTAGTATATGTAAGGAGGTATAAGGCTCTCATATTGGCTGATACGCACATAGGTTATGAAGAGGATATGGCTGAGAAAGGTATATTCATACCTAGTTTTCAATTAAGAAACGTTATGGAGGTAATCAATGAGGCTTTAAACTCTGTAAATGTTGAGAAGGTAATTATTGCTGGAGATTTAAAACATAGATTTGATTCATTAGGTAGGCAGGAGAGAAGAGAGTTGTCAAAATTATTAGCTGAGCTATTAGCTAGGGTTAATGAGTTAATAGTTGTCAGGGGTAATCATGATAATTTTCTCCCTCTACTTCAAAAGAAGTTTAATTTCAAAATAGTTAATGAGTATATACTAGGTAATATACTAATTATCCATGGCCATAAAGAATTAGAAACTCACATAGCGAATGTAGGTGATAAATGGAATATATTAATCATGGGTCATGAGCATCCAAGCATAACATTAAGAGATGAACTAGGTATTGTAGGGAAGTTTCCCTGTTTTCTTGCGGGAAAATTAAGGAATTCAGACAAAAGTATTTTAGTGCTACCAGCTGTTGGTGCTTACCAAACAGGTTCTAAAGTTACGTTATCATCTGATACATATTTATCACCAATAATAAGAAATGATGTTAATATAGAGGAAATCAGACCTGTAATTGTGGACAGAGAAGTTGGTGTTATGGAATTACCACCACTTAAATACTTATTTGACTTAATTTAGGTACTCCCTAAAACTGACGTGAACACCTTCTTCACATATTGATATAAAAACAATTTATAAACTATAGGTATCCTTTTTAAAGGGGGTACTGCTTGGAGATTAAGCCAGTAATTAAGATTGAAAACATAGTTGCTACCGTGACTTTAGATCAAACTCTCGACTTAAATGCTATAGCTAGATCCGTACCTAATGTTGAGTATGATCCTGAGGAGTTTCCTGGCTTAATCCTTAGGCTTGAGAATCCTAAGCTTACTGCCCTAGTTTTCAATTCTGGTAAAATGGTAGTTACGGGAGCTAAGAGTACTCAAACCTTGATCAAAGGGTTTAAGAAAATAATAAGATTATTCGTTAGACATGGAATAATTATTGTTGGAAAGCCTAAGATACAGATCCAAAATATTGTAGCATCAGCTAACTTAGGTGTCGAAGTTGATTTAGAGAAAGCAGCATTCTTACTACCTAATACTATGTATGAGCCGGAACAATTTCCTGGTTTAATTCACAGAATGGATGACCCAAAGGTTGTACTTCTAGTCTTTAGTAGTGGTAAAATGGTTATAACTGGTGCTAAAAGTGAGGAAGATGTACAAAGAGCTGTTGAGAATATCTATAAGAAGCTAAAGGAGCTTTCATGTATTAGGGAAATACCCCAACAAGCATTTTGGTAGTATGATTTTTTAATTTAAAATTAACTCCATCAGGGTTAACTCACCATAAAAGACTTCCGGGGTCAGTGTGAACTGTGTTCTTCATCCCTTAAAGTCTTAGGCTGCCCACTTCATCATCAAACTATACTGTCTTAACTAACTTAAAAATCATTTAGTTCAAGATAAGAACGTTCAAAAACATACATAGATTCTCTCATATAGGGGTTTAACTATGTATTACGAGTTCAAGTTAGGTATCCCTACATTCGCCTGGACCATCGTAATCGTAATAAGTATCACGCTCATCATTATAAGTTTAATCATTATACTTCCAGTAGCTCTATTTAAGATTAGATTAAATAAATGAAGAGATATATGCTGGCGCTCCACTAGCACCTTCCATTAGGGTAAGGAGAGGTGATGTAGTGAGTATATCATTCATTAACTTAAGTAGGTATCCCGAGCTAAAGCCCACGCTAAGACTATTGGGGATAGGGCTTCCCGGTCTTAAAATTGGATGGTTTAAGTTGGCTAATGGTAGTAAAACATTTCTCGCTCTTAACGGTTGGGATAGCGAGGCATTGGTCATTAAGTTAAGGAATAATTCTTTAGTGATCTTATCACCAAAGAACTTTAGTGATTTTAAGTCTAAGCTTCAGCTACTTGGATGGGTTAAGCCATCTAGCTAAACTAATAAAATTCTCACTTTGAGGTTTCTTTGGGTCATACCTGTGGATACATCATCTGAGTTAGGGAAAGGAGTAGGGATTGTAGGTTGGGGTGTCTACATACCTATATGGAGAGTTAGAGCTGTGGAAATAGCTAAGATGTGGGGTTTCTCTGAGGAATTAACTAAATCTTTATGGATTGAGGAAAAAGCTGTTGCTGGTGAAGATGAGGATACCGTAACCATGGGGTGGTATGCTGCTAAGGTTGCCATTGAGAGGAGTGGTATAGACCCTAATCACATAGGGACGGTATTTGTAGGTACTGAATCTAAACCTTATGCAGTAAAGCCTTCAGCCACAATTATAGCTGATGCATTAATGGATTCCAACATGAAGTCTGCATCAGATATAGAGTTTGCTTGTAGAGCTGGAGGTGAAGGTATTAGAAATTCGATAGCTTTAGTAGCTAGTGGTATGGCTAAATATGCTTTAGTTATAGGCTCAGATACAGCTCAAGCAAATCCGGGTGATGTATTAGAATTAACAGCATCATCAGGTGCAGCAGCATACGTGATAGGCCCAGCTCAAGAGTCCGTAGCGGTATTCGAGGGGAGTACTGTGTATGTAACTGACACACCTGATTTTTGGCGTAGAGACGGCTCACCATACCCCCAGCATGGTGAAATATTTACAGGTGAACCAGCATACTTCCATCACATAGTGTCAGCGGCAAAACTCCTCTTTGAAGAGCTAGGACTAAAACCTAGTGACTTCGATTATGCAGTATTTCATCAACCCAACGGCAAATTCCCCTTACAGGTAGGTAGAATGTTGGGATTCCCCAAAGAGAAGATACTCCCTGGTATAGTTACGCCATGGATCGGGAATACATATAATGGTTCAGCGCTCATAGGACTTGCCAAGGTGCTTGAGGAGGCAAAGCCGGGATCTAGAATCCTAGTTGTTACATTCGGTAGTGGTGCAGGTAGTGATGCTTTTAGTATAATAGTTAAGGAAGGAATAGAAGAGAGAGTTAAGAGAGGACCTAAAGTAATTGATTTCCTGAAAAGAAAGAAGTACGTGAGTTATGGTGAATACGCTAAGAACAGAAGGATTATAACAAGGATAGAATAGGGTGATAACGTGAGAAACGTATACATAGTCTCAGCATCAATGATTAAAGTTGATAGATACTTCAATAAAAGCTATAAGGAATTAGTTCTTGATGCTTTAACTAAAATACTTGATGAAGGCAGCGTTGAACATATAGACTACACAGTTGTCTCAACATTATTGAGTGATTCAATACTGCACCAGCTAGATTTATCAACAGTTTTAACGCAATATCTAGGTCTTAATCCCATACCCAGCCTTAGAGTTGAAACAGGTGAGTCATCAGGTTTGGCAGCTATAGAGCTAGGATTCTCCTTAATAGCATCAGGAAAGGCTGACTCAGTCCTTGTTGTGGGTGTTGAGAAGTTAACTGAATATCCTACCAACATAATTAATGAAAACTATAGTAAAATTCTAGATTACGAAATTGAAACAATAAGAAATATATCACCACCCGATTATGCTGCATTAATAATGAAAGAGTACATGAAGAGGTATAAAATTAAAAGAGAAGAGTTAACTATATGGCCCATTAAAATGCATGATAATGCGTTAAGAAATCCCCATGCACAATTGAGATTCAGAGTTGATATGAATAAGGTACTTAACAGTATAACGATAGCTGAACCAATAAAGTTACTTGATACATTCCCTATAGGTGATGGATCTGCAATCATTCTATTAGGTTCAGAGAGAGTCCTAAGACGTAGTAATTCTGAATGTATGAAGATTACAAATATTACTTCGTCTACCTCTCAACCCATCTACCTTAGAGATGACATACTAGAGTTTACGGCATTAAGAAAGGCGTTTAAAACATTGTATGAGGGATCTAGATTAGACTTAGAGGAGACTCTTCTTGAAATCCATGATAGCTATAGTATCTATGCTTACCTAATACTTGAGGAGTTAGGTATAGCACCTAGGGGTAAGGTGCCAAACATAGTAGATGAGTTAGGCAATGTTAACCTTAGTGGAGGACTCAAAGCACGGGGACATCCCTTTGGTGCCACGGGCATTTATCAGGTCGCTGAGGCTTATAGTATACTTAGCGATAAAGGTTTAGGTGAGTTAAAATATAATGGTAGGTATGGACTGATACATTCTATGTCAGGTCCTGACTATAACTCAAGGTTATGTTTAATTGAGAAGGTGATGTAGGATGAGATATTCTATACCTATATTTTGGAGAAATAAGTACTCATACTATAGACTGGAACTAACTAAATGTAAGAAATGTGGTAAAGTATCATTCTTTAGAAGAAGTATATGTCCCTACTGTAGGTCAAGAGATGTTGAAGTAATAACATCTAAAGGTATTGGGAAAGTGATAACTTACACAATCAGCTACTTTAGAGGTAGTACTAACTTAGAAAGTTATCCACGTATTATAGCACTGATAGAACTTAATGAAGGAGTTAAAGTTATTGGTGAATTAAGTGACGTTAAATTAGAGGACATTAAGGAGGGTATGGAGGTTGAAGCGGTTCTTAGAAAGTACTCAAGTGATGATCCCTATGGCTTGATATATTATGGAATTAAATTCATACCACGAGTGAAGAAATAAACTGTTATTGTGGTGTAACAATTAAAAATTTTAATTATTTAAACATGGTAATAGTAAAAATAGGTATAACTCATATATCTTCGGGTGTTTGGAACTGGTAAGGATAGAGAGTATTCTATCTGCTAAAGCAAGATTATTTAAAGCTTCGGAGGTTAGAGAATTATTAAAAGTGACTGAGGGTAAGAACATCATATGCTTTACTGGGGGATTTCCTGACCCACAAGTATTTCCTAAGAGGGAATTAGCTGAAGTTGCTAGCTATGTTATTGAGGAGTTAGGTGATAGAGCTCTTCAATATGGGCCCACGAAAGGTGTTACAGAGTTTAGAGATACGTTAAAGAGGTTTTTAATGAATAAGGGCGTTAAAATTGAAAGCGATGATGACATCATAATTACTACAGGCTCTCAGCAAGCTTTAGACCTAATATCTCAACTCCTCATAAATCCTGGAGATACCATTGTAGTTGAGTTACCTACATATCTAGCAGCTTTAAATGCATTTAAATCAAAGGAGCCCAACATAATACCTATACCTATGGATGAAAACGGTATGAGGACTGATATCTTAGAGGAAGAAGTGAGAAAGCTTAAGAGAAGTAATGTAAAAGTAAAATTCATATATACAATACCCGTAGCCCATAATCCAACAGGTATAACTATGAGTATGGACCGTAAGAAGCACTTACTAGACATAGCATCAGAGTACGACTTAATAATAATCGAGGACGATCCCTATTCATATTTCGTTTATGATGAAGGAATTGATGTGACACCTCTTAAGACTCTCGATAAGGAAGGTAGAGTGGTTTATCTAAGCACTCTTAGCAAGATATTAGCACCTGGACTCAGGGTAGGGTGGGTTCTAGGTAACAATGTTCTTGTAGACTATATTGAGAGGGCTAAACAATCAGCTGACCTACATACGTCAACACTTAATCAATTCATAGCTATGGAAGCAATCAAGAGAGGAATAGTTGATAGGACTATAGTTAAAGCTAAAGAAGTATATAGAGTTAAGAGAGATGTCATGATAGATGCTCTAGAGAAATACATGGTTAAAGGTACTAAGTGGGTGAAACCTGTTGGTGGACTATTCATGCTTGTATGGTTACCCTCAAAGAGTATAGATACAAAGAAGTTACTACCCGAGGCAATTAAGGAAGGTGTAGCATACGTCCCAGGTTCAGCATTCTTTGCTGATGGTTCAGGTCAGAACACTATAAGATTAAACTTTAGCTATCCGAAACCTGAGGAAATAGTTGAGGGCATCAAGATATTAGGTAACTTAATAAAGAGAAAGTTAAGTAGCAGCTAACTCGGTAAATAACATTAATGCCATACTTAAGTGAATACATTTAAGTTAAGGATGTTTTTAAGTATTACCGTATCTCAATACTATGTGCAAAGTAATATACCCTATCAAAATATCTTGCTAAGCTACTGACGTCTTTAAGCTCTTTTGTAGCTGCAATAAATTCTTTAAGTATATTTTTAGGTAGCCTTTTAATGTAGGGATAACCGTAGTTAGGTGATTGAAGAGTAGGTATAAATATCTTAATTAGCCTCTTGACATTCTTTGAAGATATATAGTATGGTGGATGCGTCGGGGGTATCACTATAGTTGCTCTATCCTTAAGTAGTTTAACTACATCAATACCTTCACTTAATGTATAACTAACTAGTATCGCAGCATCATACTCGCCTCTAACTCTTTCTGGTTTTACTATATTAGCACCTGTTGATGCTATGTGTTTCCTAATTTTACCATTACGACAGACGACCGTAACATTGTATTTGCTACTTAAACTTAATGATAGTACTAAAGCATCTAAATTACATCCCATTATAACTATATCGTTACCTTCTAAAGTATTGAGTAAGTCATCTATGTATGAAAATTCGTAGGCTAACATTAAGTCCATACTTGGTCGAGTCTTTTGAGGTAATCTCACTATACACTCTTTCCTAGTCTTACAATACTCACTAAGGAAACCATCTGTATCTAGACCGTGGGTTCTTGATAGACATTTAGGTTTTACTAAACATAATTCACCCTCCCTTACATAATCCCAGTTTATTGCAGGTTCAATAATCCTGATTAATGCCATAGAACCAGCTATAACCTCTTTATGAGGTAAGAAACCTGTACCTATAGCTTTATCTATGATGCCAAAAACGGCTACTAATACTTTACCTAAAACTTCATCACCTTCAACAGGTGGTATAGGTATATCGACCAACTCAAGACCGTAACGCCACATGAGTGCCTTCATACGCACCCTATATAAGTACTCTTTCGAAATTAATTACTAGGGACCATGTGATGTCAAGTGACTTAATGCTTGCATCAGGGAAGCTAAGCAGTTATAGAATACTTACTACTTACTTAAGTATCTTAGATAAGAAAGAGAGGGATAGAGCATTACCTAAAACGAGGGATTTAGAGTATGTTCGAATGCTTATAGATGAGGGAATTAAGAGACTTGATGAAATAATTAAGGAATTATCTGAGAACTTAAAGGATAGAATTAACGGCTATTACGCTAAGAAGGCAGTTAAGGATGTATTAGGTCTTGATGTTGATGAAATTGAAGCCAAGGATTACGTAGCTAGAGAGTTAGCTAGCTGGATACTGGAGATCTCTGAAAATTTAAACATTATTAAGTTAAAGGGTTCATGGGAACGTAGGTAAGATCAATTTATGAGGTATTGATCTTAAATACTTCCATAAACCTCAGAAAAACTTAGGGTGTGATGGTATGTATGACTTTTCTTCAACACGTAAAGGCATTAGTGATGAGCAGTGCAGAGAGTTGCTACTATCCGAATCTGGGAACGAGTTAAGGTCCATTATTTCCTGCATAGAAAGCATAATGAATGAGAAAGGAGAGGAAGGCTTAACGAAGTTAATTAAATATTTATTAGCTAGTAATTCAAGAAGCTCGCAATCCATACTAACGTTAGTGTTAAGTTATCTCTCATCAAAAGATGTAAAATTAACTGTGAAGATAATTAGCAGTATTGTGAGGAATACGTCATTACCTATAAATAAGTTAGTTAAGTCGGCATCAGCAGCATTAGGTTTAGATAGGCTTATAATATTAGGTTCAAAGCATGGTATACTATCAAGAAGATTCATTAATGCCGTACTTGATGAGTTATCATGTAAAGAACTAACTATACTCACAAACATGGTGGGCATCATAACTATAGATAAAGAATCATTAATAAAGGTACTAGGTAGGGCTTTAAGCACTACTTATTGTAGGCAAGCAAAACAGGCAGCATTAGAGGTAATAGCAAAAACGTTAAGTAAAGGCAGTCTAGGTATGGGTGATCTTGTTGATATGTTGCAAAAACTTAATTTAAAGTTACTTATAATTAAAGATAAGAAGGGTAAGGTCAAGGAGGTAAGAGTAATTCATAAGAGCATTGAGAAATTTGCATTAATAACTGGCTTAGAAGACATAGTGAGTAGATTAGCTATAGCTTCATCTTAAATTTCAGTGCTTAAAGTGCACGTATTAGTTTCTCGCCTAATGATTTAACTATATGTTTAAGACCTAAATCAATATTATCCCAAGGTAGCTCCTCATTAGGTTCCTTAATTCTGAATATGAACTTTTCATAGTTTAATTTATCTTGAGCGTACTTTCTAAATCGAGCTAAACCCTCTCTGTTTAACACTACATCAATTACTAATTTGCCTATACATTCATTACCTAAAGCTATTAATGCCTGAGTATAGGCGTAATTCCAGTCATATACATCTATACGGATTTTGGTAGTATCTACGTTTGTCTTTAAATCCTTAATTTTACGTTTAAGATCCTCCTTGGACATTAATGGTATATATTGTGTAGGAGTTTGAGGTTTAGGTATTAGCGGATTGATTGTCATTCTTATCTGCTCCTTCCGTGTAAGTCTAGTTGAAGAGATTATCTCACGTAATAGCTTAGCTATACTTTTACCAGCATTAGGGCTTTCACCAGGTATACCAAGCATGAAGTATAATTTTACGTTTAGACCTTGACTAATTATGTAAGATATTAGCTTCCTTAATAATGATCTCTCAAGTTTCTTTCTAATTAAACAACTTGCATGCTCCTCAGCAGTTTCAGGAGCTATTGTTATTGTTCTTTGACCTCCTAGTGCTATGATGTCTATTCTTCTCTCATTTAGAGTTGTATATCTTAGTGATGGAACTGAGAACTTAATGTTATTCCTAACTAGATGTTTTAGTATGTCATCTGCCTTAGGGTGATCAAAGAATGATAGGCTATAAAATACTACTCTATTTGATCTTACGCACTTAACCCCACCCTCAATTAGGTTAAGAATCAATTCTTCATTACGATACCTGGGAGGGTATGTTGTGAATGCTTCAAGGCAAAATGCACATAACCATTTACACCCCCTAGATATTTCAATGTAGTATCCATCACCATAAATAGGACTTTTAATTTTTGATCTAATTAGGCATGTGGGCTGCTCTACTCTATTATAGTCTTTAACAATAGACTTTCTTATCTTAATTTCGGCATAATTACTAAGTAATGTCTTAGAGTATATACTCCTAGTCCTTTCATATAACTCGTGAATTAATTCATCAAATTTCTTCTCTTTAAATATCTCCTTACCATATTCATTAAATAAATCTTTAATTGTCGCTAAGAGTATTTCACCTTCACCTATGAATGCCGCATCACACATAGGTAGGTAAGGTAATGGATTAGCTATTACAGGTAAACCCCCGATAATGATTAAGGGCTTCAAACCCTGCTTGCGAATATTTATGCCATTCCTTACGAGTATTTCAACTAAATTAAAGATATCTAGTTCAAAGCCAATACTTACTAATGCTACGTCAAAATCTTTTAGACTTAATCCCGTTATTGCCCCCCTATCGGGATTATCTAGAGTAAATCTGTCAATAAGAGCGTTTAGATTTTCTGTCAAATAGTAATACGCTATGTGTGTAAACATGTTCGTTATTGATGCTTCATAAGTACTAGGATACACTAAGGCTATCCTTAATGAATACTTCTTAGGCGGTAAATATACATTAACCTCATCAAATAACCCTATACCTGACACATTACATGTTTTCACTGCAAAGCTTAAAAGATGTAGTTAAGTGATATAGTTACTTTGAACGTTCCCTCCTTATTTTCGATATTATATAGTTAGTTAATTCGTTTATCACATCCCTGTGTTTCCTTCTAATATGTTGCTCAACTTGTTCTGCCCTCAACGGTGTATCACAGAGAAGACATACATACCTATTACCTATTTTAAGTACAGCAGGATCTACACTTATCACATAAGGGAAGACTATCTTAACTATTGAGGCTGCTATATAATGTGACCTTGCTTTATCAATTATCCTCTGGACATAACCTCTAACTCTAAACTTTGATATCTTATATTTATGACCTATAGTACTAGGTGATAGCCCGTCAATCAGGTATTCCTTTATGGATAATATAGTTATTGTATCTCCTGCTAATCTTTTCGTTACTAAGTACTTAGTTATAGCTACGATAGCATCCTCCAAGGATAATCCCTGGGTAAGTAGGTTCTTCATAGAAAAATTTATAAGTGCTCCAACAAATAAAGTGGAAGATATGAATGTTCAACATAGTTAAGTATTGCCTACACTAATGCGTAATCCCCTTATTAATTTTATCCTAAATGGGATGAGGGGTTAGGGATTTATTAGAGAATTTTTACTACTAACATGTAGGTGAGCATTACGGTAGGTGTGGGCTATTTGAAGACCTCAGTAATATCATTTAAAATAGATATTACCACGTTAAGAAAAATAGAACGATTAGTAAATAGTGGCTACTTTAGAAGTAAGAGTGAGTTCATTAGGGAGGCAATACTCTATAAGTTAGCTAAGGACGGCCTACTTAAAACTGAGTAATTGCTTTAAAGCATTCAAAAGTTTAGTCATGTAGTACAAGAGATGAAAGACCCTTACGTAGAATACCCCAGCTAATACCCTCGTTCTTTAAACATTCATATACGTTAATTTTAGCTAGACTATTGGGGTAAATATTGGCACTTTATTGGGAGCCTAGATGGGTTAGAAGAAAAGTTGTAGTTGATGGTATGGAGATAATTACTTGCCAAGACTTAGTTACTAAAATGTTCCTATGTCCTATATGTAATAACATAGACACTATTTGCCCTGAAGGTAAAGAAACGAACATAGTTAATGAAGATCTAATTACATTCTTTACCCTCAAGGACTTAATACATCACATGAGAACTCATGGACTACAGACATTTAAGAAAAGAATCAGTATTAAGGAAAGAGGTGAAGAGGGTAAGTGAGAATAAACAGCATTGATTCTAATAACGTAGTAATTTTAGGAGAATCATTTACAGCTTTAACGATAACCTATAAGGGATATGTAAGGCCTCAAGCAATCATTGATATATGGGAGGGCGGGAGTAGCCTACATGGTTGGGACTTCATTAATGGATGTATTGATAGATTACCAATGTTAGTAAAGAATAAATGTCAATTGTTAGGTGATGAGAGATATATTCAAGTTAGACCGGTAATCGAGGTCATAGGTAGTGAGGAAGGATTTACAGAGAAGGTATACTCAAAGCTACCTGATGAACCTCAAATCAACTGGCTTAATATGATAAGTGAAGGAGGCTTCATGTTATATAACGGTTGGTGTTCCATGTTAAGGAAATTGAAGAGTAAGACTGCAAAGATTAGTAGGATATATGGTGAAGTAAAATATATACATCTAGATAAATCGGCAATAAAAGTTGGTTGGAGAAAGGAAGTAAGGTATAGTAAAGCAATTATCACTATGCCATTGCCTTACATCTTACCAAGAATAATTACTACAAATAATGTAATTAAGAGAATGTGCAATAATATAAAGCCAAATTACGTGTCATTATACGTAATGACGATCATAGTAGGTAAATCAGAAGTAAAGCTTGAAGAACCTAAGATAATTAAAGTGGGAAGAAAGGGCTTACTTACAGCATTAATATATTTACTACCTATGAATGAAATTTATAACCTAAGCAATTCCATACTTATTTATGTCTTGTCGCCCATAACCTTAAACCTACTTAAGCCTGAATTAGGTTCCAGGATACTGAGTGAGTTAAAGAGAATTAACTTATCCATCAACTTCAAAAGTATTTACTTCTATAGGGATTTTTTTGAAAGGTACGCCATCTTAGGTAAGTTTAAAGATGATATCAGGAATCTTACAGGCATCTTAAAAGATTATGGTATTGACCTTTTAGGTAGACTAGGGGCATGGAGGGATGTTAGCATATGTGACATACTGAGGAATTAATTGAGTCACTCTACAGTCTCTGCATTTCCTAAGCTTCGATCCTCGCTATGCCCCCATAACCCTATAGCAGTTACTTCTCCCTCTTCACTACCACTACTTAATGGTGCAGCTGAAAGTATCATATTCATCAGCTCCTTAAAACTCAGTTTTCTATGAATAACGTATTCAACACCATTTATGATTATCGAAACTGGAGCCTTTACTGAATAATACGGAATAACGAATACTTTAATCCCGTATTCTTTAAATATTCTCTGAGCTGCTTCCCAAGTCTTCCTTAATATGTACTCACCTAACTCTGAACCATTGACTATCACAAATACATCTATACTCAACAACCTCACCAGAGATGTCAGTATATGTCATAATTTAATTTAAGCTTAATGACACATATCTTGTTATATTTGGTAGTATCTAGAATTAGAATTCGGTGGTAATTGTGTGGTTTAGCTATGTGATAACTCCCTTAGGACCTAGTATGAGAGTTAAGAAGAAGTTAATAATTGATATTGAACCTGGGATTTTTAAGGTTGAAAGTCTTGAGTGTAGAAGTGTAAGTATTGATTTAAGTGAGGGCATCACGGAAGACTTTATAGAGCTCGTAAGCATTGATCCTGATATAGGAGATCTTATAAGGCTTGGCATTAATGATTACGTTGTTGCATACTTAGTTTAACTATCATCTATTTAAATCCCGAGGCGTATTGTACTATGGTGATAAATTGTGAGTGAGAGAAGAAGACGTAGAAAATCAATATTCGATATCTTTGATGATCTACTTAGAGAGATAGAGGAGGAGTTTCAAGACTTTATAAGAGAGATTGAGAGATTTGGTGTTCCTAAAGAAGAGATTAAAGAGTTTAAGAGTCCATTCGTTTACGGCTTTAGAATAACTATAGGACCAGATGGTGTACCTAAAATTGAGGAGTTCGGTAATATCAGAAGGAGGAGAGGTACGAAACCTTCAATTACTGAAATTAGTGAGGAGAGAGAGCCTTTAGTTGATGTACTAGATGAGGATGATAAAGTTAGGATAATAGCTGAAATGCCTGGTGTGGAGAAGGAAAGGATTAAACTTAGGGTTCAGGATAGAAAGTTAATAATCAAGGCTAGTAATGGGCATAGGAAGTATTATAAGGAGGTTGACTTACCAGCTGAAGTTGATATAAAGAAAGCAAAGGCAACGTATAGAAATGGTGTTTTAGAAATTGAAATACCTAAAGTTAAGTCTAGAGGCGGAGGGTTTGAGATCAAGATTGAGTAAGTTCCTTCTTATTAATACTTAAACCTTCACCTTTAACATCACTCTTACCTGTTGGATCCTCAATTATTAAGGTAAAGGGTAACTTACCCTCAATAGCCTTTCTAATTTCCTTGACTTTAGAGTAGCAGGGCTTTCTCTCATCAAAACATTCCGAAGGGATTATATCCAAGATATTCATTAGGATACCTTCAATAGTTGTTATATATCCCGGAGCTATAGGTCCAGGATTCACCTCTATACCTAACTCAGGGATTATTATGGTGGCTCTAGATGATTTTACGACTAATGCATTTAAGTCTTCCTTTCTCCTAATTTTCACGACTATCCTCATAGGCTTTCCCACATCAATTACAGAGATATCGTTTCTCCTGAATCCACATTTATCACATATACCTACCTCAAGTATTACACTCCCAAAGTAGGGTACTTTATATAGGTAATGTCTTATTCTAAATGTCTTCTTACCACAGTTTACGCACTCAACAATTTCCTCTCCTAAATACTTTAGATTAAGATTCTCAGTAATCATCAATCCTACCCTATATTAGCTTTATAAATGGATAGAACTAAATACACATTAGCTTGTGGGAATACGTTGGCTATGGATATATACACAGGCTTAAATATCATCATCTTAGGCCTAGGTATTTCTATAGGATTTTGCGGATTTTCATAGAGACTAACAACCCTATATCCATTCTTTCCCCATAATTCATATGCTGTATTTATCAACACCTTATAGAGTGTTGCATTTTGTATCTTGGGGTCACTCCATCTAGGAAGATATACTACCACACCTAAGGGCCTATTACCCACCTGGGGGGCATAGGCAAATACTGGCGGTGTTTTACCGGCAATCCTGAATATGGCTGATACACCTTTAGCAGCATCAGCACCTAATTGAGTTCTTCCAAAAACTAACGGCCCTATAGCTACATAACCCTGCATAGGGTTAACATAGTAAAACTCATACGTTATTAAATAAAGCTTATTAGGATTTATCCTAAAGTAGTTAGTAAATATTTTAAGTGCATCTTCCTCGGACCCTGTCAATGCTTTAGCTAGTAACTCTATTTGTGTTGCATTCAATGTTGCACCATCTGCTACTGAAGGCCTCTCACCAACAACAGATATCCAATACCCGTAATCCCACCAAGCAACACATACAGCATCTGTTGGCGTATTATTCTTGATCCATTCTAAAGCTTTAATCCATACCGGGGCATCAGTACTTAAGCCAACACCTCCTTCAATTATTGTAGGTACTACACTCCTATACATCCTAGCCCACACAGTAGCTCCTTGAGCAATTATAGCTATCACAAATATCGCTGTCAGCACTATTGAGACCATAGATTTGAACCAGCTACGCTTAAATGCTATCCTACCACTAGATACTACATCTCTGATTAGTACGTACACGAATGAAGCGGAAGTAAGTGCTGTTAAGTAGTTTAGGTAGGCAAAGAAGTATGAAACGTTTGTCGTGGCCACTAAGGATAATATGTAAAGTGCCGCTAGGAAGAGGTAATGAGGTTCACGTTTCATGAAAGCCCTGTAAGCTAAGTATATTAGCATGGGTATCGCAACTATAATTAAAGGTCCTTCATAATACATGAAATCTTGAGGATCGGCTGGTATGTATTCTTGTACAGTACCCACAATTACATGAGCTAACCCTCTTAAGCCTAACGCAGCTAAGGCTTTACCTCTAATTACTATAAATCCAGCGCTAAGTAATGATAGTCCTCCAACAATGAATAACACTATTATTAGGAAGTATATTAGTTTGTACCTCCTTAGTATGGGTGCTGTAATTATTACTTCCTTCTTACTTGATAATTTTTGAAGTCCCCAACCTAAGAGCATCATTAGTAACGATACAGGTATAGCTAAGCCAGCACTTTTGTATAAGTATGTTATTCCACCATAGAATGGTATAAAAGCTAACGCTAATGTAAGTGGGGCGTACTCGGCAACAACTAGCATTACATCTCTTAACGATATTCTCTTTATAAAAGGAAGTAATGCTATCTGAATAGCAATGGCGCCTAGTACTAAGTTAAATCCAGCCCAACCACTTGCAGTTACACCCAGCATTAAACCAGCGATTAGTGCGTCAACTAAGCTATTCTTCTTTAATGCTTTAATGTGAAAGAGAATCGAGAGAAATATGAATGGAAGTCCTATAGCATACTTAACAGTGAAGCCTGCAATATGTCTACTAACAAATATTAATGATGACGCTAATGACGCTATTGCAGCAGGTATATCACCCCAGAGCTCACGTACACATAAGTATATGGCTATCGCGGTTATGATATAAAATAGTACGGGTAAATAAACCATCCACTCATAAAGGGTTAAGGAGGGATTAATGCTGTGAGCTATGTAGTACGTAATTACAGCAAATGATGCAAGCAATGGTGGTTCACTCCTAGTGAAATCCCTACCCCAAGGATACCAAAATATTTTTGTTAAATGATTATCTCTAGTCAGCTTCATGAAGTAAGTTAAGCCATGCTTGTATAGCTTTTCAGCTATCCAATACTCAGAATATGGATCCATTTCATAAAGTGCTGGTTTATAACCTAGTCTTTCAGTATTGAAGACAGGATAAAGTCTTAAATATGAACCAACAATTAACGATACTATAAGTATACTAACAGATAATATTAAAGGCCAGCGTTTACTAAGGATTAAGGATCTCAACTTCATGTAATTACTACCTCATCTTAATTTAGGGGACTACTTGTTTTAAGTTTTAGAGTATATTATCCTTTCATCACTAAATAGCTTGACAGCAAGTAAGAGCAATGCTAATGAAATTATTATTATTATTAAGGCATGAATGAATACGTCAGTGATAGTGCCTAAAACAGCATTCTTAATCATTAATACAGCATGAGTGTATGGTATTGCATATAGAGCATATCTCGCTATGAGAATTAACTTATCTATATCTACGTATAGTGCCATGAAGAACACTATTGAAGCTAGGCTAACTACAGTTAATGAAGCAACGTGAGATGCTCTATAGCTTCCTGATCTAATTATTATTGGCGTTATTATGGCCAATGAAGTAAATATGGATAGATAAACAGCTACTACGTGTATAGCTATTAAGTTAGGTGTTAAGTATGAGAGTATGTTGAAGCCATAAAGTATTGATGGAATCACAAAGAACAGTATTAAGCTTAATGCATCACTTAAACCAGCTATTAAGCCAACTATGGAGGCTGTAAACACCTTACCTATAATTAATGAGTATCTAGGTATGGGTGTTGCTAGTAACGCCTCAATAGTTTTACGCTCCTTTTCGCCAACTATTGAGTCATTTATATATGCTATGGAGGGTGTTGTAACGAATATTAAGCTAAAAGCCATGAGTCTTGCCAGCCTAATCCTAAACTCCTCCTCAGGTGATGCTGGAGTACCAGTAGGTTTAACTACCGTCGTGATTATACCTAGAGGCTCGAGGATAGACTCAGGAGTAACCTTGGTTTTAGCTAACATAGCTAAGTATGTTATTTTTGCCTTAGAAACTTTTCTTGATAAATCACTTAAGACATAATTTATCACTGACTCAGCTATATCAGCTCTAGGTGAGCCTACTACCTTCTCTATAATCATATAAGCCTTAAGGGTAAATGATGTAAGGTTCTTTACGAATCCCTTAGGTATCTTCACAAGTAAATCGTACTCTTCATACCCCACTTTAACATCTTCTTCAATAATTTTCGGTTCAAAGCCATTGATCTTTAATAAGTACGAAATATTCATAGCTATGTCTTTAGTACTTATGTTACCAAGAAATGGTATGTAGGCGCTACTGCGGTCTTCGTCTATAATTAAAACCTTACTTACTTGTAATTGCTGCATATAGATTGATGAGATACTCATTAAAGGCATTACAATGAGTGGTAGTGATGCTATCAGAATCAGAGTTCTAACATCTCTTATCATGTCCCTCAATTCCTTCCATATTATTGGATAAAGCTTACTCATACAATTCACCAACTAACTTTATGAATGCTTCCTCAAGGTTTGAAGCTCTAGCTCGTTCTAAGATCTCTTCAGGTGTTCCTACAGCTATAATTCTACCTTTATCTATCAATGCTACCCTATCACATAAATATTGAATTTCGAGTATATTATGTGATGAAAGTATTATGGTAACTCCTAACTCCTTAGCGTACTTCTTTATTATTTTCCTTATACTATATGATGAAAAGACGTCTAGACCCGTAGTTGGTTCGTCAAGTATCACTAATGGAGCCTTAGTCATTAATGCTCTCGCTATGGCTACTCTCCTAGCCATGCCTTTACTATATTCATTAGTTTTTCTGTGTAAGTCGGTAGGTGAGAGACCTGAGATCTCAGCACCTAATTTAGCCATCTTTACAGCTTCCTCCTTATCTTTACTATATATCATTGCGAAGTAGAGTAGGTTTTCCCACCCAGTAAGTCTTCCATAAAGCCTTGCGTCTTCAGGTAGATATGCTATCTTCCCTCTAACGTAGTCTTTATATCTAGGTAATTCGTAACCTAAGACATTAACGTAACCTTCATCATGTCTTACTAAGGTAGATATTATTCTCAATGTTGTTGTTTTGCCAGCACCATTAGGTCCTATCAATCCGAATATCTCACCTTCGTAAACATCAAAGCTCACTGACCTTAACGCCTGCGTCTTACCGAATGATTTCCTAACGTTTCTTAACTTAACTACATACTTCATAGCTAGGTCTTATACCTCACAACATATCCTCTAAACCCCTTAATTAATTAATGTACACATAAGTAAAGTAAGTAATACCTAACCACTAATAAGGACTATGTGTGTTAAGTCTCAATTTGTTTAATTTAGTAAATGAAGACATTACTTGGTGTAGGAATGTATTCAGTTGATGCATCAATAGTTTCAGAGTTTCTTCTAAGATATGGGGAGAAGGCATTTCATGTTCTTAAGACGGCCTTGAAGGTATCTGAGGAATACAGTGTTAGTGGTAAATACACCCCAGGAGACTTTGATACTAAGGGATTAGTGAGAAAGTTAAGGGAGAAAGGGATTAGGTATAATCCAACACAGTTATTAAGAGTCATGGAGAGGGAATACGGCATTATAGAAACAACGTATAGGACGTCAACACAGCACTGGTGGAGCTTTGTAAATAAGGAAGCAGTGATTGAGGCTTTAAGGATTTATGAGGGTGGTGAAGATGATGTGATCGATGATCCTGAATTAATGGTTTTAGACCTACAAGTTAAGGTTGTCGACATAAATAGGATATTAAGTGAGTTAAAAAGATTGAGGGCCAAGGTTAAATTAACATTAAGGGATAGGGAGAGACTCATGAATATAATAATAAATGAGTTACCGAATATAGCATCTATAGTTAAGAATGCTTTAAAGTATAGCGAAAGATACAAAGATTTCAT